>Ga0172369_10000186_pt1 | contig 89465 bp, 77 predicted proteins | sample LakKiv25m_FD_114539 | JGI IMG/M metagenome (GOLD analysis project Ga0172369, IMG submission 114539) | Freshwater microbial communities from Kabuno Bay, South-Kivu, Congo - kab_022012_11.25m | ecosystem: Environmental > Aquatic > Freshwater > Lake | place: Democratic Republic of the Congo... | reverse complement strand
TATTAAATTGAAAAGCAACTGCTTTAAGGTATAATACTTGAGTATTTGGGCGCGTGGCTCAGTGGTAGAGCGTCAAACTGATAATTTGAAGGTCCCTGGTTCGATCCCAGGCGCGCCCACAGAAATGGAGAATTCGGCGAGTCAGAAATGGCGCTCGCCGCGCCCGCCACTATGGCGAGCCCTACGAAGCCTTTTTTATACACGCAAAAATTTTAAGAAGAAGATTACATTCCATAACTCTCCTATTTATTTTGTTCGTCAATCATAATTTGGTTTCGAAAGTGGGATTGTTTTATTGAATATCCCTTTTTGAACACCTCCGTTCGGGAACCAGTAATAATATCCATACCCCAATTCTTCCATGATTCTAGCTGTCTCAACGTTATTCATATCTATAAATCTACACTGTCTGAGACGCGTAATAGTTTCGTCGTAAATAATTTGTGAAGATAGTGGCATTTTTGCAGTTTTATCAGTTTGCATCATTGCCACAACTCCACGCTCTGATCCTACAACATGTATGTATCCCTTACGCTGAAGCGCTTTGGCCGATGCCACATCCCAAGTGCTAAAATACCAAATTCCTTTAGGATGAGTATGCCATGATAGAAGTGGTTTTCGTCCAAAATAAGAATTTAACATCTTGTATAAGGTATGTTCATTTCCTGTACTATCTGGCCCTCCTTGAAACACTTTTGAGCATTTAAATTGTTGAGTCAATATGTCAAAAAACACCTCTTGTGCTCGTTCCAATCCATCAGCATTTGTTTGCAAAATAGAATCTTCAATATCCCCAAAAAGGCCTAAAGGAAGATTCATTGTTGGAGGCATTTCAGAAACTGACCTAGGTAATTCTGACAACCCTAAAAACGATAAATATAATCGGAGAGTGTCTTTAGTAAAAGCACTACCTTTAATTTCTACGAGTTGATTCATTATATTTTCATTCTCTCAAATTTTCTTATATAACTGAAGCGTTCACTCCGCGAACGTAATATCGCGCGCAAAGAAAATACAAATAGTGCGAGGCCAGCCAGGCGCGCCCACCCTACTTTAAAAAAGCTTCAGGTTGTTTTTGTGAAGCTCGCGAATTTGCGTAAGCAAAAAAATCATCAGCCCAAAAAAACAAAACAGCATCCAATAATTAAGGTTCGGCCGAACCAAAAAAAACATTATTCCGCTGCCTACTAGTAATAAACTGAAAAGAAAAGCGCTGTTTAAAACATTATAGCGATGCGAATAGAGTGAAAGAACCGCTAAAAATAAACTAAAAAATAACCCAGAGAATCCCAGTGGGAAAACCCATACCAGGTCACCCAGAAAACTCAAGCCCAGAAGTAAAAGCGTTAGAAGATAATGTTTGCGCTTTAAATACAGGTAAACAAATAGGAAGAGCGGAGCAAAAAAAATATTTTGATTAAAAAGGGAGTAGAGCGAGAGAATTAAATAGACTAACATCACTCCACAACAAAGACGGTTGATAACACCGCTTGCTGCGGAAGATAGTCAATTACTGCCTGCTTCAGCGGTTGCCGTTTGTCGCGGCTAATCTCGCTTACCTTACCCAACAAAAACCGCCATCCTCGCTCCGGCTCAATCAGATAAACCGCCTCGCCTTTTTCCAAAGAGTGGTTCACTCCGGTTTCAAAGATAAGCTGTTCGTTAAATTTCCCAAGCACCCGCCCCTCAGTACCCTTTTCCGTTCGCCCTTGAGCCACAAAACCAGAACTCGTGGGTTTGCGAACAACCAGCCGCTGCTCCCCAATACGCTCTACTCGCCCCAAGTATATTTTTCCCAAAACTACCGGCTGGCCCTCTACTACTTCCCTATTAGGGTAAGAATAACTTAAATAATAATCGGTGGCGGTTGCGCTGATTACTTTTGCCGGAAAGAGATTCGCCCGTTCGGGAATTGCTCCCAACTGTTCGCGCAAACGCTCATTTTCCTCGCTTAACTGGCGCAGCTCTTCACGCAAGCTTTGCACTTTTATTTGGCTGACATTCTGCTCTTGGGAAACACCAGAAAAGGGCAAAATAATCAATCTTTCCAGGTAGCCACGCAAAGAAGCCAGCGGTTTAAAAGAATTTACGAGAATTAGTAGGCCAAAAAAAAGCACTAAGCCAAAGACTCTTTTCATTAGTGGACCGTAGGAGAATCGGACTCCTGTTTCCGCAATGCGAATGCGGCGCACTACCACTGTGCTAACGGCCCAGACATTATGAGTAATTATAGCTGAAGTTCAGAGCAGAATCACGCCTAAAATACCCAAACCAATCAGCCCCAAAGCAAAAGCGGAGCCAATCTTCCACCCCCAAGCCATTCCCGAGGTGGGAATTGCCGTTGGCACGGGAGCCTTGGTAGGCAAAGGGCATATACAATCGGTCTCTGCCGGGCAGGCGGCATTTAAACACATTCCATTAATACAAGATAAACCGGAAGTACAATTGGAATTCGTCGTGCAACTAAGGGAACAACTTTGCAGGGGGGCAGTGGTTGCTACCGGTGCGGGAGTGCCGCTAGGAGTGATTGGAGCAACGGCACAAAGTGTGGTTGAACCGGCGGCTGTGGCAATTAGCTTAAAGCGCACAATTGCAAAAGTACCGCTCCCACTTTTGGCACTAGTGTTGGTTCCGGTAACCACGATCACGCCGGTTTCACCCTCGTCGTAAGTGACGGAGTCAAAAAAATTCCCCTTGGTTAGGGAAACAAACTGTAAATACTGGGTTTCGTAGGTTACTCTCCCTTGAGTGGTGGTAATGGCTTCGTTGAAAGTATCGATGGAAACGACAAAGTCATACTCTTGATTTCGAACCAATTCCGCAGAGGGGGCCTCAATCGTCATGCTCAATGCCAGAACAGGCGGAGCATAAAGAAGGGCCGGAATTAGAAGTAAACCAATTATAAAAAGTAACTGCCGCTTGAGCATATAGGAATTATGCCCTGTTTTATTATACTTTGCAATAGTGAGAAAAATAGTTATAATCCAGAATATGAAAAACCTAATTGTGATCGCCGACTACTGTGCCGATTCCCTAACCAACCAAGAATTAAGGAGTTCATTATTAGGGCACCTTAACGGGCCCTTAACCAGCCAGATGTCTTTTGTGCACTCTACTCCCTCAACAATTCATACCGCTTTTTTGCTTAGACAGATTTTAATCACCGAGAGTCGCCTTGGGGACCCGAATAATTTGGTTGTTTTCATCAATACGGATGCTAGGATTCAGACCAATAAAGGCGTTAAGCTCGCACAGGGATCTCAGTTTGTAGTTGCCAAACTGAAAAACGGCGCCTGGGTTTGTGGCCCGAATGCCGGGTACTCGTTTTCGTTGATTCGTAACGAGATTGAGCGGCTTTATCTCTACCCCGGATTAGACAAAGGCAATCAGTTTCGCTCGCGTGAACTTTATATGCGCGTTTCGGCACTGTTGATTGAGGAAAAACAGGACGAGATGGAACTTGAGGAAATCCGCAACAACGACATTCCTACTCTTGAGGAATTTTATGTTGGGCATGTGGACAACTATGGCAACATCAAAACCACTATCCCCAACTCCTATATGAAGGGCAAGTTTGAACATGGAGACAAGCTTAAAGTTTCCCTGAACGGGCTAACAAAAGAGGCCTATTACATGGACAATATGTTTGGTAAGGAGCCGGGCACACTGGTAGTTGCTCCCGGTTCAAGCGGAATGATCGACGACCCCTACCTTGAGATTCTTATCTGGCAGCATTATCCCGATTCTTCGGCAAAAAAGGAGTTCCCCAAAGTGAGGCCGGGTGACGCGGTAATAATTAAATAAAAACCAAATTTTAAGGTCGTAAAAGAGATGAGACCGCACGGAGAGAGATAATATTTGTGAATTCCGTTTCCGATTGTGAAGGTTTAAAGAAAGTGCTCAAGTTTTGGTTATTAACAGTGAAAAGGCGAACTTTACGCGACTTTGCATCGAAACCATACAAAAAAACAACCGGCTGTTTGTTTTGATCTAATCCCCGACCAACTACCGTATAGCCGAAAGAACTGTTCTCTCGGGAATAAGGATCATAACCAAAAACCGTATCGCCATTTTTTAAAAGTTCAACCTCTCCGATAAGTTGAACCTTGGATCCAGGCAATTCCCAATTATTCTCAGCCAGATAATGACCCAATTCCCCAAGGGTGGCAAAGCGTGATTTAGCCAACAATTCTGCATCCTTAAGATCAATTACCTCTCGCCCATCATAACGCATGAAGGCTTTAAGCAGCTTTTGTGCACTCTGGTTATCTTTAATTCCGCCGTGTAGTAATAACTGAAAACTCGGGCGAAGACTAGAGTCTATTCTCATTTTGTCTAGAACGTTATTAATCTGCGACTCGTTGGGCTGTAATCCAGCAATCGTAAGGGCATTTTGGGTTGCCCTAAAAACTTCGGCGTTGTCCTGAGTAATTGAGTAAGACTCTGGAGTATTATGGTTGTTCCGATTCAGGTTGGCCCGTAAGACACTACTCTCTAACTCGCCTGCTTGGAACAAAGCCGTGAGCTTGGTGGCAATTTTCTGTTTTTGTAATCGAATCTCTCGTTCTCTAGCTTGAACTTCTCTCTCTGAAGGCAGTTTGTAGGATTGAACTATTGGAACAGGATTGGCTATGGCTTGAAATTTCTCGGGGAAAACAAAGGCATTATTATCGAAAAGACCCGCCGCTTTCATTAAAGCACAGAGAGCTAAAGAACAAGCCCCTTCTGCCAAAATAGGCCGTAATAATTCTAATTTCTGCTGCCACTTGGGCACAACTTTAATTTCCAGTTCCAACAGCTTAACTAAACGGACAATCTCGATTTGGGTTTGAGAATCAAGATTGACAGCTTCAGGAAGTAACTGCCATTTATTTTTACCGGTATTTATTGTTTGGTGTACCTCTACTTGCCCTTCTCTAGGCGAGAGGGAAACCAGTTTGCTGTGAAGACGAAAAACTAGACCTTCTAAATGATCTCCATCAAAGTATAACTCCAAACCGCTTCCGGCTTTAATAACCTGACTTTCTAAAGGAAACTCATGGGCTAAAATTAGAGAGAGCCTTGTTCCTGGCTCAACGGCCCGAAGTGGCTTAGTGGTAGTTTCAATGTTAAAAAGATGATGCCGAGAACGAAACTCCTGGCCACGAGGAGTAAACGTTCTCTCAAGTGCCTGCCAAACTGTAGGGGCAAATGGCTCAGGGTTTTCTTTTGATTTAGAAACAGAGGTTTTTTCCAACATTGTTTATTGTATATAATAATGACATGGTTGTAACCATAGATCAAATCGATGTGATTGAAATTTTGTCTCTTGAGCGTATCTTGCCCCCGGGCGAAGTAGAAGAGATCGTTGAGGTTTTAAACAAGGAAATTTGGTATCGAGTGCTTCATGAGGTGCTCCCCAAATATATTACCAAAGAAGAGTACAAAACCCTAGTAGCTCAACATGAATCAGACAAAGATCTTGTTTTGATTATGAAAAAAGTGAGCAAAAACTGGCCAAATATTCCCATGGAAAGACTGGCTCTTGAAACTACACGCACTGTAAAACGGGAATTTATTGAGAACTATTTGAAAGAAGTCTTAGCAAAACATGCAAATTACCAAAACGGGAAAGAAATAGTCACCCAGATGATTAAAGAAATTAGGCGGTCAGAAATTAGTTCAGAAAAATTGGATAAACTCCGTAACGAATTTTATCGGCTCGCTACCTCCTGAGGTAAAACAGCATCGACGTCACGAATTAAACCAATGTAAGGCAGGGGGATATTGTTCTGCTGATAGTAGTCTATTTTATCTTGTGTGTAGCCTGTAAGAATTGAGTACAGGTTCTGATCGGTTGCAGAGATAAGCCGATTGCTTCCATTGCCATCCCAGTTAGATTCAAAAAAAAGAGCAAAAGCTTGTCCGGAAGGGGTAACTCCTTTGTGAATCATAACCCCCATATGACCGGTACTATCAAAGTTTGGAGCTTTGATAACAAATAAATCTCCCGTTTGAAAATTATCTACCGCAGGTTTCTCTAACCATTCTTTGTAGAAGCCATCGACTATTCCCTGCTCTTTAAGCGCAAACTTTATGCCACCCATAAAACCCGCGGCATTCCCTTTAGTGAGTGAGTTTTCTCCAAATTCAGCAATTCCTGAAGAGCCCAGTCGGTTATAATCAATTTCACTTTCTGGCAATAATTGCTTAATAAACCCAGTTAGAGCTTGGGCTGCACTAACACACTGCTTGGCAGTTACTGTAGATTCGATCCAAGTTGTATCAATATTCGCTTGCACTTCTAATCCATAGTTACTTAAAAGTTCATTGAGTCGAACTTTGGCAAACTCCTGTCTAAAAGCCATGTCCTTACCTTTAAGTGTGAGCTCATCAACTTCGTTCATGGTTTGATTAAACGCAGCGGCAACTAAGGGAAAATCTTGATTGAGGGTTGATAGAGAATTTACAACAGTTCCCTTAGTGGCTGCTCGCTCCTGAGAAAGAGCTCCAATAACTTGCTCAATATTGATTTCGGCTGAATCTACACTTTCGGTTAATGGAATTGTGGTTGCGGCAACTTCCAAAAGTTGTGAAGGGAGAGTTTGAGGCTTAACAAAAATATCTTTCACCACATTTTTACTAACAATCTCTAGTTTCTGTAGCACTTCGGGACGGGTGGTTTGATCAAAGTTTTCCAGACCTTTCAAAAGCTCTGCGGCCTGAACCTGACTGATAACTGGCGACTGCCCCGGTGAGAGAGTAAGCGATTGCTGGAACAGAGTTTTAAAGGCAGCATAACCTCGAATAACATCAGGAGCAAGAAGATTAATTTCTTTATTTTCTGATAAAGCCAAAAACTTGTGTACGAGCATCGCTCGCTCTTCAGGAATAGGCAAATTAGATTGATAAAATAGTGTGTCTAAATAAAGATCAAGCAGGCGACGAGCACTAGACACTTGGTTACCGTTATACATTAGGCCTTCAAGATTATCAGAAATTCCGGCGCTTTCATAAATTTGGTTGAAAACGGCATAGCCCTGTTGGTGCATAAGGTAATACAAAATACTGTTACCATGATCAGAATTCAGATATAGTTCGGTCATACTTTCGTTCACAAACAGAGTGTGAGAAGGATCGAGTCCCATTTGTTTCATTACTGAGGCATATTCCTCCGGGCCGGCAAAAAGAAAACCATTTTTATTCATTGAGGCATAAATGCCCGCCAATAAAGGAGAATTTTGGTTAGGACCGATAGCTACTAAATTAAACCCGTGATTTTGTAAGCGCACTACTTCCGATTCCATCAAATCTAACTGAGCCAATCTCTCAGTGGTTTGTTTAGGAACTAGACGCTGCTCCTTAAGATAGCCTTCGAGCGAACCGGAGAATGCTTTCTTCCACAAAGAAGAAGAGCTAAGTTCAGCCGCTTTAGGATCTAAATTTTGTACTATTCCCTCGGGCACTTGAAGTGTCACAAATTCCCTACCCTGCTCTCCCTGAACAGACAAAGCAATGGATTGCACACCATTGATAGGCTCACCAATTACATCTACATAATAAAAGCCTCCCTCTTTTTGCATCTGAGCATAATCTTTGCCCACAAGATCCTGAAGTCCACCCTGAACAAAAGCCGCCGGGAGCTTACCAATTTTGTAGGAGATCTCGGGATCTTGGCCTCTGAACATTAAGTCGAGTGAGTTAAGAGCAACTACTGGAGAAATCTTTTCGGTTTGCGCAAGTGCTTCGCCAAGAACCCGATTAGTGGGCAAGGCTTCCATACTCCCGGTCATTCCAAATCTTTCTAAACCAATTTGTTCCTCTCCATCGTAGCCCGAACCAATAGTAAAGAGAGTGCGCATAGAGCCATTAGGTAATTTCTCCATGGTAACTGTAGTGATGTTCTTGATACCCATATAACCCAAATCGGCAGTTCCTGTTTTACTGGCACAGATGGCTTTATCCTCTATACCACAGGCACCGCTAAGGAGTGGAATGATCCCGCCCCAAACACTTTTGGCGAGCGGGGTAACCCGGTTTTCGTCGTTGGAAAGATAGTCAAAGACTTGATGAGCCGCTTCAATTTGCTCCGGCTTACCCGGGAAAGCCTGCTCAGGATTAGCCAGCATCGCATAGGCACGGGCAAAGGCTACTGCCCCACTTTTATCAGCGCCAGAAACATCACCGATGGGCACTAAACCTAACTCAAATAAGTGAGGCACTTTGTTTTCTAAGCCGCTAGTGTCTCCATCAAAATAGATTTTTAACCCAACCTGAGCCAAAACCGCTTGCACTTTTTGGTAACCGTCTTCCGGATGCCTCTCTAAGTAGTCACGCATGGCGTTAACCAGTGGGCGATTGGCCGAAAGCACAATATCGTCCCCTAGTGTGAGTCTGTCGGTGGTGTTAAGATTGTTCCATAAAGGGCCGAAATTATCAATCGAGGTGCCATTTAAGATGAAGCGCTCATTACTAAAAGCTCGACCAGCAGCAATAGAATAACGTTCTGGCTCGAGAACAGATAACGCCCAAACCATAAGCGGTTTGACTGCACTGCCAAACTCCTGTGGACCTTGAGTAACTACCCCAGTCATATCAACATTCGCTAAGGTCTGAAAATTCTCATCGACAACAATGGTAGCAATCCCGGGGCTGACTAGCTGCACTGCTGCTTCGCCCGAAACCGAAGAGGGTAAATTAGTAACCCAGGGTGGGGCCATACCAGTATACTCTCCATTCTTAGTTGTGAAACTAAAATTAAAAGGGGTGGCAGGATCATGGTTCTTCATTTCTTCAGCAAACATTTTTTGGTAGAAAGCACGTACCCAGAACTCGGTTTGGGTAACTGTATCTACTTCCTTCGCTTTGAAAACCTCATTGGGAAAAACCTGTTCTGTTTGCTCATTTAGACTCGGTAAATTGATGATAATCTGCCCATCGGGACTAAGTGAAGCTAGGCCTTTTTTAACAAGGTCGGCATAGAGCTTTTCGTTTAAGATTATTACGCCGTTCTTACTTTCAAAAAGTCTGATCACTTCGGGATCCTTGAACGCCTCATCATTCCAGTATCCTGAGGGAATTTTATTGACAAAATAGGCATTGGGATTGGCTTTGATTTTGTCGAGTTCACTCATCCACAGAGCCCAAACCTCAGGTTGCTTAGTTTTAAGCTGCGAAAAGGTAGCATTGGTATTAAGCTGATCGACTGCCCGTTCGATTAGAGTTTCAATTTTGTATTGGCGGACTTTTTGGTCTAGCAGTTCTCGTTCAATAGCGGACATTTTTTCCAGATCAATTTCCACTTTATTCGCCTCAGCAAACAAAGCATAATCCTGAGATAGAAGATTGACAGGTGACCAGCGATCCCCCGCTTGGGAAATAACAAAAATGAGGTGCTGTTGGTGAAGCGGCAGATCATTAAAATGCTCACCAAAATAGACCTGCGACATCATATCCCAACCGCGAATTTCCAAGCCATTAATATGCCCACCTGGCACCCAACGAGCATAGATTTGGGCTAACTCATCAGGCGAATAGATATTACTGAGGCGCTGAGCAGCTAAATAAGTTTCGAATTTCCAACAAAGTTTGCCAATGAGCGAATTGTAGCTCTCCTCTGACCCAGCTAGGAGTTTTTGCCGTTCTATTTCGCTCTGGAAAGAAGCCTCGAGTTCATGAGGTACTTTATCAGTGAAAAGTGAGGCGGTAAGCTTAGATAAATATCCCAAACCATATTGATCGGGCCGATGATAAAAAGCAGCTTCCTCTCCCATCACAAACTGACCAGGCCCACCGGCCACCCAATCGATCATACTCATGGCATAATCTGAAGCTCCCGACTGCCCGGAAGCCCAAGGAAGATTACGCTTAAACAAGCGACCCAAGAAGGTGATCTCGTCGTTTTGCCAAGGCGATTCTTCAATCATCAGGAAATCTTTTGCTAATGGAATATTAGCTACATTACTTTGAAGCTTGCTGTTATAAACATATTCCACCACTCCATTCCGGGTAAAAATAATGCTGGGATTGGTTTGTTGGGCAATAAGTGCCGATTCCAAAGGAATCCGGCCATCTAATGCCTCAACTAAGGCCTCGTTAGCTGATAAGGAAGGGGATGACACCAAAGAAGGAGCATTAAATTCTTCAGCCTTGATCTGCATACTTGAGGGTTGTAAACCCAACTGGGTTGAGGTATGAATAAGAGCATTTTGCAAAGAAGCTTTTGGTTCTTCACCAGAATTGGTAACGGCTAAAAGAACCGCTTCGTAGGCGGGAAGATTACGACTAGAAACTTTCCTAAAGACGGACTCCAACACCTCCGGACGTTTGGCACAAAGCTCCATTAAATCGTTATAGCTATGCGTATTACCCAAACTCGCCGCCGCATAGAGTTTTTGAAGTGAGGCAGAGTCAGCATCTACTTGATTAAAAAGCGCTTTTTTGAAAATCTCAGCGTCTGCAGAACCACTGTTACTAGCAGCTAGGAACTGAAGAAAATATGGATGGTTAAGAGCAAGCTCTAAATCTTCAGGTGAACTTTCCAATAATCCCTGCATTTGCCTGAGGAAAGCCTTAGTATGAGGCTCTTCGTCGTGGGGCAATCCTTCCATAAAGTTAGCCACAAACAGAGTTTCCGCTCCTTTAATAACAACTTTGGTTTGCCCATCAGATTCGACAAAATGGACTAACTGAGGCGAACTTAATAATTTTGTTTGCTCTTCATCAGACAAATTAAGAAGATTGAGTTGATCAAGATAATCAATTTTAATCCCGAGCTTGGTCGCCAGTTCCGGCCGTTCTACAAAAACCAACGGATTAATTTGCGAAAGGGTACAAAGATTGTTCAACCAGGATTTTGGTTTAATTTGCTCCTGATTGAAGTATGTAACAATTGCTTTAAGATCACTCTCTGGAGTATTGGAAGAGTTTTTGGCAAAATCCTGAATAACTCCAGACTTCCCACTTTTAAGTAAAGAGGAGGTAATATAGGTTAATTCCTCAACCGAGAGATTTTGGGCCCTGAGCTTGTTAATAAAAGTTTCGTATTCGGAAACGGTCAGGCCATAGTTGCGCAGAATATTTTCCTCCCAAATGCGATCGGTAGGAGTCCCACTAAACAAACCCCGGCTTTGCAATTGAAGATCAAGAGTTTTAAGATGATCAAATCGACTAGCCAGCTCTTCGACGATTTCGGTTTGATTTTCGGGATTATAAATATACTCTGGTGCCTGAGCCCAGCTTGGAGAGACTGCCCCAAGGCTCAGTTGTGTATCGGAAGACAAACCAAGTTCGCCACTAAGAAGATCTTTGGCGAATTCAACTACTTTTTTGGCAGGAGAAAAATAACGAATTGCCCCAAAAGCTAAGGTATTTAGAGCTCCTCCAGTTGCAAGATATATTCCTTGCCGTTTTCGTCTCTGTTTATTATATTCAGTTTGGGCCTCCGTCTTATTTAATAATAAGATAGCTTCCAGCTTGTCTAGAATCTCGCCTGAATAATTCTCATTGGCAAAGGTCCAGAGATTTTCTTTAAGTTGATCTAGGCGCTGAAGAACTTGCTTGTTATCAATTACCACCCGCTGAGAATCAACTGTAATAACTCGCCTGCCATAGCGCGCCTCGTTGTGGGCCATGAGAAGATAGAGCTCGCCTTTAAGCTGCTTCATGGTGTTGGCCAAAGAAAGAACTTTTTCTTGTGATAAGTTGGCACTTAAAAATTCCTCTCGCCTGCCCTGCCCTAAAAGCCTACTTAACCCTTCAAAATCTGCTAATTGTATTAGTGGCCTTTTTTCTTTGTAACCCCGCTTGTCTTCTAAATTCTTTTTAAGCCGATCGGGCAAATTCTCCTGCCCAAACCACAAAATTTCGGCTGCACGATCAACAAAGTTTTTATGAAAAAAAAGGCGGTTAAGATAGGACTCACTCCCTGTACGAAAACCAAGAGTAGTAGACACCTGATCGGACACCAACTTGCCCATGGTAAGCCCAGCCAATAAAGTGGGAGTGTCCGTTTGCGAGCCAGGAAAATATTGATTTAGAAGCTGGTTTACTCCTGCCATCACTCCAGCAGTTAAACCACCCCGAAGAACACTTCTGGTAAGGTAGCCCCATTTAAGTTCACCGAAAACTTTGTACTTTTGCCAAAAAGACAGATCGGAAGCTTCTCGCCCCAAGAACCAAGTCCCCGCAATTAGGCCCCCGTTAATAAGCGGCAAATATCCGTGCAAAACTTGATGATTCAAGGTGCCCTGAGTAGTCCAATTAGCCAATCCCAAAACCCCAGCAGTCAGAACTCCCGGAGCCATATATTTAAGGCTGTGTTTAAGTTTTTCCGTGGCTGTTTTACCAGGAACGGAAGTATGAAAAATACTGTCGCCTTCCATATTGAACAACAGCTGATCTTTAATTTTTTGTGCAAATTTGAGGGCTCGAGATAAACGAGAGGTTTTTTTGAAAGCCATTTGTACTGAATCGCGTGTTTCTTCTCGAATTGCCTCAGTGTGCCCCAATGTTTCACTAAAAAAAAGCTCTTCTTTCTGGGCAGCATCGGAATACTGACGAGCACGAGATTGCAAAAAGGTCTGCCGATCGTGAGCAAACTGGAACAGGACGGCAGGAATATTTGCTCCTAGCCAAAACTGTTCATCCTTAGTTAAAGAATCCAGAGTTCGTTTGGGAGGATCGCTCTGACTTAAAAGATCATTGAAATGCCCCTCAACAACCGATTTAGAATGTGCCAAATACTGGTTAACCAAAACTAACTTATTGGGAGTTAGGTCTTCTTCTAACCCCAGCTCCTTCTTTAGAGTGTAGAGAGCACCTATTTCCCATAACTCCAATCGCCGACCAAAATGCTTCTGCGCCTGGCCAACAACTTCAGAGGCAAAATAATCCTTAAAAACAAGGTTTCCGTCTTCTTGTTTAACCAAAAGCAAAGCGCCATTGGGCAAATGCTCGCTTTCTCCTGCCAAAATTTTCTGAACTGAATTTTTAGCTAAGAGCCGCTCTGCCAAGCTTTTCTCCACCTGTAAAATCTTCTGCGAACTATCTCGCTCACAAAGATTAAGTGTTCGTTGAAGCTCTGCTCTTTTTTGTGCTGTTTGTTTTTGTTGTGCTTCGGTTTTTCTCTTTTCCGCCTTAATTTCCTCAGACCTAATCTCCCCCATAAGGCGGCCTATTTTCCAGGAATCAAATGCCGAATCGTTAAGAAAAAACTTCGCTAACCAGGCGGGTGACTCACTCATCGAAATTTGGAAGAGTTCTCCCAAATTTTCGGCCGGCATCTTGACAATGTCTTGCCGAGTGAGGAGCCAAGAAGACTCGTCTCCCACTAAGAGCTCCTCAACCACAAATTGGCGAAAACGCTCAACAAGAGGGCTTTTTCCGTCAGTAAAAAAAACCGGTAAGGCAGTTTCCATCATGATTCCCAAGGCCTCCTCTTTCAAAGGCGTAGTGTGAACTAAGGCAGCTTTGATAATTTCCGGAGCAAGGGTGGGATTTCGCCGGAGAAGATGGCTAAGTGTGCCTGTAAGTACCCGGCCCCGATGGTCTACTTCCAAAAATAAATAATACTCCAAACTGTCTAATAGCCCCAAACTCAAAAGATCAATTTTATTACCCGCCGCTGGATTGTTTTCTTTGGCAGCTTTTGTCGGTTCAACCGTATTAAGGGTAGTGGCCGCTTGTTTATAGAGCTCATTGTAGCTTCCTCTTTTTTCAATACCTTTAGCAATTCGTTGTTGCAAAGATTGGTCCTTAGCTTCAAGAACAAGCGATTTTAGATGTGGGCTATTTTTGAGCTTTTGGGCTCTAAGCAGCGCTTTTTCCGATTGTCTCTGTTGCTTTTCCAAAGGCACAGCAAAGCTTTCGTTCATGAGATAATTATGTAAGATTTACTTAATAAAAGAAAGCGAAGAAAGGGTCAAAAATGTGCCTAGAAGAGTTCTCTCGTTTGTTTAAGCTACAGTTTCTGATTTTTCTCTGAGGTGCTCTTTATATATTAAATTACCAATGAGTTGCAAGCGATTAGCCACTTTAATTCTATTTGGCTCATCTTTAGATCGAGTGAATTCACTCATTCTAACAATTAATATATCTTTAGCTCTTTTAAGCTCCTCGATGGTATATACACCAAGCGGAGTATCTTCAGGTGAAAGACTAAGATCTGTAAGGTCGGGTTTTACTACAGCCGCCTCCTTTACTGGTTAAGCTTGTTTAGTAACCAATTCCGAAACTTTATCTAGTTTTTCTTTAAGTTTTATCTCTACTTGAAACGCTTTCGCTTTGTTAGCTTGTTCCATCATAATATCAAGCGCAGCAATCACTCTTTCAGGACTTTCAGAAAAAGCCTCTGCAATAGCCGCTGGATCATTTTTTGCCAAATAAGTATATAGTTCATCTCCTACAAGGTCAGTCGGATTTACTGGAGACTCTGAAGCTGCTGGAGCTGCTTCTGCAGCTAACTCTTCTGGCAATTTTTCAGCAGGTGTTAGGGCTGGTTCTGCTGGGGCTGGGTCTGCAGCTGGCAATTCTTCAGCAGGAGCCGCTTCTGCAGCTGGCTGAATAGCAGAATCTAATGGTTCAGCTGGTTCAGGAGGGGCAGTGATTCGACTTGCCTTTGGTGCAGTATCAGCCCAAGTCCTCGCCCATTCGGGTATATTATCAACCTCTGGCTGTACCGAAGGCAACTCTGGTGGTGCTGAAGGTTCTGGGGCAGCAGATGGGGCAGCAGACGGGGCATCCGACACAACGACTGGGAGTTCCTTGGCTGGTTGGACTTCGGAAGCTGGGGATGGTTCTGGAACCTGAGATGGTCCAGAAACTACTGGCTGAGCTGTTTGACTCCTACCTCTATCTTGTAAAAAACTCGGGAGATCATCTGTATCTGATTCTGAATCGGCTGGTTGAGCAGTAGCTTGAGGATGTTCACTTTCATTTGCTCCTTTTGGTCGCAAAAATGGAGGAACATCTAGATCTGAATCTACAACCCTAGCCGGTTGTGATGGTGTGGCTACAGGAGCCGAAATTGATTCTTCAGGAGCTTGTGGTAAACTTTGAGGGAGAGGCTCACTTGCTACTGATTCTTGAACTGGTTGAGCTGACGAGAACTCACCGAGAAATACAGGTTTTTTTCTCCATGGGATAAATCCGGCAAGTTTTGCGGCTAAACGCTTCACTACGCTATCCTTAGGTGCTTCCTCTACTTGCCTACTGAGGATGGCCGCCCCTAATTCTTCACCAGTATATGGAGTACTGCCAGGGTCTGCTTTGTCCTTCTCAAAAAGCGCAGAGAGACGTTTCATATCCATTAGCTCTAAAGCTCTTGCTCTTCTGGCCAATTCCTCTGTATCTGGCTCTGCATGATCTGTTTGATCTGCATGATCCTCTAGTGGAAGATTGAGGTCAACTGGTTCGGCTGGCACAGCTAAATCATCCTCTATAGCACCTGGTTTTGGGGCTTCTGGCTCTGCGTCCTCAGCTGTGTCATCAGCTGCAGTAGCAACTTCTTCGGTAGTTGTGTCGGCTGCCGCTTCTTGGGGTTGAGAAATAATCTTAGTAACTAACTCGTGTGAAGTATTTTCTTCGAGCGTATAGACGCCAGGCATATTAATAGTCAAAGGAACATTGTTATCGACTTGAGAAAGCATAAACACAGCACCCTCTCCCACTTCAATTACAGGAACGGTTTTCATCAAACCTGCATGATCGGGAATATTGGGATACGAAATTTCCAGCATTGCATTGGGCCCTATATTGATCTTCTGGAAACTATACCCAGATTCACTGAGATTAAAGTTGACTTTAAGTTTATTGTTACCCTCCACGGATAAGCTTCTCAAACTTCCCTCACCCGTGAGGTTAACTCTATGTACCTCTTCTGATCCTGTTTCCGCTGAAGTTGTAAGAAGTAATTCACTAGTTTTTATTTGGGATAAATCCAAATTGAAAGCTTCTGACTGATCCTTGGGAACAGAAATAACCAGGTTGTCAATATTAACCTCCATACCCAAAACAGCGGCCATTTCTTTAACCGTAGCTAGATTTTCGGGAGTGATAGTGAGAATAGGAACAACTAATACCCTTTCCTCTGGCATATTGCCCTCAGTGAAATAAGCTGCCTGAGGATCTTTTGAGTCTCCAAGTTGTTCTAAAAGCTCAACTGTGCTACCCTGAAAATCGGAAAGGCCTAAGAGAGCCGCGACTTTTTGGCGAGAGGCGGCTTCAAGGGCCTCTTTGGCTGCCGGATCCTCGGCCGCGCTAGCCAATTCTTCATCAACTATGACTGTAGGTTCTGGGGCAGTTGAAGGTTCTACAGCTCCTGATGCCGTGGTTGCATCGACCAACCCGCTTGAAGTATCGACTGGAGCTAAAGGCAAATCGGGATCTGCTGGTGGCTCATCACTAGTGCCACTCCCCTCATCTGACCCAGTTCCCTCTTCGGCGGGCTTAGTGGGCGTATATTCATAGAACAAACCCTGCTCGGGATCTTTAGCAGACTTACCCGCAACCCTGACGACAGCAATAGGTTTGGGAGCCTCATTATCTTTGAGCGGGCGAATAGAGAGGTTCTTACCTCTTTGCTTAACCTCTTTACGCTCTAACGAGGCTTTTCTTTCTGCTTTTGGTTTACCTTGGTTTTTCGCCAAAATTTTTTCCACTTGGTCTTTGGATTTCATATCCTCAACAATGACCACGGCAAAACGGTCTGCTGTTTGCTGTTCATCTGGCAAAACCTCGGTGGCTTGGGCGGTGACTAGATAAGCTAGGCCTTTGAGAGCATCTTGAGCATGATAATTGGGATTAAGGGCGGACATGAGATCGATTTTGTCATTGGGGCCGTCTTTAATAACCCTTTCCCACACTCCCTCGTCGCGACCAGTGGCTAGGCGCATGAGCAAAGACTCGAGACGATCTTTGCCCTCGACTCCAGCAAGATTGCGTGAAGCAATCGCCGCCAAAGTATCGTAGCTTTTTGGGTTCGTTCTAATGCGACTCCAAAGGCGCTCCGCCAAACTGTTTTGGCTGTTTCGATCTTTAGTAAAAGTGGCCCGGTTCAAATCTTCATCACTCCGATCGGTGCGCAAAGTAATCAGCTCTTGGCGCAGTTTTTCCTCATTAATTTCTAAATCGGTAATATCCAAAACTCCAACTACTTGCTTAAACTCATCAATAAACTTATCCTGATTAATCTGCCTCTGACTCCGCTCATCCATGGCGTAACGTTGCGCCTGCCTAAGTAAACGAATGGCCTGACTCTGTTTTTCTTTGGGTAGGGCTTTGATCGCAGCCGCTAATTCCCTAGCTTTATACGTTTTGGCGCCTTTTAAGAGAACAGGATAATCTTCCGGATGACTAATGGCTTTGGCGAATACTTCGACATTAGATATTCCAAGGGCGGTAAAAAGCTGACCCATGCGAGTTTGGAGCATGTCACCATAAGTTCCACCCCAATTCGCCCGACGCTCGGCCACAACGAGAGCTGTGCCATTAATTCTTTCTTCGTTATTAGTGAGTAAATTATCGAGATAAGCAGTCATTTTGGCTTCGTTACCTGGAATGGCATTGGGATTGTTTCTTACTAAAGCTTCTAAAAGTTGATCCTTTTCACGCAAACCTAAAGAACGCATCACTGCTAAACGGCCAATTTGCTGGTGTTCAAAGAGGTTTCTTTTGGCCGCCTGAATTTTTAAACGGGCCTCAGGAGTGTTCTGACGCTCCTGATTGGCATCGATGACCAGTTGTTTTAAATTTTCCTCCTCAGCCACAAATTCGGGAGGTAAAAGAAAAAGCATGTAGCGAGAAGCGAGAGTTGTATCTCTAAGAAATGATCTTTGCACGTCGACCGCCTTAACTTCTTTGCCCTCTGTTTTAGTGACCACTATCCCCTCACTTCCCTCTGGCACTTTTTGGTCATCGGCTTCACTATCGGTGACCACTCTTTCATTAATGTTTAGTGCCGGACCACTGAGACGCTCAAAGAAATTGGCAGACATTGTAGCGGCCTCCAAATTCATTTGCTCTAAGGCGATTTGCATGATTTGCTCTCTGGTATCGATATATTCGTTATAGCTATGATCTAAACCATAGCGCAAACCTTTGAGAATATCGGCCGAATCCATGCTACTCACCAACTTAACCTGAGAAAATTCTTTGGGCAGTTTGACCAATTGCCTAAAGCGAGTATCTCCCTGCAAAACCTCATTGATGAAGTTACGGACAATATAGGTTTGGTCTTTAGTTTCGGTAGCGGTACTTTTTGGCCTAAGTTCTGGAGTGATACTTTCTAAGAGATAGGCTAATCGATAGGTTCGCAAACGATAATCCTCAGCTTTGCGTTCCTCATCTGTTTGGTATTTTTGATCTAGGTGCTGATCGACCAATGCTCCCTTTTCATTAAAGGTATAACCTAAATGCTCTAGATCTTCTGCCAACCTCTTTTTAACTTGGGCCCGTTCGGCTGCTGGAGTTATACTAATAACGGCACCAATATAACTCTCAACCAGGTAGCCACTGTTTTCACTCATGATTGCCCCCAAATACTGGCTCTCATTAGCGTCTGTTGCCTCACGATTAATGTACCTTTCTTTGTCTTGTGGCCTTTGGCCAACTTCGCTCCCACTGACCAGTTTGTTACTCACCACTTTGGTTTCGCCATCGGGAAGAAGCAGGCTAAGAGATTGATTGGGATCGGTAGCCTTGGCCAAGCTTTCCATTTTAAAAGGCCTCTTTTCTAATTCGGTTCGTTCATCTTCGTCTTTACGGGTAAAATTGCGAGAATGCTCGTCTTGAAGGCGAGAAGCAATAGGTAGTTTCTTGTACTGTTCTAAAGAGCTGATCTCAGCCATATATATGTGTAAGAATTGCTAATTAAATCATTGTTGCACAATGTAAAAAATTTGTCTATATTATTTTCATGCAAAATGACCTAAATTTTGACGGACCAAACATTTTTATCGCTAATCAACTACGAAAGAAGAGTTTGCAGCAACGGGAAGAAATTGAGGGAAAGCACAGCTCTCAGGAAATAGACTTGATTCGCAATAAACTGGCCAAATATGTCTCTAAGTGAGATCCTCTTTTGACAATTCCTTATTAATAAGTAATCATGTATAGAATGAGGGATGAGGCGTTATCTATTAATATCCGTATCGCAAAACAGCTGCATAGAGCAGCTCCTCAAGACTCTCATTCCGAAGCGATTCAGCCGTTTACCGGTGAAAAGAAGAAAAAATTGGAACCTCCAAAGCCACCCGAGCCTAAGCAAAAAGACCCTCCCCTACCGGTAATACCAATCGTTGAACCCATAGTTGTTAAGAAGCCTGAGATAACCACCCTACCTGTTTTGCCAATACAAGTTGAAAAACCACCTGTAGTAATACCTCCTGTTTTGATCCTGCCTGCTCCGGAGATTACGCCCCAAACTGAATTTACGGTTGCGCACGTTGGGCTTGAAAAAGCCCTCGCCCAAGAAATTCATCAAACACAAAGCACTTGTAAATCTTGGGAGCAAAGCAACTATGATAAAGCCAATTCGCTCCAGGGATTATTAAACCAGCCCTCAGTTTGGCTTAGAAAATCGGCTCAGGCAATTGAAAGAAAAATGCCTAATCACCCGCATGTCGCTAAAGCTTTGGCCATGATACCTGAATATTTGAGTGGCTTTGCTTTTATGATTGCTCACCCGGTGAAAACTTTATGGCAAAACACAATTCTCTCTAAGGTTTACGACCAAAGAGACATCCGTTTTGGCCGTGAATTAGTAATGGCCATGAAAGATCGCGACTTAAAGATGGCCCATATGGAAATTCCGCCCGAATTTCTGGCGGCAGCACTAAATGAGGGCCAACAGAGAAGAAACCGCAATGTACTAACGCGGCTGAAAAACGCGATGTGGGACGCGACTGCCGGTAACCTAGGTTTCCAAAGCTCCACCCAAAGAGAAACATTAAAGTGGCTTGAATCGGAAAATTCTCAAGCTTTTAGAGAGAAAGTGAAGGCTCTTGAGAAAGCTAATCTCGATAAACAAATGCAAATCGCGACCAGTTTTGCCAAGCACACCGACCAAATTGGGGCCAGTGATCTTATGGTGGCCTCCGAATATGGCGAAAAGAGAGAAAGAGTAACTCTTGCTCCCGCCCTCCAAAAAGAAATAAACCATTTATATAAGGATATAATCACCCGCTATCACCAACACCCTGAGGACCGCAAAAAATTACTGGCAGAAATTAATTTAAATTTAGCTAGCGAAAATTTTCAACAACATCTGTCCTCTGAACAAAGAGCTTTTTTTAATCAGCCCGAATTTGCCTCCAACCTGCTCCAGATTGCTGAAAGTGTGCATGCCCACTGGGCCGATTACCAAAGACCAGATACTCGCCCAACTCACACTGGTACTTTTTTGGATAACCTCAAGTTTGATTTGATTGTGGGCCAAGGTGAATGGCACGAAGCCCGCGAGTTGATTAAAGTGAACGAACGAGAACACGCCCTTTACCTGGAATTAACTCGGAAAGACTACCCAGAAGGGACCACTCATTTGAGTCAGGCAATGGACCTGAGGCAAAAAAATTTGGGCAATTTTGACAAACTCTTAAGCCGGATTGTGACCAACCCCCTCTCTGCGTACTTAGTTGGCGAGAGCTTGGGGGCCTTTGCCGGCTCTATCCCCATGGCTATTCCCCGCATGGCTCAGCTTATTCCCGGACCAATTTTTGCTGGAGTCGCGGCTGCCTGGGGTGAGAAGAGCCGGAACATTGCCGAAAGGCGCCAGGTATCCCGCGAGGCGGCCATGGGCTATGGCAACATAGAACACCGACGCCGCGAGCTGGAAAATTCACTAGTGCAACGGAAGTCGGCAACCGAACTTTATAATGCCATTAAACCTCTTCTCAACGCCGAAAGTTTAACCGCAGCCCAACAAAAAGAGTTGCTTTTGTTTACCGGACACCTAAACGCCCGATTGCGGCTGACAAACCTGAGTACCCTCAACGACCGAGTCCAGCAGAATTTTATTGATTACTCTGAGGCTAATAACCCAGAGCTAATTGCCTACTGCCAGGCTCACCACCTAACGATGGAGAAAGTGCTCCGCTCGCTGATGATTCATGCCAAAGAGAAACTTGTTGCGAGCGGGCAAACCATTACTGATTGCGACGAGAGTCTTGATCTCTATAGCAACGTTGTTAGCGGACACTTAATTAATGGCGCTAAAACCAACGCCCAAATTGAGAAGGCTCTTCGAGCAACGACTACAGGAACTCCCGAGCAACAAACGCGAGTGCAGGAAATTCTCGCCTTAATGGCCACTCATAATTTGAGTATTGCGGAAGTAGATTCTTTGCAGAAGAAAAACCAACTTTATAGCCGCTATCTGGCTGGACAAATAGCCTGGATGGGATTGAAGACAGCAGCTTTGAGCGCGGTGGCAAGCCCAATTTTGGCTCCGCTCAACCCAGTAACGGCCATCACTTCCGAATTGAGCGGCGCTCTCCACCACGCAGTAAGTGGCATGGATCACACGGCAATATGGAGTGAGATAATACATGGGGACTTTCACCCTGAGTACAACTCAGCTACTGGCCGCTTCGAGACCGATCTTACGCCACTGCAACAGTCATTTGTTTTAGGCCAAAATTTATATCAACAGCTTTTTCATTCTGAGGACCAGCCAACAGTGGGCGCCACGCACCACACAGTGACCAATTCGGAAGGCATAGTACAAGAGATCGATATTCAAGGAGCAAACCCAGCTATTCGCTTTCAGGGAGATGCCTTGGTTGACACCAGAGATGGAACCATTTTGGGACACTATGACAGTGCTGGCCATTTTGTCAATGATGAGCCTCAGATCGGCAACCGCTTACAGGTAGAGATAAACCAAAACGGTACTCCCGGGCAGGAATTGCATTTTGATCCAAGTAATGGTTTTTACGAACAAGATGTACAAATTGGGGCGGAACAAAACGTAAAACTCCAGGTGCCTAACGGGACCACTTTGGTACTCGACCACCACACTTCAGACGGAGGAGTAGTTTATGATTTGCAGGCCAATAACAATTCACAAATTCTCGTAAACGACATTACCTTTGCGGCCGATGGTACTTTTGAGGTTAGCTCACCCGACGTAAACCATTTTCAATTTTCGGTAATCCCTGAGTCGACTAGTTCTCCTGACCAGCCCGAGCCTACCACCACCCACGAGGTGATCGAAGCAAACGCCAATGAGTATTGGAACGATGGCGAAGAGGTGCACGTGGTTCATGGGCGAAGTACCAACCACACCGCCATGACGAACTATTTAGTTAAAGCCACAGGCGCCGACAGCGAAACTCACCCACTGGCAGTAAAATTTTTGCTTCCGGAAAGCGAGGTACACAACCCGAACACCGGTTACGACCAAAGCCTAGACACGGCTTTTGCTGATCATAAAGCTGGAATTTTGCTACAAACAGTGGAAGTTAACCAAGGTGGACAAGAGGTAACCAGAAGCCATTTTGTGGAAGCGACCGGCCGTGAAGTGATTAATGGGCAGGTTTTCTATACTGTAACTTTGGACCCATCTGATAATAACCCTGCTCATACCCAGGGAGATTTGCAGGCTGGAGTCTTGGCGAGACTAGTCTTAAATGAACAACATTTGGCAACTGTAGCCAATAGTGCCGATTTAGCAGACAACGGAGAGCAAGCACTTAATTCTGAGATGACTTACGAGGGGCGCTCGGCTTTTAACCTGGGACACCAACAGATTGGGAATAAAATTATTGACGGCCGAATATTGGGAGGAATAAAGGAAGGTAACGAGTTTTTAGCTAATCATGCCATTCATGGCAACGGAGACCCAATTGATGCGCAAATAGACATCGTTACTAAACACGAGGCGACACCAATTGTTTTGCCACCAGAGTATAAGCTTGAGCTCACCGGAGATCTGGTTAATCCGGGACAAACACATAAAGTGGAGATCGTCGAAGTGCCAATTGAGAAGGCTTTCCCCCCTCTTGGAGGTCTCTTAACCACAAGACAAAATTTGGCAATGGCCGAAAGATTGGCAGCTTCACGAGCTACAGCTTTGGCGGCTGAGAGAGAATTTCCTTCCCAACCCGTTCCCAAACTGACCGACCTTGAAGTGAAGCTTGCCAATGGACAACGAACATCAATAGAAGTTCCTCATTATTACCTCGATTATCTCAAACAAAAGAAAATTGCTCCTCAGCAAATTATGTTGCTTAATCAGGTTCAGAGTAACGAGAAGCCTAGTATTGACAGTGAGGATAAGGAAACAATCAGGTTAGCTAACTTTGAATTTGACCTGGTTACTTTGAGAGAAACTTTGGGAATATTAGGTAATAATCCACTATTTTGGTACCTACCCCACAATCAGTCTGAAGCAGAGATTAGGGTTGTTTGTCTGCCGCTAAAAACAAAAGCCGGAGAGGAAGTGATTTTACAATTAGATTGGGCTACTTATCAGGAATTATTACTTTTAGCCTACACTGAAGACGAACTTGAAAGAAGAAAAGCTGAGAGATTAAACTTGGCAAAAACATAACAAACAACAAGTAATTTATTAAATACAGAGGATTATCGTGAAGGATTATTTTTTAATGGGCATCGGGGGAAGATCTGGAAGGGTTGAAAGATCGATGAGGTAGCCTTCTCTAAATTCAGCCATAGAAAGAGTGATCTCGGCTACCAGATTGGGAATATTTTGCTCGAAAAAAGCATAAAGTTTGGGTTGTTCGACGCTTTCGTCTAAGAGCTTCTCTAATTCTGCTTGCTTGCTTTCTGATAACAAGCCAACTAAGCGGGAATTAACAGCCTCAAGAACTTGGAGCATAAGAGACTCTTTATACTTGGGTAACTCACCGGAAGGAATATCGGGTTTTCTTTTGGCGATAAGCTCATCGACAAATGATTGCAGAGCCAAATAATCGAGCACTTTGTTTTTGTCGTTATTTTGATTGCTATCCATATTAAAACTGTACTGTTATTTTGGTTCGTTGTCAACTATTAGAGTTCTCTCTATTACAATCACTCGGGTAATTGAGAAATATCGGCTTGAACTGTCCAGGCTGTTTGGCTATGGCTAAAGTTGGTTAAGTCGTAGCCTAAATGCTGGGCCACAATTCGGTAAACATCCATTTTAAGGTTGTCTTGAAATGTTAAGCCAGCTCTGTCGACTGCAAAAGCAATTACTTTATCTGAATGAAAAGCGTTCTCTAAAACCTCTCGAATAGTTTGTAACTCTCTGGCCCCCACTGCAGATTGATTAACATATTGTTCTAAGGTTACTAAATGCTTTTTGCCCTCTGGAGCCTGAATTAAGCGAATGATATCGTCTTGGGTAAACAAGCCTTGATCTCCACCCAGGGCGTTAAACAGGCGGATAACCTCGGCATGATAGACAACTTTTTCTTGCTCCAATTGAGTTAGGGGTAAATTCCCTTGAGGTTCAACCTGTTGGGGAAGATCAACTGGTTGTTGTTTGTCGGCTAATTTCTGTAGCAGCTGCTGTTCGCGAGGAGAAAGGGCTTTGGCTTGAATAAGGGCGGCTTCAATGTATTGATCTGAGCTAGAGAGGGACTCCACCTGTGCCATTAACAGATTGACGGCCATTTCGGCCTCGTCTTTGCCAAAAATGCCCGCTAGCCACTGAAGAGAATCAAGATCGGCGCGCAAAGCCTTAAGATTAAGAAACCGGCCCCTATTATCGGTGTCGTAATACTTTCTTAGTGTGTCTTCGGTAAATTTTTCGACTAGGGACTTGGTAGTTGTAGGATCGGTAAATTGATCATAAAGCGCTTTGGCTTGGACCTCGGTAAACTCTTCTGGCTTACCAAGCCCTAGCCTTTGCATAACTGACAAGTGTTTCGAGCCATGAGCTTGAATTATTTTGGTTACTTTTTCCGCCCAAAGAAGCATCGCTTCGTCATAGGGAGTAGCTCCTTGTTCCTTAAGACGGGTTTCGTTTGAACATCCATCAATTAACCCGGCCACTTTTTTCACTCGTTGATCAATCTCCTGAGGATTGCTAAATTTGTCCTGAACTACTGTTTTGTCGAACGGGTAATTTTGGCTGGGATCGAGCTGCTCCATGGTGAGCAACCGGAGCTGCATCCCAAGATGCTCGGTGTATTTTATTGGGCCTCTTTCAACAGCTGATTTTGATTGTTCGGTGGTCATATTATTAACCTTCCTGGCCAGCTCCAGATTTGGACCCTTGATAAAACTGCATAAAAATAAACAAAGCGGTAATTGCCCCAACGGAGAATCCCAATTTAGCCCCCTTATAGGCTAAAAGTTCTTTTTTCCCAGGTTTAACCATTTCCAGAAGAGCGGCATCGATGTTTTCAATCCCCAATAACCCCGCCAAAGCCTTAATTTTGGCACTAATTATCTCCGGAGACATCTCGCCTTGAGCTTCTTGGGTATAAGACAGCCAAGCCTGCTGCACTTCGGGAGACTGAGAAGTAATATTCTGATAAAGCGTTTTCATCCTCTCTAGCAAACCCTGGGATCGCTCGTTCAGGACGGCAGCATTCTTAAAATTAGCCAGTTTTTTTTCTAATTTAGTTTTTTCTGCCGATAGTTCGGCTGTTGGAAAACCCTTCTGGCTATTTAAAAAGATATTTTGCTCTAATTCCGTTATTTTTCCTTTTAATTTATTCTGAAAAAAAACTCGCAGTACCGGCTGTTGTTTGAGATTGTCATTTAAAACCTGCATAGTAGCCATTAAACCTGAGGCTTTTTTACTCTCAACGAGCGCAGGGGTCTCTTGAAAAAAGCCTTGCCAAATTTTTGAATTGGGATCGAAGTCCGCTGGAGTGAAAATTGCCCGCTGATCACTATTAAAATCGGGCATGGCGGCGAGAATTTCTTCTGGAGTAAGAATGTTGTCGAAGCCTTCGGCCAAAAGCTGAGACAAAAAAGAGTTCTCACTTGAAGCGGAAGCGGTGGTAACAAAGCCAAGATCTCGCGCCGATTGCTGAAAGGCTTCCACTTCGGTCCGGCGAACTTTGCTCCCCTCTTCTTGAAGAGCGGCCTCAGTGCCCGAGCCATAATAATACTCGATAACTCGGCCCCAATCGGTTTGCCTTTGAGTATTGGCATCGTCTAGTTTCTGCTGTTGATCGGGATCTTTAGCATCGATCGCTAATAATGGCGGAAAAGTAACTTGCAAACGGCGAAGGGAATCCCACTCTTTTCCAGAAATCTCTTGCCTCTGCGCCGGATCGGTAAGCCGATCGTAAACCGCCTTGACCTGATTCCACTCTACCAGCGCCTGAGTATGCGCTGTTTGAGCTTCAGGGCTGGAATTAGCGGCTAAAACCGGCTGCGGCGGAAGCTTTAAAGCACTTTTGAGCCGAGAACCAACAAACTGGCGCTCGGCGAGAAAATTTTCTTTGGTATAGGTACGCTCTTTGGAATGAGCATTGACTTCCTTTGAAGTTTCGGCCACGCCCGTTTTTGTGTCTACAGGAGTAGCCGGACCAATGACCACTTGAACAGTTTCTACTTTTACACTTGGTTCATTTCCCTCAAAGCCAAGTGGTGAAGTAACGGCATCGACATTATCTACCATATATAGAAGATATTATAGAGAAAAGAAAGAAATGTCAAAGCGGAGAATAAGATTCTATATAATGAAGGTATGCAAGCAAAAGTGATTTTTTTAAGTACTCTGTTGTTAATCTGGTCTTTACTTTTGGGATATTTTTTGGGGGTCCTCGATTTTTTTGGCTTCCTGGCCGGGGGACACACTCTAAATTTAGTTTCTTTAGGCTTGGCACTGTTTACCTGGCATTTGTTGGGCTTAACCCTGTTTTTGATTGATCTCGACGACGCCCACCATGAGCTCACCTACCTGGCAACTTCGGTGGGTTTTGGAATAGTTTTTTTTCTGTTTAACCAAGGCTATTTGGCCACTCTTTTGGCCACTGGCGCATTTTTTTATTCCAAATAGTAACCGAAAAAATGCTCAGCGAGCGTGCTGCCAAATTTGTACATTTTTCCACCCGTGAGGTAGTTTTCCCGGTAATTCGGCGCAGTTTTTTATTTTTGATGCTCATTCTGGTGCTGATTGGATTTTTTCAGGGCCAAGGCGTTTCTCAAAAAAACGGCCTTGTTACCCCTTACCTCGTGCGCAGTGTTACTCGGCCGCTGCTGTTGGTCGCAGAAAGGCAGTTTGCCGGAGAAATACAATCAGATCTGAGAGCTAAGTTAGAGTGGCAGCTAAGTGACAGTATGGCTCCCCAAATTGCCAAAGCTATCAATGAGCGCCTGTTAATTTATCTTCCCTTGTTGCCATTTGTCTTCGGTTTGGTAGTTTTGGCATTTGTCTCCCCCTTAATAACTCTCTCCGAACTTTTGCTCTTACCGGTAATTAGACTGATTATTCGCGCTTTGCTAAAATTAGGGGTCATCAAAATCGCCCAAGAAACAGTGGCGCGCGAGACGCTTAAATTATGAACAAACTACAGCGGCTTCTAATAGAACGCCAGAACCTAAACCAAGCCTTGCGCCAATTCCTTATCACTCACAACTATCTGGAAGCGGAAACGCCACTTTTGGCGCCCTTCCTAATCCCGGAAAGCTACCTCGAAGTCTTTGAAACCAAGCTCACGTCTCCTAATTTAACCACTCCCCAAACAGCTTATCTCTTGGCCTCTCCCGAGGCCTTTCTTAAAAGACTTCTCTCAGCAGGAACAGGAAACATATTTTCTCTAAGTAAAGCCTTTCGAAATGGCGAGCCACTCGGGCAAAAACACAACCATGAGTTTACAATTCTCGAGTGGTATCGGGTGGAATACGATTACCGGCAGTTGATGAGAGAAATTGAACAAATGATTGGGTTTGTGGCTAAAGAAGTGAGAGCAACTATTGGTATTAATTTTACTAAACCCTGGGAATACCTTTCGGTAAGAGAGGCAGCAGCACAGTTCGCTCCCAAAGAGCGGCTAAGCGCGGAAAACTTCGAAAAGGTTTATGTTCAGTATTTGGAACCAAATTTGGGAACCAGAGGAGTGCCTACTTTTATTTATGACTACCCCAGCTGGCAGTCCCCCCTGGCAAAGTCGAATAACGGCCTGGCGCAACGGTTCGAACTTTACATTAATGGAGTTGAGTTAGTTAATGGTTGGACGGAGTTAACCGATTGGCACGTACAAAAAACTAATTTGGAAAACGAGAATAGCCTGCGGCAAAAACAAGGCAAAGAGCCGTTGCCTTTAGATTACGGGTTTATTGAGAGCCTCAAACAAGGAATGCCTGAATGCGCCGGGGCGGCTTTGGGAGTTGATCGGCTACTAATGGTACTTATGGGTTATCCCTCAATCGAAGAAGTTCTGCCCTTCTCAAGCCGGGCGCTATTTGGAAAAGAAGAAAACTAACCCTTGGGGAGTTCCCAGAACTCCGGACCAATAGCATACCAATCTAGCCGCTTTTCGTCGGGATCCTGAATCTTGAAGGTGTTGTTTACAAAATAGATAATGTAGCCGGGTTTGTCGGCAAGATTACGATAGCCGTGGGCAACTCCGCGGGGAATATAAAGAAGGTGCGCTTTGCCGTCGCCCAGCACCAGGCGCATGGCCGTGCCTTTAGTGGCACTTCCCTCTCGCGCGTCGAACAGGCCAACCAAAAATTTGCTGTCGGGAGTAATAAACCAAACATCCTCCTGCTGTTCGTGCAGATGCCAACCCTTGATTGAATCGGGAGCGCTTTTGGCAAAATTAATCTGCTTAATCTCGAAACCCTCGGCTTTAAACTCTGCCAAAACTCCGCCCTCAGGCCGAGAGAGTTCGGTAAAGTAACCGTCCTCAGTAACGAAGTTCCTAATCTCCACCACCCGAACCCCGGTAATTACTGGGCTACCCTTGTAATCCTGCACTTTTACAAACTGGCGATATTTTGCGTCGATCTGCATACTATATTTATATCAAAACTAATTAAAAAAGTTTGCGAAGCAAGAGAAAGCTTCAGGTTTAATTTACTCTTTCAACATAATCCCGGGTTTCGGGATTAATCGCAATCACCTCACCTTTCTTAATAAACAAGGGGACGAGGACTTTTGCTCCGGTTTCCAAAGTCACCTGCTTTTTGGCATTGGTGGCGGTATCGCCTTTAACCGCGTCGTCGGCCTCAATTACTTTGAGCTCCGCGCGCTTGGGCGGGCGCACACCAACCGCCTTCTCATCCATCATCAAAAGAAACATCGGCTGCCCCTCTTTGAGGAGATCGACAAATTCTTCTACTAAGTAAGTGGGGACTTCGTATTGCTCATAAGTTTTTTCGTGCATAAAAGCAACGGTCTCCCCTGAGGCATAGAGAAACTGCACCGGCACCGCCAATACGTCTAACACCTCAACGGTATCGTTGGAAGTAAAAACTTCCGCGGCAGTTTTACCCGAGGAGATATTCTTTAGGCGGCTTCGCACCACTGTGCGGCCTTTGCCGGGATGGTAAAATTCCACAAATGTTACCTGCCAAATATCCTCTTTAAACTTAAGAAAATCCTTTTTTTTGAGAGAGGCCGCGGTAGTTTGCATAATTTTCGTTAATTAATAAATACTTTCTAAATTGTAACACGCCGGGCTAGGAAATTCTCAATAATTTGAGTACAATCTTTTTTATGAAGCCGTTAGTGGTAGTTTTATTGGCGGTGCTTTTGGTAGGCGGAGTCGCGTTAAAAAAGCCCCGGACAACCCCGAGCACTCCGGTGGGTAGCCCTTCCCCAACTGTAACCTTGCTCAAAGAACAAAAGGGCGAGAAAATTTTTTATTTTGAAGCGCGGCTCAGCAAGCAAACCGCAACTCTTAGCAATCTGGATATTTTTTTAATGGGCAAGAACGGAGAATCGGTGGACGGAGCAGATCTCACGCTTGAAGCAAGTAAAAATTTGCGAATTGTGAATGTTTTTCCTGGGCAAACTTTTAGGCAGTATCCGCGAGTATTTTTTACGGAAGAGGAAGCGATAATAACCGGAATTGCCGATTTAACGGCCAGCGGAGCACTGCCTGGAGAAGCTAATCGCCTTTTTGCCAGCTTGGTGGTAGAACAGATTGATCCCACACTCCCCGCTTCCCTACAGGTGAACACCGCTGGAACCGGAGCCTATTTTCAGGGAAAACCAGTTCTCAACCAGGAGCAAAGTTTAAAAAAAGTGACTTTGAAATGAAACGGCTATTCTGGGGCTTAATTTTTCTCTCCAGTTTGGGATTTTTTGTTTATCTGGGCAGTCAATATGTTTTTCGCACGCGAGCGAGTGGGCTTAACCTCGCGCTGAAGCTAAAACTCCAGGGGAATTACCGAAACGATACCAAGATTCAGTTTCGAATCGATTTGTACAGTGAATCACTCAAAATTGCCACTTTTAACGGAGCACAGCTAAGTTACTCGGAAAATAAAGTTTTTGAGGGAATTGTGATGCTCAACCAAGAGCTCGATCTAAGCAAACCTTATGCTATATTTATTAAACCCGAGAAGTACTTGGGGCAGCTTTTCTGCAGCCCAACCGAAGTGGGAGAGAGTTGCACCACTGGTAAGTTTAATTTTATTAGTGGCCTAAATTCGCTCGACATAAGCAACCAGATGTTTTATGCCGGCGATCTGGCGCCACAGGACGGCAAAGTTGACTCCGCAGATATTTCCAAAATCCTTGCCAAAATTGGCAAAACCGATGCTATAACAGACATTAACCAGGATGGAATTGTTAACAGTATTGATTACACTCTCACCCAAAGGACACTCTCCCTAAACAAAGCCGACGACGAGATAACGCTTGTTTCTCCAACTATATTGCCCAGCCCTACCAGTGCCCCCAAAGTTACCACACTACCCAGCCCTACCAGCGCCCCCACAGCCACAACCGCTCCGCAATCTGTTCGCGGCCGCTGCGAAGGGATAATTACTGGCGAAGTAAGGGTTAAGTACCTAGGGATAACCGAGTGCCGAGTGGTTGAGGAGGAAGACTACCGCTGTGTGAACTCCGCAAGCGAGTGCACTAAGGCCGCCTGCATTCGATATACCAAAGCAGAGATTGAAGAAACTTTGGCTCGGTGTGACCACGGGCTGGCCTCTTTCGACGAAGCCAACAGCCCCCTGAACTGCGAAGTAAAATTTGTGCCCGAAGCTAACTGCACCGATCCGGTGCAGGACACCTCCTGCGACGACACCAGCGAAAAGTGCAATTAGGAATTAGTTGTTTATTCTCGGAATATTCATTATAATTATTGAATGGGGAAGTTTCGTGGAGAAATTGTTAGCTCGCTTGCAATTATTAGCCTATTTGTTTTGAGCGTGGTTAGTATTGGGTCAATTTCTTATCTTCAAGATCATAAACAAGGATATAAGTCTTCGGCTAAAGAAGCAGAAGAATTTAACCCTCCCACCGCAACTAAGAAGCCAACCACAGCTAAACCACCTACTATCAGACCAACCACTACAAATTCTGGCGGATCCAACACTTCTTCACTTCCAAGCTGCAAATATGGATCATATGTAAATCAAGGAAGTTGCAATAACAATTGCGTCGTAAACTGTCGAAACTGCCGTATTAATACCTCATCTAAATGGGAATGCCCTTCATCAAATCCTACTGAAGCCGCAAAATCTGGAATTCCTTCGTGTGGGAACAAATATACTTATAACGACCCAATTTACTGTGAAACAGACACTAAATGTACAAGTAGCTGTTCGTCCTGTAATATTGATAACGGCTCAGGTGGTTTATACACCAAATGGTTTTGTGCAAAAGCTGGAGAGGCCGCTGGCCCAACTTACAATCCAAACAAACTCACTCCCACCGTCACCCCAAGACCAACCATCGCCCCTAGCGCTACCATTACTCCCAATAGTATTTGTATGAAAGAAAGTGACTGCCCAACTGGCTACACTTGTTCGGGGTATGACCCCACTAGCCGTAAGTTCTATTGCTTGAAAGCTGGCACCCCAACCCAAATTAGCCAGATTACTATTACCCCTAGCGCTACCTCTACCCCAATCAAAATTACTTCTATTGCAACAGCAACTCCAAATCAACCTGCCAAAAGCTGTGGTATGGGCAACTATCAGAATTCTTTTGGGGAATGGATAAAAGAGAAGAAATTTCCTTGTACCAAACTAATCGAGTGCACAGCTCCAGGAAGCGGGTTTTCCAAAGTTACTGAAGGTGGCTCCGATTGCTGTTATCAAAAAGATATTAATTCCAAAAGCATACCTAATTATCTTTGTTACCCTAACTCAAATTTTTTTGTTTATCCATCTGCAGCAGTCCAGCCAGTCTTAACCGGAGTAGTCGTGACTACCAGTGGTGAACAGATTGATTGTAATGTAGTTACTTGTATTGAAGAATGATGATTAACTCTTATTTCGTAAAAAACAAGTTCAAAATAATCTTGGCGACCGGTTTGGCTCTGATAATTACATTATTACTGAGCCAAGCTATATTTTGGCGTAATACCACGCTCATCAATCCCGCTTTTCCCCTTAAAGTTCAAGCACTTCTTCGGAAGGTAGTAGGTGCACCGGCAAATTTACTTGCACTACTAAAGTCCCGAACCTCCCAAGAGGAAACTGGTTTAGAACCTATCGATGTCAACGCCTTACCTACTATGACTCCTAATAACACTGTCGATCCAAGCCTCATTGCCCACTCAACCGATTTCGAAACCATTGGTGCCGGTATAAGTGCCGGAATAGATCAGAATACCGGTAACAAATATGTAAAAATCGAGGCCGGAACGGTGGTTGAAGTGACCGAATACACCCTCACCGACGGGCGCCGGATAAAAGTTATTAAGCCCTTAGATTAAATGAAACTCGGACCTTTTTTTATTGATACCAAGGAGTTGTTTTTGTTGATGCTTGCCGCCTTAGTTTGGGGCTCGCGCCAGTTTGGCTGGGAGATTCCCTTATTTGACCCGGATAAGCTGTTGTTGCTAGTAGTGTTATTCTTCCTCGCTAAGGGATTACTACCGGCTATTCACAACGAAAACTTCCTGATTTTGGCACTAATCACCCTCTTTTTGAGTTTCTATTTAGTACCTCTACAGTTGGTATTATTCTTTGTGATTTCCCTAACCCTGTTCAGATTCCTGAAGGTTATTTAAGCAGAAAGATTGTAGTATTCTAAGCGCAAGACGCACCGTTTTCCCTTTTAACCACTAAAATGTAGTGTTTAAAAAAAGAAAGGAGATGATCCAGCCGCTCCTTCCAGAACGGCTACCTTGTTCATGTTTATTCCCCGACTTTCGTGGGGCATGGACTATATCTTCATCCTAACGAATTTAGACTTAACCGGATGCCAAGAACCAACGATTTTCGCAAACCTCAAGTAAGAGTTTGCTTTGATAAAAAACCGAAAGTACATTGGATCCTTTTTACTTGGATTGTGAATTACACCTGCAAAAATTGCCACTTGTTTAAGGTACTCTTTAAGCTGTTTTAGATCTGCCAGATTCTTCTGGGAAAAGTATAAATAATACCTTACTCTTTTTGATCTAGCAACAGCTCCATCAGTATCAAAGTAACCTCGAATATAGTCGAGCTTATCCCGAATGGAAACAAGTTGCAAATTATTAAGAACGAATTTGGAAAATTCGACTATATAATAGTTCCTTGTTTGCCCTTCTTTGTAAACCCAAGCTCTGTATCCGAGATTCTCAACTCCCTTTTTGAGAAATTGAGCATACTTTTTAGAGTCGGTACCAATACGATAAGTAGTTTTTCTTTTTGTTGCGTCGTGTAACGCCCCAAGTAAATAAGCCTTCGTCAGGCGCCGGCGTGTAGTCTCTACGGGGTCCCGATGTTTGATCGGGACTTCCCTCGGTATTGCCATCTTACATTCAGTTTATCTGAATGTAGCTTAGGTTTCACCGAAACAGCCAGATTTTTCATGGAAATTACTCTCCAAGGTCGCAATTCTTAGTTTAAGATAACGACTTAGTCCCCATCGCCGAACTTACCCTAGCCCAGATAAATCTAGTTTTCAGGTACTCCCGACTTTGGTGGCTTGACGGGCGGTGAGTGCAAGACCCAAGAACGTATTCACCGCGGTGTAGCTGACCCGCGATTACTACGAATTCCGTGTTCATAAGGTCGAATTTCAGACCTCAATCCCCACTGAGAACTGTTTTAAGAGATTTGCATCACCTTGCGGTGTAGCGAAACCCTCTGTACAGCCCATTGTAACATGTGTGCAGCCCAAGGCATAAGCGACATGATGACTTGACGTCTGCCCCTCCTTCCTCCCCGATATCTATCGAAGCAGTCTCTCCTGACACGTATAACAGGAGATAGGGGTTGCGCTCGTTGTCCCACTTAAGGGCACTCCTCACGGAACGAGCTGACGACAGCCATGCACCAGCTGTACTATACCCTCGAAGGCTTCCCCGCTTTCACGGGGCGTGCAATAGTATGTCAAGCCTTGGTGAGGTTCTTCGGTTCGTGTCGAATTGAGCCACATGTTCCACTCGTTGTGTGGGTCCCCGCCTATTCATTTGAGTTTTAAGCTTGCGCTCGTAGTCCCCAGGTGGTCTGCTTAACGCGTTAGCTTACGCCGCTCCCGTCCCCAAAAAGGGGTGAGAACAACTAGCAGACATGCGTTTAGGGCTAGGACTACAGGGGTCTCTAATCCCTTTCGCTCCCCTAGCTTTCGAGTCTCAGCGTCAGTTCATCTTTAGAAAGTTGCCTTCGCCGTTGGTGTTCCATTCTTTATCAACGCATTTTACCGCTACAAAGAATGTTCCACTTTCCTAAGAGAAACTCCAAGTCTGACAGTATCACGCCGGATCCAAGGTTAAGCCTTGGAATTTTAAACATGACTTATCAAACCGCCTACACGTCTCTTTACACCCAGTAAAATCGGATAACGCTTGTAGCCCCCGTATGACCGAGGCTTCTGGCACGAAGTTAGCAGCTACTTTCTAGTAAGGTACCGTCAAATCCCAAAGGGACCTTCTTCCCTTACCACAGCGGTTTACGACCCTAAGGCCTTATTCCCGCACGCGGTGTCGCTGCGTCAGGCTTTCGCCCATTGCGCAATATTCCTGGTTGCTGCCTCCCGTAGGAGTGAGGGCCGTATCTCAGTCCCTCTCTGGCTGTCCGTCCTCCCAGACCAGCTACCCGTCATCGGCTTGGTGGGCTATTACCCCGCCAACTACCTGATAGGCCGCAGGCTCCTCCCTTAGTGAGCAGTTACGCTCTTTATCAAGTTCATATTACTGAACGTGAACCATGGAGTATTACCCCGTCTTTCGACGAGCTATTCTCCGCTAAGGGGCAGATTCCTACGTGTTACTCAGCCGTCCGCCACTGGACTTTTCCTTGCGGAAAAATCCCGTTCGACTTGCATACCTAAAGCACACCGCCAGCGTTAATCCTGAGCCATGATCAAACTCTTAAAAATGTGACTGATCCTGAATGAACAGAAAAAGCCGCTGTTTTTTAAGAGAAAATACTCAAATTTGAAAGTCCTTACTTAGATAAATAAGGACTATATAAGCGCGTCTTGCGCTCAGATTACTACTGAACAACTTTTTAATGATCTAATAGTCACACCAGAACCGCTTTCAGTGACGAGTGAACTATTGTATCGTGTAGTAAGAAAATATTCAAGCCCAGATTAGCTTAAGAGATCAATTAAAACTTGGCAAACTTAATCATTACTTTTTTCAGCACCTCCGGGTGCTCTATAAGCCAACCTAAACCACGAATAACACTATATTCCGGCTCGCTTGAAACCGAGACTTTCAGCTTCAACTCCCGAGCCAAATAACTATCCAAATCCACAAAATTTGAGGACATACCGGAAAGGATAACTCCTTGATTGCGAATATCCTTAATCAGCTCCGGCGGAGTCTCCTCAATTACTTCCCGAATAGTATCGAGAATTTGGCCAAAATAGGGGTAAAGCGGCTCGAATAAAACCTTCTTTTTAATTTTGATCGTGCGGGGCATTCCCGATTCCATACTCCGACCGCTAATCTCTACCTGATCACTGTCGTCTTTAAGCACCGAACCCAAAATCAGCTTCAGCTCTTCGGCAGTTTTGTAGCCAACTAACAAACCATAACGCAGCCGAAGATAATTGATTAAAGCTTGGTTATACTCGCTCCCCCCGCTTTTGAGAATCTTATATTGCACTACCCCTCCCAGAGAAACTAGGGAGACCTCGGTTGTTCCCCCGCCAATATCCACCAAAAACGTGCCCACATTGGACATTACCGGAGCCTTAAGCCCAAAACCAGTAGCTAAAGGAGTTTCCACGAGAAAAACCTCCCGCGCCCCAATTTTTTTTCCAACTTCAACCACCGCCATCTCCTCAACTTCCGTTAACCCCAAGGGGACAGAGAATAAAAGATTAAATCGCTGGAGATTGAGATTTTTTCGGTAGGGCTCAAGCGCCTTCTGAACCGCTTTTTGCATAAAATAAAGCACTGCGTCGAAGTCGGAAATCCGCCCTTTCTCGATAGGGCTGATAATTTCCAAGTTCGGGGGAGTTTTCCCAAGCATCTCGTAAGCCTCATCACCGTCAACAATAAACTCTCCTGTCTTGTTATTTTTCACCAGATAGACTTTTTGCTTATTCACAATCCCCTTTCCTTGAAGATAAATCCGAGCGTTGGCACTGCCCAGATCAATTCCCAAACAGGGGGGCTCACCAAAAAGATCCTTAAACCAGGAAGAAACTGTTTGGGTTAAATCAAACTGTACAACTCGGCGACGACGCATTTTACTAGTATACGAAAAAAAACGAATTTAATATAATGGCTATATGGGTAATTTTGTCTTTGTGGTTTTAGCAAGCCTTCTGGCCCTAACCCCACTCATTTTTTCTCCCCGTTCATCGGAGTTGTTTGAGTTTCCCAAATTACTAGTAATTTATTTTGGCGGAGCGCTTTTGCTGCCTTTGGTTCTTTATAAATTGAGAGAGAGAAAGCTTTTTGCCAATCGCAGTTTTTGCCTAACAGCAATTGCTTTGGGACTTTTCATGTTAAGTCAGGCGGTTTCCGCATTCTTCTCAATTGATCCTCATGTATCCATTTTCGGGTACTACTCTCGTTTCAACGGGGGCCTGCTTTCACTAGTTAGTTATTGTGTTCTTTTTTTGGCCAGCTACTTTTACCTTACACGGGAACGGGTTGTTCAGTTATTAAAATTTACTTGGATAACAGGGCTCTTTATTGCTCTCTGGGGGTTACCTTCGCACTTCGGATATGATTTTATTTGCTTATTTGTTCAGGGCAAGTTTAGCGCCTCCTGCTGGACTAGTGGCTTTATTCCCCAGTTACGAATGTTTGCCACTTTGGGCCAGCCAAACTGGTTTGCCACTTATCTCTTAGTTTTACTTCCAATAAACCTTTTTCTCATAACTACAGGTTTATTGAAGTTGAACAACAAATTTGATCGTTATTTTAAATTTGTGCCTTATTTAAGCCTTATACTGTTTAGTATAGAATTGATTTGGACAAATTCTAAGTCCGGAATTCTTAGCTATATAGTTTTAGTATCGGCTTACTTTTTCGGGCAGTGGCTAATTGCGCAGAAGCGGTTTTTTACTAAGCAGCGACCAGTCTTTTTTCTAGCGGGAGCGCTGCTTTTGGTTTTCCTTTCATTGCAGATCATCCCTGTATTAAAGACAAATCTTATAAAATTAACAACTAAGCCAGATGAAGTTTCTTCTATTAAGGAAAAAGCCGTTAATAGTGCTCCCAACGAGGAATATCATATTACTCCTTCCTCAGACATTCGACTGATCGTTTGGGAGGGAGCAATTGAACTTGGGAAAAAATACCCGCTCATTGGCACCGGAGTGGAAACCTTTGCTTATGCCTATTATCAAACTCGGCCAGTGGCTCATAACCTAACTTCGGAGTGGAACTTTGTTTATAACAAGGCGCACAACGAACTCCTCAACTACTTGGCGACGAGCGGATTTTCGGGATTGGGAAGCTACCTTTTGTTGTGGTTGGCGTTTTTGCTTCCGGCGGGATTAGTTCTTTTTAAAAAAACTCCACCCGAAGAGGACGCGGCCACTCAGAAGCAGTATAGTTTGAGCTATCTTTTTGCCATGGGAGGAATTTTTTTGATGAATTTCTTTGGTTTCTCAACCACCGTAACCTCGCTCTTTACTTTTTTACTACCTGCTTTCTTCCTGAATTACTTTAACAAGACCACCCTCTCAGCTCAGAACAAAGAAAACCGCGTATTACGAACGGTCACGATTAACCAACTGGCGCTCTATTTTGTTTGGGTACTTTTTTGTTTTGTTTATCTACTTAATTATTTTAGTGCCGACCACAGCTATGCCCGTGGCCGAGAGTACAAGCAGCTTTCCGACTTTAACAACGCCTACCTCTACACCCAAAAGGCGATTGATTTACGGAATGAGCCCACTTATTTGGACCAACAGGCAGGAATTAGCGCCAATTTGGCAGCGCTTTCGCAAATTCAAAAACAAAACCCGCAGGTTAAACAACTAACTAAAATTGCTAAAGATTACTCACGCCAAAGCCTGAAAATGGCCCCCGAGAATGTTTTCTACTATAAAACCCGCGCCAAAGTTTTCTACCTGTTGAATTTAACAGTAATGGATAACCCCCAATTAAGTTTAGAGTATTCTCAAGAGTCGATTAGAGCTTTAGAAAAGGCAGCTTTTCTTGCTCCAACCGACCCAGTAATTCCTTATACTCAGGCGTCACTTATTGCTCAAACAGATCTTCCCATGGCAGTTGCGCTTACCGAGAAGGCCCTGAAGTTGAAGCCGGATTACGTTGAGGCAAGGGAGCTCTTAAAACAGTTGCAAAATTAGTTAGTTAGTTTAATAATGTAATGATGAGCAAGAAAGTGTTGTATATGTTGTTAGTTTTTATTTTAGGGTTCTTTTTACAACACTCACCTTTTGAAGCTGTTTCTGCCCAAACTAGTGTTACTACCTGTAAGTTAAGTGAGGTTGGTCAAACTCGTTGTATCAATTCCTTTATTGCTACCTGCAAAAAGGTTGTTGCCAGATCTACTGAAGGAACCGAAATTGCTTACATTTGGAAACCGAGTTCAAATCCTTGTGTAACGCCAACCAACGTTCCAACCGTCAAACTAAGTGGCACAATAGTTATTTCGCGCCCAACCGACCTTAGCGATGACTCTAGTCGGGAGATTTTTACAATGAATGCCGATGGCTCAAATCCAGTTAGGCTAACCAATAATAACGTTGTAGACACTAGCCCATCTTTTTCGCCCGACGGAAAGAAAATTGTTTTTACATCAAAACGCGATGGCAATTCTGAGATTTATGTTATGAACAATGACGGTAGCAATCCAACCCGGCTCACCAATAATAACATTAATGACTTTAGCCCGTCTTTTTCGCCCGACGGAAAGAAAATTGTTTTTGATAAACGCATTAGTGAATACATTAGTAAGATCTACATCATGAATGACGATGGATCTAATCAGGAGGAGCTAACCGCTGGTAATTCCAATGATTATGCGGAAACTTTTAGTCCTAACGGGCAAGAAATTTTTTATAATAGTGGCGACATTAACAATTACTTTGATATCAAAAAGATCACCCTTAACGATCGAAAGATTAGTTCAGTCCTCACCGATAATAATAAAAATAGTAGGTATGGTCTCCCTCAACTTAGCCCTGATGGGAAATGGTTACTTTTCATATCAGATACTATGCAAAATAAAGTTTGGGTTTTATATAAAAAGGATTTAAATTCCGGAACAATTAGCCGCCTAACACCTAATCTAGGTTATGATATAGGAAATCCATCTTTTTCACCGGATGGAGCAAGGGTTATAATTAGTAAAATTGGCAAAGGATATGAAAGACTTGGAATGGCCTATATCAATTTTGACGGCAGTAATTTTACAACTCTGGGACAAGCTAAAGATGCTATTGGTATATCGAGGGCTTGGATAGACAAATTAAGCAATTCCGACTCTATCCCCGTTTCTCCAACTCTAACTCCTACTCCAACTTTGGTCCCAACTCTGATTCCAACTATTTCCCAGGGTCCGAATTGTCCGATGAAACTTTTGGGCGATGCTGATTGTGACGGTTCGATTAATAATCAGGATTATCTGCTTTGGGAGTGTGAGTACAAAGGCAACGGTAGCTGTAGCAGTAGTCCAATGGGCCCAGTTTCGGTGCGCAAAAGTGATTTTGATCTTGCAAACGGCGTAACCCTTAACGACTTTGAGATTTATCGCCAGAATTTTTATACACCCCCACCCACGCTCATACCCTCAATTACTCCCACACGCACACCAGTTCCTCCCAAACCTACTGTAGTTCCAAAGCCAACAATTAGCGCCGCACTTAGTCCTACTCAGCCTGCCTCAAGTCCAACGCCAACGCCAACCTCAATGCCAGCGTTTTATATAGTTTTTTTGACAAGAAATTTTTATTATTCTAACTTAGGAGGAGTATCCAAAGCTGATTCGATATGCATGCAGGAGGCACAAGAAGCTGGCTTAAAAGGAGAGTTCAAAGCTTGGCTAAGTGATACAGATACTGATGCAAAGGATCATATTGCGCCCAAAACCTCACTACCTTACCAAACTACAGATTCGGCGAAAACTTTGGTAGCCAATAATATTGCAGATTTAACCGATGGCAGTATTAATAGCCCCATACAATACTCTGCCAGTGGGGAAAAGATATCTGATGCACTTAATGCTTGGACTGGAACTTTAGCAGATGGAACTAAAGCCAAACCAACTCGAAGTGTGCCAGAACAGTTTTATTATTGTGATAATTGGACCTTGAGCGATCCTAATAATTTTAACGCAGAAGGATTAACTGGCAATTATTCATCTACTGATGGTGAATGGACTTCTAGTTCAAGTAAGCTTTGTGCCGGTATGAGGAGATTATATTGTTTTCAAACCAATTTTTCGGAGTAACTAATGATGCCAAAAAACTTTAGCCCGATTAAACTAAAGCGGAGCCCCAAAAAGAGTAGTAATTTTTTTGGTTTACGAATCGGCGTTGTGCTAGTAACCATGCTGGTTGGAGCGTATTTGGTTAACCAATTCGTTTACCGCTCCAAGGCGGCAGCGGACATTGCGACAGTTACTTTTGTGCCCCGTTTGCACAGCGTGACCAAAGGAGAAACCTTCACCCAAAGCCTGCAAATTAGTGCTGGCGAAAAGAAACTCTCCGGAGCAAACTTAGTTCTGGAATACAATCCAGAATACCTGGAGTATTTGCCCCAGCCCGCCACCCAGATGCTTGGGACAACTTTACCCGCAAATTACTTTACCGCCCGGTTAATTGAGGAAGCCACCTCTTCCGGTAACCTTGGCCAGGTACGTGTAGCTCTAGTTGCCCTAAAGCCCGATTCCGAGCTCGGAAGCAGCGTAGTAATTCCTCTGAGTTTTCGGGCCAAAAAATCCACCAACAGCAAACAAACACTGGTTTTAAACGAACCCCGCTGTGAGATTGTGGGCCTCACCGGCGTTGACAGTAATCATACCTTTGAGATCGACAGCGCTGCCGCCACGGCAAAATACACCATTGGCGGCGCAATCAGCTGTAGCAACGACAGTGAGTGCGGCGCCAACGCCAACTGTAGTGCACAGAGCAGTTGCCTTTGTAAGAATAACTTTTATAACTGCGACAACGCTTGGGAAAACGGCTGCGAGGCTACCTCAGCCTGCGTTGCCTCTGGAAGTGTAAGTCTAAAACTTTCCTTAAAACTGCAGGGCATAAATCACACTCCTAGTGCCACCAACAAAATTAAAGTAAAACTAAAATTAACCAACGGCAGCAGCAAACAGGAGTTGAGTGAGGTTGAACTTATTTCTTCGAGCGAAAACAATGGCGTCTTTAGCGCTACTGTCGACTTTAAGCAAATTACCCCAGGCCCAGGCTTTAATCTTTTTGTTAAGGCTCCCAAACACATTCAAAAACGCTACTGCGTTGCCACCCCTAGCGGTGGAATTACCTATCGTTGTAGCAAAGACGAACAGATCATCATTACGGACGGATTAAACACTCTCGATTTAACCGGTGCACCACTGCTTTCGGGTGATCTGCCACTCCCCCAGGACGGAATCTTAAACTCCCGTGATGTAGTTGGGCTCAAAAACTGTATTGGCAAAACCGACGCCACCTGTAAAAATAATGGAGATCTAAATTACGACGGCGCCGTTAATGGCAACGATTTCTCGCTGCTTGTTGAAAGTATGGGAATTAAATATGATGATGAAAATTAATTATTACCACAAATGAAACGCAACCAATTTCTAATTGCCATTTTGGCAGTGATCAGTTTAGTTTTTGTGGCTCTTTTGGGCCTGTTAATTAATCGACAGCCAAAAACATTACTGAATCAGAATGCCACCACTCAGGTTGAGCCGTCCATTAAGGCTGTAGGGGCTTCACTTGCCAATTTGCGCCTGGAACCGAGCCAGAAAAGCACTACTGTTGGGGAAACCGTGCGCGTTGCTCTGCGCCTGGAAGGGCTTTCCTCAGGAGTTGAAGCGGCGGACTTGATTTTTAATTATGATCCAAATCTGTTGGAATTTGTCTCCATCGAAAAGCTGCATCCCGATTTCACTAATCCCCGTTCCTTAGTAGAAAATGGGCGCCTAATCCTCTCTTTTGTAAATAAGGGGACTTCTGAAAGCGAAGAAAAAGTAACGGAGCTAAATATTGGCGAGTTGGTATTACAAGCCAAAAAAGCTGGCCGTTCGGAGCTTGTCCTGGATTTGAGCGATCCTGTTTCCGGTTCGCTAGTATTAAACAACACCAGTAGTGATAATCAGTTAACTTCGGCAAATAAGACGGAGATTATAATACGCTAATGCGTCAAAATTGGTTACACAAAAGTAGCTTTGGATTAATACTGTTGTTTGCTATGGCTAGCTTTTTGGCTAGCCCAGCCGCGGCGGCCACGCTTCAGTTTTCCCCCGCAAGCGGTTCCCATAGCACCGGGCAAAGTTTTGACGTGGAAATTAAAGTCGACACCGGCTCACAGGATACTACCAGTACCGATGCGGTGATAATTTTTGATAATAAACTTTTAAGCGTTAGTAATGTTACTTATGGGCAGTTTTATAGCACCGTGCTTCACAGCGAACAGAACAGCAAACTTTATATTTCTGGAATGGTCGACAGCGCCGGCACGGTAAAAAACGGAACCGGAACGCTGGCCACAGTGAGTTTTAAGGGCCTAACTGCCGGAAGCGCGACCCTCACCTTTGAGTGTGAAGCCGGGCGCACCGACGAGAGCAACGTTTCCAAAAACGATGTTGACTCAACGGATATTCTTGATTGTACCGCCCTTACAAAGGCAACTTACACCCTAAGCGGCGACGCGGTTGCCACGCCCACTCCCGCCACAACCAATAACGACACAGCTGACACTACTGCTGATTTGCCCACCACTTCCGGTACCGGTACTAGTGGAACCACTGGTGGCACTGGCGCAATCGGGGCCACAACTATTCCCAATACCGGGTTTGCCGATTTTTTCCAACTTGCTCCAAAACTGTTTATGGGGGTTTTATTCATTATTGCAGGACTGATTCCCCTTCTTATATAATACGGTTATGAAGCTTAGCTTAGTAACCGTACCCCATCCGGCCCTTACCCGGCCAACAAAAGCCATTAACATAATCGACAAAAAAATTCAGGAAATTGTTAAAGAGATGATGCGCGTACTTGAAGGCTGCACCGATCCTGAGGGAGTTGGGCTCGCCGCCACCCAAGTTGGGTTGTCAATACGCCTTTTTATTACCAAGCCCTATCCCCACTCCCCAATCTCCTGCTACATTAACCCCAAAATTCTTAAAGTCGCAACTACAACCACCCGGCGTAAGGACGCGCTTGAAGGATGCCTCTCAATTACCAACACTTGGGCAAATATTGAGCGTCCCAAATGGGTACTTCTGGAATATCAAGATATAAACGGCAAAACCAAAACCGAAAAATTCACCGGTTGGGAAGCTCAGATTATTCATCACGAAATGGACCACCTTGAGGGAAGGCTTTTTACTCACCGTGCCCTTGAACAGGAGAAGCCGCTTTATCGAATTGAGAAAAACCGGAGAGGAAAAGAAGAGTTGGTTGCTCTAGAGCTCTAACACATATCGGAAGTGTGTTGGGGCTACAGATCGCTCTGCATTCCGAGAAAACGCATTACTTCGCCTCGCTTATAACGCCGATCCCCGCGCGAATTGATCCGAATGGCGGGAAGTTTCCCTTTTTTGCCCCAGCGCTTAAGCGTAATTTTGGAAACGCGTAAAATTTTGGAGACCTCCTCCAAAGTCATTAGCTCCGGTAAGTCATCGAAAGTGAGGTTTTGTTTCTTTTGAGTATTCTCTGACATATTGTGCATTATATACTACCAACAAGAGTTTGCAAACAGATTTCAGCCCCGCTTCCCCTAAGGAGAACGTCGGGACTGCCTATCTGTTAACAAGTTAAGTTGCAAACGATGGGAAAAGCTTATTTCAGCTCAACCTTTGCGCCAGCTGCCTCAAGCTTTTTCTTCGCTTCCTCAGCCGCGTCTTTTTTCACACCTTTAACTACTTCTTTAGGAGCGGATTCAACGAGCTTCTTGGCTTCAATTAAACCCAAAGCCTGGTCAATCTCCCGAACCGCCTTAATTACCTGAAGTTTGTTCGCACCGGCTTCGGTTAAAACTACATCAAAGCTAGTTTTTTCCTCGGCGGGAGCGGCACCAGCGGCAGCAGGAGCGGCCGCGGCCACAGCCATCGGAGCCGCACTAACGCCAAACTTTTCTTCAAGAGCTTTCACTAATTCATTGAGTTCAAGAACCTTTAATTCTTCAATTTCTTTTAATAATTTTTCTACTTTACTCTCTGCCATTACTGATTCATCCCCTTCGCGATTTGGTCTAAACTTCTAACCAGTTTGCCCATGGTATCGGAAAGACTATTATAAATTCTCTGGATTGGGTTATTGAGCGTGCTCACTAGCTTAGCTCGCAGCTCATCCACTGAGGGAATCCGAGCAAATTCGAGGACCTTCTCACTAGGATAGATATCCTTATCCAAAAAAGCAATCTTCACTTTGACCTTGGAATCCTTTCCAAATTCGGCGGCCAAAGCCTTAATTGGAGTAATAAAGTCATCAGACAGTACATAAATGGCAGCCGTGGGGCCTTTAAGCAACTCTTCGGTAAACAGCGCTTCCGGATAGTTTAATTCTTTAGCGGCCACGCGATAAAGTGTGTTCTTGACAAAACGGAGCTTCGAACTGGTGGCTGCAAGTTTTTTACGAAAGCTTTCAAATGCCTGATGTGTGACTTCCTCACTGGAAAAAAGAATCAGGGACTTGGCATCGGATAACTCTTTTTTGAGTTCGTCAACCTTGAGGTTGCGCAACTCCTTTTGGGAGTGTTTAGTTCTGAATTTTAGTTTCATATTGTTCCTCCGAAAGACTTATTCTCAAACTTAAAGAGAAGCTTTCTTCTTAGGAAAGGTAATTATATGGCAATTCGTACTCAATTACAAGTTTACTTTTTAGGCAACTGCCGCAAGCAAACTGGCCTCACTCTGGAAGCCAACCATCTGCTTGGCAACCGCTCCGTCTTTGAAAACATAGAGCGTGGGAATACTCATCACGTTGTACTCTGACGCTAAATCCTGTGCTTCGTCAACATTAACCTTCACGATTTTAAGCTCTTTGTGCTCGGTACTTAGCTTCTCTAACACCGGTTCCATCATTTTACAAGGACCACACCACTCGGAAAAAAAATCAACTATCACTGGTTTATCTTTAACCTCGAGAACCTCTTTTTGAAACTCCGCCTTATCCTTTAAATAGAGCATTTTTTTGTTTTAAATTGATAATCATCAGAATTTACCTAAAAATCCCTAAATTGTCAATCCCCCTCTAATAAAGAGAAACCGAAATATGGGTATAATAGGGCTATGCAAAACTGGCTTTTGGTTGGCAGAAAGAAGAGTGACCTTGAGAAGGAAATTGCAAGCATTGCTAAAACCAACCTTGTTCTTGACGCCAATATTTTTCGTTTCAACTCTCTGCCCGAGGAATTTAATGTTGAGATCTTTCGGGAGATGCTCAAGCTAACAGAACGCCACTTTGCCCAACCAACGATTTTTGTTGTGGAAAATCTGGAAACTTTTTCGCAGATTATTCAAAACACCTTTCTGAAAACGCTCGAGGAGCATCAGGACAACCTCTGCTTTCTGCTCTTAACCCGTAATTTGGCAAAAATTTTGCCAACTGTGCGCTCCCGCTGTCGAATTCTTAAGCTTCAGAATCAGGCAGAGCTTCTTGAGAAGAGTGACAGAGAGTTGTTTGAAAAGATTCTTCGCAAACTCGAAGAAAACCCCCAGTATTTGGTTTCCCTGGGAGCAGGTTTAGGAATAAAAAACAAAAAAGAAAAAGGATTGATATTTCTGGAGAAGTTCTTACTCTTTGTGCAGTCTGAATTAATCAGGGCGAAGAATAAAACAACTCTTGCCCGCTATGCCCGCCGGGCAATTGAGATGCGCGACTTAATCGAAAACAACAACCTCGATCCGGAGTTGGCGCTTGATCAGGTGTTTCTTTCTTGACAGTTCAAATAAAACCGCCTATACTTTTCCCATGTTTAAGCTCAAAGTGAAACAGGTGCGTTTGGTAACCTACGCTTTGGGGCTAGTAGCCTCTCTTTTGCTGGGAATTTTGGGCTTCCGCTTTTTGGGAGAGTATCTCACTTCCCGTGCCTCAGACGCGCAGCCACAAAACCTAGCAATTAGCGCGATTACTCAAAACTCGGCCAAAGTTGTCTGGACCACCGACCAAGAAAATCAGGTGGTAATTGAGTATGGAACTTCGCCCACTTCCCTCACTTTTTTTGCCCCCGAGGCCATTAAAACCAAAACCCACAGCATTGAATTAAATCTGCTAACCAAAGAAACCACTTACTACTTTCAAATTAAAGCGGGAGACCGGATCTATGACAATGGCGGTGTCCCCTGGACTTTTACCACCCTGGCAGAGTCGGAACAAACTGCCCAGACGGAGGAACCCGCGGAAGCTGAGCCTAGCCTTCCTCCAGAAATGGAAGCTACCCCTACCTTAGGCGAAGACTCACAAGAGCCCTCCCCCTCGCCTACGCTAACTGATGCCGAGACATCGGCTAAAGACACTGACTGCGATCTTAATGAATACAAAAGCCGGTTCTATACCGAAGCGGCGGAGTATGATCAAGACGACAACGGAGTGGTTAATTTGCGAGACTGGTCGCTTTGTAATTCCACTAACAAACTAACCCCCACTCCTTAAAGGATACTACCTGAGGGCACAAGTATTCCCAAGAGCAAGTTCACTACCGGCCGAATAACCGTAAACAACAGACTTTGGCCATTCACAAGAGGAAAAAGCATAAACAGCAATAGTACTAAGCCATAGCGCCGCAGCGAGTACCACTCCTCACGCTGACTTTCCGGCAAGGCGCCCGCTACCACCTGAAACCCGTCGAGCGGATGAATTGGCACTAAGTTAAAAACCGCTAGATAAACGTTCAAAACCACCAAATAACCCGCCAAAACTGCCACCAACGTATCTGGGGAAACTCGAATTAGAAGCGCGCCAAGAAGGGCTAGGAGCAAGCTACTTACCGGCCCGGCCAGGGCAATTTTTGCCCCATCACGATCTGGATCTTTAAGGTTATAGGGGTCGTAAGGTACTGGCTTCCCCCAACCAAACCCCCAGAAAAGAATAAACAAGGTTCCCAGAGGATCTAAATGCACCAGCGGGTTTAGGCTCAACCGACCTTTGGCTCTAGGAGTTGGATCACCTAACCGGTCGGCCACCAAAGCGTGGGCAAACTCGTGTACCGCCACCGAACAAACCAGAAAAATCACAGAAACCAAAAACAACAGTGGATTTTTAAAGGCTAAGTCAAGCATTTTAAAATTAGTAGAAGACAGTATATCAGATTCCTATTCATTAAATCTGCTACTATTTAAATAAATACATGGACAATAAGAGAACTAAAAACCGGAATTATGCGTTTATAGATGGACAGAACCTGTATTATGGGACGGCGAAACTCGAAGAGCATCCGTGGAAAATAAATCTGGCGCGGTTTCGTGTTTACCTTGAGCAAAAATACCATGTAATAAATGCTTATTATTTTTTAGGATACGTACAAGAGGCCAACCAAGAACTATATGAAAGAATCCAGAAAGCTGGTTTTGTACTTATATTTCGAGAGCATAATACCGCAATGATTGGAAAAAAGAAAACTTTGACAAAATTGTGCTTGTATCCGGAGATGGCGACTACAAATTGGTTGTTGACTTCCTCATAGAAGAAAATCGACTTGAAAAGGTCTTATTTCCCAACAAAAAGTACGCCTCTTCGCTTTATAAAAAACTTGGTTCTACCTACTTTGATTATCTTGACAATAAAGACATAAAAAATAAGATTGGTCTAAAAAAAGAAAAGGACTCCTTAGGCAATTAGCCGCTTGGATTCCTTTTCGTGTGAATAGCTTAATTGTATACAATCGCAGGGAAATAATCAACCATCTCGTAAACGTATTTGAGCCTGGGGAGGGAATTGAACCCTCGACCTTCCCCTTACCAAGGGGATGCTCTACCACTGAGCCACCCAGGCAATCTACAGTTCTTTATTTTACCTTCTAATACAAATCATTGCAAAGCAGATTGGGATCTGTTATCATACAACCCATGGCTAGTTGTTTTGTTTGTCACAAAAGTGCAATGAAGGGTTATAAAGTATCCCACTCGGATATTAAAACCCGGCGTTTTTTTAAGCCTAATTTACACGTGCTTAAGGTTAAGTTTCTCGATGGCGAGATTAAAAAGGTGGCACTTTGTTCTAAATGCCACAAGAAAATCAGTAATGATTTCCGCGAGGGAAAGCGCCAAAACTTTGTTCCCCTCTCACTGCTTAATCATCAGCGAATTATGAATAAAGTAGCTACTGTTAAGAGTGAAGTTAAAACGGAAGGAGTCGCTAATGGCTAAGAAAAAGGGACAACGCACAATGTTTGGGTTGGTTTGTACTGTTTGTAAACGCCAAAACTACGTAAGCGAAAAAAACAAAACCAACACCACAACCGCCTTGAAATTCAACAAGTACTGCCTAAAGTGCCGCAAACACACCGAGCACAAAGAAAAGAAAAAGCTCGACTAAGGTTTTACTGCTTGATACAATAGCTTTGTGAATAGATTTCTCAACTTTGCCCTCTTAATTCTGGTGCTGATTGCCTTTTTTTTTGGATTAAATTTGGGAAAACAGATTCAGTCGGTTGATACTCCGGTAAAAACTGTGTATAAACGAATAGTGCTAACAGCGACGCCAAAAGCGCAGCCCAAAATAACCCCGAACGCTTCTAAAAGCGCAACGCTTGGACCTTAACGATATTCAATTGTGAAGCCCTTTATTTGCTCTTCGGTTAATTCTAAGCTCAATAGCCAGCCTTTAACCGCATCTTTTAGAAGATCTCCCGTAAAACGCTCTGAAGTTACTACAAAAACGTAGAAGCCTTCTTCATTAAAAGTGCGCACCATCTTAAAATCATAACTCTCATAAGGTAAATTATTCGCAAGATATATTTCTGGATGTTCTAATCGATTGCGTAAGATAGTTTTGGTAATTGCTGCAATGGGCCGAGTATCGGGACTTGGGGTAATTGTTTTTGTGAGAAAACTAAACTCTTTGAGAGTTCGTAGGTACTGATCTCTCACTCTTATCGTGTAAACCATTGATTGTTCCAAAGGGTTTTCCGGAATTAGGGTTAGCCTTCTTCCCAAAAGGACTGTTTGATAGTTAACGCTCTCCAAACGATTATTTAAAAACTCTAAAATAACCTCAGACTGTTTAAAATTACGGTTAAAATTTATAACAACCTCTGTATTAAATTCTAAATTACTAGCTCCGCTAATTGGACTTGTACTAACAATCTCAAGTGCTCCGGGATCTTTATCAATGGTTGTGATAATTGGCGTTGGAATTACTCCTCCAGACTTAGGCTTCCCTGTCCGTGCAGCATTCAATGCTAAAAATAGAATAACAACAGCAAAAAGGGATGATCCTGCAGCAATAATGATCAGTTTCTTGTTTAACATGTGTTCATTCTATATTACTTGTGACGCAAAACACAAGCCACTTCCCCAACGCTAACATCACTATTCCCCATGCCGCCACTAACGTAATAATTTGCCTCCGCAACTGTGAAAGTACCACTTCCTTTGTTTGTGGAAGTAATTGTCATTATGTGACCCCAAGGCGGCTCAATCGTGATCGCTATATCCCCGGCAACCGCTTGATTCTTATTAATATATGAGTATCCGGGAGGAGCTGGTGCTGTACAGTAGTCCTTAGCATTACGTACTGCCAGCATTCTTCCCTGGCTTTGCTCAACGCCAATTACAAACCCTACACATTGTAACCAGCTATTACTATTAGCCGATGCGGAAAGATCAATGTACACCTCGTTATTCACTTTACCATTGATACATTTAATCTGCTTCGCGTCCATTCCCGCTGGAGGGGAAACATTATTACTCGCTAAAGTTTTTGTCTTACTATTAACATACTTATTGTGCCAGCCACAGGCACGACCTCCGGTTTCGACCAAAGAGTTCGCATAAGAAGCGGTATTGTTTCCCCCAGCTGGCGGAACACTGCCGCCCTCTTGCCCAGCCTCTTCTGCCTCTGTGGGAGTAGTACTGACCGCGGGACTCCCCTCTTTGATGTTTAGCGCTCCCGGGGTTGTGGTGCGCGCAATCGCATAGGGCAAATAGGCCTGCTTAACCGTCTCATGCGTTTTCTCGGTGTCAGTTTCCAGTGACGCTCCCCCAACATTGGCCTCCCCAATCTCTCCTACCGGATTGACTTTTTGGGGTAGATAAGTAAACCCATAGCCAGTGTTGCGATCTGAGGATTTGTTAAATAAGCCGCTGAAAAAATTTCCCACCGATTCCCAAAATCCACTTCCTTTGGCCTCAATTTGCTGTGTTTCCGGTAAGCGATTCTCATGGGTGTAATCAACTTTGGGTTGCAAACAGTTGAAAATTCCCAGGATTTTGCAGTCCTTCTCGTCAACCGAAACTGCAAACGGTTTTTGCTGAGTTGAAACATTCTCCAAAACCTCCTGGGTTGTACTCCCCACCTCCTGAGCGAAAACCGGAGAGGCACTAAAGAGAAGGAAAAAGATTCCCAACCAAAACCTAGAGCGTTGCATAACAAAAAGTATACTAATTTTCTTCTCTTGCTTGGGAAATCATTTTCTTACCAGGAGCCGCCCCCGCCACCGCCTCCGCCACCGCCACTTGAGCCACCGGAAAACCCAGAGGAGAACCCCTGTGAGCTTGAAGTGGGGGAAACAAAGGTTGAGCGAACACTAGAGAAAGAACGGTTCAGATCGCTCAAAAGCAGCGCACTGGTAAAGGGCCGACTTTGGTAGGAAGAGTACCAATTCGGAGCTTTAAGAGCTAAGTGCGCGAACCGTTTTGCCCAAAGCTGCTCCACTCCTAGAGCAACGGCAAAGGGCAAGAGCTTTTCAAAAAGGAGTTGTTTATCGGCCTGGTATGCCAGTTGGCGCTCCTGCGAAGTTAAGAAACGTTTTAGCGCTTTAACTTTGTTTGCCGCCTCAACTCCAAGGAGAGTTTTTTGCGGTAATTGCAACCCAAAAAAGGCTGCCGCCAAAAAGAGGAGAAAATTAAAAGTAAACAATCCCAAAACTAACATTACGGTATAAAAATTCCGAATCGAATTGGGATTTTTGGGAAAGAGTTTGAGCTCGACTACCCGTTCGTAAAGCATCTTTTTAATCTCTTCAAAGGCTAGGTAGAGTTTTTTATTTTTAATCCGCACTGTTTGCTTTACCGAAAACAGAGCGTTCAAAAACTTCTGCTCATAATTAAAAAGTTGGGCATCAGCTTTATACTCTTTCTGTAAAACAAAATAGAAGTCGTTCTTTTTGCGCTCCTCAATTTTGAAGTAACCCCGACGAGCAAGGTCGACTACCAGCGCCAAAATATCGCGTACTTCCACTCTTTCATCAACCAAAGTGCCCGCCTCGGCGGGAGTGAGTGAGTGTTTGGCAATTTTGGGAGCCTCAAACCAAGCAGTCGCCTCCCCCACTGGGCTTACCGGATCGCGGCCGTTTTTAAACCACTGGTAAACAATCGATACGGGGAAAACAAGATACCAGCCCAAAAAAAGAGCCACCACTGCCAAACTAATTAGCAACGCCAAAATCTTGCCCAAGGGTGATTCCCAAAACGGAAGATAGGGTTTCGCTTCCAGTTCAAGAACCAGCTGTTTTGGAAAACCGAAAACCACCGTTAACCCTTCACCTAACGCAAGCGGGGCATTAGTTTTGAATACTTCTCCTCCCTCAACTGAATGAAAAGTGCAATTCTGGCTTTGACTGCCACGAGTTCCGGTATAACACAGGGAACTGGTCGCGGTTTCTGGGGGAGCTGTGGGCAAACTAATAGTTGCTGTGGCGCTTTTAATGGGGACTTCCCACTCGTTACCGGTGATATTCCAATAAAGTTCATCATGATCGGAGTAGTAAGCGAGGGCTCCCCCTACCCGATACTGGATTTGATATTTTTGCTGGCCATTAAGGGTTTTTTCCGCCTCACCGATCTTCAAAACCAGATTACCCTTAGCGAACGATTTCGTAAACTGGTAATTTGAGCGGCCGTTCAAGCTAACAGTGATCTCACTAAATGTGAGCTGAAATTTTTCACCCTGAGAGTTTGTTTTGATTATAGGGATCGAACGAAAGATGCCGTGGCGCGAAAGTGCGCCAAAGTCATAGAGAATTTCCTCATTAACCAAAATTGTGCCCGGTTTTTCAATGGAAATATGAGAACGAAAGTGAATGATCTCCTCCGCCCTAGCCGCCCTCGGCCACAAAAAAACCACAAATAACAAGACTAAGAATACTCTGCGCATAAGTTTAGTATAGCAAACGAGCGCTTAATTTAGATCGGGGACTTTGGGCTCCTCAGCTGTAGGGACCGCAGGAGCCACTGGGGCTGCGTCAGGGGGCGCAACCACCGGCTCTTTGACCTCTGGAACTGCGACCGCTGGAACTGGTTCGGGCACGGGAGAGTCCGCAGTCTTGGCTGGCTCGACACTTGCCTCTTTTAGACCAACTGCCTCAAGCTCCTTCACAAACTCCTCCTTAGTGAACCCCTTGACCACTTTCTTGCCCTTGGGCCCGTTAAGGACGGTTACCGGAACGCCGGCGAAGTTGTCGCTCACGCTGAGCATTGCCTTGAGACTTTCGGTATCTTCTTCAACATTTTTTTCGATATACGCCAAGTTTAAAGATGCTAGGAGCTCCTTCTCGGCCTTACAGAAAGGACAGGCAGGAGTAATATAGATAGTAATGGGGGCTTCTTTAGCAACTTCCTTTACCACTTCTTTTTCTTCTGGTTTGGGCTCTGGTTCAGAAGAGGGAGAAACTACTGGGGCAGGGGCAACTGGAGCAGCTGGCACTACCACTGGCTCCGCCGCAGGCACAGAGACAACCGGAGTGGGCGCCGCTGAAGGAGCTGGAGGCGCAGTTGCTACCGCCTCTTTGGCAAGATTTTCCAAGTCTTGTGAAAGTGCTTGCAAATCTTTATTCGGCTCTAGTGAAGGCGCAGCTGCCACAGGCTCTGGGGCTTGTGGAACTGCTGGTGGAGCGGTAGTAACAGGATCGGGAGTCGCTTGACTGGGGTTAGAATTATTATTTTGGTCGTTCATTTAACCACTATAAAGTAATAAAAAAAATTTGTCAACTATTTAGAAATTAAAAATAACAGATCTCTCACCTTGTTGACAAAGAAACCTGTAGATGCAGGCTTTTCCATACTTTCTGATGGATCTCTTCGGGAGTGAGCAGCCTCCCCTTCTCTACACAATCGATCCGCACCCAATGCCGATAACGCTTGAGTAGCCAAAGATAGGTGGCGTCAACTTTTTTCAATAATTCTAGGTTCTCTTCGTTTAGATCACGCGCCTTCCCTTTGAGATAACGGCGAGAATTTTTTTTATCAATTAGCGCCTGGGCAAAACGAAAGGGAACATAGAGAAAAATCACTAAGTCCTCTCTGGGAATCCCAAACTCGCGATACTCGAGGCGAGTGAGCCACTTTTCCAGAGCCACCCGCTGCTTGAGACTGGTCCGCGAAAGTTGATAGGCAAGATTTGAGGGGGCATAACGATTACAAACTACCAGTTTGCCCTTTTTCAAAGCCTCCTCTAGCTTCGGCTTTGCCTGCCAACGATCGGCCGCATAGGGCACCGAGATCAGATAGGGGTTGAGCACTCCCAAGTCGCCTAACTTCCCATGCAGTAGTTCCCCCACAAAGCGGCCAAAAAAAGTTTTGCTGTATTGCGGAAAATCAAAATAGGCATGCGGAGTTTTATTCTCTTTGAGATGCTTCAGGAGAAGCTTAAATTGAGTCGCTTTTCCCGAGCCATCGGTTCCCTCAATCACAATTAATTTCGCTTTACTTTTTACCATCCAAAAGATTATATAATAATCATTATGAAACGCTTGGGATTAATTTTGCTTATCGCCGCCTTTGTTTTCTGGATGGTCAACCCCCCACTTTTTAACTCCATGGCTCAAAAAATTTCTCAGCAAATTAAGGCAGAATTGCAAAAAAAGTCCCGGCAGTTACTTGCCCACCTAACTCAAACCGCACAGCAGTCGCTCCAACAGAAAAGCCAGGCAATTTTGGGCGAGGCAATTGGCTTAAAGCCAACTCCCAAACCCGAGGCAATAATTGTGAAGAACGTTCCCGATAGCCAATTGCGGGCGCTGGTGCTCATTGATTATCTTACCCAAAAAGACCTTAGCTTGAGTTTTAGGGCCGGAGAAGTTTACTACTTGGATTTGCGTAATGTTCCCGAAAACAACTGCCTCTATATTAATGAAGAAAGCTATGCCCCTCGAAATAATCAATTCATTAAGCTTAGTTTTCAAGAAAGCGGCCGCTATGACCTTTTTTTTGATCTCTGCAGGCAAAATAAAGCCAAATTTGGAGAAATTATTGTAGAATAAAAAAAATGAATACTCAGGAAAAAATAGCACTACTCAAGACTGTGGGCGAAGAGATTATTGGCGAGGAAGAGCTTGCCAAACTGCTTGCGGGCAGTTCGGAATTAATAGCTTATGACGGCTTTGAACCTTCGGGCCAGATTCACATTGCTCAGGGCTTATTGCGAACGATCAATATTAACAAACTGATTGCCGCCGGTTTTCATTTCAAAATGCTGGTTGCCGATTGGCATGCCCAAGCAAATAACAAAATGGGCGGCGATTTGGCCAAAATCCAAACTGTTGGCCGCTACTTTATTGAAGTTTGGAAGGCTTGTGGGCTGAATTTGGAGAAGGTGGAATTTGTTTGGGCCTCCGAGGTGGTAAAAAAACCGGAGTACTGGCAACTGGTTTTGCAAGTCGCCAAGACCAATTCCCTGCGGCGCTTTGTGCGCACCGCCGAAATTATGGGCCGAGCAGAATCGCTCGACTCTCTAACTGGCGCAAATGTGTTTTACTCCTGCATGCAAACCGCGGATATCTTCACCCTTGGGGCCAAAGTTACCCAACTGGGAATGGACCAGCGCAAAATTAACGTGCTTGCCAGAGAGATTGGGCCGCAACTGGGATTTTATAAGCCAGTGGTAATTTCCCACCATATGTTGATGGGTTTGGGTAAGCCGGTGAGCCATGCCACCGACAAACTACAACAGACGATTGAACTTAAAATGTCGAAATCCCACCCTGACAGTGCCATTTTTATGACCGATACTCTTGAAGATATCGGGCGCAAAATCAATAAGGCCTACTGCCCAGAGGGAGAGATCGAACAGAACCCAGTTTTGGAATACTGCCGGTACATTATTTTTGAGTCCTTTGCGCGTTTGGGAATTAGCGAATTTGTGGTTGAGCGGCCGGAGAAGTTTGGCGGAACGCTCAAATGCAAAACCTATGCCGAACTTGAAGCGCTTTTCGCCAAAAAGGAGCTCCATCCTCAAGACCTCAAACAAGCCGTGATTGGTTATCTGAACCAACTTCTAGCCCCAGTGCGCGAGCACTTCCAAACTAACCCCGAGGCCAAAGCTCTTCTTGAAAAAGTCAAAAGCTTTACCATCACCCGCTAATATCACCCCGGGGGTGATATGGGCCGGTAGATCAGCCTAAATTGAACAGTTTCTGCGCATTTTGGGTTGTGAGAGCGACCACTTTTTCTGAAGCAATTCCCTGCAAAAGCGCCACTTGGTCACGTACATAAATAAGGTTTTGGGGTTCATTCGTTTTGCTCACAGGTTTGGCGGGTTCGGGAGTTAGGTATGGGGAATCGGTTTCCAAGACAAGCATTGAAAGAGGAACTTCTTTAATAAAGCGTTGCTTTTTTTTGGACCAAGTAATGTCTCCGTCTACTCCAAGATACATTTGGTGCGCTTTGGCAAACTCTAAAAGAGCCGGCTCGGCTTCACAACAGTGAAAAACTGCTCGTCCGGCTAATTTTTGGTCCCAACTTTCACTCAATACTTTCAAGATCTCAGTTACTGCTAGACGATTATGCAAAACCAGCGCCTTATCAAATGTGATGGCCAACTCAATTTGTCTTTTTAAAAGTTGCTCCTGGGCAAAAACAAACTCAGGAGTAATTCGATACTCTGGGTATTTGGTTACTTGGTATTCATACTTATCCATACCAACCTCTCCCACGGCGACAACTCTGGGTTGAATAATTAGGGCTTTTAAGGCATCCCATTGCTCCATATCACCCCCGGGGTGATATGGGACGTGATGGGGATGGATGCCAACAGCTGCCCAAACTTCCGAGTGAACTTTGGCCAATTCAACTGCTTTTTGGGAACTTTCCAGATCGGTTCCGGGAACAATAAACTGCCCCACTCCCCGCTCTTTGGCACGCGCAATTACCTGCGGCACGCAGCCCGAGAATGCCTTAAAATTCAGGTGACAATGAGTATCAATCAACATTTTTTTGGTTCAAGTAATTATTAATTTCCAAAATTCGGGGATTATAGGGAAACCGGGGCAAGGCTTGTTTCTCTAAAAACACTTTGAGCTTGGCAAACTTTTTCTGCCTCAAGAGCAGGCTGGCATAATTCTCATATGCCAAGTAGTAATCACCATTCTTGATTGCCTTCAGGTAACTCCGCTCGGCGGCCAACAAATTGCCCTCCTGTTGGTAAACCACTCCGAGATTATTCCAGTTTGTCCACCAATGCGGAGCGATCTCGGTTGACCGACGGTAGTGAACCCCGGCCAGTTTCGGTTTGCCCGCCCGATAGTAGTAAACCCCGAGATTATTTTCGAAGTCAAAATTTCCCCGTGCCAAGGGTTCGTCGTGAACAAAAAGGGTTAACCCATCTTGCCAATCAAGCGTGCGCCTAACGGTTCTTGCGGAAAAAACCAAGAACATTAAACTGAGAAGCAAAAAATACCAACCGGGTTTTTTTAACTGCTGCACAAAAAGAAGAAGAAAACCTAGAAAAGCAAACAACGGCAGATAAAGCCAACGTTCGGAAACAGTAAGATCAAGAGCAATTATTTGGCTGTGGAGCCCCAAACCCAGAACAAATACCAAGGTGAAGAATATTAAGTTGCGAAGAACTTCCCTTTTCGCAAACTGGCTAAATAGCGCCACTAACCAAACAATTCCCGCCACAAAGAGGGCAATTAATGGCCAGTAAAAGTCTTGCCAGGAGGCTATTTTTACCACCCAGTGCTGCGAAATTGCCAATCGATAAGGAAAAACTAACAGTCGCAAATAGTAGAGGATTATTTTGGGAATTGAGAGCAACCGCTCGGTAAAACTTGCTAACATAATTGGGGATAATTTATTGTGCCCAAAACCAACTCCCGCTACCCCATAACGCAGAACTAGGTAAAACCCAATAAGCAGAGTAAACAACCTCAAATAGCTAATTAGATTTTCTTTCTTATACAAAACAAAGTAACCTAGTATTGCTATCCAAAAGAGGATTCCCGTCTCCTTCCCCATGGCCGAGAGAAAAAGTAGGCTGCCCAAATATACCCAGTCGTTCTGTTCTAACTTAGCCGGAGTAACAACTAGTAGCGCAAGCAAACCAAAGAACATAAAGAGAATTTCCTGGAGCGCGGAGATATAAACCACACTTTCCACATTTCCGGGGTGGACCAAAAAAAGCAACCCTCCCAACATCGCCCACTCCTTTTTCATAAACTTCCCAAAAACCCGAAAGACCAGATAACTATTACAGCTATGCAGAAGTAACTGCACCAGGTGAAACCCCCAGGCGTTTTGGGCAAAAATAACCGTAATTAGGCTAAAAAAGGCGGTCATTAGAGGTTTGTAGTACATCCCCCCCATTCCTGCTCCACCGCCGGAATTAAAGGTGCTTTGGGTAAAAAAGAAGGGCAAATTGGCCAGGGAACGAATAGCGGCATTATTGACCACCTGCTCCTCGTCGTCCCAGACAAAGCCGTTAAACAAGGAAATTCCATAAACCATCAAGCCCAAGCCAATAAAAGTAAGCAGGGGGCGCCGGAGTAGAAAAGCATAAATCTTATTGAGCATTTTTTTCTTTCCCCAATTTAGCTTTATTTTTCAGTTCTTTGAGCTTCCACATAAAGAGCGCGCCCTTATTTTTGGCGGCGCTGTCCATCACAAAGGACAAGGCATCGTCCAAGAGAAACCGCGGCGTGCTTTTGGCCAGGCGCAGATAAAGGGTTTTGTGGGCATTGTCCTCAAGTTTTTGGCAAAGATAAAGCCCATAGGACTGAAACTCCCGACTGATGTACTTTCCCGACTGCGGGTTGAACCGCTGCAAAACACTACCCACTTTTTCCATTACCATATAGATATTATACTGGCCAGGTGGTTATTTTTTCGGGCATTGAAAGAGTTGTAAACCAGGAATTTTCTGGAAATGTTTCTCGTTGAGTGTGAATAGTTCAGCGGCATTCAGAATTGCCGTGGCCGCAATTGCTGCATCAACAAAATCAAGCGGTTGAACCATATCTCGCTCTAACTTGCCGGCAAGCTCAGCCACTTCGGTTGAATAAGCGATGATTTTAAGTGGCGCCAAGGTTGCCCAAATTATTTTTTCTTTTTCGGCGTTACGAGTACTAATACCCGCAAATAACTCCTGAATACTAATCACAGAGAGAGCGAGATTTTCTTTAGAAATCTGTTGAGCAACTTTTTCTAGCAGGGAATTTTTTGTACCTTGAGTTCTCAAGTGATCAATAATGATATTTGAATCGAGAATTACCACGCTTGCTTTCTCCTTTGAGAAGCTGAAAGTTCGTGCTTTCTCCTTGATTGCTCTTTCTTTAATTCTGCTTTAGATGGCACACCCCAAGCTCCCCGACTTCGCTTTAAAAGTTCCAGATATGCATCGTTACCCATTGACTGTTCCGCTTGCGAGTATACTTCTTTAATTGGCGAAACAAAAAAACCATCATTTTTAACAAGGATATTTAGAACTGTCTTTGAATTAATATCATACTTCTGCCTTATCTTTTGTGGAATCACAATCTGGCCTTTAGCATTGGGTTTAGTAATTATTCCTATTTTCATACTGGTAATAATTTATTACTTTTGTCAAGATTTGTCAACTATAATTAGGGTATAATTTAGCCATGAATTATCTTTATCTATCGAGTGGCCTTTTTGGCGCGAAGGTTTTGGCCAGCCTCACTCCCCGCCCCAGCTTGGTAATTACCCAACCCGATCGCTTGGGAGGCCGCGGAATGAAAACGCTGCTCTCCACTCCGGTTAAAGCGCTTTGCCAAGAACTCCAGATTCCTTTTCGGGAAAGTTTACAAACTAATCTGTCTCAGTTTGACCTAGCGCTCGTCGCCGACTATGGAAAGATTCTCCCCGAAACAGTGCTTAAACAAACAAGGCACGGCTTTTGGAACCTGCACCCCTCACTTTTGCCCAAATATCGAGGCCCTACTCCCCTGCAAAATACCCTTCTTGATAACGAAAAGATTACGGGCGTGAGTATTATTAAACTAGATGAACTGGTCGACCACGGCCCAATTTTGGCTCAACAAGAAGTTACTCTCGATATTAACGATAATTACTTGACCCTGCTTGAAAAAACAGCCAAACTGGGAGCCGAAATGTTTAACAAGTTAATTGCTAACCCAATTGATTCTCTCGAACTAAAAACTCAAGACCACACTCAGGCCACTTTTACCAAGAAAATAAAAAAAGAGCACGGCTTTGTTTCTCTCGAGCAACTCACCCCCTATCTCGAGCCACTGTTTAGGAAATATAACCTCACCCATTTGTTTACCCCGCGAAGCCTTGGCGAAGTCGGGCCAACTAAAACAATTGACCCTTTAAGGCTTCACAACCTAATTCGGGCTTATTATCCCTGGCCCTGTGTTTGGACCAATCCAGGCGATAAAGTGATTAAACTAACTAAGTCCATATGGGATCAGGAGTTAACTATTCAGGAAGTGGTGATTGAGGGAAAGAGCTACGGGTTATAATCGTAAACTTATTTGTTGTATTGTATAATTACAAAATGTCTAATAAATTAACACGGGTTTGCTTCCTCAATCCCCATGGCTATGTAGACTATCCAGCTCCTCTAGGAAGTACAGATACAGGCGGCCAAACTCTTTACGAACTCCAATTAGCAAAGGCTTTAGGTAAAAAAGGGATTAAAGTGGATATTGTAACACGGCTTTTCGACAATAAAGAAAAAGTACAACAAATTTTCCCAAACGTGAAAATAATTCGCATTCCCTGTGGTAGTAATGAGTTCGTTACAAAAGAAAAAATGTTTGAGTTAATGCCTGAGTTCACAGCTAATTTTCTAGATCACATTAACAAAAGTCACAAAAAGTACTCTATTATTCACTCACACTACTGGGATGCCGGTTATGCCGGAGTTCTTTTAAAAAAGAAGCTGAAAGTTCCCCACGTACACAGTCCTCATTCTTTGGGAAAGCTCAAAAAAATCGAAATGGCTGTTGAAGGATTGCCGGTGGCAAAGTTAAAACATATGTATCGCTATCAGGTTCGCAATACCTTAGAACAACGAATTTACTCGGTTGCCGACGCCATTGTCGTACTCTGCGAAACAAACCGAATTCAACTCTTACAACATTACGATGTCGATTTTGAAAAAATTAAAGTTATTTTTCCTGGTATAGAAAGTGAGTATTTCAACACTAAACCGAATGGGTTTGATAAAAAAATTAAATTTGAGGAAAATGCTATTCTCACCATTTCCCGCCTTGTACCTGCCAAAGGGATTGATCGCGTAATTGAAGCTTTGGGCTTGATAAAAAATAAGATTAATTTCCACCTTTATATGGGTGGAGGTTCAAAAACGGAACAGGTATCTAACGAGGAAAAGGCAAATATTCTGCGGGTTTATGACCTCATCAAGCACCATCATCTAGAAAAAAGGGTACAGTTTCTGGGATTTGTCGATCACGACACCCAAGTGCCAGCCTACTACCGTAAAGCTGACTTATTTGTTCTTCCGAGCCGATTTGAACCATTCGGATTAACCACCATGGAGGCAATGGCTTGTGGCACCACTCCGATTGTTTCTAATACTGCTGGAAGCAAAGAAATTATTGTCGATAGTTTAAATGGGTTTATTGTTGATACCCACGACCGAAAAAAACTGGCAGCACTAATTTTGAGAGTCCTTTCTGATAGAAAGGTAAATAAAAAAGTGGCCGAGAATGCTGCCTTTACCGTTCGGGAAAATTATAGTTGGGATAAAATCGTGGACAAATTTATTTACTTGTACAAAGAGCTTGGAAAATGAGAATCGCTTATTTCGTAAGCAACCGCACAACTATTCCTCCACAAGATACTGAAATAGCCGCCTCAACGACGGTGGTTATGAACATTATTAAACATTTGTCAAAGAAACATGACATTACTGTTTATGCTGCAAAAGGTTCCAACTTACCAAACACTAAGATAGTTGATTTAGATTCGCCACCATACCAATTAGACTCAAATATTTCTGCTGATGATTGGATTACTAAATTTTCCTTAGGCATGAAGTCGCTATTTTTGGGGAGTATATTTCAAAACTCAAGCAACTATGATCTAATACATATTCATTCAGAACCAACATATTTAGGAATGCCATACGCACATTTAATTAAAACCCCTGTTCTGTTTACTTCTCATAACATGATTCACGATTATGAAATAGAGCTTTATGAGAAACACATCAAAAATTCAATTCATTTCTCTGCTCTTTCAAAAGCTCAAATCATAAATCTTCCTAGCGCCAATAAGATTCCAATAATCATGAATTCGATTGAATTTGAAGAAATACCGTTTTCAGACAGTTCTGATGATTATTTCCTTTACTTTGGTAGATTAGTTAAAGACAAAGGTATAAATAATTTTTTAGAAATAATAAAACTTCACCCAGAACAAAAATTTGTGATTGCGGGAAAAGGTGAGAACATTTTTTTTCAAGAAATTGAAAAAATAGCTAAAGTAAACAAGAATATTCAATTCTATGGAGTATTTCAAAGGCTTTCTAGTCAATGGCACAAGCTGATAAGTCAGGCCAAGGCATTAATAATGCCAATTAATTATGAGGACACTTGCCCCTTAGTCCCGCTTGAGGCTATGGCATGTGGCACGCCCGTAATTGCCTATGCCAAAGGTGCTTTACCTGAACAAATTATTGATAACAAAACAGGTTTTATTGTCAATTACGACAATAATCATATTAGAGGAAACTGGTTTATTAAAGATGCTGGGCTCACCGGAATTAAAAATGCGATGAACTATATAAACAGTATGCCACAATTTGAGTACAAAATATTAAGGAAAAACTGCCGCAGGCATATTGAACAAAATTTTTCTACACAACGCATGGCTGAAGAATACACTAACCTATACAAGATTATTCTTGGAACTAAAGTTGATTAAGATCCGTGCTAATACTCTCCATTTCTGCACTAAAGTCTTCAATGATCGTTTGCTCAAGTTCTGCCTCTATCGCCTCTGGAGAGGTGGCTATGGGCGTGGGAGTAAGTGTTTGTATCACTACGGACGTGGGACTTGGAGTAGTTATAGTTTCGGCGGTTTGAACGGCGGGTTTTTCTAACCAAATGAGATAACCTAAAAAACGCTCACGATTAGCAAAAAAACCACGACAAACAACAGAATTAAAGTTGGTTTAACTGCTTGGCTATGTCCACAAGTTGATCTTTAATCGTTAAAAGGGCATCTCTGAGGTCTTTCAGGACTGTTTGTAAAGCCTGGTGTGATTCGCCTACTGCAAGCTTCAAACTGGCCTCATCGGTAATTTCTGGAGCATAGGTTTTTTCGGCTTGGGCATTGCCCTATGCCCGAAAAGTTTACCGAAAGATAATACCCGTTTATGCCAATTTTCATCTTGTGACTGTAACAAAATAATGATTATTATATCAAGAAAACTTTTCTCTAGGTTTGTTTGGTAAACTTTCTGATTTTTTTAGACTCGGTACAGTATTATAATTCCCAAAACAAGGCTAATTATCAGTAAAACAATTACCAATAAAATTAAAAACATTGTTTTTTTACTCACTTCCCGCTCCTCTTCGGGCTTGGTAATTTCCGGATCGAGCGGGCAGTAATCAAGATCCAAATTACTTTGTGGCATAACAAACTTTAACTAAATTCCTTTTGGCCGTCAAGTAATTAGACTTTAGCGTTCAACTGATAAACTCAATAATGATTCAAGGCTTCCTCTTCCCATCCTTTTTGGAGAGTGAAATTCTGGTTGTAAAAAAGTCCAAAGATTAAAAGTTTTTTTTTCGTGATAGAGTAATTCACCCATAGGTTCATCCTGTTTTCGATTTCTATCTCGGTAATCAAGCATTGTCGGATCAATCGAAGCCATATGATAATTAAGCCCATCTGTCACATGTAATTGAGGAGTTCGCTTTATGTAATTACCCTGACGTTTACCATTTAGAAAAATATCTATCTGTGCCTCTGTTAAACCATTTTCCCTTAGTACTTGGCGCACAGTTAGGACCTCTGCTCGCCATTGCTCAAGTCTATCGTTACAAATTCCAATAAAATCAGAACTGCGATTTGTTAAAACCGCTTGCGCATTATAAATTTTAGCCACATATCCCCTAGGCTCTGTTTCTTCATAACTAAGTTGACTAACAATTGTTTGTTTTCTACCCTCAGGTTTGCCATGTACTAAAACCATTCTAAATCCTTCAGCTAGAATTGAAGGCGCGGCTTTGGGAGAATCATCAAAAACAAAAACGTTTTTATAACTCCCGTCATGTATTAAAGGCTCAGAACCGTACAGAAATTTGGCATCTCTAACCGCAACTTCAGCCAGATCACCTTTGTTTAAACCGCTTTCTCCTGTAGCCCAACCATGAATATATGGTCTTATTGAATCAGGTAAGCGGACATCCATCACTTGGAGAGGATTGCCTGTCGTAAGATAGACAAGATCTTGCCCTGACTCTATTCTCGGCCGTATTCTCTTGATTAACTCCACAAAATCGGCAAACAGAGTCAGATCATCGAGATGTATTAATTTTCTGCTCTCGGTATAGCGCCTTATTGCAGCTTCACGTGCACTAATAAAGCTAGCCAAAAAACCTTCTGGTTGTATATTAATATGGTAGTTATCATTTAAAAGAGAAACTAGTTCAATAACAAAATTCTTCTCGGTTGTTCCACTAGCTTTTTGGAATGCTTTATTAAAAAGAGCCCTCTGTTCCTCTTCATTAAGAAGAAGGTCACAAGATTGGAAAATAACTTTCTGCAAGGCCTGAATCATAATTTCAATAGAGACGGCTTCCGTAAAGGCGCCAACACCATCCCAGTCAAAGCATAATAGCCGTCTAATTGTAGGAGTTTGCATGCAATTTATTATACCACAACTATAGGATATAGTGCCTTTTAGCCAGCTAGGACAATCTTGGAGATTTCTGCAAAGCGCTGGCGGACGACAGTTTGGAAGAAGTCGACGCGCTTTTCTTTGGGATAGCTGGCAAACTCCTGCCAAAGGGCACGGCCTGCAAGGAAGCCGCGGGCACCACTACTAACCGCTACTTGAAGCTCTTGGCGAAACTGCGGATAGTTTTCGCCCCTAGTGAGTAAAATCCAGGGGGTTTTCCCAAGATATTTACTAATTTGAAAGCAGGCGGCCGGGTCTCCGGGAAACTCGAGCTTAAAGACATCCGCCCGAATCCCCGCTTCCAAAAATTGGTTCACCGAGTCCAAGACTAACTCTGGCCGGTGAGTATTGTTATTGGGCAGAGTATAGGTAACGATTTCCAAAAAGAGCGGCAACCCGGCTTTTTGGCAAGCGTCGAGTACTTCCTTGCCGATACGCAACTGATGTTCTCGGGTGGGCGCCTGAGGGTGGTAGTAAAGCAGAAGCTTAATCCCCTGGGCTCCCTGGCTGTGTAGTTCGGAGACTGAGTATTCAAGCTGGTTTTTACGTGAACCCAGCTCATCCTCGTAGCCGGTTTTTTCAATACAGAGCAGGTAGGGCTTCCGCTGTTTTTTGGAGGCGGCCACTTTCGTGAGTGCTATCAGCCCGCCAAGAGAATCTACCAAAACACCGGAAAATTGATCGTAAAGTGCCTCAATAATTTCCGCTTTAATCGTAATTACTTCGTTGGGCGAAACCGAATTTGGGTTTTGAGGGTTAATGAGTTTATTAAAACTGCCCCGGTGATCGAGGGCCAGCATGAGGATTTTCTCCCGATTGAGAAAGGGTGAAATTTCTGACATAGGTACAGTTTAGCATTATCAATTAATTCGCAAAAGTTTTTTTAATCCCGAAAACTAACCTAAGGCTTTTAGTCGATCGATATTTTCTCGGTCCGGGCCGTTACCTTCAACGCCAGGTACTTCGAGAATAAAGGGAATATCTTTGAGAAGTGGCTGGGAGAGAATATTCCGGAAGCCGCTCTTGCCGATTAACCCTTCCCCAATGTTTGCGTGGCGGTCCCGATGACTGCTAAGCTCGGTTTTGGAGTCGTTGGCATGCATTACCGCAAGATTCTTAATCCCAATTTCCCGATCGAACTGCTCTAGCCATTTGCCAAAGATTTCCTGCGAGGCAACGTCGACCCCTGAGGCATAGAGGTGCTGGGTGTCCAGGCAAATCTGCAACCGGGGAGAGTGAACTTGGTTATACAAAAACGCCAGCTCCTCCAAGGACTGGCCAACAATATTCCCCGCTCCGGCGGCCGACTCCATAATTAGGTGTTGATTCTCTGGTGTTTTTTCCAGTACCTCCAGCATTGCCTCAACTACCTGATCTCTAACCTCAACAAAGCTCCGCTCTCGGCTACTACCAACGTGAAAAATAGTGCCACTTGAGCCGATTTTTTCACCAAAATTGAGGTAGTCAACTAGAGACTGAATTGAGATCTTCAAGAGCTCGGGCTTGGAAGTGGCCAGATTTAAGAGATAAATTGCGTGGAAGAAATGTTGCCGCATTCCGCTTTCCCTAAAAAGGCGGTTAAATTCGGTAACTGATTCTAGCGAATGATTAGGAAAACTATAGGAACGAGGGGAGCTCGCAAAAAACTGCATAACCACAAACCCCTGCGCCACTGCCCGCCCCACGCTCTTTTCGATTCCTCCAGCCGTGGAAACGTGCCCGCCAAAAATCATAAGCTTAGGGTTTTAATTGCCTGAGTGATTTCTGGAAATAGTAGGTATAGAATTTCTTTTTCTGTGGGGAGAAAGTTCTCAAGCACGTAGCTTTCGCCCGGTTGGCGATTTTCTTGCTGGCGTGCATCTACTCCAAGGCGCACTCGCCAAAAATCCTTGCTTCCAAGGCGTTCTTCAATGTGATTAACTCCGTTGTGAACCTTGGGTCCTTTGCCTCTTTGAATTTTGTACTCCCCTAGTTTAAGATCCAAGTCGTCGTGAATTACAATTAAATCTGCGGGCGTGAGTTTGTAAAAATTCAGCTTTCGGCTTACTTCGTCGCCCGATTTGTTCATAAAAGTTTGCGGCTTCAGGTAGTGCACACTCGAAGTAAATGCCTTGTTCTCCTCGAGATAATCAACGAACATAAAGCCAACATTGTGCCGGTTTTTCAGATATTTCTCGCCGGGATTCCCTAGGCCAACAATTAATTTCATTGGCGCTCGGTAGTGAGAACTTGGTTTGGCTCAAGCCGAAAGAGGGGTTCGTTAAGGCGCTTTTGATCGAGATAGTGGCCTACTAATCCTACGCTTCGGGAAAGCACAAAGAGCGCGTTAAAAAACTCGGCAGAAATAAGCTGAGTAATTTGATCGTTCGAATAGTTTTCTTCTTCAACCAAATAATCCATTAAGACTGCGGCCAAGCAACCGTCGACATTGAGAATTAAATTCGGTTTTTTAGCGGTCGTTATCTTTTCTATTCCCAGAGCAAAATCAAGAAATGTGTGCTTACTTAGTTTGAGCCCTTCTTTCTTCAGCAGGCTTACCCGAGGGTCAGGAATTTCGAGGCGGTATTTTTTGTGGCCAATCCCGGGCAAGTACTCTTTGCGGGCGGCAAAGTTTTCCACAATCTGCTGGGGATTAGAACGATTGTTTACTCCCTCAAACCAAACCTTTGCCGCGCTGTTAAGCGCTCCGCCAAAACGGGAACCTATCGTCAACAAACCAGCCGTCAGTGAACTTACCAGATCCTTGCCTGCGCGAGCGGCAATAATCGTGTTTACTGGCCCAGATTGATAAGGCCCATGATCAACCAAAAGCTTAAGGGAAAGGTCAACTAAGGCTTCGGTTTTGGATGATTTTAGCTCTCGCCCGAGTAAGAGGGTAAAAACAATTTTGGCAAAACTTTCGTTTTGGGCGCGCTCCACCAACGGCTTCCCCAAAATTATCACTTCCCCGTCCTTTTCCCCGGAAAGAGTTGAGGTAAACAAGGTGTGTGAACGTTGGCTAAGGTTATTTGTGTTATCCATTGGCTTTAATTAATTCTAACACGTCGGCAAATTTTTCCGAAACCAGGAATCCGGCGGCTTTAAGCGCTGTGCGCTTGGCTCTTGCCGTTTCTTGCTCTTGAGTTGCTTTAGCTTTGGCATGGCCAAACTGCGGACTTTCCCGGAAAAGCTCGGCCACGGTTCCAGAAATATGGATCACTACTTTTTTGGTTAGCTGAGCGCGTTTTTTAAGCTCAATCAGTTCGTACTCTTCCGTGCCTCCAAGCTCGCCATAATAAACAATCGTTTTGGTTTGCAGTTCGTTTTCTGCCAAAACAAACGCCTCACTCAACCTGGGCAGAGGAAAACGGTCTCCGCCGGTAGAAAAAGCAAAAGAGAGCCGCCTTCCCGCGAGCTTTACCATATTGATTAACTCGTTGGTCATTCCGCCGGAGGCAGAAATTACCGCACAGTCGCCCGGTTCCAAAATTCCGGAATCGGTAATTTGCTCCGGAGTGACTCCCCCAATGGGGCCAAGCTTAATTACTCCAGGAACAACCAAGCCCACGCTTGCGGGGCCAATCAAAAGCAGGTTTCGCTGTTTATGCAGTTCAAAGAGCGCTTGAGAATGCCTTTCTGGCAATCCTTCTGCAAAAAAAACGCCGCCGGTAACTTCTGCAAAACTGGCCAAAAATTGCTTTATGGCGAGAAAACTGCGCCGACCAGAGAGTAAGTTTAGGAACCAAACAGCGCTTGAATAATCTGTCTTAAGCGCGGCAATTTCTGCCGCTAGCGGCAGCAAAACCTCTCCTCTACCCCAAAAATACTTGCCCACTCCGGTTTCGTTTCCTAAAATCGCGACCACACTCGGGGTTTTTTTTCCGGAGAGATAATCAAAATCCAAAATTGACTGGATAATTTGCGGATGGTTCCCCAAAACAACTATTTGTGGTTGGCTTTTTCTGATCTCTTGAATACTTATCATAGTTTTTTGAGCGCACGATTAACGATTTCGGTAAGAGGCGCTTCTGGCCCCAAAACTTCCCCATAAAGACCGCTCTTCTTGAGAAAATCCGCCATCAGCTTGAGGCCTCGAATCTGATTTGGCCCTCCTCGGCGCACAAAGACCTTCACCCCCTGCGCTTTAAGCTCTACTTTGACCTCAGAGAGCGCCTGAATGACTCCGGCAAAAGTTTTGGCAACGTCCGTGAAGTTAGCTACCCCACCAGCAATTATCAGAACTTTCTCGGCCGCTTTTGAACCTAATAGATCATTGAGCAGTACTTTGGTGTACAGATAGGTATCTTCGGTTGTCGGGCTGCCGCTATACTCTCCGTAATTTGCCAATTCTTTGCCAAACCCTTGGTCCGCCACTTCGTCGGCCAAAACCAAGCTTGCCCCGCCCCCGGAAAGCAGCATCCAAATTGCCCCATTGGGGTTGATAATTCGATATTTAAGTGAGGCAGGAGTGTTTGCGTCTAATTGCCTAATCGCTTTCTCGCTTGGCAAAGTGGCTGATTCTATCAGTGGCTGCAAACCGGCTGCGGCAAGCTCCGGCAGTGTTAGCGCGGCGTCGTCGATTTCGACCGCTAAATCGAGAAAATGGGTTTTCCCGTTTAGAATTACTAAGGGGTTAATTTCCAAAAACGCGAGATGATACTTCTCAAACAAAACTTTGAGCTTTTCCACCAACATTTTCACTTGAGAGTCAGTAATTTTGCTGCTAACCGCCTGCCAATGGGACTCAACCTCTACTCCACCCTGGGCACTATATAAAACTTTTATTCCCTCCCTGATTCGCTCAAGACTGAGGTATTGTTCTTGAGCGGGCTGATGCGGAACAAACGGTTCAATTAAAAAGTCGGTAAAATTTTGCTGTGTTTTCGCCGCTATGAAGCTCCGTATCACCCCCAGGGTGATACGGACGGAGAGGAGACCCTGTTTGGCACGTTTTTTTATTCCCTGGTCTACTTTAACCACATACGATTCTTCACTGGAAAGGGTGCTTAAAACTGAGGCGGCTGTTGCGGAATTTATCGCCCACCCGGAGTATGGAACTCCCAACTCTTTAAGCAGTAAGGACTTCGCTTGATACTCGCTTATTTTTACTCTTGCCATGATTAATTTGGCAGGGGTGGAGGGAATCGAACCCCCAACAAAGGTTTTGGAGACCTCTATTATGCCATTTAACTACACCCCTAATAAGGACTCTGATATTATAGTAGAGTAATCTAAATTACACAATTACCAACTCCGTTTTGAGAAAGGGGTAATTCTTACCAATTTGTCTGAGTCGAAAACTAATTGCTTGCTTGGTAACCCCTAATTTATTGGCCACTTCAATTTGCGTCATTTCCGGGCCGCCAAAAACTCCAAGCATCTCTAAAATGAGTAGATCTTTTTCTCCCAGAAATTTACTTAATCGTGCGCGTAACTCACCAGCGGCAAGATCATTAAGGACTTCCCCCTCTATAAGGCGAGCTTCCCCCGGACTTAACCAATCACCAGGACCCTTCTGACTACGGCGCAAGACTGCCGCTTGCCCTGCCTCAATTTTTTCAATATCTTCGGGACGACGACTATTAAGTAAGAAGGCAAGCTTATAAGGACGGAGATTAAAGTGCGCGGCAATCTCAGAGTTAGTTGGCTCGCGTCCGTTTTGCATCAGAAAATCATCAATGAAATGCTGTATTTGCGCATGAAGATAAATCTTGTTGGAGGACAAGGAAATTGGATCGTCGTGACGAACCATATCCTGAATTTCTCGCCTAATTTTTAAAAAAGCAATTGTCGAAAAAGCCTTGCCGCGTTGCGGATCAAACATCCTAATTGCTTTGATTAAGCCAATTAAACCCGCCAGAACAACCTCTTGTAAATCTCGCTCCAAATAACAGCTAGCAATTCGCATTACTAGCCCAACATTGGCTTTGATCAACGACAACTCATTATCAGTAACTTCATACTCCTCCTGTAGGCTATCTAAGAGAACACTCAATCCATCGCTTGGTTCATTAGGTCTGTCTTTTTCGATTGTCTATTATATCAAGCCTCAAGAGGTGCTTTTTTTGAAGAAAATTAGCTATACTAAAACTATGACCAAATACATTCCCGATTTTAGCTCTCGCCGCTGGGTAATTTTGGCGCCGGGAAGATTTAATAAACCCAAAGCCACAAATCAGGAGTACACAATTACCGATAAAGGCGGTTTAAAGTATGCCCGAGAGTGCCCCTTTTGTTTGGGAAACGAGAACCAAACGCCGGCAGAAATCGAGCGCGTTTCGCAAGAGAACCGTTGGCTAATCCGGGTTTTTCCCAATAAATACCCAATTACCGATATTCACGAGCTGATTGTGCACCACCCAGATCACTTTCGCGACCTGGAAAATTTTGACGAATCCGAACTTCTCGCCCTGATGCAAATTTACCAAAAACGACTGCGAATTTTAAACCAAAACGGGTTGCCAATTCTGTTTCGCAATAAGGGAGTAACTGCCGGAACCAGCCTTCCCCACCCGCACTCACAGATCATTGTTTTGCCCCAACAAATTAATCTTGAAGCGCTCACACTCGAACCGGTAAACAATATTATTGCCAAAAGTGCCAGTTTTGTGCTCTATTGCCCAGATTTTTCCCAATACCCATACGAAGTTTGGATCTCGCACCAAAGAAGCCAGAGTTTGGAAATTAACAGCCTTGACCAGAAAGAGGTAAATTTTGAGCGGTTTACAGACGCAGAGCTTGCCGACCTTGGCCTACTTTTGCAAAAAGCGCTCCTCAGTTTGGGAAAAATTTTGGGTCAGTTTGATTACAACTACTACTTTGCTCCCAAGCCGCCTTTTTACCTTCGTCTAATTCCCCGCCTGCTCACCCGCGGCGGATTTGAACTAGGAACTGGGCTTTCAACAAACACGCTTGATCCAGCCGAGGCGGCGCTTAATCTTCAAAAGAACCTTAGCCGTAGTTAGTCGAAGCTCTCCGAGCTTACAACCTCTGCTTCGTTATAAATAATTTTTTCCAAGGAGCTGGCCACTTTGGCGCCGCGAACAATACACAAGGCCCCTTTTGAATTTACCGATTTCCCACAACTACACCTAATTCCTCCTCGCCCATGAACCGCCTCAGAAACAAGCATCCGCGCGCCACAGTAGGGACAATGCGTAAGGTGCTGCTCATTTGCGGACGCTCCCCCACCAGCGCCAAAGATCACTCCCAGAGCAACTTCCGGCCCCCAACCATAGGCCCCATAAGGATTGTTAAGGTTCACTCCGCAATAAGACATCCCCGCCGCTCCCATCGCCATTGCCATCCCAATCGCTTCTTGGTTATCAAACAAATCTAGGGCGACTTGCCTTGTGGGCTGTTTTGCCAAATCGCCAACCTGAACATAGGTATTTATAAGTGCAATTTTCTTAAGCACACTGGCTGTTCTTTCATCAAACCTGCTTAAACCATTGTGGAGAGCTGCTTCATCGGAGTAGGAAAGATTCACTGCCCCATAAAATATTTTTTCTAGATACTGGTTAAGCACTTTTTTAATCTTTGAGGTAGCTTTACCCAAAATTAGGCTTTTGGCAAGCTCTTCGTCTAACTCCGCCAACCCTAAAAGCAGGGGTTGGGCGCGCGCAATGGTTTGCCTTGAGTTTTCAATAGTATGCTGGGCGTTGACCGAATCGTCATAGAGAACCGGACTAATCTGATTGAGTACTGATAGGTAATCCGGAAAGCTAGACTTATCCAAAAATATCGGCTGCCCTAAGGCTTCAGAGGGACTACCAAGACTCCGAAAAAGCTCCTCTTTCCCTAAGGCTTTGGCGATAGCGCGGGTTTTGGCTAACGAGCTCTCAGTAAAAAATATCTCGGCCGTTTCCTTGTTTAGTGCTCCAGAACGATAAGAGTGAATCCGCAGTTTACCCGAACGAGTTTGCGGCTGGTACCCTAACTCTTTAGCCGTCACCTCGGAGAGCTCCTCTGGATAGGGGGAAATTACAAGCATTAGTTGGTTATCTAACCCACCAGAACGCGCCAATTCTTCCAGAAGCTGTTCCTCGCGTAACTCCAAACGGCGGCGGCCAAGCTCAGCCAAATAGGCGGGATTGTTTTGAGCACGTTGGCTGATCTCTCCCACTCCTTTTGAGAGCAGAGAGTTAATTGCTTGCCCAAAAGCAAAGAACCCCCCCTCGCTCGGGCGGTAATCTTGCCGCGTAAGCGAGATTCCTTGCTTATAGAACAGCGCTTCGATAAGGGCAGTGCGATTATTCCAATAACTGTACTCGCGTGCAGAACTAACACCAGCGGGTTCGTTTTTTGTATAGGCCTCCCGAAAAAGATTGACCTCCGCCAAAAGCGGATCACAGGGCAGATGTTCATTCCAATGAGGAGAAGTTAATTCAAATTGAATTGGGTTAAATTGGGCCTCATGTTTTGTCATTGTTCTTGCTCGAGATTAAAGATAAGAGTGGTCTCGGACTTCCCAGCTCATTGGCGGGTTACCGTTGCGGCACAGTTTCCGAATTGGCCCTTGTAATGCAGAGCCTCACGGAATTCCCTATACCCCTAGTGGGTATACAGTTCCTATCTTATTAACACACCAGGGGTATTTTAGCGGATTGAAAAAAAAATGCAAATCTGCGACAATGGTAGGGTTATGAAATGCCCAAATTGTGCCAAGGAAATGCGACCAGAAAAGATTGGGGGGACAGTGTATTGGAAATGTGCTAAGTGCGGAGCCTTGTGGTTTGATAATAAGGAGAATGACTTTTTAACTCTCAGTGAGGCAGAGATGCTAGAGAAAGACAACCCTCAAACTTCGTTCAGTAAGGTTGAGTTATATTGCCCACGCGACCACAAGGAACTAAAATACGATAAACATTATTTTCGTTGTTACTCTTGCGGAGGGGTACTGACAAGCGCTAAGGCGATAGTATCCGAAAAAACCGCCCGAGCAAAAGAGTTTTCGCAAAGCGCTAACCGGCCCTTTACTTTAGGTCAGCTCAAATATGTGACCATTTTTACCTCGATCGCCGTTTTTTTGGGAATCAACTACTTTATTCTCAAAAATCTCAATACAAAAATCACTACTTCCAGCCAGGCAGCGGAGATTTCCAAAAGCATTGCTTTGCGCCCGGTGAGCAACGGTAAGCTCGCGCTTTACTTTGCGACAGCCGAGCCTTTTTACTCAGCGGCGCTCTTTAAAAACAGCGCTAAGGAGTGGCAGCAGGCAATTTCCGACCACCCGGGAACCAACCACTTCCTGCTCATTGAGCAACCCACTGAGATTACGCTGTTGCGCGTGAGATTGACCGCCGAATCGGGTGAATCACAGCTGAGCGAGGAAATTAAGATCGCTCCCTAAAGCGCCTACCCAACTGGAAAACCAGGTTAAGAATTATTAGTAAACCTAAATTCAAACCAATCGCAAACAGCAAACCGCGCTGAAAATAGATTGAGTACTGATCTAAAAAGCGAAATAAAAGCTCTTTTGGGTTATTGAGAAAAGCAAAATTCAGAACTTCGTTCAAGTATTTTATTCCAAGGAAGAGCAGTAAAATTAACCCTAAACCCACTGCCGCCCCCTCAAGATCCTTACGGGAAGAAAACATTGTTAGGCTAACCTGAAGCAATAAGTAAGCATAGGCTACTAACCACCAGAACCCGGTTGTGAGAGTGACCAAATACGAACTAACCCAAATGAGAATTATTCCCCCAAAAACCGGCGCCAAACCAATGAGTGTACGCCGCAGAGGATCGGTTGGGACAATCTTCACTCCGCCGAGCTTGATGGAACCGTCTTCTTTAACCTCGGGCAGCAAATTTAGGTCATCAGTACGCACTCCCATAAACTCCGCCACAATTAAGTGCCCCACCTCGTGGAGAAAAGTTCCTGGAAGCAGAAAAAAAGCCAAGGCCGAAACCACCGCCCGGTTTGAATGGGTAAAGAAATAGACTAGGCGGCTTAAGGCACGAATTAATCGCCCGCTCAAAAAATAAACCCCGCCAAGAAACAACAGTGACCACAAAAAAGAATGACTCATCCCTTTTTCAGCTTAAATTGAAATAACCAAAGCAAAAATTCACCCAACGCCAGTTGACGTTTTATTCGCCAAGGTTCCTTTAGAAGTCGATAAAACCACTCCAAACCAAGCCGTCGCAAAAAGACTGGGGCGCGCGGCAACACTCCAGAGAGCATCGAGAATGCCCCACCCACGCCAATGACCAAACTCCCGCGAAAGAGCTCTAAATGGGTAGCAATCCACTCTTCCTGTTGTGGAGAACCAAAGGCAACAAAAATTAAGTGGGGCTTTGTGCTGGCCACTATCTGATTTAAGGCCAAAATCTCCGCCTCAGTTGGGTGCTTTAGGTCTTCATAACCCTCAATTCCCTTTATTGTTAAGCTAGGATAGGCCAATTGGTAGCAGTTGGCTACTCTCTCTGCCAAATTGCCCTTACCCCCAATTAGTAGGTATCTCCAGCCATACTCCGCACCCTCTCTAAGCAACTGTTCCATCAAATCTACCCCGGTAAGGCGGGTTAAGCGCGCCCCATTGAGCACTTTCCCCGCTAAGACTACTCCTACACCATCAATAATCTGCCCATAGCTTGCTGCAACAGTCTTTTCAAATACTTTCGATTTCTTCATCAAAATCAGATTTTCCGGATTTAGGGAGATTATTTGCTCTGCCGGCCGATTTTTTCCTCGACCTTTCAAAAGATACTCTAGGATATCTTGATAATTAAGGATTTTGAAACTAAAATTCAAAAGTTGTAGTGGTTGCATTTTTTAGTATTGTACTATAGGGTATTTAATATTTAAATACTTGTTTTTTATTACGCTCTATTGTTCAATAATACTGAACTTAATAATTTAGGTTTAAAGCTTATTGGATTAAGCTGTTAGAAAACATAATAAATTTTGCTGCATAAATATTGCTGTTTGTAGAATATAAATTACAAGTCATTGCTTTTAAACCTTTCCGGCGGCTTTGCGGTAAAGTTCGAAATTCTCCGCAATTAAGCCCAAACCCCGAATGACACAAAGAATCGGATCCTCAGCCACATAGACCGGAAAATTCAATTCATCGCTTAAATACTTATCGAGGTTATGGAGCATCGCGGTTCCCCCAGAAAGGATTGCTCCTTTCTCGGCAATATCGGCAGAGATTTCCGGGGGAATTTTCTCAAGCACCTTGCGCGCAGTATAGCCAATTCCTTTGAGGGGCTTTTCGATACTCTCAGTAAGTTCGCGCTCGGTAACCTCAACCTGCTTTGGCAAACCCAAACGCAAATCGCGCCCTTTGACAGTAATAATTTTGCTAGTGTCGGCCTCTTTGAGATAGGCGTTGGTGTGCTCAATCTTGAGCTCTTCACTGGTACGTTCGCCAATAATCAAGTTATACTTACGTCTTAAGTAAGCGGAAATTGCCTGTTCCACCTTGTTGCCGCCAATGCGCTCACTTTCGTAGGCGACAAGTTCACCTAAGGAAATCACCGCGACCTCGGTGGTCCCCCCGCCAATATTGATAATCATGTTTCCTGAGGCCTCAGCAATGGAGATTTTCGCACCAATTGCTGCCGCCAACGGTTCGTCAATTAGGTAGACATTACGCGCGCCGGCGGAATAGCAGGCGTTCGCGATTGCCCGCCGTTCAACCTGTGTTGCCCCACCAGGAATAGAGATCACAATATCGGGCTTAAAGAGAAAGTTCCCCAAAGCTTTGTGAAGAAAGTAGCGGATCATTGCCCTCGTTACCGTAAACTCAGCAATTACCCCATCGCGCATTGGATGAGTGGCAATAATCGTTCCCGGAGTTCGCCCGAGCATCTCTTTCGCCTGAGAGCCAACCGCAACAATTTTTTTTTCATAAACTGAGTAGGCAACAACCGTAGCTTCGTTAAGAATGATTCCCTTTCCTTCCAAATAAACCAGGGTGTTCGCCGTTCCCAAATCAATACCCACCCGCTTATTAAACATGAATTCATTATATGAAATCCGAAAATGCCGTGAATGATGTTTTTTGGTACAATTGTGATATGGTTCATTTGAAAAGAACTGTAGTCGCTTTAATTGTTTTGGCAGCAATTGTCATGGTCGGAATTTTGGTAATTATCTTTGCCCGTGGTTACCGTTTCAACTTTGGCACCCGCTCAATCGGGAGCAAAGGGATTCTTGTGGCAAATTCGGCGCCTAATAATGCCCAAATTATGGTAAATGGCAAATTATTGGGGGTTACTTCGGATAACCTATACCTTTCTCCCGGCAACTACCAGGTGGTTATTAAAAAAGAAGGCTACAGCGATTGGCAAAAGAATTTTACCATTAAGGGTGAAGTGGTTTCCCGAGTGGACGCCCAACTCTTCTCGAGCAATCCCTCGCTCTCGCCGCTCACTAATAACGGAGTGATCAATCCCCAGCTCTCGCCACTAAGAGACAAGCTGGTTTATTTGGCGCTGCCAGACGACAATGAACTGTTGTTGGAGAAGAACGACGGCCTAATGCTTTCTAACCTTAACTCTTCAAATTTGAGTTTTTTTCGGCAACACAACCAGCTAATTCCCTATGCGAAGCTCCCAGCCGGGCTGGTGCCAGAGAAAACGCATTTTGTTTTTTCCAATGATGAGAAAGCTTTGTTGGCCTTCTTTTACGACGAATACGACAATCTCTTTTCGGTAATTCACACCACAACCGGCGGCAGCTTGGGTGGGTTTTCGGACGTTACCCTTTCTTATCAGGAATTTTTGGCTAAGTGGTGGGCCCAAAGAGGGCTACTCCAGGAGAAGCAGTATGACACTGTTAAACAGAAGGTTCGGCGAGTACTGAAACAAAATACTCTTCTAGTTGAGGTTTCCCCCGACAAAAGCAAGCTGCTTTACTTTACCTTGAAAGACGCTCAGCTTCCGCGCTCGATTCAGCCACCACTGATTGGCTCGGTTCCCACAAGGGAAGAAAGGGCACTGAAGGCGGCCAATTTTTATATTTATGACAAAAAAGAAGACAAGAATTTTTTACTCTCAGTTGCGAGCTCCTCAGCACGCCTAGAAAGGAAGCTTCTTCTTGATAAGCTTAGCGCGCAAAAAACCAACCTTACTGAAACCGACTGGTTTGCTTTTAACCACCTCTTTGAGGAGATTCTTTGGTACTCTGATTCTCGCCACCTGATTTTTAGTGCTAACGCCACAATCTCGATTATTGAGTACGATGGTAGCAACCGAATTTTGGTTTATTCTGGCCCTTTTGAGAAATCGTTTTTGGCCACAACCTCCGACGGGCGAATTGTCACCCTCACCAATATTAATCCCAAAAAGAACAAGCTTCCCGATCTGTACTCAGTATCGATCAAATAGTTTTTTTGCTATGCTTTTTATATGCAGTTTGATAAAGAGACGCTTCGGCTTTTGTTCTTCCGTACGCTCGGAAATTTTCTGGTTTTGATGAGCTTAGTGATGATTGGGAAAACTTTTCTCCCCGCCGTGGCACAAGAGGTGCAGTTTGCCTATCGACGAGTGCGGAAAGTCGAGACCAGGGTAGTTGCCCAATCTAGCAAGAATCCGCAACCGACCCAACTCCCCACTAATCCCTTCTTAAGTTTGGTTAATAAACTTACCGAGCGTGAGGAATTGATTCTACCGGCCGACCCTAACTTTTCGATTGTTATTCCCAAAATTGCCGCCAATAGCCGAATTCTCGCCAACATTAACACCGCCTCTTACGACGAATATATCAAGGCTCTTGGAGAGGGAGTGGCCCACGCTCAGGGAACCGCTTTTCCCGGAGATGGCGGCCATATCTACCTTTTTGCCCACTCAACCGACAACATTCTCAACGTTGGTACCTATAACGCCGTTTTTTACCTCCTTTATAAATTAGAAAAGAATGACGAAATCCTTTTGTTTTATCAGGGGAAAAAATTTACCTATCGGGTTATTGGGAAAAGGATTGTTAAACCAACCGAAATTCATTATTTAACCCGCGCCTCGGCTGAAGAATTCTTAACCCTTCAAACCTGCTGGCCTCCGGGAACCACACTGCAGCGGCTTTTGGTTTTCGCCTCACCAGTGGTAAAATAACTTATCTGTCCTTATAGTTCAACGGAAAGAATGAGGGTTTCCTAAACCCTAGATCCCAGTTCGATTCTGGGTAAGGACACCCATATCACCCCGGGGGTGATAAAGAAAATTAGTTCTGTGCCAATACGCAAAATTGTTTTTGCTAACAAAGAAATCTATCATCTCTACAACAAAACCATTGATCATCACAATGTTTTTATGGCAATCCCGCTTATGAGTTTGTTCATCGAATTACTTTATGACCATATTTAATAAGCCTACTCCCCTCGATCCGCAAAATTTTAGGAATGAGTGCTTTATATACCTCACAATATGGAGAACTAACTGTATAGGAATTTTTCTGTTGATAAGTTAAAAGTGGGCATCCACCGCCACAAAGATATTTCCACTGACAAGTAGCACAGGGTAGCTTGTCTTCTACTGTAATTTTTTGCGGTTTAATAAAATTACCATCTTTCATGGTCTTTATTAAATTATAATCATCTATTGAACCAATAGTTTTTTCAAGAGTCATTTGGCAAGCAACTATTTTTCCATCTTGCCGAATAACCAAGTAATTATTACCCATACCACAAGTTAATCTGTGAGGCATTTTAAATGACACACGATCTAATAAACCATTAATTATTGGGTAATTTGGTGGATTAAGATAAATTAGATTATATGCTTTGGTTAATGACTGAATAAGCTTCAAATCATTACTTATAAGCTTCTCCTTAGAATATTGATTTTCTCGATAGAAATTAAAAGCAAAAGGAATATTTAATTTGAGTAAATATTTTGTCAAATCTGGGATACCTAAAACATTTTTTGAACTTATGGTAACAGAGACATTAAAAACAACTTGCTCTCTAAGAAGATTTCTAATTCCCTTTTCTACAAATCTAAAGCTACCTAAACCACTAGGAAAAACTCGTTGCATATCATTATAGCTCTCTAAACCATCTAAAGATATTGCAACTCGAATATTCTCCTGCTTAAATACTTTGGCAATTTTTTTTGTAAGTAAAACACCATTTGTTAAAACAACAAAATCTAGATTTATTTTATTTTTTCTTCCTTCTTCTCTACCAAAATGAATCAATTTTAAAATTAGCGGCAGTTTTAATAAACATTCTCCACCAGAAAATTTAAACGTAATTTTATTATACCGATGTGCTTTTGCTTGCAGAATAATTTTTTTTAAAGCTTTTAACGCAGTTAGTTCACTCATACTTTCATTAGTTTTTTTCACATAACAGTATGTACAACGTAGATTACATTGATTTGTAAGGTGTAGCCAAACACCTAGATGAGTGGGACTCCTCGAAAATATTTTTTCTTTATTTATTGGATTTTTAAAAAATACCAACTCTGAAGAAACAAAATTTTCAAAAATTTTTTCAATGTTGAGTTTGTTTACCTTCGGATCTTTTTTTTTGGCAATATTCAGAATCTCAGTAATAGATTTCTTACCATCAATTTGTTTAAATATAAACGCTGCTTCTTTGTTTAAAACAACAATTCCCTTTTGAGAAATTGGATTATAGACCAACAAAAAATCCTTAATACTGTCTATATAAGTATTTTGATATAAAAAAGGGACATTAGTACTTTTATTCATCCCACAAAATACCAATTGATAAAATCAATAACCTATTTATCATATGCATCACAAGCACAATCACTGCTACAATCCACGTCTACCTGTCGGGTAGTGTTATTCTTAAGTCCTTTTTTACTAAGTCGATTTACTGTTTCTTTAGTTATTATTTTAGCTTTCTTAAAATTCATTTTTCATCATCTCTTTTCTATTATTATCACATAGTGATTATAACATAATTAAGAATATCTAAGACTGCCCCGCGATTGACTTCGGGAGAAAGGCTTTGTTTGCCCTGAGAAATAAAATCTTTTGCTTTCTCTAACGCCTCAGCAAAGGAGTTAACTTTGCATTGACTTAATGATTCTAATAATGATTCTGATTCCGCAGGAAAAAGTTCTTGTATTTGCCTTGCTAAATCAGCATAGACATTGGGCAGAATAATAATATTGGGTTTTGATTGCATACAAGACAATAAGACATTGCCCACCTCGTGATCGCCTACTGCCCCAGTTAGTAACATCGGAATACCCAGAGAAACCGCCATACGGCACATTTCGCTCCCTTTAACAACTAAAAGAAGTGGTTTCTCGGAAAATGAAAGAGCGCTGAAAAAATCAACCGCTTGAGAAATTTTCTCTGCCCAATGAAGCGAAACTCTATCATTGCCAGAAAAATGATTGCTAAAATAACTAAATAATTCTTTACCGAGAGTTCCATAACCACATTGAATAACGAGATTAGTGCCCTTAGTTTCGAGGGCCAACTTTGCAATTGATTCAAAAACTAGCTGCTGCGCTTGAGGGACTCCACTGGCAGTCATCACTAGAGTTAACTTGCTATTCCTTACCAAGCTCTCAGCTCTTTGCTCTGCTAAAGAACCAGCAATAAGCGAAGCCGGCGGAGCGGGAAAGCCAGCGGTCAGAATAATTTTTGCTTGATAAGTTTCTGCCGTTTTTTGAAAAGACTGCATAAGAACAGCCATTTGCTCTATGAAGATGCGAATATTTTTGTTTATCCAACCTTCGTCAAGAGCTGCCGAATCGGTGGCAATCGTAGCTACACTATTGGAGAAGTTTTCCCCATATAACGACCAGAGTTTAGCAAATAGGGGGTGTAAGAATAGCTGCCGCGCATTCTCCTGCGAATAGTTTTTTAGAAGTCTTGATATTAGCGGTTTTAGCGGTTTGAAGAGTTTGCGGGCTTTTTCTTCGGTTTCGTCAACTCCGGCACAGCTTTTGGCTGAGGCCAAAGCATTAATATCTTGGCTACCTTGCTTTCCAAGAGTTATAAAAAGTAGAATTTTTAACATCAACTGATCGGCGTTACGGCAAGAAGCGTGGTTTAAAACAGTATAGGGAGCCATATTGGAATTAACTGCCTTACGCAAACTTTCCTGTTCATAAAGTGCCAAAACGGCCTTTGCCAAACGCTCAATAAGCGGCGGAAAATGGTTGGTTCCACCACCTAAAGTTATCATCTCTACCGGCTGATTAAGAAGCCATAAAATATCACGAAATACTTGTGCAACACGAATATGACCCATCCCAGCGTTTTCCACCCAACAATTAGTTGGAGACATACGGACATTTTGATTTAAAACATAAGAAAGTAGTTCTCCCGGAAGAGCTACTTCGCCTAGGCAAAACCTACCTTCCTCATTAATAGTTACTGGCAGTTTCTCAGAAAGATGCTCAAGATATTTCTCAAGCGTTCTAGTACGAATAAAATCCACTAACGAAGAAGGAAGGAGACTCTCAAGTAACTTCGAATTAGTAAGCGCACATTCACTCGGAATTGGCACGTAGTTTTCGACAGCAAAATTTCCCATTACATATCCTATAGTATAAATGCTCATTTGTCAAGTAGCCCGCTTAACTATCGCCCCCGGGGGGGAAACGAGGGTTACTCGTAGCGGAGGGCGTTGAGGGCGGAGATCTTGCGCGCGCGCCGAGAGGGATAGAGCCCAGTAGCTAAGCCAATCGCCACGGAAACTAGGAGAATAAAAAACATAAACGCCGGCGGAGTTTTGAAGAGATTGATCGATTTGTCGTCGCGGAAAAAGCTGGAGAAAGTGTTGATCAGTGCTCCCATTTCTGCCCCAAAAACCAAACCCATCACTCCACCAACAAAGCCAATAATCAGCGATTCCACCAGAAACAGCCGCACCACATCGCTATCGGTTGTCCCTAGGGTCTTCATCACCCCTACTTCACGGGTGCGCTCCAAGAGCGAAACGGTGAGAGTGTTGAACATTCCAAAAACCGCGACTACCAAAGCAATCATTCCAAAAGCACCCAAGAGAAAGCGCATCACCCTAAAAAGCCGCTCCACCTGAAGCAGGGTGTCGACAATACTCTGAGTAGTAAAGCCAATGGACTCAATGCGTTCCCGAACCCGTTTGAGAGATTCGGGAGAGGCTGCCAAAACCTTGGCCAACGAATAGCGGCTAATACCCATACTCTGTAAATCGGCTAACGGCGCATAAATAAGGGGCTGTTTGTCGTTTTTAATTACCCCAACTATTTGGTACTTTTGGGACTTACTAACAATCCGGCCAGCCACTTTGGGAATTTGCCCGCCACTGATAATGTATTCTAAATCAACCTCGGTGCCAAGGGCTTTTTCGGGAGCAATTTTCCAAATATTTAGTAGGGCGGTCGTTACCAAAAGCTCCTTGCCCCCCTTCTTTTTGACTTTAATAACAGCGAGTTGCGCTCCCCGAGTGGCTTCGAGATTTTCTTGAGAACTGCGCACCATCTGGCGCAGCTCCTGAGTGCTACTGGCCGCGGCGGAGGCATTACTATACTCAACCAAAGTTTCAGCTGCTGCCACTTCTCCACTCTCAGTCGCCTCCCCCAACACCTGTTGGCTGGTTTGATCTTTGAGAATCTTCGCCAACTGCCGTTCGTAGGCCAACTCCTGAGCATTGAGAATGTTTAACTCTAGCTCTATAAGATAACCTTCGCGCCACTCAAACTCCCCGGCGGCGTTTTTGAGCGGCTGATAAACAGTGGGCGCCAGCTCCTCATAAACCGGCACTCTGGTTTTAAGCCAACGCCCGTACCATTTGTTGTTTCTGGCCTGTATTTGCCGCCCAACTGTGGTAACACTTTGGTACTCACTACCCCAAACTTCACGCCCGTCGTAAAATTGCATAATGGAACCGCGCACATAACCAATAATCTTCGCTTCAAGCGCGGGCGACTCCCTGAGGGGGAGATACTTAAGGTCGGCAATTCGGTACCGCACACTCTCCCCACTAATTTCCTCAGCTAGCTTAACCACCGGTTTTTGGCTGGCCGCCCCAGCCACTACCCCCTGACTTAATAGCTCGAGCTCCGCCAACTCCGAGAGATCGGGAACCTCGCCAAAAAGCTTCGCCTCCGCCCCCTCCGAGAAAACCGCTCCCGCTAAAGGCTCAAGGTGACTAAACTCCAAAAAGAGATTGTCGACTCCAAGAATAACCACATCGACCTTTGATTCGTTATAGGTAAGCGAGCCGGCGAGAGAGACAGCACTGGCGAGTTTTTCTACTCCAGAAACCGCGGCGATTTCCTTGAGGGTTTTGGTATTTAGGGTAAGGGCTGTCGAGCTACTCAAAACATCGGCCAAGCGCAGCGAGTTGGGCTGGACCAAACGCTTGGTGACAATCTCCTGCAGTCCGTAGCCAAAAGAAACCAACAAGACAATGGCCGCTGTGCCAATGGCAATGGCGGACATTGTGACAATACTGCGCGAACGGGCAAAAACCAGATTCTTAACCGCCAAACGGAAAATTAAGTACCAGCTAAGCCGCCCCTTTTGAGCAGCAAAAAAACTTTCCCGACCTATGCGAAAAAGTTGGCTGAGTGACTCTCGCGTTTTCTTAATCATTTTCGTCATAAATAATTTCCCCGTCGCGCATTGCCACCCAGCGCGTAGCCAGCGGGAGAAAACTCATATCGTGGGTGACCATCAGAATCATCCGGCGGTGCAGCCGGTTGAGTTTGGCGAGTAAAGTAATAATTTCCGCCCCGGCCGCAGTATCTAAGTTCCCGGTTGGTTCATCGCAGATAATTATCCAGGGATCGGTGGAAATGGCCCGCGCCAAAGCCACCCGTTGCTGCTGGCCGCCGGAGAGCTGCGCCGGCCGGTTTTGGGCGTAATCGGCCATCTCTACCTCCGCCAACACCTTGAGCGCCCGTTTTTTGGCTTCGTCCTGGCTCAACCCGGAAAGATAAAGCGGATAAGCGACGTTTTCCCAAACCGTAAGCGCCTTGATCCAATTAGATTGCTGAAAAACCATCCCGATTTTCTCTCGACGGAAATTTGTTCGTTCGTCGTTATTCATCTCGTAGAGGTTGTTTTCGCGAAGATAGATTTTGCCGTGCGAGGGAGGTTCCAAACCCAAAACAGTGTGCAAAAAAGTGCTTTTGCCACAGCCTGAGGGGCCGTACAAAATCACAAACTCCCCGGAATAAAAGTTAAGATCGATGTTGCGCAAAATTCGCAAGCGCCGCTCCCCAACTTGGAAAAACTTATAGACGTGCTCCAATTTAATAACTGTGTGATGCGAACGCCCCCGTTTTGGCGGCAGCTTCGCCTCGATAGCTTTAATGTTGATACTTACCTCTGGTGCGGTGTGTTGTTTTTTCATTAGAATTTGAGAAAGCCAAAGACATCTTCCAAGTTTTTAATAATAACATCGAAGGCCGCCTGTTGCGCCGTGGGGGTAACCACCACCGTGTCCTTGGACTCGATGGTATTTCCCGATTTGTCCACAGAAACAATTTTAAGGTGGTAGCTCGAGGTTGGGGCAAGATCGCGAATGACCACGACGTGCCGCATTGAGAGCGACTCTTCCTTCTCGGTTGACTGCGAGTACTCACTTCCTGTTCCCTGACCCCAAAGAACTTGGCCAATTGAGGGCTCGTCCGTTTCCCAGGAAATAATAATCTGCCCCTTGGCCTCGGCCCCCACCCCACTGAGGGGGGTTTCGATAATCACATTCTTAATCTGGGGCGGGCGGGTATCGGCGCCGGTAACATAGCGCAGGGATTCCCCCAGCGCCTGATTCCCGTGCGCATCGCGCCCCTGAAGGGTGAAAACGTAGAGCGAGCCATCGGATAAGCCGGAAACATACTCTAAATGCCGGTTGAGATATTTGCCTGAGTAGAGAGTTTTGGTTACTCCTTTGGGAATCACCGGAATTTGAGCCAAGGCAAGCTGATCGAGCTTCTGCAAGACCGCAAGATCGATCACTTCCCCGCCTCCGGTGGTTTTGGTAAGGAGTTTTAAAGCATTAAGTTGCGCGCGCCGGCTAGTATCGATCTCCAGCGCCTGATACTCCACCTCACTGGTAGTGGGAACGTTGGTGGCCCAAGCCAAAACCACAGTTGTCCCCGACTCCGACTGATCGGTATTCATAACTAGAGCGGTGACTTCGGGGAAAGTGATAGTAGTAAAGGAGTTGTCTTCGGAAAAAATATCGTCGCCGTCGACTGTGGTTCCCCGCACCCGGAAATGGTACTTGGTTGAGTGCGCCAGATCGGTAATCCGGGCGGAATGGGAGCTCTCGGTTGCGGTGGTGGTAAGGTTAATCACCGTTCCATAAGTGGTACTACTTCCATACTCCACCTGGGCCGAGGCCAAGCTCGCGGTTGTCCAGGAAACGACCGCCGAATTGAGGGTCACATCGGCAACGCTTACTCCGGAGATTGCAGCACTGCTCAGGGTAGTAAAGGAATAGTTTGCAGAGTAGGCTTCACTTCTTTCGTAGCCCACCAGACTCGAATCGTCGAGCGACTGCACCCGATACTCATAGGTTGTTCCCGGGGACAAACCGCTCACCTTAATCGAGTGACTAGCAGAGGCGGAGGCTTCTGAGGAAACCGAACCATAGGCAGTGGTTTTACCGTACTCCACCGAGCCAAAAGCAGAACGAGAGGAACTCCACTTGATTGTGGCCGTGGTTGAACCGGCAGTGACGGTGGGGGTGCCGCCGGTTGAGGGAGGAGCGGTGTACTTTCCTTGGGGAGTGTCACTGGCAGTGTTTGAAGCCAATGAACTACTGCCGGCGTTATCAATCGCATAAATCTGGTAATAATAGCGTTGGTTTTGAGTTAAGTCGGCATCGGTATAGGCAGTACTGGTGGTCTCGCCAATCTTGCTAAAAGTTTCGTTGTCGAGCGAACGGTAAACATGGTATTCGGCCGGGGTGCCCCCAGTTGCTGGCTCCTCCCAAGCCAAGGTAAGCCGCCACAAGGCGGTGTCGCGATCGGAAATATCGGAAACAGTGAGTGCCTGAGGCGCCCCCGGAGCGACAGTGCTCGCGTAGAAATCGGCACTGACAAAGGCCTCGAAGTTGCGGTTGCCATGGCCGGTAGTAACATTCACATTGTTGTCTTCGGCCACTAAATAAAAGGTATTTTTGCCCTGCTGAGTGGCAAGCGCCAGATTTGTGAGCGCCTGTTCCACCGTTTGGGCAGCGGTCGTTTGCGCCATGGTGGTTTCGCTTGGAGTGCAGTTGACACAGTAGTAGTATTTGGCAATTTCGCCGGAATAGCTCGCCGGCTTATCCCAAGTTACACTAAAAACATTCGCGGCGGCGGGTGAAGCTCCACTGGTTTCTGGGGTTATCGAAACGTTGCGAGGAGCTGTTGGCGCACTCGCATTGTAATAAAAGCTACTGGCGGCAACATTATTGCTGGTTGTTCCCGAGTAATTACCGGCGTGATCTTTGGTGCGCACATAAAAAAAGTTCTGCCCTTCCTGGTAAGCGTTCACCCCCGTAACCGTGGTTTCGGTGGTGAACTGCCACTCTGAAAGTGTGCCGGAGCTGGTGCCCGTTTTGTACTCATAGCCAGCCAAGCCGGAGGGGCCGTTATCTGTAGCCGCGGGCCAATAGAAATCGAAGGAATTGGTGGCTTGGTAACCAACATCGGAGGTGGCCACCGAGGCGGGAGCGTTGGGAATGGCGCCATCGTAGCGGTACTCAAAAAGGGTGCTTGTTTGGCCTAGATTGCCGGAGTTGTCCTTCGGCTGAACCCGCAAGTAGTAGACTCCGTTCCCCAAGACACAGTCGCCGGGATTATTGCCAACCGCATAAACCCGACTCTCCGCCTCTGCCCAAAGATAGCAGCTGCTCCCGGTTTGCTCGGAAGGAACTTCCGCTTCGGTTTGGGTAAGTAAAACATGATAGCCTAGAATTCCCGACTCACTTTGCCCACTTTCGGGCTCGTCGGTGCCTGCTTCCCAGGTAAATTTAGGAGTATGGTAGTTGTACCAAGTACCAGAACTAAGGGTGGCGGAACTTGAGGCAAAGGTAGTAAAGCCCAGAGCGGCAGAATCGGGATTGACGGGGGCGGTGTTATCGCTAACATAGGCGAAGCTTAACCCACCAATCACCGGCGACTGATCGCGCTCGGCGGCGGGGGTAATTTCCGCTTTCCATTGCAAATAACGCCGCGCGGGGGAGGCAATTACTCCGCTTTCGACAGTTTCCCACTCACTCCAAACGCTGTTGTCACTACTACTGCGGGTGGAATAAACCACCGTGCCGCCGTTTAGGGTTTCCGTGACTGTCCAGGGAGTTTCGCCCCAAGCGCCATTGGCTTCTAAGTCGACCACCGGACTGGTGTAAACACCACCGGCAGCTAAATAACGATCGTTGGTTTGAGTACTATTCGTGTGAATTTGCAACCCCTGAGAGTACAAATCGGCCACTTCCGCCGCCGTTAGCCCGCTGTCGTAGATGCGCAGATCGGCAAACACGCCGTTGGCTTGAGTATCGCGCCCCGCCTCCATTCCGATATTGATTCCACCCCCCGAGCTGAAAGTGGGCGCGGTATATCCCCCTGCAGCCGTTCCGGCAGAGGCGTTGGTGTATATCTGCATCTCTGACTCTCCCCAATTGAGGGTAATCATTTGCCAAGAGTTGGCTGCCCAAGAGACTGCCTGGGTGCTGGTGTGTGTGCCATCGGTAAATTTGAGCAGATTATCGGTATCTTTGTAGAGCCGAAAGTAGCCAGTTGTGGTTTCGACATTAAAGAGCTCGTGAGAAAGTGAATCGGTTCCCGCCCAGTTGGGTTTAAACCAGAAAGAAAGGGTGCCGGAGGCGCTGGAAATACTTTCGCTTGAAAGAGGATAACTTAGTGCCCCGCGCTGGCCGTTATCAATACTAACACTGTCAATGTATACTGTCTTTCCTGCTTTGACTTTCACTCCGTAATTTTTGGCTGAAGCCTCGCCCGTTAGAGTCCCGGTTAATCTGTACCACCCGCCCCCCACTGGAACATAAGTGGTGTTTATCACAGCATTGTCATAGTAAAGCTCAAGGTCGTCCGCATCAATTGCAGCTCCGTCGGTATAGGCATGGGCAATAAGTGTATAGCTGGCGGTATCGGTTTGGGTAACCGACTGCAGATAGGTGGCATCGGTTTCGGCAACCAACTTGGCCGAAGCCAAACCGGCATATTTTATCCCGGTATCTCGAGTAGCGGTGAGCTCTCCCCCAGGAATATCGTTATACTCCCCGTCACTCCCTCTGGCAAACAAAGTAAAGTTGTCAAAAGAGTTGCCCGAATAGGTAGAGAACAGCCCATGTTTGGTGTTACTAATTATCCCAGCATCAGTTACTGTCTGCTCACTGCCAACCATTGCATTGTTGTAATACACTCTCACTTTCAAAGTATTAGCATCGGAGTGGTAGGTGATCACCCGCAAAGTAGCTCCTGCCGAATATGTTGCCGCCGCACTAATTAAATTGGTGTAAGTCCCCCCCACATTTTTGTCTAGTTTTACATTAGTTCCATCATGGTAGGCAATCAGGAAGTTAGCAGGAGAGGAAGTACTATCCAAATTCGTTACCAACCCCGCCTGTGTCCCTGCGGTCATCACAATATCCGCACTCGCCACCACGTCTTTGTCTGATGTGGAGACAGAGGAGAAGAGGGAGGAGAGGGTGAG
>Ga0172369_10000184_pt1 | contig 89619 bp, 64 predicted proteins | sample LakKiv25m_FD_114539 | JGI IMG/M metagenome (GOLD analysis project Ga0172369, IMG submission 114539) | Freshwater microbial communities from Kabuno Bay, South-Kivu, Congo - kab_022012_11.25m | ecosystem: Environmental > Aquatic > Freshwater > Lake | place: Democratic Republic of the Congo... | reverse complement strand
CGCCTACGTTGCGGACTGCGGGCGGCGGGCGGGATCGGTGGGCAAAGAGTCCGTTCTATCCGCATCCTTCCCCCCCCCAGCGAGAGGATGAGATGCGCACGAAAATAAAAACGGAGCTCCTGCCCACACCTCCTCGCTGCTGGCGTGACGCGGGCAGGCAGTGTATAATATCTGCCTGGTGACAGCCTCGGAACTGTCGAAACATTATGGATAATCGCACATTACGTCTGCTTGAATATGACAAAATCCGCGAACGGCTGCTGCCGCACGCGGCGACCACGCTCGGCAAGGAGCACGTCGAGCGCATGCGGCCGTCTCGCGACATTACTATGGTGCAGTCGCGCCTGGGGGAGACCGATGAAGCGCGGCGGATGATCGAGGAGCACGGTTCCGCGCCCTTTGACGGACTGCGCGATGTGCGCGAGTCGATATTACGTGCAGAAAAACAGGGCGTGCTGACCGCGACCGAGTTGCAGGACGTGTCGGACACCGCCGCCGGCCTGCGCCGGCTGCGCCGCCACCTGCATGCCGCCGCCCCGCACTTTCCCGCGTTGAAGGAACAGGGCAAGCTGCTGGCGGAATTCCAGCACATCGAGCGGGCCGTGGACGGAGCGATCGGCGCCAACGGTGAAGTGCTTGACGCCGCCAGCCCGGACCTGGAAGCCGCGCGGCGCAAAGTGCGGCGCATGCATGAGGAGATCCAGCGTGAATTACAACGGCTGATCACCGCGCCCGCCATGCTGGAGAAGTTGCAGGAACCCATCATTACCCAGCGCAATGGTCGCTTCTGCGTGCCGGTGCGCGCGGAGGAAAGCAACGCCTTCAAGGGGATCGTGCACGACCTGTCCGCCAGCGGGCAAACCGTGTTCATGGAGCCGCTATCGGTGGTCGAGCTCGGTAACGATTTGCGTGAAGCGCAGCGCCGGGAAGAGGAAGAGATTTACCGCGTGCTGGCCGCCCTTTCCGCCCAGGTGGGCAAGGTGGCGGGCACCATGAAAAGCAGCCTGGAGGCAAGCGGCCGGCTGGACCTGATCTTCGCCCGCGCCCACTTCGCCAACGCGCAGCACGCCACCGCGCCGGTACTCAACACCGATGGCATCATTCAACTGGTCGGCGCGCGCCACCCGCTGCTGGGCGAGACGGCGGTGCCGATCGATGTGGCCTTTGGTGAGGAGGGCATCGCCTCGCTGATTATCACCGGCCCGAACACCGGCGGGAAAACCGTCACGCTGAAGACGGTCGGCCTGCTCTGCGCGATGGCGCAGAGCGGATTGTATATCCCCGCCGAGGAGGGCAGCCGGTTGCCGCTTTTCGAGCAGATCTTCGCCGACATCGGCGATGAGCAATCCATCGAGCAAAGCCTCTCCACCTTCTCCGGCCACATGACGAATATCGTGAAGATTATCGGCGAAGCGAAAGGCCGCTCGCTGGTACTGTTGGATGAAGTCGGCGCCGGCACCGACCCCACCGAAGGCGCGGCGCTGGCCAAGGCCATCCTGCTCGAATTGAACGAGCGCGGCTGCCGCACCATCGCCACCACGCATTACGGTGAGCTGAAGGTTTTCGCACAGACGACGGAGGGCTTTTGCAACGCCAGCGTCGAATTCGACCTGGAGACGCTGCGCCCGACCTATCGTGTCATCGCCGGCCTGCCGGGCAGCAGCAACGCGCTGTCCATCTCCGGACGGCTTGGCTTACCGAAGACATTGATCGCCCGTGCTCGCGAGTTGATGGGCGAGGCGCCGCAGGCCTTCGAGCAGGTGCTGAAGCAGGCGGAAGGCGCGCGCCGTGCGATGGACCGCGAGCGTTCCGCCGCCGCGCGCAGCCGCCAGGATGCGGAGCGCACCGCGGAGGCGTTGAAACAGCAGCAGCGCGAGCTGGAGGAGAAGCGCGAGGCATCGCTGGCCCGCGCCCGCACGCAGGCGCAGGAGGTGCTGCAAAAAGCGCGTCAGGAAGCGAACGGCCTGCTGGAAGAATTGCGGCTGGCGATCAAAGAAGCGCGTACGCATACGGACACCGAGCAGGGACCGAACCTTTCCGCCCTGCGCCGCCGCGCGCGCGAAGTGCTGGACACGCTGACGGAGTCAGTGGAGGAACTGCCGGCGGCTCCGCCCGCGCCGAAGGCGAAAGCCCCGGACCACCCGGCATTGACCGCCGTGAGCGCCGGCCAGGAAGTGATGGTACATAGCCTGGGCCATCGTGGCATTGTGCTGGCGAACGCGAAGGGGAATGTGCTGGTGGAGGTGCAGGTCGGCATCCTGCGCAAGCGCGTGCCGTTGAGCGATCTGGAGCCCGCCGTACCCATCGCGGCCGCCTACTCCGCGTCCCGCGCCCCCGGCAAGGAACCCGCGCGGCAGGTGGCGCCGGAACTGCACCTGCTGGGCCTGCGTGCTGAAGAAGCAGCCGAGCGCCTGGAAGAATATCTGTATGACGCGCTGGAGATGGGACTCTCCGCTGTGCGCATCGTCCATGGCTTCGGCACCGGCGCCCTGCGCGGCATGGTGCAGGACGTGGTGCGCCACCACCCCGCGGTCCGCTCCGCGCGCGCCGGCGGCCCCGGCGAAGGCGGCGGCGGCGTGACGATTGCGGAGATCAGGGCGAAATAAGCTCGGGAAGTCTTGCTCAGGGACTGTCCCGACTCAGCGTGACCGGAGCCCGTCTCCCGAATCTCACGCTCGGTAACGGGATCAGCGGGACTGTCCCCTTTGATAGGAAAGCGTATCGCCGCAAGGGGACAGTCCCGCTGATCTCATTACCGAGCGTGAGATTCGGGAGACGGGCTCCGGTCACGCTGAGTCGGGACAGTCCCTGGGCTAATACAGCGCCCGTCCCTCATGCTTCGACAGATAATCCGCGAGCGACCACGAAGGCGGATTGGCCGTGCGATAGGCGCGGGCGGCGTCCCCCAGCCCTTCCAGCTTGAAGGCGTTGACCGCCTGCATGAAGGCGCCGGTGTGATGTTCGCGCAGGCCGGAATACAGCGAGAAGCCACCCCAGACCACCGCATACGTGAAGACATAGGGGAAGGGCAGGTGCTTCAGCGCGATATACAGCCGGTTGCGCAGCCGGGTAAAGGCCTTCGGGGCCGGCTCCGCATCGCGCATGGTGACGCGCAGGTTAACCAGCACATCGGGCAGATAGCGGATGGTGCCCCCCGCCCGCAGAATGCGGAATGCCAGCTCCAGTCCGGCTTCATCCCCGTAGAGGTTCACGTCGAAACCCCCGACCTCCATGAACGCGCTGCGGCGCATGGCGAAGACGCTGGTACTCAACCCGCACACCTCGCGCGCTTCGCCCCAGCGGTCGGTTTTCATGCCCGGGTACTCCTCCGTGATCAGCTCGTGTGATGAGGCGTTGCGCACCTGGAACGCCAGGGCGGAAATTTCGCGGGGGCGGAAAGCGTTCATGATCACGCTCGCCACGGAGTATTTATCGAAGCGGATATAATCGTTCATGAAGAGCAGGATGTCGCCCTTCGCCTGCTCCGCCACCTGGTTGCGCCCTTCGACAACGCCCAGGTCCTCGCCCGTGTGGTAGTAGCGGAGGATCGGATCGCCGATATGCTCGGCTTGCCGTCCCGAGCCCTGCGGGTCGTTGTCCAGCACGAGGATCTCGTCCGGCGGCCGGTCCTGGTTCAGCAGGTTGGCGATCGCCCCGTCCAGTTCATCCGGTTTCCCCCGCGAGACAATGATGACGGACAGGATCTCTGGTACGGCCATGGCGGCGACTCCTTCATCGAAAAATATGGTGATTCCATAACGTGTATATATCTCCCCTCTCAGTGGGAGAGGGGTCGGGGGTGAGGGAGCACCGCTTACTCAATCACCTGCGCAATCACGCACTTCAGGTACAGCGTTTCCGGCACGCCGAGCAGGTAGGGATGGTCGCGCGCCTGGAAACGGCGCTCGATGATGCGCAGCCTGCGGCCGGCGTCGGCAGCCGCCTCCCCCAGCATCTGCAGGAACAATGTCTCCCCCATGTGATACGAGCAGCTGCAGGTGACGAGGATGCCGTTCGGATTGAGCAGGCGCAGCGCGCGCAGATTGATATCCTTATACCCGCGATACGCGGCGTCCACCGCGGATTTCCCCTTGGCGAACGCCGGCGGGTCGAGCACGATGGTGTCGAACCACGCGTTCGACTTCTCCAACTCGCGCAGGTAGTCGAAGACATTGGCCTTCTCCACCTCCACGTTCTCCAGGCCGTTGCGCTCCGCGTTGCGCCGCGCCAGCGCGCAGGCGTCTTCCGAGATATCTACCGCCAGCACCTGCTCCACGTTTGGCGCCATGTGCAGCGCGAACCCCCCGGCGAAGGTGAAGGCGTCAAGCGCGCGCCCGCGGGCATAGGCGGCAGCCGCCGCGTAATTTTCACGCTGATCGAGGAACGCCCCCGTCTTCTGGCCGCCGAGGATCTCCACGCCGAAGGCCACGCCGTTCAGTTGAACCGTCACCTCGTCCGGCAGCGTGCCGGCCAGCACCCCGTTCTGCAGCGGCAGCTCCTCATGCTTGCGCACGGTGGCATCATTGCGCTCGGTGATCGAGGCCGGATGATACAGCTCCTGCAGCAGCTCCACCCAGGTGTCCTTCAGCCGGTCGGTGCCCTGCGACAGTGTCTGGATCACGAAGTGGTCGCCGTAGCGGTCGATAAGCAGCGACGGCAGCAGGTCGCCTTCGCCGTAGACCAAACGATAGGCATCGGTGTCCCGCACCACCTGCCGGCGGTAGGCCTCCGCCTGCTGCAGCCGCGCGCGCCAGCAGGCCCGGTCCGGCGGCGGCCCCGGCGGCGCGCACCAGCGCAGCGTAATCTGCGAGGTACTGCTGTAGAAAGCGTAGCCTAAGGCATTCCCCGCCGGGTCCTGCACCTCCACCACGTCCCCCGGCTTCGCGCCGCCGGCGGACACCACGTCCGAAGTGTATATCCACAGGTGCCCGTGCTTCAGCCGCTGCACCGCCCTCGCATTGATCTTTACTCGCGCCATGCCACTATATTAGCACAGATGGTAAATCTGGTCTGTAATCCGGTGCATCTCCTGGGATCGCAGGCGTCCTGCGCCTGCCTGAACAGTATCCGGTTTATGAAAAGATCACGTAATCCCGAGAACAGATCAGTCATATGTATGAGCATTACACAGATAACGGCGTTATACTTCTCACGGCTCTCCCAGGGCAGGCGCGGGACGCCTGCGATCCCGGGGTTCATGTCCATCTTTCACCACATTTCTGCCTGTTTACGTTGAAGCGCCGCCCCCGAATCGTCGCACAATAATAGCATGAACATCCATGTGATGCGGAGTGACAGGGTCGGCGTGGAGCATCGGCATGTCGAGCTGGTCGAGCGGAAAGGGGTGGGACATCCCGACACGCTCTGTGACCGCGCGGCGGAGGAGTTCTCCATCGCTCTCAGCCGGTATTACCTGGAGCACTTCGGGGCGATTCTGCACCACAATACCGACAAGGTGCTGCTGGTCGGCGGGCAGGCGCGGGCGGAATTCGGGCGGGGGGAGGTGCTGGAGCCGAGCTACCTGCTGCTGTCCGGGCGCGCCACCACCAGCGTGGAACGGGAGCCGGTGCCGGTGGGAGAGATTGCCGTGCGCCACACGACCGAGTGGATGCGCGACGCGCTGCCGCACCTGCCGCTGCCGTCCGGCATGATCATCGATTACCGGGTGAAGGCCAGCAGCCCGGACCTGTCGATCATCTTTCGCCAGCCGGGCGTGCCGTTGGTGGGAGACAGCTCGTTTGCCGTCGCATATGCGCCGCTCAGTGAGCTGGAATGCCTGGTCAGAGACATCGAGTCGTATCTGAACAGCCCGGAGGTGAAGCGGCGATATCCGATGCTCGGTCAGGATATCAAGGTGATGGGGATGCGGGTCGGCGACCGCATGGAACTGCTGCTGGCGATCGCCTTCATCGCGTCGGCTACGCCGGACCTGGTGACCTACCTGCAGGTGAAGCGCGAAGTCAGCGCGCTGGTGGTCGAGCGGGCGGCGCGCTGCACGCACCGTCCCGTGACGGCGGTCATCAACACGGCGGATCGCCCGGAGGAAGGCATCGTCTACCTGACCGCCACCGGCACCAGCGCGGAGCAGGGAGACGACGGCCAGGTGGGCCGCGGTAACCGCGCCAACGGCCTGATCACCCCCATGCGGACGATGACGCTGGAGGCGGCGGCGGGCAAGAACCCGGTGTCGCATGCCGGCAAGATCTACCAGGTGTATGCCCAGTTGATGGTGGAGCGCATCTGCGAGCGCATCCCCGAGGTGCGCGCCGCCGTCTGCGTATTGCTTTCCCGCATCGGCGCTCCCATCAACGTGCCGCAGGCCATTTCCATCCGCGTGGAAAGCGACCTGCCGGAGGCGACCCTGCGCCTGCCCATCACCAAGATCGCCGCCGGCGTGCTGGACGAGTGGCCGGAGATCCGCGACGGGTTCCTGCAGCGGCGCTGGACGTTGTTCTGAACGGCTAGGCTCCGTGTCTCCGCCCCGGTACCCACCCCTCGCCCAGTATTGGGAGAGGGGGGTGGGGGGAGAGGGCTCGCGCCTTCGCATCGCCACTGTGCGAAAGCCCCGACTAATAGATCGTGGAGAGAGCCCCCGCCGTATTAAGCAACTTTATTTTAACCTGATTTTAATCCGCTTTCGTTTACCGTCTTTCAGAGCATCCGCCCGCTAAATCACGACAGTTTTAACGCTGGATCATCGATGAATTTCAGCGGATATTCACCTCAAATCCATGCCATGAACGAGGAAAAAAGCGCGGTCGGACACGATGGAAAACGTTGCGATATTGACGCTGCTGCCCACCCGTCGGCCAGGGCAATCCGTGTTTACCAGGCAAACCTGACGGGTAAGAGCAGCTTAGCGTGGCTGCCTGCCACTCGTAGTGTGATTATGCGGCCACTCATGATTTTTCACGTGGAGCTGCCGCCGGCAGCCGGCAACTCGTGTGGTAACGCATCGTTGCCTTGACACTGGACTGAACGCAATTCTATACTATGCTGTTAGCATTTTGAGGAGTGTCGTCAACTTATCATTCATTGCCCTGGCGCACGTCCTCTGCACTTAAGGAGCTATTCTCTATGGTAGCAACGGCTAATGCTCCGGAGACGACGAAAGTCTCCTCCGACGCGATTGTGGACATCCGTGACCTGACGAAGATCTACTCCCTGATGTGGGGGCGAGAGATCGAAGCGGTCAGCCATCTCAGCCTTTCGATCAAAAAGGGCGAGACGCTGGCCATCGTCGGCCCCAACGGTTCGGGCAAAACCACCACGCTGAAGATCATCCTTGGCATGCTCTTTCCCACCGAAGGCGAAGTGGAGATATTCGGCAGCACCCCCGGTGATCCGGAGGTGCAGAAACGCATCGGGTATCTGCCGGAAGCGCCCTATTTCTACGAGTACCTGAACGGTCGGGAGATGCTGGAATTCTTCGGACGGCTCAGCGGGGTGCCGGAAGACGTCCTGAAGACGCGGATCGAGGACCTGCTCCACCAGGTCGATCTGCACGAACGCGGCGCCGACCTGCCCATCCGCGTGTATTCCCGCGGCATGCGCCAGCGCATCGGCATCGCACAGGCGATGATCAACGAGCCGGACCTGCTCATCCTCGACGAGCCGACCAATGGTCTCGACCCGCTGGGGACCGTGCAAGTCCGCCAGTTCATCCTGGAGCAGAAGCGGCGCAAACGCACCCTGCTGCTGTGCTCGCACCTGCTGTCCGAGGTGGAAGCGGTCGCCGATCGTGTCGCCATCCTGCATCGCGGCAAGCTCATCACCGTGGGACCGGTGTCGGAGCTGGTGCCGGAAAGCCAGAAATGGCAGGTGATCGCCACCGGCATCTCCACCGACGGGAAAGCCGCGCTGCAGAAAGCCGGGCTGAACGCAGAGGTGCAGGGCGGCGTGATGACCATCCGCGTGGACAGCGTCGACGAAGTCTACCAGGCCCTGGGCACGATCCGCGATTCGGGCGGCGAGCTCGTCGAAGTGACCCGTCCGCAGCCGACGCTCGAGGCGCAATTCCTCAAGGCGGTGGGTGAAGAAGAGCTGCGGCGCGCCGTGGACGGCCTGCAGAAAGAAACGAAGAAATAAACGGGTGGGCGGTGAGCGACCGCAACGGTGGTCGCTGATTGCCTCCCCGTGCCATCATTCTCATCTCACGTTGCATCCGGCCGCGTGCCGGATGCGGGTTGAAACGAACGAGGGATATGTTATGTCAATTTTTCGACCGATCTTTTTGATCGCCGGCAATACCATGACCGGCATCCTGCGCGGGGTGGTGCTCAACGTGCTGCTCGTACTGGCGGGATTGTTGATCATTGCCGGCACCGCCAGCGGCACCTTCCAGGCGAATGAGATGCGCCGCATGCTGGTCGACTCCGGCCTGGCCATCATTACCGTACTCGGCGCCATGATTTCCATTCTGACCGGCTTCACCATGATCCCGAACGAAGTGGAATCCCGCACGATCTACCCGATCATGTCCAAGCCGATCCACCGCAGTCAGTTCGTGCTGGGGAAATTCCTCGGCGCGGCCGGCGTCAATGCCATCACCGTGGGATTGCTCTCGGTGGTCTTCTTCGTGATCTACGCGGTGAAAAAGCATGAGTTCGATCCGCGCCTGTTGGTGGCCGTGCTGATGATCCTCGCCATGCTGACCATGATGTCCGCGCTGATCATCTTCCTCTCCACCTTCATGTCCTGGATCGGCACCATCATCGTCGCCGGTGCGGTCTGGTTCCTCGGCAACTATTCGCAGTTCCTGAGTGACATGTCCGAGCACAGCCCGAATGTCGTGTCCGGCAAGTTGATCGCCGTCATCCAGCATCTGCTGCCGAACTTCCAGGCGATGGACATGCGCTTTGTGATCGTGCAACAGGAGCTCGGATTCGGTGAGCCGAAGGTGTTCCTGGAGCCGCTGGGATATGGCCTGCTCTTCACGGCCATTATGCTGGTGCTGGCGATATTGATCTTCAATTATCGCGAATTATAAGGAGTACCGCCATGCGTATGAGAGATCGCACAGCTCTGCTGTTGATTATTCTGGCGGTCGCACTCTTTGTGATCAGTTGGCCGCTCAACAGCCAAATCAGCGATCCGGACACCTGGCATTCACAAAAGGTGAAGGATCGGGATGGACACTTGAAGGGCTGGCGCCCGCCCCGCGGTGAAGGGGAAAACTTCTTCACCGTCATCTTCCAGGGCGGCGGCGGCACACCGGCTATCCTCGCCATGTTCGGCGGCCAGCGCTACATGATCGCCAATATCATGTGGACCTATTCGGATATTCTCTTCCATCAGAGTGGGGATCATCCGGAGAAGCTCTACGAGATGCCCAAGGCGATGGAAGCAGTGGTCACGCTGAACCCGTCATTCAGCGAAGCCTGGTCCGTCTACGGCTGGCACCTGGCGTGGAACCTGAACGCCGAAGCCAAAGATATGGTGCTGAAGACGAAGTACCTGAAGGATGGCGAGAATGTCTACATTCGCGCGGTCCAGGCGAATCCGGATAAACCGATGCCGTATTTCGACCTGGCCTGGTTGTATCTACAGCGGATGGGCGATTACCAGAAGGCGGAAGTGTCGCTGAAGTATATGTATGATAACTTCAAGCCGCTCAAGCGAGATCCGAAGGTGAAAATTGATATCAGCCCGTTGGACGAAGATCGCAAGTGGGACCCGAAAACGGTCGGGCACCGGTTGGCTTACGTCTACAAGCTGGAAGGCATCTTCAACAACGACTGGAATTATATCCAGAAGGCGATTGACGTCTATGACAAATGCTACCAGGTCGAACCGACCGATACGACCGCCCGGGACAACCGGGACGTGCTGAAGAAACATCTGCATGACGCGGCCTGGATGAAAGATCAACTCGCCAAGGAAAGTAAAATCCGGGGTATCTACGGAATGCCGGATTATAAGCAAGTCTTCAAAAGCGATGCTCCACTGGCCGCGGATGGTGAAGGTAAACACACGGGCGGCGACGGGGACGCGAATGAGTAATCCCTTTCAATAACGACGGTCAACGGGCCGCGGCGCGCCGCGGCCTGTTTCTTTGGTAACCGCCAGCAGGCATTCTCCGGGCTTCCGGCGAAATGATTGTAGGGAACGCCCTCCGTGGCGTTCCTGGTCGCGATAAACCAGTCCGGGTGGAACGACGGAACCGGACGCCACGGAGGGCGCTCCCGATTTCACTCTATCAAGATAGATAAATGGAATCATCATCAAATGTACTTGTGGCGCTCGGGCGCGGCATCGCCTCCTTCATCGCATCGTTCGGTGGGGGGATGATCATCCTCGGCAATGCCCTGTTGGGCGTGCCGACCGGCAACGTGCGCGCGCGCAACCGTATTACCGAGCAGATGGCGATCGTCGGGTTCGAGTCGCTGCCCATCGTGCTCATCACCACGCTGTTTGGCGGCATGGTGCTCGGTCTGCATACCGCCAAGCAGTTCGTCGATTTCGGCGCCGGGCAGTACGTCGGTGGCGTGGTGGCCGTCTCCATGGCACGCGAGCTGGCGCCCACCCTCACCGGCATCGTCGTTGCCGCCCGCATCGGCGCCTCCTTCGCCGCCGAGTTGGGCTCGATGAAAATCACCAACCAGGTCGACGCGCTGCGCTCGCTGGCGGTGCCCCCCGTCCGTTACCTGGTGACGCCGCGGCTGATCGCATGCATCATCATGCTGCCCATCCTCACCATGTATGCCAATGTGATGGGCATGCTTGGCGGCGGCATGGTCGCCTCCAACGCCGGCATCTCGCCGCAGCTCTTCATCAACTCCGCCTCCGACATCATGGAGCTGCATGACCTGGCCGGCGGGCTGCTGAAGACGGTGGTCTTCGCCATCATCATCGCCATCACCGCCTGCTACATCGGGCTGAATACCGAAGGCGGCGCCGCCGGCGTCGGCCGCTCTACCACCGCCGCCGTCGTCTGGAGCATCGTGCTCCTCTACGCCAGCAACTTCCTCATGTCCTGGCTGCTGTGGGCGTTCTGATTATTTCTGTATCCGCAGATTGAAAAGATTGAAAAGAAAACTTATTGTTTTGTGCTGAGATATAGTGCTCGGTCCGGTGGTCGAGTAGGCAAGTAAGCCTTCTCGCATCTTTCCATTACTCCCGCGCCGTATCGAGACCACCTCTCCCATAGCGCCCGTTCACGTGAGGCTTTCCGATTAACGCGGTGGTCTCGATACGGCGCGGGAGTAATAGAAAGATGCGAGAAGGCTTACTTGCCTACTCGACCACCGGACCGGGCACTATTACTGAGAGGCATTTAGTATTGAAGCATCTTCAAAATTTATACTTTTTTAACAAACCCACCCCTTGACTCAGCATCAATACGAGAATAACATTTGAGTATACTTAAAATTGCCAACTCATTTTGCAATTTGCATTTTTCATTTTGCATTCCTATGAAGGATCGGTATGAGCAAACTCCTCAACGCCATGCGCCAGGCCGGCATCAAAAATCAGGCGGATATGGTCACCCTTTTACATGAAGAAGAAGGGGTCGAGCTGGTACATCCGTCGATGATCTCCCACTGGGCCAGCGGACGGGTGCGTATCCCCACCGACATCAGCATTGCTTTTGTGAGAATACTTCAACGTCGCAGTATTCACACCAGCGTTGAGGAGTTGTTCGGCAAGGGAAATCTGCAAGAGGGGCCATTGACGGAGGCTGCAACGAGGAGCGCAAGCGGAGAGAGGAAAAACGCAGGTATGAACGATCATCTCATCATTACCGGCGGCGTGCCGCTGAACGGTGAAGTGGTATTGAATGGCAGCAAGAACGGCGCCTTGCCGATCCTGGCGGCCGCCCTGCTCATCGAAGACGAAGTGGTGCTGCACAACGTGCCGCTGATCAGCGACATCGAAAAGATGTGCCAGCTCATCACACTGCTGGGGGCGACGGTCGAGCGCGACGGCGACACGTTGCGGGTGAATGCCGCGAAGCTGACCAGTTGCCGCGCCGACCGCGACCTGACGGCGGCGATGCGCGCGTCCTTTTATGTGGTGGGGCCGCTGCTCGCCCGGCTGGGCCGCGCGGAGGTGCCGCTGCCCGGTGGCTGCGCCATCGGCAGCCGCCCGGTGGATTACGTCATCCGCGCGCTGCAGCAGCTCGGTGTGCAGGCGGAAGAGCAGATCGACATGGTCATCTGCACCACGCCGGACGGCTTGCAGGGGGCGACGGTCACCCTCGACCCCACCTTCCGCAGCCCCGGCGCCACCTTCAACCTGGCGATGGCCGCGACACTGGCCAACGGCCGCACCATCATCGAGAACGCCTCCTCCGATCCGGAAGTGGAGAGCTTCTGCCGCTTCCTGCAGGCCGCCGGCGCCACCGTGGAAGGCATCGGCACCACCCGTCTGGTCATCGACGGCCGCCCCAACCTGCACGGCTGCGAGCATACCATCCTCAGCGACCGCATCGAGGCGGGCACCTTCCTCCTCGCCGGCGCCGCCACCGGCGGCCAGGTGCGCGTCACCCCCATCAAGCCGGCCTACCTGGAATCGCTGCTGGAGAAGCTGGAGGAGATGGGTCTGTCCGTGCTGCGCGAGCGCGAGGCGGTCACCGTGCGCGCGGAAGGCCGCCCGCGCGGCACCACCGTGTATACCACCGCCTACCCCGGTTTTCCCACCGACCTGCAGCCGATGATGGTCGCGCTGATGTGCCTGGCGGAAGGGCGCAGCGTGATGAATGAGACGATTTACGACGGTCGGCTCACCTACGTCAATGAGTTGCGGCGCATGGGGGCGCAGGTGAAGCTGGAAACCAGCCAGCAGGCCACCATCGAAGGCGTGGAAACGCTGGAAGGCCGCCGGGTGGAAGGCGCGGACATGCGCGCCGGCGCCGCCCTGGTCATCGCCGCCCTCGCCGCCAGCGGCGAAAGCACCGTCTTCGGCCGCCACTACATCCTGCGCGGCTACGAGAATTTCGAGCGGAAACTCACCGACCTCGGCGCGCGCATTGAGCTGCCGAACGGAAAAAAAAGCGGGTAACCCCCCGCTAACAGGTAAAGCGAACAACTAAGATTCTCAGTCTGGAAGGGTGCGAGAGTCCCGCCGATAACAGGCAAGCATACCGAAACGCGGGCGGGGCTCTCGCCTCCTTCCAGACCGAGAGTCTCCCTTCCACCGCTGATAGAAAGTGAATACGATATGACGACCACCGAAACATCAATCGATATCGCCGTCGAAGTCTGCCGTCCCGACGCCGTCATCCCCCGCTACGCCCGCCCGGGCGACGGCGGCATGGATGTCACCTGCCCGCTGGACGTCGACCTGCCCGCCGGCGCCACTGTCATCGTGCCTACCGGGTTGAAGGTGGCGGTGCCGGAAGGATGGATGTTGCTGGTCTTCCCGCGCTCCGGCATCAGCGCGAAAACCGGCCTGCGCGTGGCGAACAGCCCCGGCCTCATCGACGCCGGTTACCGCGACGAAGTCGGCATCATCCTGCACAACACCAGCGCGGAGGACTACCACCTGGCCAAAGGCGTCCGCATCGCCCAGTTCGTGCTGGTGCGGCGTACGGAGATGCGCTTTCTGACGGTGGAGTCGGTTGCCGAAATCGGCGCCAACCGCGGCGGGGGATTTGGCTCGACCGGTTAACGTTATCTGACCAGCGGTTCGTCCTCCGGCAGCCACCCGGACAAGTCATGGAAAATCGGCCAGGCCTCTTCCGGGTAAAACCGGTGCCCGCCGCTCCCGACCACCAGCCGGCAGTTCTCCGGCGCCCCCGCCTTCTCATACACGCGCTGGATCGTCTCGAAGCTCTTGTGCACCCCGTGGTAGGGGAAAATGGGATCTTCGCTGCCGCACACCACCACCAGTGGGCGGGGAGCGATGAGGCCGGCCAGGTCGCCCATGTCGAAATACTGCAGTGCGCCGGGCAGGTAGTTGTCGTGGCAGTGGTCGATGCGACCGATGGAGTCCCGGTACGTGCAGACGGCGCAGGACGGCATGGCCACGCGAATACGCGGGTCCAGGCAGGCCGCGTAAAAGGTGGTGGTGCCGCCGCCGGAGTTGCCCATGCACGCGATGCGTGCGCAATCCACCTCCGGAAAGGCCGCCAGCGCATCGATGGCCCGCGAAACGTCCCACGTGCGCTCGCCGATCATCGTCCGCCCCAGCAGCAGCGCGGTCATTGCGGCATGGTGGCAGCGATTATTCAGGCTGCGCACCTCGGTCGCCCGCCGGTCCTCCCGCTCACCGAAACATCGCTGCTCCAGCACCAGCGCGGCGTACCCTTCCCGCACCGTGCGTAAGGCGAAATCCCGCCCGCCGGCGATGCTCTTCTCATCGCCTTCATATTTCGGCCGTCCCAGCGAAATGTGCATCCCCGTGCTGTGCCCCTGCAGGCAGATCACCACCGGGTACGGCCCTCGCTTCGTCTTCGGGATCAGCAGGTGGCACGACGCCTGCGCATACGCTTCCGTAGTGATAATGAAACGCCGCTCAATAAACTCGTCGTGCTCCAGTTCGTATTCCACCCGCATATCGAGCGGTACCGGCTCGGGCATGACCCCCACCAGCCGCCGCAGCGTCGTCCCCAACTCCGCTTGCCACCTGGCAAAATCAGCCTCGGGTTCAAACGCCAGCACCCGTGGCGCGGCCGCAATCAGCGGATCATGGCACTGTTCCGGAGCGAAAGCATCCATAAAAATCCTCAAGCCGGCTTCAGCCGGCGTCTAAGAATAGCCCGGCCTTTGAAGGCCGGGTCGAGGCGTATCATATCACAGTTCCCGCCCGAGTCCAACCAAACGCCGTGCCTCGTTTGCAGCCCATCTTTTCGCTGTGGTATAATGCCCTTGCGTGCCGCGCGGCATGTAATCACATTGTAGGTGAAGTGCCCTGGACGACACATATTTGATCGAAATTCAGCGCCTGTTCGAGATCGTGCACCGGCGTGGCCTGCGCGAGCTCTCGCTCACGCGTCCGGATTTTTCCATCACCGTCTCCTCGGTGACGACGGTCCCGGTCGAGACGGCGCCCATGCCGGCGGAGATATATCACCTGCCGGCCGCGGTGCCCTGCGTGACGGCGAAGATGGAAGAATCGACCGAGCCGGCCGGCCACGAGATCCCCTCGCCGCTGATCGGCACCTTCTACCGCTCGCCCTCGCCGGATGCCCCGCATTTCGTGGAGATCGGCGACCAGGTGGATGTTGGCCAGACGGTGTGCATCGTCGAGGCGATGAAGGTCTTCAACGAAATCACCGCCGACCGTGCCGGCACCGTCATCGCCATCCCGGCGCAAAACGGACAGTTAGTGCAGGTCGGCCAGGTGCTGGTCGTATTGGATGAGTGACTAGTGGCTAGTGGCTAGTGACTAGTGGGCTGCAAGTGGATGGCTTTCCCGTCATCCATTCAGTTTCCATTACCACGGACACTAGCCACTAGTCACTAGCCACTAGTCACTTTAAGGAATTACTATGTCTCGAGATGTTATCAACGTTGGCGTCGTCGGCTTCGGCACCGTGGGTGTCGGCGCCGTGCAGTTGCTGGAATCGAACGCGGAGTGGATCTCCCAGCGCGTCGGATCGCGTGTAGTGGTGAAGGCCGTCTCCGATATCGACTGGTCCCGCCCGCGTGAGTTTACCGTGCGCAAGGAGCAGCAGGTCACCCAGTTCGAGCAGATCCTCGACGACCCCGAGATCGATATCGTCATCGAGGCGATCGGCGGCATCAAGGCCGCGAAGGAAGTCGTCACCGGCGCGCTGACGCGGCGCAAATGCGTGGTCACCCCCAATAAGGAATTGATCGCCAAATACGGCGCCGAGCTGCTGAACATCGCCGCGGAAGCCTCCGTCGACCTGATGTTCGAAGGCGCCGTCGGCGGCGGCATCCCCATCATTCGCCCGCTCAAGGAAAGCCTGGCCGGCGACCGCATCCAGCGCGTGGTGGGCATCGTCAACGGCACCACCAATTACATCCTCACCGCCATGACGCAGGAAGGCCGCGCCTTCGACGAAGTGCTGAAGGATGCGCAGGCGCGCGGCTACGCCGAGGCCGACCCCACCGCCGACGTGGAGGGCTTCGACGCGATATACAAAATCGCCATCCTCTCCTCCATCGCCTACGGCAGCCACATCGACGTGAACGAGATCTACCACGAAGGCATCACCAAGATCACCGCGGCGGACATCCGCTACGCCCGCCAGCTCGGTTATGAGATCAAGCTGCTCGCTATCGGCGCCCGCGCGGACGAATCGCTCGACCTGCGCGTGCACCCGGCCTTCGTGCCCACCGAGCACCCGCTGGCGTCGGTCAACGGCGTGTTTAACGCCATCTTCGTGCAGGGCGATCCCGTCGGCAACCTGATGTTCTACGGCCGCGGCGCCGGCTCCGGCCCCACCGGCAGCGCGGTGGTCGGCGACGTCATCGACTGCGCCCGCAACATCAACCACGGCGCCACCGGCCGCGTCCCCTGCCGCTGCTACCAGCACCTGCCCATCCGCCCGATGGACGAGGTGGAGACCTGCTACTACATCCGCACCCGCGTGAAGGACGAGCCCGGCGTCATCGGCAAAATGGCCACTATCTTCGGCAAACACGACGTCAGCCTCACCTCCGTCTTCCAGCCCATGCTCGAGGACGACGAAGTGGACGGCAGCGACCTGGCGGAAATCGTCTGGATCACCCACCAGGTGAAGGAAGCCAGAGTCCAAGCCGCCCTCACCGCCCTCCGCAAACTCGACGTAGTGTCGGAAGTGTCGAACGTGATCCGGGTCGAGGGATAGTGTAGGGGACTGTCCCGGCCCAACATAAGCACGCGCCGGTTACTTAGCAGATAAGCGTAACGAGAGAACTAGGGACTGTCCCCGCCGTATAAGGTAACAGTAATGTCCATTCGCGCGGTAGTCTTCGATATCGGCGGCGTCATGATCCGGCTGGCCTACGGCTGGCAAAATGCCTGCGCCGCCTCCGGCATCGCCTACCGCCCCTTCGACGACACCCCCGCCTACCGCGCGACGCTGGAAACGCTGGAGCTCGACTACGGCCGCGGCCGCATCACCCCGGACGACTACTTCGCCTGCCTGCATGAATTGATGCGCGGGTTATATACCCTCGATGAGCTGCAGGCCATCCACGGCGCGGTGATACAGGAAGAATTTCCGGAGATCGAGACTATCGTGCGCGCGCTGCAATCCGCCGGGCTCTTCACCGCCTGCCTCTCCAACACCTGCGCCTCGCACTGGACCGCCCTCACCAATCCGGCGTCATACCCGGCCATCAACCGCCTCGACGCCCGCCACGCCAGCCACCTCTTCGGCCTGATGAAGCCCGACCCCGCCATCTTCCGCCGCTTCGAAGCGGAAACCGGCTTCCCCCCCGCCCAAATCCTCTTCTTCGACGACAGCCCCGCCAACACCGCCGCCGCCCGCGACTGCGGCTGGAATGCCGTCCTCATCACCACCCCCGCCAACCCCCTCCCCCAAATCCGCCAGGCATTAGCAGGTACAAGTGACGAGTGACTAGCCACTAGTCACTAATCCCTCCCTACACCGCCTCCGGCCCCCGCTTGCGGTCGCGCACGCGCACCACGTCCTCCAGCGGCATAATGAAGATCTTGCCGTCCCCATGCGCGCCGGTCTGCGCGTGCTCGCAAATGGCATCGATCACCGCCTCCACCGGCACCTCGTGCACCACGGTGACGATGCGGATCTTCGGCAGCAGGTTCACCTGCGACTCCATCCCGCGGTAATACTCCACGTGCCCCGCCTGGTGGCCGCACCCCACCACCTCGTCCACCGTCATCGCCAGCACGCCGATGTCGTTCAACGCCTTCTTCACCGCGTCAAATGTCTCCGGCCGAATGATCGCCTCGATTCGATGCATGACAGATCCTTTCCGGGAAGATCTATTTCCCCGCAATGCGGAACATCGTCGCCGCCGTCACATCCGCCGAATGCCGGTTCTCGCCCGACCACACCTGCAGCACGAAGAACGTCTGCGCCTCCGCCAGCGGCCAGCGCGCATGCAGGGTGGCCGTCCGCCCGCGCACGCTGCCGTGCAGCGACCGGCGCGCCAGCGTCGTCAACGTCCCGCCCGCCATCACCACACCGGACGCCTGCCCGCGCTGCCACTGCAATTCGGTCACCCGGCGCGCCGCCTCGCCGTGCCCTCCCGCCAGGAACGACACGAAGAACCGCGTGCGCGCCGTCGCCGGTTCCCGCGTGGTAATCGTCACCGTCAGCGCGTCCCCCTTCCGCCCCAGCGCCACGCTGCGGATATCCGCCGAGGGATACTGCTGCCCCTGCCCGAAATCCGCGGCCGGATCGCGCAGCACCACCGTCTCCGGCGCCACCGCCCCCGCCGGCCAGACGCGTTTCGGCAGCACGGCGTAAAGGTCATTGGTGCGGATGAACGCGCGCATGAAGGGATGCGTGGCCCCGCCCTGCGTTTGAAACAGGCTGATCGCCTCGCCCTTCAAACGGCTCTCACGGCGCGTCAGCGGCAACTGCCCCCAGTCCGACAACGCCGCCAGCGTGGGCGGCGGCGACAGCGGCAGCCGCGGCAGATACTCTTTCGGCCGCGGCCACGTCCCCCGGTGAATCAGGTAGCCATACACGCGGCAGTTCCGCGCGAAGGGCTGCCCCTCGGCCGCCAGCTCGTCCAGCGCATATTGCGTAATCGCGCTGGTCGCCCAGTGATCGGGATGGATATCATTCGGGTGCAGCGTGATCACCACCGTCGGCTGCTCGCGCACCAGCACCGTCTCCACATCCCGCAGCAACGCCGCCCCGCAATACGGCGCCTGCGGGCTCAACGCATCCGTGAAGGGAATGCGCGTCGTATTCAGCCGCGCGTTGAACACCGGATGCGACGGCAGCCAGTTGGCCGGCTGAATCATCCGCTCCAGCAGGTGGTTGGGATAACACAGAAACGTCACCGCGGACTGCGGCACCCCCAACACCCCCAACGCCATCAGCGTCTCCTGCTGGCGAATCACCCCGAAATCCGCGTACCCCGTCGCCCGCTCCACCGGCAGCTCCGGCAAATTGTCGATGCCCGTGCGCCCGTACTCGCCGTTCGTCATCAGCACCACGCGCACCCGCGCCCCCGCCGCCGTCGCCCGCTGCAGATACCCCCCCGCCCCCAGCGTCTCGTCGTCCGGATGCGGCGCAAACACCACAATCCGGTCCGTCGCCCGCGGCGGGTCGATGGCGGGCAAGCCCTGGCGCATCGGGGGAAGGTAGCCGAAATGCCACAACAGCGCCCCCCCGGTCACGATGACCGGCAGCGCCAGTAACCACAAGACGGAAATCTTCCCCCACCGCCGTGGCCTCCGCGGCAGTCGATCGATGCCCTCGCGCATGCTGATGATGATCCTCCCCGCTTCACGGGTCCAGCCGTACCCCTGAGTGTACCTGTTGCAAGGCCCGATTAATCCGGCGTCGGAAAAGAGCCCGGCCGCGCCCGCTCAATGCCGCCCCTGCAGCATCGTATCGATCGTCACGAACTCATACCCCCGCTGCTTCAACGTGTGGATCAACTGCGGCAGGATATTGACCGTCTGCTGCACCCCGTCGTGAATCAAAATAATCCCGCCGTTCCCCGCCCGTTGCAGCGTCCGCTGCAGAATCACCTGGTCGCCCGGGCTCAAATAATCGCCGGGATCGTCCGTCCACAACACGATGGTGTACCCCAGCCCCTCCGAGGTGGTGGCGACGCCGGTATCGTAATCGCCGCCCGGCGGCCGAAACAGGCGCGGCGTCTGCCCGGTAATGCGCTGCACCGCTTCACCGCAGGCCTTGATCTCCGTCGCGATGTCCGGCTCCAGAATCTTCGTCAGGTTCACGTGATGATAGGTATGATTCCCCACGCTGTGCCCGGCCTTCACTTCGGCCCGCACCAGGTCCGGCGCTCGATCCGCCATCTCGCCGATAACGAAGAACGTCGCCGGCACCTTCTCCCGCGCGAGGATCTCCAGCAACTGCGGCGTATACTGCGGGTGCGGCCCATCGTCGAAGGTCAGCGCGATCTGCTTCTTCTTCACGTCGCCATGCAGCAGCTTGTGGTACTGCACCTGCTGCTGCAGCTCGGTTTGATGCTGCGCCAGCAGCTCCAGCACGCTCTTATACACTTCCAGTTTGGCATGCTGCCAGTACGGATCGTTGGCGTAATTCGGTTCCGCCGTTCTCGTCGTCGGCGCGCTGGTCTGCTGCGCCCGCAGCGGAATAATCCCCGCCAGCACCAGGCCCGCGCCCGCCAGCACCAGCGCCCACCGGAGATGCCGTCTGCCATGAGAAAAGAAATGTCGCATGTTGAACCCTCCCGAAGCCGGCCCGCGTCCCCCGCGCGCCGTGCTGCCCTGCGCAACCGGCCGCTCCCCCGCCTGCCGCTTCCCGTGTAGTATAACATGCCCATCCACCCTGCCCGCAACCCGCGCCATGTCCTGCCTAATGAACAAACGCCGCCGCCCCGCAGTCTGCAAGGCGGCCATGACCCCGCCGCCCGCAAGGCGGCAATCCCATAACCAGGGGCAACGCCCCTGCACGCGTCCCGCACAAACTTCCCCTAATCCCTCACGCCCATAATCCCTGAATCCCATAGCCAGGGGCAACGCCCTCACTCTTATACACATCTCTGATTTCCGATCACGGCACGCTCTTACGACCTATATATACAGGCTTACCTAGCGCACCCGTAAAGGGTACGGCTACAACAGTGATATGCATAAGACAAGCCCGTAGCCGCACCCTTTACGGGTGCGCTAGGTAAGCCTGTATATATAGGTCAGATATGCGCATCGCGATCGAGAAAAATGTGTATAAGAGTGAGGGCAACGGCCCCTGGGAAAGGCCAGCCCACCAACTCCCCCTTAACCGACACAATGTCGGCGTCCAGCTCCTTTATGACTACATGCTTATGCAATAGAATAGATAACCTATCTCTGTATTGCTATACTTGCGATGGCTAACCAGCCCCTTATAGTACCAAGCCCCAATAACTATTACCGCCAGATTAGTTGTATAATATAACCGTCAATATTTTTCTAGCATCCAGAATAGTTGGCAGTGAACTTACAGCAACACCTTACAGCCATTGCACGCCACATAGGATGTCAGCGGAGGCCATGATGACCGCTTTCAACTCCAGTATCACCTGCGAGCTACTGCATGATAGCACTGTGAATTACGCCGTTCAGCAGAACCATGTCCCCATCATCAAGCGACTGCGAATCACTAATACGGGTGGAGAAAATTTGTCGCAAGTCACAGTAGCGTTGATTGCTGAGCCAGAGTTTGCGACCAGGTGGGAAACTGTATTAGCGGTATTGCCCTGCGATGAGACGCTCGATCTCGGTGTAGTTGATCTGCAGCTCGCTCCAGCGTTTCTCGCTGGGTTGACTGAGCGCATGGCTGGGAAGCTTACGGTGACAGTTGCCTGTGGTGAATCAATCCTCCATTCTACACAATCGCCTATCGATATCCTAGCATATGACGAGTGGAATGGAACGCAAACGCTGCCGGAAATCATTGCCGCCTTTGTCACTCCTAATCACCCTGAAATCTCTCGCCTACTTCGCCAAGTAGCCAACTTATTAGGCGAATGGACCGGCACCCCATCGTTAGATGCTTACCAAAGCAAGGATCCAAAACGTGTCCGCCTGCAGCTTGCTGCCATTTTCTCCGTATTACAAGCGCAAAATATTGCCTACTGCGTTCCACCAGCCAGCTTTGAGGAACAGGGGCAGAAAATTAGACTACCTGATGCCATACAGGAGCACAAGCTGGCGACCTGTCTTGATCTCGCTGTGCTCTTTACCGCTTGTGCTGAAGCGGCAGGATTACATCCACTGATCATCTTCACGCAAGGGCATGCCTTTTTCGGTACCTGGCTGGTTGAGGAAACCTTCTCTGAGAGCCTGCAGGACGACATAACCCTGTTGACCAAGCGAATAGCGCCCGGTGTCCAGGAAATCTTCGTCGTTGAAGCGACCGCTTTGGCTGCCGGAAAGGGATTAACCTTTGACCAGGCCGTCGCCGCCGGAGAGGCCAATCTCCACCACCCCGAGCAATTTCATTTTTTCATCGACATCAGCCGAGCCCGTATGAGCCGCATTCGTCCACTGCCGTTGCGAGTGCAGGGGCAAGCGGTGCAAGAGGCTGAGAATCAGAGTGTATTACCCGAAGGAACGGCTATCCCAGGAGATGAGGAGGGACCGATCTCCATTATACCGGCCGAGCAGATTGATGCTCATACCCGGCTGGAGCAATGGGAGCGCCGCCTGCTGGATTTAACTCTACGCAATCCCCTGTTGAACTTCCGCATCACGGGTGCAAGCATCCCCTTATTGACAGCTGAATTATCAAATATTGAAGATGCCCTGGCGGATGGGCAGGACTTCCAAGTGCACCCTCGACCTGGTGACTGGGAGGGTACTCCACGTGATGCTGCCGTCTATCAAGGGAGGGCAAAGAGCGACCCGCAGCTAGAACTTTTACGGGCAGAATTCGGCGAACACCGTCTTCGCGCCGATTTGCCTGAGAAAGACCTGGGGAACAGACTCACCCAACTTTATCGCACCGCCCGCAACAGCCTGGAAGAGAATGGCACCAACACCCTGTTTTTGGCGCTGGGCATGCTGGTGTGGTACGAGACAAACGCCAGTCAGAAACCACGGTATGCTCCCATCCTCTTGATCCCGATGGAGATCATTCGCAAGTCAGTGCAGACGGGTTATCTCGTTCGGAAGCACGAAGATGAGCCACAGCTAAATGTCACCCTTGCCGAGATGTTGAAGCAGGACTTCGGCGTAGAAATCAAGGGGTTGAATCCGTTGCCGACCGATGAGCATGGGATTGATGTTAAGAAAGTGCTGACGATCATCCGCCGAGCAATTATGCACCAGCCACGCTGGGATGTGTTGGAAGATGCCTACCTTGGATTATTCTCCTTCAGCAAGTTCATCATGTGGCATGACTTGAAAGTGCGCACTGAAGAGCTAAAGCGCAATAAAGTAGTCGCCAGCCTGATCGATAGACAGCTCACCTGGTCTAGTGATGAACACGGTCCTGCCGAAGATCATCTTGATGCTACTTATCACCCTAAGGACTTGCTTTGCCCAATCAGCGCTGATTCTTCACAACTCGCCGCCATCTGCTCCGCAGGCTCAGAAAAAAGCATCGTATTGCACGGACCACCGGGCACCGGCAAGTCGCAGACGATCACCAATATCATCGCCCACGCCCTGGCGCACGGCAAGTCGGTGCTGTTTGTCGCCGAGAAGATGGCAGCACTGTCTGTCGTACAGCGACGCCTTACACAGATTGGACTGGCGCCGTTTTGCCTGGAGGTACATTCGAATAAGAGCAAAAAGAAGGACGTGCTCGAACAACTCCGGCAAGCGTTGGAAATTGGTCGAGCATCTGCACCGCAGAGCTGGGAGGCGGAAGCCAATCGGCTGAAAAAGTTGCGAGATGAATTAAACGAGTATGTTCATGCCTTACATCGTCCACGGAAGATCGGTCATTCAGTGTTTCATGCCATCGCGCGCCTTGCGGAGGTTCACGAAGCACCGACTGCCGTGCGTTTTACCTCCGAACAAGTCGTAAGTCTTACGCCCGAGCAACTACAAATGTGGGGGGACATTGCACGGCAAATACGGGTAGCGGGCGAAGCCTGCGGTCATCCACATGGACACCCCTGGGCTGCTGCACAGCGGCAGGATTACACACCACAGCTCCGCAGCCAGGCGGCAGATGCCCTTGCCGCCTTCCTCACAGCGCTCGAACATTGGCGCCAAACCATGCCACCGATAGCAGAACTCTTCCATCTCTCCGAGCAGCAGGAGAGCTATAGAGATATCTCGGCATTATTAGAGTTATCCAAACGGTTCCAATCCGTCCCCACGATTCCGGGTTCGATGGTTCGTGCTGCCGATTGGGATGAGACTTTTCATTCGGTAGAGACCTGGATAACCCACGGTAGAACGCGTGACGGATTGCGGACTGAAGTGTATGCCCGATACGCTGAAGGGGCGCTGGCACTTGATACCGCTGCATTGCAAACACAATGGCGCCAGGCTAACCAGCAGTGGCTGCTTCCACGCTGGCTGGGATGTAGAAGAGTGACTCAAGCGATGCGCCGGCATTTGAATGCCGGAATAGCTTTGAGCAAGGACCGGGTAGAAACCGACCTGGTGAAATTACAGCGCCTGCACGAAGAAGAGGCCGTATTGAACGAGGCTGGAGACCGAGCGCGAGAATTGCTCGGGCGCCTGTGGCAAGATGGACAGCCTGATTGGGACGCGGTTGTATCTGCCTGTGGATGGACGGGCGAAGTGCGCAAACTCGCAGGATTGATCGCTGGCACTAATATTGCGCAAGGAGAGGCCCTGCGCGAGCACTGGGCGAAGGTGATGACAGAATACCGTGACCAACTTGATGGGAACGGTGTCGTGGGGCAACAGCTTCTCAGCTTTATCGATGCTGGAAATGCCTTTATCGCAACCTGGCAGGCGCTAAGCCAGCTTCTTCAACTACCGCAGCAGGCATTGATTGATGATCAACTTGCTCCCGGCTGGTTCGGGCGGATGGCGGAACGAGCGACGAGATGGCAAGAGAATCTTGATGGTTTGCGTGATTGGTGCGCCTGGATGCGTATCCGCACGCTTGCCGCTACAGAAGGGCTACAATCACTCATTTCGTCATATGAGCAGGGGCTATTAAACCATAACGAGGTTGAGCCAGCCTTTACGCGAGGATTATATCAAGCGTGGACCGAGCAAGAAGTTGCCGGTGACAAGGTTTTGTCATCGTTCAGTTGTAATCTCTTCGAGGATAAGGTTCGTCAGTTCCGTGAGCTTGATGACCGCTTTTCTGAGTTAACCAAGCAAGAAATCTACGCACGTGCCGCTGCCCGAATACCACGCGGTACGACTGATCCGTCGCAAAACTCGGAGATGGGTATTCTCCAGCGGGAGCTTCTCAAGCAGCGTAACCATCTGGCGTTACGAGTCCTCTTCCAGAAAATACCTAACGCACTCACCCGCCTGAAGCCTTGCCTGCTAATGAGTCCGATGTCGGTAGCACAGTATCTCGATCCGGCTCATCCGCCTTTCGATTTAGTCATCTTCGATGAAGCGTCCCAGGTACCTACTTGTGATGCTGTAGGTGCTATCGCTCGCGGAAAAGAAGTAGTAATCGTCGGTGATCCCAAGCAGTTACCACCAACCAGCTTCTTCGCTTCGATGAACGGTGATGATGATGCGGAGTTCATCGATAGCCAGGATCTAGAAAGCATCCTCGACGACTGCCTCGCTTTGCGGATGCCCGAAGAGTCACTGCGCTGGCACTACCGCAGTCAGCATGAAAGCCTGATCGCCTTTAGTAATTACCAGTATTATGACAACAAACTGTATACGTTCCCTTCTCCCGACGACCTGACACCAGCAGTGCGCTGGTGCCCGGTTGAAGGCGTTTATGACCGAGGCAAATCGAAGCAGAACCGCTCTGAAGCGGAAGCCGTGGTTAAGGAGATTGTCCGTCGGCTTTCTGATCCTGTACTAAGTCAGTCCAGCATTGGGGTTGTCACCTTCAGTCAGGTGCAACAACGACTGATCGAAGACCTGCTCGATGAGCAGCGACGGCAATCACCTGAACTGGAAACCTTCTTCTCGTCCGAAGTCATTGAGCCGGTATTCGTGAAGAACCTGGAGAACGTCCAGGGAGACGAGAGGGATGTGATTCTCTTCTCTATCGGTTACGGGCCTGATGCACAAGGAAGAGTGAGCATGAATTTTGGTCCGTTGAATAAGGAGGGTGGCTGGCGGCGTTTGAATGTGGCAGTATCACGGGCACGCCAAGAGATGTTGGTTTTTTCAACTTTACGGGCGGATCAGTTAGACACCTCCCGTACCAGCGCCAAGGGCGTTGCCGATCTGAAAGCCTTCCTTGAATATGCACAATTTGGAAAGAAATCTCTTCTAACACAGCGGTCAGTGAGCACAGATGAAGATTGCGAGTCACTGTTTGAGGAGCAAGTATGCGGCGCTTTACGGCAACGGGGGCACATTGTGCACACTCAAGTTGGGTGTTCCAGTTATCGTATTGACTTGGCGGTTGTCGATCCGGAGCGGCCGGGACGCTACCTGCTTGGCATTGAATGCGACGGCGCGACCTATCATCGGGCGAAGACTGCCCGTGACCGCGACAAGCTCCGGGAGATGGTTCTGCGCAAGCTTGGTTGGGAGTTGCATCGGGTCTGGTCGACGGATTGGTGGGAAAATCAGGAGCGCGAACTGCAGCGTATCGAGGAGGCAATAATTGCTGCTAAGGATGCAGGAAGCCGCAAGCCGGTAACCGAGCCTTCGCCTGTATATGCCAAGGCCGCTCAGGCGACCTTGTTTCCAACCGAAGTTGTCGACCGCATGGTGAACACATATCAGTCCACTCCCACTACAGCTGCAGTGCCATATACCATCTATAATCTCCCAAAAGCGAGACTAACTGCGGAATACTTCTATTTCCCAACATCTAGCAATATTCTCGAAAACCAGATAGTGCAAGTTGTTAATGCTGAGGGGCCGATCAGCTTTTCGCTTTTGTGTCGGAGGGTGATCAATGCCTGGGGTATGTCACAGGTTGGTAGCCGCATCCGCACCCGCATGCAGGAAGTCATTACCAGCCTTAGAATGCCCACCACGCGGCGAGGAGCTGTTACCTTCTACTGGCCTAAGGAAATCGACCGACAGGAATACGCTCATTTCCGTGTGCCGAGTAATGACCGGCAAACCCGTCGTGACCCCGAGGACTTGCCGCCCGAAGAAATCGCAATTGCTGCTCTCGAAGTGCTGTATACCCAGATCAGCCTGCCGGAACCAGACCTTATTCGTGAGGTTGCACGGTTGTTCGGATATCAACGCACCGGCCCCAGTGTTGAGGAGTGCTTGAAAAGCGGTGTAGAGCTAATTCTAAAAAGCGGGAGAGCGAAACGTGAAGATGATGGGAGGATTGTACAGGTATAACGATCACCTTGCTTTTCGACTGACTACAGGGACGTCCAGACCGTACCCCCGTCCGGCGCCGTGCGGTGGAAATGCGGGACAATCATCTGCCATGCTTCGCTGCCCTCCGTGGCGGAAGCACCACCTCTGATGTAATTAAGCTCGGAACCGGCCTAATTACAAGAGAGTTACCTGTGTCCCTAAGAAATCCCCTCGCCATCCTGCCTCTGTATTTGTGAACCAAATCAGGCACCCATGAATAATCCGGGCTCGACCAGTACCCACCTTGCACGGTATGCTGATAGCGCGTTCGGCATGGCGCGCGCGTCCCCGCGAGCAGATATATGGAGGTTGACTGTCCATGAATCTTTTCACAGAGCTCATCGTCAGAGGTGTCCTGGTGATTGCATTGAATGATGGCATTATCTTGTACGTGATGAAAAAGCGTGCCGTTCCGATCACGACGCCGATCATCTGCGGCATGATTTTCGTCACCAGTGTCGCCTATGTGATTAATATCTGGTTTGTGCTGAAGAGGAATGGATTAATTTGATTGCCATTCTCACCTGGTAATCTTTCCATCTCTTTCACGTGAACCACCCGTTCTCTCCCCGGCCAGGCGATGATTCGCCGGCCCCCCATCCCTCGCCATCATCGCTTGACGATCTATGCTCCGTGTCTTACCATGGCAGGGTTGCTCGGTCTTCATGTCTCGGGAGCGCCTGCCATGAAACTCGATCCCGGTCTGGCCTATTATGAACGCCCGATCCGCAATACGGCGTGGATGGTGATGATCGCCGGGGTGCTGGTGGCGGTGATGCTGTTCTCCGGATTGCCGGAGTATGACCGGCTGGGGGACTACCTGTGCGGGCGCGAGCGGGTGACGGGGATTATGCTGTCCCCAGGGCTGTTGATCTTGCTGTCCGCGGCGGTGGCGGGGCTGGTCTACCGGATGGGCACGGGGCGGCTGCGCGCGGTGGCGCGGGTGCTGGCGACGGCGGCGCCGCGGCGGGTGGCCATCGCCGTGCGCTATGGACTGTGGCCGGGCGACGAAATCGAGGATGTCCGCTGGTACGTGGAATTCGGCGAGGGTCGGGAGGCGGCGGGCCTGCCGGCGTCCCTCCGCATCGCCCCGCCGCCGGGATCGGCCTACGCCTTCCGCGATCTGCAAGAGGAAGCGCAGGTCTATGCCGCCGGCGAGGCGGACGACATCGTCATCCGCACCTCCCGCGGCCTGCTCCTGACCGCCCGCCGCCGCGACGCCGCCTATCCCTGACGCCCCCGCCCCTCCCCCCATCAACAAGCCGGCTTCAGCCGGCGTCTAAAAATAGCCCGGGGATTGATCCCCGGGGCGGACCCAACCCCTGGCCCGCCCCCCTGATGTTTCGCCCGCCCCGCCGCCGGGTATACTAATCCTGCCCCTGGTCCCGCCCGTTTCCCACCGACCAGCCGGCCCTCACCACCCGTGAGAAAAGGAGCGCTGTGATGCCTCAACCAACAAACCATGCCCCCGCCGCCCGCCGCGCCCGTCGTGTCGCCGGCAACTTTGGGCGGCGAAATATCCTACCTATCATTTTAATGTTTTTTTACCAACTTTGAGCGTGAATCCTACTCTTAGCGTCCCTGCAGAGGGACGCCCGGCCTGCGGCGGTACTCCGCCGCATATCGGCCCCGCAGCCCCGATTTCAATCGGCGCGTGTGTTAGGGCCTAGGATGGATCTCCATCCCCGCGCTCAGCGCACCGGCTGCGAACTCCCCCAGCGCGCGGCCGTTGACCGTCAGCGCGTAGACGTCGTCGGAGCCGTCCAGCACCAGCCGGAAGGGGGCGGCGTCCGGCGCCAGGTCGAGCATGAGGCCGGTGGCGGTGAAGCAGGCGGCGGTGACCTCCGGGCCGGAGAGCGGGACCAGCTCGCTGTAGTCCGCCTGCGCATACAGGTCGCCGAATGCCGGCCGCAGGTGGCCCAGCACCACCGCCTGCGCGTCCTCGGGCAGCGCCACCAGCGCGGCCTGCGCGCGGAAGGCGTATTCGGGGATGCCGGTCAGCTTGAAGGCCTGCATCAGCAGCACCGGCATCCAGGGAGCGGCGGTGCGCCACTCCTCGTCCGGTCCAAAGGCGCCGATGGCGGAGGCATCCTGTTCCAGGGCGCCGGTAACGAGGGCGTCCTGTTCCAGGGCGCCGGGTATGGAGGCGCCCGGCGCCCCGCCCGTGCGCTGATGCAGGCACAACCGGTCGAGCCAGCACAGGCCGTGCTCCAGCGCCGGCCAGTCCCCCGCCATCGCCGCCGCCAACTGGCGGTGCACCACCGCCGCCATCGTCTCGATGGTGCCTTCCCACACGAAGGGATGCCACTCCAGCGTGCCGTTGGGCGCCGGCAGCGCGGGCAGCGGGCCGTCCGCGGGCGTCGCCGCACTGTGGCCGACCAGCGCCAGCTCATCGCGGCTGCCCAGCAACCGCGCCACCTGCTGGAACCCCCGCTCCGGCAGCGCGCGCGCATCCAGCCCCAGCTGGTAGACGAGCTGCACCGGCTCCGCGGACGGGCCGTCCCACAGGCCATACTCGAAGCAGATCGGATCGGACACACTGACCTCCAGCCCATAGGGCTGGGGGTCTTCGTCGTCTAACTCCGCCACCAGCGCGGCGAACACCGGCCCGTCCTGCACAAAGGCCGCCGGCAGGAAGGTCAGCGCCTCACCGCGCGCCGCCGCCAGCGGCCAGCAGAGCTCCGGCGGCTCCTCACCGGGATAGAGCCGCCACTGCTGCGTCAACCGCTGGCAGTGGCCGTCGATGCCCGTCGCCGTCAACCGCAGCCGGCACCAGGTGCTGGTGTCGTCCAGCGTGGCGGTGAGTGCCAGCGACGCGCTGCCCAGTTGCCCGTGCAGCGTGACCCCGCGCGTCACCCCCGCGATCTCCAACGGATCGAAGGTGAAGAAGCACCCGGTCTGGTCCACGCCGTCCGCATCGGCCGCGAGGATGTCCTCCCCGCTCGACGAGAAGGCGAGCGACCCCCACTCCATATCGACGCCGCGCGTATCCACGACCAACGCAAGGGAACGCCCTTCGCGCGTCACGCGCAAGCGCAGATGACCGTTCTCACAGATGAGGCTGCCGTCCTCAAACCGACGGCGATCGGGCCTGGCAACTGTCATGGCGACCTTTCTCTCCAAACCGGCCCCGGAACACTCCGGTGGCCAGGCAAACTGCACGTTCTGTTGTGTATAATGCCAGGAATAACGAATAAGCGGAAGATGATCTGTCTATTTAACGATGCCCTGATTATTTAACAGTGAGTTATTCCACAACCAACTCAAAAATCACACCCCCCCAAGACTTTCGCCGATCAGATGCGTCAGATTACTTAAATTCTCCCTGCTTTCGCCAGGAATTTCCGCGAGCAACCGGTGGGTCTTCCGGTTTCCTCGCCGTCATCTTGGGGCAGGATCATAAAAATCGGGTATAATACACCCGATCACAGCCAGAAATCCCCATGCCGTAGCGCGGACGAGAAGTGTGGCGGAGTACCGCCGCTGGGTCCGCGTTCCCGTCAGGGGCGGATGATCGCCTGGAGGTGCGGAATGATTTACCGTATTATATCGCTGCTCATCATCCTCACGCTGCTGGCCGGCGCCGTGTGGGCGAAGGGGAAAGCGCGGCTGACGCCGCAGATGTTGATCGATCGTTCGGATGCGGTGTATTACTACCCGCAGAGCAACGGCGTGACCGATCTGGCGGTGGATGTCACGATCGCGCAGGTGGCCAATGATCCGGTGGCCGGCAAGGCGCTGGTGACCTTCTGTTACCTGGCCAAGGAGCGGCGGGAGTTCGTGATCTCCAACGTGCCGGAGACGCAAGCGAAGCTGCGAACCTGGCTGCTGAGCATGGTGTCGCCGTTGGGGGAGTATATCGTCCCGCGCGCTTCGGCCGAGGCGTTCGTCGGCATGGAGCCCCGTGTGCTCAAGGTGATGCGCGAGATTGCCGGCCAGTCGGGGATGAACTTCTACCAGTTGATCGGCACGCCGAAGGATGAGAAATCTCCGATCAAGGAGTACCGCGTGCTGGTGGATGAGCAGGGGCTGGCCCACCAGGTGGAAACCGAAGGGCGAGACGGGAGCGTGATTGCCGCCCGCATCGAGAACGCGAAGATCGGCGACAAGTGGGTGATCACCAAGATCAGCACCCGCATGATGAACAAAGACAGCGCGCAGTGGGAGATCGCTAACGTGAAGTACGGCGAGGTGGACGGGGTGACGCTGCCGGAGCAGATTACCATCCAGCACCGGAATGCCTTTGACCAGCCCATCAAGGAGATGCCGGACTTTACCTTTACTTTTAAGAACTACCGCATCAACAAAGGAGCGGCGGCCGCGCTGTTGCCCGCGCCAGCCCCGGAGGCGGCTCCAGCGCCGGCTGCAGACGCGAAATAACCGCGCCGGCGCTCAATCTTCTGCAGAAATATGGGATGTATATTCGGTAGAACAATGCGCTTTCATCTATTATGGGAGTGCGGATGCGTGGAACCTGTCCACGCATCCGCATTCTCATCGTGCTGAGTAACGGTGAGCGTGGCATATTGCCGCATTGTGCGGCAATATGCCAAAAATGAAGAACTTTTCATAAACTTGCGAAACTTCTCTTTTCACGCGGTGTCAATTTGAATGGAAGCGGGTTGTTAAGGCAAGCAACATGCAATGCAATTCGGCGAAAATCTGGTTAAGTGACGCGCCCGACGCGGATTCCCGGTGGGGGGACCACCTGGCATCCTGCGCGTCCTGCCGCGCCGAAGCCGATGACGCCGTACAGCTCCACCAGGCGATGCAGGCGCTGCCGAAGGTGGAGACGCCTACCACGGTGGCCGGCCGCCTGCAGCAGTTGACCGCGGCGACCGCCAGCCACAGCCTGGAGTGCGCGGAGACGCTGGAACTGCTGGAGGCATACCGCGAAGACGCGCTCACGGCGGAGGAGAGCTTCCTGGTGGAAGATCACCTGCTGTGGTGCGGGTCCTGCGCCGAAGCGCTGGAGGTTGCCGATCAGTTGACGACCGTCCTGCGCGCGCTGCCGCAAATGGCGCCGCCGGACTGCATTACCGAGCGCCTCGTTCAGGCCCGGCTGCCCTGGTGGCAGCGGCTGTGGACCTCGCCCGCGCCGTCGTGGAGCCTGCGGCGTCTGCTGCAGGTGAGCGGGGCGATGGCGGCGGCCGCGCTGCTGTTTGCGGTGATGACGAATATGCCGGAGAAGGACAAGCACGCGAGCATAACGGGCAATCATACGCCGCCGGTCGCGAGCACCTCTCCTTCGACCGGTCATCCTGCGAAGGGAAGCCGTGGACCAGAGGCCACTCCTCGCAGAATGAAAGTAACCGTGCCGAGTGAGGCGAAAAAGCCCGAGAATACAATCATTACGCCCGAGCCGGTGACGTCTCATGAGACCTTCGCGTACTTAGCGCCATCGTCGATCGACCCCATGGTGATGCCGGTTGCGAAGGCGCTGATGCCGCCGGCGAGGATCAATCCGGATGCGATGATCCAGCCGCGGGACGGCGCGCCGAAGGATCGGCCGGTCGAGGCGAGGGTCGGTGATGATGATCCGATGCCGAATATTCATCCGCCGACGCCGGAGAAGAATGTGAGCGCGACGGCGCGGGACAAAATGCTGGAGCTGAACAGCGAATATGCGCTGGCGCGCAATGAAGAAGAACTGGCGTCGCTGCCGGATACGATGAAAAGCTCCATCCTGCTGCGTCCGGATGCGCCCCGTCCCGCCGGCCCCGCGCCGGTGCTGACGGCCTCCACCGACGAGGTGAGCCGCACCGTGTCGAACAGCCTGAAGCGGGACAACCCCGCGTCGCTGGCGCCGATCACGGTGAAAAGCAGCCACACCCCGGAGCGCATCGGCGGGACGGTCTTCATCATTCCGATGGACTCCGACGGGTAATCCCTTTTGTGCAATATTGACGCCGTTCGCACGGCATTCCGAAGTTACCGCTGAAACTAGAGCGGGTATAAAGACGAGTCATGACGCGGTGGCGAGAGAAGACGCGAGTTATGACTTGGCTAGCGGATAGAAGACGAGAGTTATGACGCGACTGTTGGAAAATATACGGCAATATCTGCATGGCGCGCGCCGCGTGCTGCAGTGCTGCTGTTATATCGGCCTCCTCTCCCTGGGCGTGGGGGGATGGGCACTCACCGGTGAGACGGCCTCCGAATCCTCACCGATGATCACGCTCACCCCGATGATCACGCCGATGTACCTGGAGAAGACCGCCAACCCGATGGAATTCGGCCAGGGCAAGGGGTACGAGGTCGGCGGCGTCAATACACAATTCGCTTCCAGCGGCGACATGGGCGCCCTGAGCTTTTACGGCGGCCAGTTCTTCAGCCGCCTGCTCGGCCCGAGCCAGATCATCAATAACACCGACCCGATACCGAGCAACAACTTCGGCCAGCAGACGGGGTACGGTGATTCGCGCTCCATTGGCCAACTCCCGGGGTTGCTCTTCGGCAACAGCCAGGGCCGCGGCGCGACCGACAGCGCCACCTACCGGCGGATGAGCTACCAGAAGAACGGCCTGAACCTCAACCTCAATTTCGGCCAGGTCGGCAATAATTTCCAGGGGTTCAACGAGCTGAAACAGTCGATGGCCGCGGGCGACCCGCAGGGCGCCGGCCTCCTCGACCTGGGGATGACGCGGTCCAACTTCAGCGCCTCCTACACCGGCGTGAAGGGACTGGAGCTGTCCCATACCACCAATAACCTGGTGAACGAGCAGCAGGGGAATAAAGAATACGGGCTGTCGCGGACGGAGCAGGAGAACAAGCTCGTTTACAATTTCGGCGACCGGCGCAGCTTCAACTTCCGGCTGTACAGTAAAGATGATAGCTGGAACCAGTCGCTGGCGAAGAATGCCGCTTCCGGCCTTCAGCAACAGCAGATCGGCCTGCAATACGGGCTGGGCGCGAAGTCGCTGTTCTCGCTGGGCCAGACCACAACCAGCCAGACCGCGGGCACGGCGGAAACGAATATCCGGGAAAGCAACCTGGGACTCGCCTGGCATGAGTGGACAAAATTTTCGTTCGACGGCGGTTATGCGACGAAGAACACCGCGCAGACCGACGAAGCGAACCACATCCTGAACCTGGCGATCGCCACCACGCTGGTCCCCAACGTGCAGATCAACGGGAAGCTGGTGCAGAACGAGACCACCCGGCCGGGCGCCGCGGTGATCAAGAACAACCAGGCAAATTTCAACCTGGTTGCTCAACTGCTGCCGTCGTTGAAGATCAGCAGCCTGTATCAGAACCAGGATACGGTGGATACCGGCAAGGTGACGACACAGGATCAACTGCTGGCGTGGACGATCAATCCGCGCTGGGCGTTCGCGTCGCGCCTGTTGAACAGCGACAGTGCGAAGACCGGCGTCACCGATCGCCTGGAGTATAAACTGACCGGACAACTGGGCACGAAGGCGCAGCCGGAGCAGGTCAACCTGTTTACGCGCACGGATTCGCTGCCCGGCGATATCCAGCAGACCCGCCGTGAGATCAATTACGCACGCGCCCTCGGCACGAAGGCGGCGCCGGTGTCCCTGCGCGTGCAGCTGGGGCAATATGATTTCCTGCAGAAGGACGTCAGCAAGGACGGCAACCTGCTGACGGTGCAACTGCTCACCCTGCGCCCGCTGCCGAACACCACGATGTCGCTGGGATATTACGATGGACCGATGCTGGGCGCGAGCTACCTGGCGTACCGGTCATGGGGACAAAAGCCGTCGGGTGATCTGGAAACCTGGAGCACCGCCGGTTTCATACCCTACAGCGAGACGGGCGCCGAATTGACCTACGCGCTGACCGGCAAAACGAAGCTGGTGGTGAAGCAGCTCTTCGGCAAACGCGAGGATACCGGCCGCGTCGACACGCAGGAATACGGCATCGAGCAGCAGCTCGGTCCGGTGAAGCTGCTGACCGGCCGTCGCAACACGACGCAGCCGGGGAACGCGCCGGATCTGAAAGAGAACTGGTGGCAGCTGCAGTGGGCGGACAGCAAGGCGCTGCCGGCGTGGGCAGCCAACTCGACGCGCCAGATGACGTTCAGCGACAGCGCGACCTGGGGACTGGCGCAGCCGGCCGCCTGGGTGACGGCGCCGGCCGCCGGCCTGACGCTGGAGCGGCGGAAAGAGCAAGCCGTCGGAAACGGTGCGGATGTCTACACCGCCCGCTACTCGCGGATGCTCGGAAGCAGCCTGTTCCTGCAGTCCAGCTACGAGCGCGACCCGCGCAAGGCGGACAAGCCGAATGAAGTCGATCTGGTCGAACGCGAGCTGGTGCACGTGGGCTACGCGGTGCGGCCCGACCTGCTGGCCTACGCGCGCTACATGCGCGAAAACCGGCTGGACGTGCAGCCTGACCTGCTCACCCGCTCCGTCGGCGTGGTCGGCACGCTCTCGAAGAACGAGAAGCTGCACGTGCAGGTAGACCTACTGACGCGCACCACCAACGGCGACGAGCAGGCGGGCACGGGCTACATGGTCGGCTACGAGCGGACGCTGAGCCAGGACAATACCCTCTCGCTGAAATACCGGTACCTGCCGGAGGAGTTCACCACTCCGGACAACCAGGTCCGCCTGGAAGCGAGCTTGCAGCGGGCGTTCTAACGCACCACTGCATACTAAACGACCCTCACCCCTTTCCATGAGGAGAGGGGTGATTGTTTTTTGTGCACGGCTGCTTTATAGTTAAGTGCAGAAAGTCGTATGCGGCATTTCTTGCTCTTGCTCTTTTCTCTTGCTCTTGCTCTGAAAAGCTTCATTTAATTTTATAAGGCTTTTCAGAGCAAGAGCAAGAGAAAAGAGCAAGAGCAAGAACCCCTGGCATGTAATACGGCACACAGGAGCAGGGGGTAGATACCACATGATCTCCATCATCGTCCTCCATCTGAATAAGGTCGCCTATTCGCGCCGCTGCCTGGAGAGTTTGTTCTTCACGGAGGGTGTGGAGTTCGAGATCGTCACCGTGGACAACGGCTCGACGGACGGGACGGCAGAGTATTTGCTGGAGTTTCGCCGGCTGGCGGGTGAGCGCGGCGTGCCGGTGACGGTGGTGCTGAACGATCACAATGCCGGCGCCGCCGGGGCGCGGAACCAGGCGCTGAAGTTGTGCCGTGGCACGGAGATCGCCTGCATCGACAATGACATCGTGGTGCGCGACCGCGGCTGGCTTTCCCGCCTGCGAGCGACGCTGTATGCCGATGCACGGACCGCGCTGGCCACCCCGAAGCTGTTGTTCCCCTTTTCGCCCTACCGCATCGAGCATATCGGCGTCGCCATCTCGCCCAACGGCCGCGTGGGGTACGTGGGGCGTGGCGCCGAGCGTGACGACGCGCAGTACGCCACCCGCTGCGAGCTGCAGAACACCACCAGCGCCTGCGTGCTGCTGAAGCGGTCGGTGCTGGACGAGATCGGCCATTTCGACGAGACCTTCGACCCGGCGCAGTTCGAGGATCTGGACCTGTTCTACCGCATGAAGGCGCACGGCTACCGCCTGGTGTATGAGCCCACAGTGGAGATGTACCACTTCGAGAACGTGACCACCGATGGGTCGACGCAGCTCAAGTTCAAGTACCTGACCATCAAGCACGGCATGGAATTCAAGCGGCGCTGGCAGCACCTGTTCACCGCGGAAGCCGGCCCGGAGGACGACGCCCTGCGCTGGGAAGAGCTGCCGAGGATGCGCATCGATGAGGTTGGGGAGTTGGAGATGCGGGCGTAATATCCGCTCAGGGACTGTCCCGAGCCCACGCGCAACAAGCAAGCCCGTTCGTAGTAAGCCACGCAGCCGGGGCGGAGTGGCGTCGTTGATAGGAGGGCTTACCTAAACACGACGCCACTCCGCCCCGGCTGCGTGGCTTACTACGAACGGGCTTGCTTGTTTTTCGGGAACCCTTTTCAACAGCCTCATAGTCTGCCGCTCTGCGGATTATTCCTCTGCTTCCGCCGGCCAGAATTCCGGCGTAGTGATCGGCGCCCAGCCCATGTGCTGGGCGGCGGCCAGCAACACGGAGAACTGGAAGATGTAGGCGCCCTCATACCCGGCGGCGGCGCCATCAAAGCTGTGGAACTCCACCCCGCTGTCTTCCCCGCCGATGACATCGAGTTCCAGGTGGGCGTCGAGAATCTCGCGGGTGGCGCGGTCGGCATGGCCGGCGGGACCATATTGACTCAATGCGCGCAGGTAGAGGTAACCAAAGCCGTGCGTAAGCGTGCCGTTGCAGAAGATGCCGAAGGCGTCTGCTCCGTCCTGCCGGTAGGCGGTGCCGCCGGCAAAGGGGTTATGCTCGCTCATCGGTATGGGGAGCAGGTAGGCAGGGAAGCCGTATGACGCGTCGCTGACGCCCATTTCCTCCCGCCGCGCCTCCATCCGCCGCAGGATATCGCGCCCAACGCTTTCCTCGACCAGGCCATACAGGATGGCGCCTGCGTTTTGCATGGACATGCCGTAGTCATGCAGTTCCCCATCACGGCTGCGCCAGGAACCCAGCCAGCCCGTCTCCGGGTTGAAGAGCACCTTCGAGTAATGCTCACGCAGGCGGGCAATCGTGTCGCGCAGGCGGTCGCGCAGGTCATCGTCGCCCACCTGCTTGGCCAGTGCCAGCACATTCTTCCACGCGCGGTAGGTCTCGCTGTTCGACATACCGTCAAAATGGCCGCAGCCCACGACATCGCAGCCGTTGCACATATAAAAGGGGGTCTGGTTGCGATTGCCGGTGGGCAGTTGCGCCACCGCAAGGCCATTCTCCGCACAGGTAGCCAGGTGGCGCAGGGTGGTGCGGCGCAACCAGGGCCAGATTTCACGCAGCCAGGGCATATCCGGCGCCGTCATCTGGATGCGGCCGGCGGCATTGAGCAGGGAAGGATCGCTATCCAGGTAGATCTCCCGGTTATCACCGTATCCCCGCCCGCCACGCAAGGCCATGGTGATGGTGTGGCGCGCCAGCTCGATGGGGTGCGGTCCCCGTTCCGGCTTGCGCGTAAATGCTGCCATGTCGGTGACACCGGTCTGCGCCAGGTGGCAGTTCGTGGAGAGCGCATTGTTGGAGAACCCGGCCAGCTCCGGACGGAACATGAAGGCCGGCCCCCACTCGCGGATAATGGCGCCGTGCAGGTCGTTCCGCTCTACGCCGGGAGCCGTCACCGGCAACACCGGCTCCGGGCGGAACTCCAGCACCGCGGAGACGTCGCGCTCACCGGGGATAAAATGATCGGCAGGATACGGCTCATCCGCGCCCAGCACCAGGCCGGCAAAGGTCATATGCATGTCGCGATGGCTGTCCGCCTGCAGGCGCACCGGCCCGGTGCTTTCCAGCACGGCGCAGGACAGGCAGCCGTAGCCGGGCGCACTCCAGATCACCGGCAGCTCCGCCGCTCCGGTACGGCCGCGCAGGATGGGCTGCGCCATCGAGGCTACCGCGCTGGCATGCGAATTCCACAGGAAGCGCCAGGCCTCCAGCTCGAGGGTGGGTCGCTGTGTTCGCGTGCGCTGGCGGATCTCCAACCGCATGCCATCCGCCTGCACGGTGAAGGCGGCGTCGATCACCACTTCATCGCCGACGTGCAGGCCGGTGTAGACTACGCGGTTGCCCTCCACCGATATTCGACCTCCCCACACCGAGGACCAGGCGGTCCACGGCAGCGTGCGCCAGTGCGGGCCGGAGATGGTCGTCTGTTGGGCGGGATAGGTGAAATGGAGGAGACGATAACGATGATGAATCAGATTATCCGCCGCCTTCTGCCTCAGAGCATCCCACCCCATGTGGGTGATAAGCGGGCGCTGCAGGGAGAAGCCGACCGAGAAGCGCTCGCTGAAGAAGCGCACCTGGTTGCCGCCGGTCTTCACCGCCATACCGGCCGGCGCCTGCGGAGCGAACTCGCCGCGCTGCAGGCGGTCGCCGAGTGGAAGCTGATCCGCTTCCGCCGCATACGGGTCGGTCAGATACTCCCCAGCAAAGGTCATCCCGCTGACGGCCTGGTACGGCACGTTATACGGAGAAGCCCACTGCTGATAACCCTTCGGCTCCCCCGGATGATGGCGGGTGCAGGTCAGTTTGAGAAAGCGCGCTTCCAGGCCATGCAGATCGATCTCATGCACGCCCGAGCCTTCCCTGCACGGCAAATCCAGCTCATCCACTACCCGCCAGGCATCGCCTTCCCAGGCGGCAACCGTCACCAGGCGCGGCTGGAACCATCCGTAGGGCAGTGCCATCTTCTCCAACCGCGCCGGCCGGTAGAAGTTCAGAAAACGCAGCGCGCCGATGCACATCTGCGTGCCGTCGATCTCTTCATCCGGCACGTACTGCCACATGGCCTGCGAGAAGTCGTGATACATCAAGTGGGGTAAACCGCGGTATTGCATAAAAATGAATTCGTTCAACGATGGCCCTTCCCTGCAACGCCCAGCTTGTTTTTTGTCCACGTGTTGGGTTGGTGCGTTGGTAGAGATGCGGGTATAGGTCGTCAATCCAATCTAGCGGTGGGAGATCCATTCACAGTCTGGAAGGGTGCGAGAGCCCCGCCGAGGATAAGTAGGCTTGCCTAGTATCGGCGGGGCTCTCGCACCCTTCCAGACTGTGAATGGATCTTATAACGCTGAATGGTAATTGGTAAGCTTACAACGGATCTTCTATCTACTTTGATTCACCTTCTTAACACCACATCCTCCGCCTTTCGGGTACAACGATGGTGGAGGAGAGAAGATGGCACGGCTGCTGCATGTCCTGGCCCACCCCGAACCGGATCACTCCCGCACCGGGCGCATTGCATCTGCGTTTTTGCGGCATTATGCCGAATTGCATCCGGACGACGAGATCCTCCACCTCGACCTGTATCGTGAACAGATTCCCTTCATCACGGCGCAACACCTGGCGGCATTTCGCAAGCACCGCACGCCTCACGCGATGAGTGAGCCGGAGCGGCAGGCGTGGGAAGAGGTGACCGCCCACGTGCGGCAGTTCAGCGAGGCCGACAAGTACCTGGTGACCGCGCCGTTGTGGAATTTCACCGTGCCCGCCATTCTGAAGGCCTACCTTGACCTGATTGTGGTGGCCGGGCAAACCTTCCAATATGATGCGTCGGGGATGCCGGTCGGGCTGCTCACCGGACGCCGTATGGCGCTGGTCACCACCTGTGGCGGCGCCTGCGCCGCGCCGGTGGCCAATGAAGGGGAGATGAGCATCCGCTACCTGCGCGCCATCTTCGGCTTCATCGGCATCGAGGTGATCGGCGAGATCGTTGCCGAAGGCACCAACTTGCTGCCGGTCGACGAAGCGGAGAAGGCGCTGGTGGATATCACCAGCCGGGCCCGTGCGCTGGCCGCGGAGCTGTGATCAAAGCGGAGAGATAGGAAGATGCGTCCCCGCGAGCCGCGATTATGCGCCTGTCCCCGCAAATAATGCCTATCGGTCACGGTCGATGTATATGACGTATTTCAACTGCGTTCACGGGGCCTTCGCTCGCGGCTCGCGGGGGCGCTCGCCCTCCCATCTCTCCGCTGCTTGACGCAAGCCTGTCGGGTTGATATGCTTCCATTCACTAAACTTCAGCAACAAGCATTGCCTCCCAGGAGGGTTCTGTCATGCGTCTGCGAATCGTCTGCTGCTTCCTTTTTCTCGCCTGCTGCCTGTGCCTGCCTGGCCTCGCCGCACCGACCTGCGCTATCGTAGCGGATTCAGCGCTGGGGTTCGATCAGTCACCACTCTTCGCCTTGTTCGAGACGCACGTGGTGCAGTCCGGTGCTGTCACCTCGCTCGAGCGTACGGAGATTGCGAAGGTGCTGGATGAGCACAAGCTGGCGCTGCTTTTCAGCGCGGAAGGCGGCAGGGATCGGGTGGCGGTTGGGAAGATCCTCAAGGCCGATCTGCTGGTGCTGTTGAAGGCCGACGAGGTGGTCGATACCAACATGCAGCACTACCGCAGCGTGCGCCTGATCCTTTCCGAGACGCGGAGCGGGTTGCGGCTGATGATGGGCACCGTGCCGTGGACCGATGACGCAGAGGGAGAGAGTGCTGCGCTGCAATCGATCCTGCGGCAGGGGTTGGCGAAATATGCCCGGAAGACTGAAATCTGCGTTGTGCCGGCCTTCGCCAATCAGAATCTCAGCCATGAGCTTGATTATCTGGGCGAAGGATATGCCGCGCTGATCACTAAGCGGCTGCTGCAGGAACCGGGCCTGGTAGTGGTGGAACTGTCCGAGGCGCAATCCATTACCAATGAACTGGCGCTGACGGGAGGCGAAGGCGTGACACGCAAGTCGCCGCTTTTCCTGACGGGCGAGTTCCGGCACACCGGCCAGGGGGCGGCACAGCGCGCGACCATCCGCCTGGCGTTAAAGCGCGGGGCGACCGAGCTGAAGTCGGTGTCGAAGGAGGGATTGTCGTCCATGGAGACCGGGCCATGGCTGTTGCAGGCGACGCAGGAACTGCTTGCCGGCGCCAATTTTCAGGTACCCGCGCTGGACGCCGCCGCGCAGGCCGCGCAATTAGCGACCGAGGCCAATAGACTGCGACAGGCCGGCCAATGGAACGAGTCGCTCAACCTGCTGCAGGCCGGCCTGCTGCTGGCGCCCGATCAGCCGCAGTTGTTTTACGATGCCGCCGTGATGGCGGGACGGGTAGCCAGCCAGGTGAAGGTTGCCCCCCTGCAAAAGGATATGACGCAATTCCTGCACGACGGCCGCCAGGTGCTGGACGGTTACCGGCGCGTGCGCGACTACCTGGATGCGTACCAGCGCGCGACAGGTTATGCGCAGCCGGACCCGTATTTCAGCGATCCGAAGAGGAACTTCATTGCCATTATCAATGCCATCAATAGTTATTGCAATGTGATGAGCCGGGAGAGGAAACCGGCGCACCTGGCACTGCTGGCCGAGTATCAGCAAGTCGACCGCGAGCTCTGCGACCGCGTGTTTCCGGAGTTCGAGCGTTATGCCGCAACCGCTGACATCGCCAGCGAGCTTGTACCGCAATTGATCTTCGCCGTCGACGCACTATGCGAAAGCGGGGCGTTAACCCGCGGCGAGGAATTCGCGCTCCGGCTGCGCATCTTTCAGGTGACGCACCGCGACCCATGGCTGGAATATAAGGCGGCCAAGTGGATGCTGGAAGGCAATTTTCATATCCGCTATTCAAAGGAAGAGCTCACGAGCCCAGAATTTCTCGATTTTTGCGCCCAGACGGAAGCCGTCGGGGGGCCGGTCATGGCGGCGACGGCGCGGGAGCTGCGCGCATTGGAACCGAATAAACCGTGCCAGCCCGACCTGCCGGTACCCGGCGCCGGCGCCACTGCCGCTACCCCGGTGACGAAGATCAAGGTGACGTTGACTCCCCTGTCGATCAAGCTCCGCGAAGCTGATGGAACGCTTTCGGAGCGATTCAATCTCAGAGGCTCGTACGTGCCGTGCGGATCGGGGGTGGACGCGCTGCTGGGACTGTCCGATGTCTACCTGATGAAGGAGCCGGGCGTGTTGACATCGGTGTATCAGAGTCCGTCCGGCTACCACCTGGACGAGCTGCACTTCGACGGTCGGCTGCTGTGGGTGTTGCTGGAGCCCCCTCGCCCGCATGACATGGATCTTGCCAAGCTGCCGCCCGCGCTGGTGGTGGCCATCGATCCGGTCAGCGGCAAGGTGACCACCTTCAGTTCGACCGACGGCATTCCGCCTGCGCTTTTCCTCTGCGGAGCGCCATGGTCGCCGGGCAAGTTCTTCCTGGCGGGCAACAGCGGGAAGAGCTGGTGCGCGCTGGTCACGCTGGGGACGGACGGGAAGAAGTCCGTGGACCTGTTCTTCGAGGCACGCACCTATTCGGATCCGGCCAGCCTGGATGTCAACACACCGATCGCCCCGGGCATGGTCTTCATCCCGCGTTACGCGGTCAAAATGACCAGCCAGAATCGTTCGGTGATCTTGCTCGGTCGTTACTTTTCCAACACCCAGGGTCTGCTGGATCTGCTGCCGTGCCGTTACCCGCTCATCATCGATCTGGCGAAACGCACCGTCACCACCGCGGCCAAGCCGGTGCCCGCGATGAACCTGTCCTCATCGCAGGTGCACGGCGACAGTCTCATCTACTCCGATGAACAGAACGGGCGCATCTTCACGGCCACCTATCCGGCGCTGGAATCGCGTGAACTCGCTTCCGCCCCCCCGCTGGGGTGGTGTACGCTGCAACCCGACGGTCAACGCACGCACTGCTACCGTGCGGAGGATCGCATCTGGTGGATGGTCGAGGGTCCGGCCGGCCCATGCGGTCAAGTCGACCTATCGGCGCTTCCCGATGCAGTGCGCTTCCACTTTCTCGCGTCCAGCGTCCGGTATGGCCTGCTGCTGATCGGCTACGACGGCCAGTCCAGCAGATGCTATCAGGTGACATTCCCGAAGCCGGCTACCGGACAGTAAACGGCAGCCGACTTCGGGAGAGTGCCTGCCAAGCCGGTTGACAGATCGCGTTCTATCTGTTATAGTAATTCTATAACAATAGGATGTGCCCAATGCTAATATCTATCAATGAGAACGATCCACGCCCGCTGTATGCGCAGATTGCCGGCGAGATCAAGGAGCAGATCCGCGACGGCACACTGCAGCCGGGCGATGAGCTGCCATCCGTGCGGGAGCTGGCCGACAGCCTGGCCATCAACCTGCACACCGTGCATCACGCCTATCAACAACTGCGCGACCAGGGCATCATCCTGCTGCGGTTGGGCCAGCGGGCGCGCGTGGCGACGCGCCGGCAGCCGGCTGCGCGCGCGGAGGTGCAGGGAAAACTGGCGGGACGGTTGAAAGAGATGATCACCGAGGCCTATCACCTTGGGCTCTCCGCGGAGGATTTCCGCATGCTGGTCGATGAGCTGCTGGAAGGGAAGGGAAGATCATGAGACACTTCTATCACCCGTTATGGACGCATTTCTTCGGGATGGTGGCCGTTGTGCTTGCCGGATTTATGTTATGGCGCGCCTGGCCGATGCTGCCGGCCCGCATCCCGATGCAGTTTGATTTCAGCGGTCAGCAGATTCGCATGGGGTCGCACTGGGAGCTACTCGGCATTCTGGCGTTGATGCTGTTCTACTTGCTGGGCTCGATCTTTCTGGACGAACTGTGGGCGCGCCAGGAGCGGGAGAAGACATTCAACTGGCTGGCATTGATCGATGAGCTGCTGCTGGGCGGGCTGGCGGGCCTATTGTGGGGTTATATCTTCGCCTACATGACAAAAGGGTTCGGCCAGATGACCTTCCATTTTCCCTGGCTATCGATACTGGCGATGTCGGGCATTGCCGTGATCGGCGCGGTGATTCTGGAGCTCGTGCGCCCGTGGAATCCTTTCCCCCACCAGATGGAGACGGAGGACGTCTCGGCCATTCGCAAGGAGATCGCGCAGCGGGCCAAGCTGCGGGAGCGCTGGGTGCACTGGGAGGCGCAGAATCCCGCCTGGATGAGCGCGGTGCTCATCATTGTCAGCGTGGTGATGTTCGCCAGCGCGGTGTTGTCCTACAAGCTGGAGCCGATCGCCGCCGCCATCATGGCCGCCAGCGCCGTGTTGGGCGTGCTCTTCCTGGCCGGCGGCATGCGCACCACGGTGACGCCGGAGAAGGTGGAGGTGCGCGTGGGGTTGGTCGGGCTGCGCGTATTCAGCCAGCCGCTGGGGAATATTGCCGAGTCGAAGGCGCATGATTTCTCCCCCTTGCGCGAATTCGGCGGCTACGGCATCCGCTGGAACGGGAAAACGACGGCCTTTTACTTTCGCGGCAGCCACGGCGTGCTGCTGCGCACGACGGCGGGGCGGCAATACCTGATCGGCTCCGACCGGCCAGAACGGCTGGCGGCGGTGATCAGCGCGGCGAAGGGGAAGTGAGGCCGTTGATAATTCAGCGGTGGAATGACGATTCACGGTCTGGAAGGGTGCGCGAGCCCCGCCGATGATAGGAAGGCTTTCCTGAATTCGGGCGGGGCTCGCGCACCCTTCCAGACCGTGAATCGTCATTCCACCGCTAGGCTAGGTTCGAGCGGGGCTCTCGCATCCTTCCAGACTGTGAATGTGCTTCCACCGTCTGACTATTATCGTGAGTCACATCTCGAATGCCGGCAGGCTCTCCAGAAACTCGCGGACCAGGGCGTTGACGGCGGTGGGTTGTTCGAGGGGGGCGAGGTGGCCGGCCGCGGGAATGGTGTGGAAGCGGGCGCCGGGGATGCGCGATGCCAACTGCCGCATGCCGTCGCAGGGGCTGACGGTATCTTCCTCGCCGCACAGCACCAGCGTGGGCACCTGAATGCACCCCAGCATGCTGGTGCGATCAGGACGGAGCGCCATGCCCAGGGTTTCTTCCGCCAGGCCGCGCGGGTTCTGGCTCAGTGCCACCGCCTGCATCTCCTCGACCAACTCCGGCCGTTCGCGGCGCGTGGTGGCGGCGAACAGGTCGTCCACGCGGTCGCGCAGGATGCCGGTGCCTTCGCTCATCAGGCCCTCGACGGTTTTCTTCCGGCGCTCCACCGTCTGCGGGTTATCGGCCTCGGCGCGCGTGTCGGCAATGACGAAGCCGCGGAAGCGCTTGGGATCGGCCGCATACATGGCGAAGGCGGCGTAGACCCCCATCGACACGCCCATCACCACCGCGCGATCGATCTGCAGACTATCCAGCAGGCTGAACATGTCCTCGGCCAGCAGCTCCATGGTATAGGGCCCTTCCGTCACCGAGGAGCGCCCGGTGCCGCGGAAATCCGGGACGATCAGTTGCGCCACATCACGCAAGCTGCGCTGCTCGCGCCACATGCGCCCGTCGAAGGGGAAGGCGGACAGGCACAGCAGCGGAATGCCTTCGCCTTCCGTCTCGTAGTAGATGCCGGCGCCGTTGATTTCGACGATCATGGTTTCCTCCGAGATAGGACTTATGAGACTTATAGGACTTATGCTGAGTCAGAATCGAGCAACACTTCGCGCAGCAGACGCAGCCAGTTGCCATGCAGGATACCGTCCACTTCGTCACGCGTGAATCCACCGGTTTCCAATACCCCGGCGAGGGCGGGTAGGTCGGCGGCGGTGTCGATCTCGGACGGCACATGCTCGCGGCCAATGCCGCCGTCCAGGTCGCTGCCCAGCGCCAGGTGGCGGGCGCCCACCAGGCCGGCGATGTGGCGGGCGTGCGGCAGCAGATCGCGGAGGGAGACGGCTACCTTGCCATCCGTTTCCGTCCAGCCGGCGCGGACGAAGCGATTGTAGCAGACCAGGCCGATGATGCCGTCCCGTTCCGCGACGTCGCGTATGACATCATCCGTCAATTGGCGCTCGTTGGGCACGATCGCGCGGCTGTTGGCATGGGTGGCGACCACGCGGCCGGGGAAGGCCGCCAGCGCCTGCGCGCAGGCCTCATCCGCCAGGTGGCTGATATCCAGCACCACACCGAGGCTCGCCATCTCATGCAGCAGGGCGAATCCGAACTCGGTTAGCGGCCCCGGCTGGGTGGTGCCGCCGGCGTAGCGCGTGGCGTGCCAGGCTGGGCCGACGAAACGCACGCCGCGCTCGACGAACTCCGCCAGGTCGTCCGGCGTGCGCAGCGGGTCCGCCCCTTCCATCAGCACTACCAGGCCGGGGCGAGGCGCCTGGCCGTTGACCACCGCTTCCAGCGCCGCACGATCGCGAATCAGCGTGGCTTCACCCCGGTCGTGTAGGGCATGGTAATAATCGAGCTGGGCCATCGCCTGGGCATAGGCTTCTTCCGGCGTGTGATATCCGTAGGGGTAGATCGGCGCGGCCGGCGCGGTAAACAGCGTCGCCAGCACGACGCGCACGTCCGCCGCGCGCAGGGCGGGCAGACTGACTGTCGCCATGCCCTCGCCGTGCACGGGCGGCTCGCCCTCCGCCCGGCGAATCTCCGCCACCGGCCGGGTCAAATCCCGCCCGAGCACCACGGCGTTGAACGCCAGGTCTTCATGTCCGTCGATGAGCCAGGTCATAGTCGTAGTTCGAAGTTCCAAGTTCGGAGTTCGAAGTGGGTAGTGAGTAGTGATAAGTAATAAGTGATAAGTCGGATTTGTCGGACTCTCGGACCAGTCAGACATGTCGGACATGTCTGACTGGTCGGACTTATCACTACTCTCTTATCACTCCGAACTCTGAACTTTGAACTCCGAACCCACCCCTTCTTCTTCCCACCTTCCATTCTTCCAATTCCCCGCCGTTCCTTGTCTCAACTCGTAGAATATGCGAGAATAGCGGTGGGGGGAAACACGCCGCTGTGAATTTCAAGCCGACCGGCACTTATCTGGATCGCATTCTGGCCGATACCGCCGCACGGCTGGCAGCCCGCGCCGACCTGCCGGACGCGCCGCCGGCTGTTATTCCGCCCACCCGCGGGTTTGCCCGTGCGTTAGGCGCTCCGGGCATCTCGCTCATTGCCGAGGTGAAAAAGGCTTCTCCTTCGAAGGGCGTCATCCGCGAAGAGTTCGACCCGCCGGCCATTGCGCGGGCGTATGAAGCCGCGGGCGCCGCCGCCATCTCCGTACTGACGGATGAGCCGCATTTCCAGGGGAAGCTGTCCTACCTGGAGGACGTGCGCGCGGCCGTCTCGCTGCCGCTGTTGCGCAAGGACTTCATCATTCACCCCGCACAGATTTACGAAGCGGTGGGGCGCGCCGACGCCGTGCTGCTCATCGTGGCGGCGCTGTCGCCGCGGCAGTTGGGCGAATTTCTGCGGCTGGCGTCGGCCTGCGGGCTGGATGCGCTGGTGGAGACGCACGACCGCGCGGAAGTGGAGATTGCGCTGGAGCAGGGGGCGGAGACCATCGGCATCAACAACCGCGACCTGCACACCTTCACCGTGGACGTCGAGACCACGCTGCGACTGCGGCCGCACATCCCGGCGGGGAAGATCACCGTCAGCGAGAGCGGCATTCGCGCGCCGGAACAGGTGCGGCGGCTGGCGGACGCGGGGGTGGATGCCATTCTCGTCGGCGAAGCCTTCATGGCCAGCGCGGATATTAGGTCAGCCGTGCGAACGCTGATGTCCGTTTATTGATTGCTCGGTAGGGGAAAAATCGTCAAGTCGCATGAAATTCCATTCAAAAAGGGCTATCCGGCCGGGGAAACAAAAATAATTGGGCCGGAAAGAAGGAATTTTGTGAGAAAAATCGACTCGCCCCCCCTCAGACCCTTGACGCTGGCTTGTCGATGAACCTATAATTTGACTGTGATTCAGAAAGAGGGATCACCTGCGGTGGCATCCCCGAATCTGACGGTGAGTCCATTCTTCCCCCTGTGCGGAGTCGAGTCTTCCGACCTCGCGCCCGACCTTGTATCGCGGAGACTCGTGGGTAGACTGGAGGGCGTTATATGCATCTGATGATACACGATCACTTCGTCAATTTTCACGGAATGGGAGATGAAGAGGTCGTTGTCTATGCCAAAGAGGGGTCGCAACTCGCCACCGAACACCTGTTATGCAAGTATCGGAGTGTCGTCGAAGGAAAAGCCCGGTCGTACTTCCTGGTCGGCGCCGACCACGAAGACATCGTACAGGAAGGGATGATTGGCCTCTTCAAAGCGATCCGTGACTTTCGCAACGATCGCATGCTCCCCTTCCGCGCCTTCGCCGAGCTCTGTATCAGCCGTCAAATTTTCACCGCCATTAAAGCCGCCACGCGACAGAAACATATCCCGCTGAACTCCTACGTCAGCCTGCATACCAATCTGTTCGACGCCGATTCCGACCGCACGCTGCTCGATACGCTGGCGGAAACGGCCACCAGCGACCCCGAGGAAGTGGTGATTACCCAGCAATTCTCCGACGACCTGCGCAAGCGCATCAAGCGCGATCTCTCCAGCCTGGAGAGCGCCGTGCTGCGCAGCCACCTGGAAGGGAAATCCTACCAGGAGATCGCCGTGGAGTTGAACCGCCGGGTGAAATCCATCGACAACGCCCTGCAGCGGGCGAAGCGGAAAATCGGGAAGTCCCTGAAGAGCATGATGGTGGTGAGCTAAATCTCCGGGAGCGCGGATTGCTAATCCGCACGTGACGATCAACACGTGCGGATTAGCAATCCGCGCTCCCATTGTTTACACCAGGCTTTGACTATTTTGCCCAACCGACTCGCTGGCTTTCCCGGTAATCCGCACGATGGCCGTTTTCATGGAGTCCGGATCGCCGAGCAGGATGAGGGTGTCGCCTTCGGCGAGCACGCGGTTTTCGATGTCGCGCATCAGCATCCGGCCTTCGCGGGTCATGATACCGAGCAGGTGGACGCCCAGCTCATTTTCCGCGTCGGTGCCGTCTCCCAGCGCCTGCCCGCAGAGGGGCGCCGCGGCCTTGATCGTCACTTCCTCCAGCACCAGCTCCATCTGCTCGCCGTGGATGACCGTGTCCAGGAAATCCACCACTGACGGCTGCAACACCGCCTGCGCCATGCGGCGGCCGCCGATGACGTACGGGGAGATGACGCGGTCGGCGCCGGCGCGGAGCAGCTTCCCCTCGCCGGATGCCTGCGAGCAGCGGGTGACGATGTAAATCTTCGGGTTCAGCACCCGCGCGCTTAGCGTGATGTAGACATTCTCTTCATCGCTCGACGCGACCGCCACCAGTCCCCGCGCACGCTCGATGCCGGCGCACTGCAGGTGTTCGTCCTCGCGGGCGTCGCCCTGGATGAACAGATAGTCGCTCGCTTCCAGCAGCGGGATCTGCGCCGGGTTGTGCTCGACCACCACGAATTGACGATGCGCCTGCTTGAACTGGCGGGCAATTTCTCGCCCCATGCGGCCGAATCCGCAGATGATGAAATGGTGTTTCAATTGACCGATGCGTCGTTCCATGCGCCGGGCCCCCCAGTAGTAGACAAATTCGCCGCGCACGGTCGCCTCGATGAGCAGGCTGACCCCCCACAGGGCGACGATGAGGATAGTGATGATGAAAAAGATGCTGAACCACTCGGCCACCGGCGTGTGCAGGTGGGAACTCTCCACCGCGCCGCCGAGTGTGCTGATCGTCCACACGATCTGCAACAGCGACTGGCGCAGGTTGAGATGCACGAAGACCCGGTAAAAGGTCACGCCCACCGCCACCAGGGTGATGAACAGCAGCCCGCAGATTTTCAACTGGTAAATCGACGAGCGCCAATTCTGCCGTAGCTGCTGGCCCCAGGTGGTTCTCTTCTCAACGGAATAATCAGGCATTAATCTTCATTTCAGCCGCGATATCTCATGCGGAGCGTTGTGAACCGGTGTATCTATTATCGGATGCCGACTCTGCACGATTAAGCGGAATGCCAATAATTCGCCCTTGGTTGGCGCAGGGGGCATGCACAGACGATACCAGATACTCGCGGTCACGGCAAGGGCGGGGAAGGGGATAGGGGATAGGGCACAGGGCACAGGAAATACTGTCACCTGTGCCCTGTCACCTATTTGACCGGCGGCGCGGCGACATTGAGACAATCGTTCACGGTCGTGAGCAGGTCATCTCGCTCGAATGGTTTATAAATATAGCCACTGGCATGCAGCACTTCGGTGCCGATGATGCGGTCGAGGGGCTGCTGGCGCACAGTGAGAAAGACGACCGGGATATCCTTGGTGCGCGCGTTGCCTTTGATCTGACGGCAAACCTCCCAGCCATCCATGCCGGGCATCATCACATCCAGGACGATCAGGTCGATCGGCTCTCCCTCCAGCGCCTGTAATGCCTCTTTTCCGGTGCTGGCCAGCACGACCTGGTACCCGTCCGCTTTTAACATGACGGCGACCAAATTTCGGATATCCTCTTCATCGTCAACCACAAGGATGCAGTGTGCCATGCTCGTTCTCCTCTTATCCTGGTTATACATCCCCTCCATCGGGCATTGTAACCGATTGTTTTCCGTCCAGGTGTCGATTCGCAATATCAAGTGCATGAAAATTTCAAAAAGCCACGAAATTCTACGTTTCACATTTTCATGAAAAGCCGTCAGCAGAATGATCAACAATTTGCATCTCGGATCGATCATTCTTAGTATTTCTTATCCGTACACCGGCAGCTCCGCCGGTTTGGACGTGCCTGTGAGGATCTCCACACCGGTGTCCGTCACCAGGCACAGGTCTTCGATGCGCACGCCGGCGACGTTCGGCAGGTAGATGCCGGGTTCCACGGTCACCACGGATCCGGCCGGCAGCACGCCCTCCGCCATCCGGCTCAGACGGGGCGCCTCGTGCACTTCCAGGCCCACGCCGTGCCCGGTGCCGTGGCCGAAGAATTCACCGTAGCCTTCCCGCGCGATGACATCGCGCACCCGGGCGTCGGCTTCGCGACCGGTCAAGCCGGCGCGGGTACCGTTGATCCCGGCGAGCTGCGCTTCCAGGCAGACGCGGTAGATGGTGTGCGCCGTGGGGCCGGCTTCGGCGACGGCAAAGGTGCGCGTCATATCCGAACAGTAATGCTTGTGCCTGGCACCCATATCCACGACCACCATATCGCCGACTTCCAGCGGTCGCGGTCCCGGCTGCGCATGGGGCAGGGCGCCGTGTTCGCCGGCGGCCACGATGATGTCGAACGCCGCCTCCGCGCCTTGCCGGCGCATGAACCATTCAGCCTCCAGCGCCAGCTCGTATTCCGTCACTCCCGGGGCGACATGCGTGAGCAGGTGAGCGTACGCGTCATCGGTGATGCGGGTGGCCGCGCGGATGGCCGCGATCTCCTCTGCATCCTTTACCAGCCGCAGCTCCTCGACCAGGTTCGGCGCCGGCGTCAGGGTATACGGCAGCGAGGCGTCCTGGCCACCGTAGGCTTTGTATAGCGCCACCGTCAGATCGTCCGGCTCGAAGCCGACGGTCGAGACGCCCAGCGCGCGCAGCGTCTCCTGCACAGTGGCCGCCGGCGTCCCTTCCACCTTCACCAGCTCCCAATCCGGCGCTTCCTGGCCCGCCTGCAGCACGTAGCGGAAATCGGTGAGGAACAGCTGCCGGTCGGCGGTGACGATCAGGATGCCGGTCGAGCCGGTGAAGCCGGCGAGATAATAGAGATGCTCCCGCTTCGTGACCAGCAGCGCCGGCAGCGCGAGGGCATCCATCTTTGCGCGCAACTTTTCCAGACGGTTAACCAACATGATCTCCTCGTAACATCGCAGCGGTTCAAATAAGCAGCATGGCGACGGCTGTTCTCTTTCGCGATTTACCCGCTGAACTGCTGCCGATGCATACGGAAAGATGCAGACAACGCACAATTTCAATCACGTTATGCGGTCATGCAGGGCGCGTAATGCCAGCAGATAACTGAGCATCCCGAACCCGCAGATCTGCCCGACGCAGACCCGGCTTAAAAAGCTGTGATGGCGGAAGGACTCGCGGGCGAAGACGTTGCTGAGATGCACTTCGATGGCGGGCAGGCGCACGCCCTGGATGGCGTCGGCGATGGCCAGGCTGGTGTGGGTGTAGGCGCCGGCGTTGATGATCAAGCCATCCGCCCACTCGCCGGCCGTGTGGATCGCCGATACGATCTCCCCTTCGCTGTTCGATTGGAGAATGTACAGCTCCTGCCCGAGCTCGGCGGCCAGTTGGAGCAGTTGGCGGTTGATTTCATCCAGGGTGACGGTGCCGTAGACGTCCGGCTCGCGTTTCCCAAGTAAGTTGAGATTTGGGCCGTGTATGACCGTTATTTTTTGCATCGTCTCACCTTCACGAGCCGGGCGATGACGCCCGACGACAAAACGATCTGTCAACAAGCGATGCGTGCATTACATAACCGTGTCAATGCCGGGGAAGCATGCAATGAAATCATAACATACCGATTATGCTCTGACAAGTATTCGTGATTTGTTATGGTTCAAAGATAGCGGATATATTGCTCGGTAGCGATTTGGAGACGCGGGCCGGCACTTTTTCAACAGCCCCACAGTTCCCCCTCGGGCTGAAAAGGACGAAGGCCCCGCGGTGAAGCGGGGCCTTCGCGTTGTGACATGCTATGTCAGGTTAGAGCGCGAAGTCGATGCCTGCGCGCAGCGTCTGCAGGTCGTCGCCGCCAAGGAGTTGATAATCCTTGCGCAGAGCCCACAGCACGTTGGCGGTGACGCCATTGGCGATGGGTTTCTTCAACGACACGGCATAGACCATGTTGTCCAGCGCGGACGGCGTCGGGGCACCAATGGCGGTGCCGGGGTTGTCGTCCGCATTGAACGTATCATACACGCGAGCGCGGAGCTGCCAATCATTGGCGAAGGTCCAGCGCAGATCGGCTTCCCAACCATCAGCCACGTTGTACTGGCTGAGGAAGAGCGGGCGATCGATCCAGTCGATGTCGAACGCGTTGACGGACGAGTACGGATACAGGGCCGACAGGCGCGGGTTGTAGTTCTGACCCAACTGGCCAACGCGACCGGTCAGGCTCAGGCCCTTCCAGTCGTTGAGGATGTCTACGCCAGCGACGTAGGCACTGCTGGTGCCGACGTTGATGTTGAAGATATCATCAAAGAAGTCGCCGGAGGGGAAGTAGTTGGCGAATTCGCCGAAGAGGCGATGGCCGAAGAGCTTCCCTTCCACGCCGAGGCTCCAACCACGATCGGTCTGGTAGCCATTCGGCAGCGCGGCGAAGACCATGTTCCAGTCACCCAGGTTGAACCCCAGGTAGGCATACGCGAAGAAGTCCTGCGGCGCGGCAGCGAAGAGCGCCTGCACCGGCGTGATGCCGCCAATGGCGGTATCGCGGTCGATCAACGAAGCATTCAGGCCGAAGGTGATCGGCTTGCCGCTGCTGTCCACCGACAGGCCCATGAGCGGCTGGATGTTGGTGTCGATCAACAGGCCCTGGCTGATGCTGGTGGCCTGGCGACCGGCGGTCATCGCGAAGTCCTGACCCAGGAACTTCGAGTTGAACATCGCATACCAATCCCAAAGCAGGACGCTGTCCGCGAAGCTGCCTTCGAAGGTGCCGTTCGTGCGGCTGCCTTCGAAGAAATTGGGATCAGAGAGGCCGGAAAGGCCGGAGAACACCTTGGAGACGGCGCGCAGGGTGGCATGGCCGGCCAGCGTCGGGGTGATGGTCCCGTCGATGTTGATGTCGACCTGCGATACGCCGAAGCGATCGCCCTTGAACGCGTCTTTGAAGTCCGCATAGTAGGGGGCATCCGCTTCGGTCGCCAGATCGACGCCGTTAAGGGCGTTGCTGGCGATGAAACCGAACTCACTGCTGATGCCGGTATCGAACTCGTTGGTCAGCGTATCGCCTTCCACGCCGAAGCGCATGGAGGCAGCGATGCTGGTGCGCAGGGGCGGGATTCTGGCGATGGCGGCTTCCGCCGCGGTCATGCGATCCGACAGCGCGCGAATGTCGCCGCGGATTTCGGCAATGGTCGGGCCGAACGCGTCGAGCAAGCGGATCAATTGCTGCGCCTGCTCAGGCGTGATGTTGGTCGGTCCAGCAGGTCCGACGGGGCCTTGCGGTCCAGTCGCGCCGACGGGGCCTTGCGCACCGGTGGCGCCGGCGGGGCCGGCGGGTCCGATGGCGCCAGTCGTGCCGGTCGCGCCAGCCGGGCCAACCGGTCCGGGCACGCCCTGCACGCCTTGCGGGCCGCGCAGCGCACGCTGCACGTCCTGGTCAGTCAAGATCAGATTTTTGATCTGATCGATGGTCACGCCCCCCATGCCGGTCCGCTGCTCGATCAGGGTGAGCATGCGGGCGAGGGCCATGGCGACCTCGTAGCGGGTCATGGGGCGATTCCCCTGGAAAGTGGCTCCGGGGACTCCCTCCAGAATGCCGTTGGCTGCCAGGTCGCGCACCGCCTGCGCCGCCCAATGGTCTGCCGGAATATCGGCAAAGGGCGATGCAACGGTGTCTTGCGCCAGCAGCGGCACGGCGGAGGCGAGGAGGAGCATTCCCAGGAGGACTCCGATCCACGTTCTCATGTGTTACCTCCTTCTTGTAACGACGGTGTGTTACCACCTGCCGGCGCGACTTGGGAGGAGGCCGCTCATTACACCTTGTTTCCTAAGTGGCCCGCTCGTCATGTCTGCGATGTCGTTATCCTGCTTGAGAGCGAACGCATAACGGTCGATCGCTGCCGACAGCTTTCGCGAAGTTGAATCCGACTGATTCAACGCTAGTGTAGCATAGGAGGGGGGTAGTGTCAATAAAAAGTGCCTCGTTCGACGCGTATTGTTAGCTCCCTGAACACGCTCATTTCAGGCTGGAACCGCCTTGCCGGGTTCCCTATTTTGCCGCCGCTCGCACGTTTGTCGCATATTTCGCCCATTGGCAAGACGCGACTGGTGACACTGACCCATCCCCGTCCTTCATCCGGCTCGAACGGTTCATGCATACAGGCTTACCTCGTCGCACCCATAAAGGGTGCGGCTACAGAGGTGTGATGCATCATCGCAGCCGTTAAGGGTTCGGCAACAGAGGAGAGATCCATCAGCCGAGTGATCGCCGGACCGGTTGGACAAATACAACTTCGGCAGATACTGCGTCCACCTTTATATCTATCGGGAGGAAGCCGGCCGGCCCGGGGCGAAAGAGTGCTACAGGGCTGCCCTGCCGGGTGCCCATCTCTGTTGTTAAGGAGTATCACGGTGAGCGAGATCACGACGCCGGCGTTTGTCGAAGACACGATCGAGAAGTACCGGAAGTATGTCAACCCGGGCCTGGCCACGCTGATGGATTTCGTGGGGTTCCACGCGGTGGAGTGGCAAGGCGAGGGGATGGTGGTGCGCGACACGGCCGGCGTGGAATACCTGGATTTCCTGGGCGGGTACGGCGTGTTTGCGCTGGGCCATGCGCACCCGAAGGTGGTGCGCGCCGTGCAGGAACAGGCGGCTCGCCTGCCGCTCTCCTCACGCGTGCTCTTCAACCGCCCGATGGCGGACCTGGCGGAAAAGCTGGCGCAGATCACCCCCGGCAATTTGCAGTATTCCTTCTTCTGCAACTCCGGCACGGAGGCGGTGGAAGGGGCGTTGAAGCTGGCGCGGCTGGCCACCGGGAAGACGCAGATCATCGGCACCGTCGGCGGCTTTCACGGCAAGACCTTCGGCGGGTTGAGCGCCTCCGGACGGGAAGTGTACCGGGCGCCCTTCGCCCCGCTGCTGCCGGAATTCCTGCACGTGCCCTTTGGCGACGTCGGCGTGGTGGCTGACGCCTGCACCGAACAGACCGCCGCGGTGATCGTCGAGCCGGTGCAGGGGGAGAACGGCGTCGTGCTGCCGCCCGACGATTACCTGCCCGCGCTGCGCCAATTGTGCACGGAACGCGGCATCCTGCTGATCCTCGACGAGGTGCAGACCGGCTTCGGGCGCACCGGCAAGCTGTTCGCCAGCGAATACTGGGACGTGACGCCGGATATCATGACGCTGGCCAAAGCGCTGGGCGGCGGCGTGATGCCCATCGGCGCCTTCGTTGGCACGCCGGCGGTGTGGAAGGCGTTCGAGCCCAATCCGCTGCTGCACTCCTCCACCTTCGGCGGCAACGAGCTGGCCTGCGCCGCCGGCCTGGCCGCCATCGAGGTGGTGCTGGTGGAGCAACTGCCGGAGAACGCCGCCGCGATGGGCGAGCTGCTGCTGTCCGGCCTGCGCGCCGTTGCGGAGCGCTACCCCGGCACCGTCACCGAAGTGCGCGGCTTAGGCCTGCTCATCGGCATGGAGTTCACCCACCGCGACATCGCCGCGCTGGTGATCGCCGGCCTGGCGCAGCAGCACATTCTGGCCGCCTACACCCTCAACAACCCGTGCGTCATCCGCCTGGAGCCGCCGCTGGTGGTCCGCCGCGAGCACATCGAACGCTTGCTGGAGGCGCTCGACCATTCGATCTCGGGGGTGAAGGAGATGCTGGAGAGTTAATCTGTGAGGGACTGTCCCGAGCCCGTGGGACCGATGCCCGTTACTCGAAAATAGTGCTTGACAATACGACCACGGGACTGTCCCCCCTCGTGTATGGGCCTGCCTTTCGCACGAGGGGGGACAGTCCCGTGGTTCTGTTTCCGGGCGTTAGTTCAGGTTGGCTGGCTCTGATCCCGCGGGCCCGGGACAGTCCCCGGTGGTTATCCGGTCATTTTGCACTTTTCATTTTGCATTGTCTCAATCACCGTCACAGCGCCCACTCGCCCGGCGGGTATAATTTCGGCACATGCCGGACTTCGATCCCGATATCGATTATTATGAGATTCTGCAGGTGCACCCGAGCGCGCATCAGCAGGTAATCAAGCGGGCATACCGCACGATTATGGCGATGCTGCAGGGGCATCCCGACCTGGGCGGGAGTCATGAGGCGGCGGTGCGCATCAACCAGGCCTACGCGGTGCTCTCGAACGAGGGAAGCCGTACGGCGTATGACGCCGCCCGCCAGTTGCGAAGGGGCAGCGGCCGAACCGTGCCGCGCCAGGCCCCGCCACCACATCGTGCGCCCGGGGCAGGCACGGTCCGAGCGCAAGCCTCCCGCGCACCCGGGACGGGTGCGGTGCGGCCGGTGGTGTATTGCCCGCACTGCGGCACGCGCAACCGGCTGCGGCGCGGGGTGGAGATCAGCCAGGCCGTCTGCGGAAAGTGCCGGCAACCGTTGCAGCGGCCATCTACCGCCGTCTTCAGGGACGACGCGCCCCCGCGCGAGATCCGGCTGCAACGGCGGATGGATCATGAATTGCTGCGGCACGGTGAGATTCACCTGCACCCGGTGCACGCGCCGCACGGGAAGCGGCTGCAATGCCTGCGCTGTCACTACGAGTGGACGGCCCCCGCCAACAACGGCTTACCGGAGCGCTGTCCGCAATGCCGCAGCCGGCTGTGGAGCGATTTCCGCCTGTTCCTTTGCCGTCATTGCCGCAAACGCTTCAGCTCCACCGCGCTCATCGTTCTCCCCTATCTTTCCCTGGCCTTCTGGCCCTGGCCGTACTGGGTGTTCCCCGCGTGCCCGGCCTGCGGCAGGTCGCACTGGCACCATGATTGCGAAAGTCATCCGCTCCGCGGCGTGTTGAACCTGTTCAGTGGTTCGCTGCGGGAGGGCTAGTGACAGGCAGTCAGGCCGGACCCCACATTTTTATGTATCTCATAACATTTTTCCGCAGGTATTTCCCTCACCTCGATGAATATGGTATGCTAAGCCCCAGTGTTTCCGGGCTGCCGTGCCGGTCCCGGCAATCTTACGTGGAGTATATTCATGCCAACCGAATTTGTGGACGATCCCGAGGCGACGGTCGCAGAAGGCGAGATCGTCAACGAGCAGACGAGCTATGATTACCAGCGTGTCTGGGTGACATTGAACGAGGCGAAAGAAGCGCAGGTGAACGTGCGCGGCCTCGTGGTAGATGCCAGCCGGGGCGGGTTGACGGTGGACCTGGGCGTGCGCGGCTTCATTCCGAAGTCGGAGATCGCCACGCGCAACCTGAACAACCTGGAGCGCTACATCGGCCAGACGCTGGAGGTCAAGGTGCTGGAGGCCGACCGCGACAGCGGCCGCGTCGTGTTGTCGCACCGCAAGGTCGCCGATGAAAAGCGGGCGGAGGAGCGCATCGAGACGTTGCGCACCCTGGAGAAGGACATGGTGGTGGACGGCGTCGTGCGCCGCATCACCGACTTCGGCGCCTTCGTGGATATCGGTGGCATCGACGGCCTGCTGCACATCTCCGACCTCGCCTGGGAGCAGGTGGAGAAGGTGGACGACATCGTCAAGGTCGGCCAGAAGGTCCAGGTGAAGGTGCTGAAATTGGAGCTGGAGTCGGAGCGCATCTCCCTCGGCCTCAAGCAGCTCAGCGACGATCCGTGGGCGTTCGTCCGCCGCGAGCTGCGCGACGGCATGAGCGTGGAAGGCGAAGTGCTGCGCATCGAGCCGAACGGCGTCGTGGTGCGCATCGCCCGCGGCGTGGACGCCTTCATCCCGAGTAGCGAGATCGCCGACCGCCGCTCTGAAGAGCAGCCGCATTTCGAGGAAGGGCAGAAGCTGACGGCGAAGGTGCTGGAGATTCGCCTGCGCGAGCGCAGCATCATCCTCAGCCTGCGCCAGGCCAACCGTGACCGCGAACGCAACGAAACCCGCGACTTCATGAAGAAACAGCGCGACGACTCCGCCGCCCCCACGCTGGGCGACCTGTTCGGCGATAAACTGAGCCGGTTCCGCAAAGACTAGGCAGCGGGCACAGTGTCAATAAACCGACGGGGCGCCGCGAGGCGCCCCGTTTTTGTATTTGGGAGTGATTCGGTATTGGACCAGCGGTGGAAGCGAGACTCGCAGTCTGGAAGGAGGCGAGAGCCCCGCTCGAATCTCGGAAGGCTGACCTATCATCGGGCGGGGCTCTCGCCTCCTTCCAGACTGCGAGTCTCGCTTCCACCGCTTGGCTGGAGTCGGGCGGGGCTCTCGCCTCCTTCCAGACTGCGAGTCTTGCTTCCACCGCTGGTCTGATTTGATGCTTGACACCATCCTTGCTTCCGGAGGTATGATAATCCCATGATGACACAGACGATTACGCAGATGGCGAAGGACGCCCGCGAGGCCGGGCGGGTATTGGGAACACTGCCGGGCGAGGTGCGCGCGGCGGCGATCCGGGCGATGGGCGAGGCGCTGGCGGCGAAGAAGGCGGAGATCCTGGCGGCGAACGCGGCCGATGTGGCTGACGCGGAGGCCGCCGGACTGGCCGGACCGCTGGTGCAGCGGTTGAAGCTGTCCGAAAAAACCTTTCGCTACATGGCCGACCGGCTGGCGGAGGTGGCGGAGCTGCCCGACCCGCTGGGCGTGGTCACCCGCGGCCATGTGCGGCCTACCGGCCTGCGCGTGCAGCGGGTCAGCGTGCCGCTGGGGGTGATCGGCATCATTTATGAGTCGCGCCCCAACGTGACCACCGACGCCGCCGGTGTCTGCCTGAAGAGCGGCAACGCGGTGATCCTGCGCGGGGGCTCGGAGGCGCTGCGCACCAATTTGCTGATCGCCGACGCCCTATCTGCCGCGGCCGCTTCCGCCGGCACGCCGGAGAAGGCGGTGCAGATCGTGCGCACGCCTGACCGGGCGGCGGTGGGCGAGCTGCTGCGCCAGGAGGCGTATATCGACGTCATCATCCCGCGCGGCGGCAAATCCCTCATCCAGCGCATCACGGCGGAGAGTCGCATTCCGGTCATCAAGCACTACGACGGCATCTGCCACCAGTATGTCGCCGCCGATGCCGATCTCGAGATGGCGACGGCATTGGTGGTGAACTCGAAGTGCGAGAAGGTGGAGGTGTGCAACGCGCTGGAGACGCTGCTGGTGGATGCCACGGCGGCGGAGCGCATCTTGCCGGCCATCGCGAACGCCCTGCGCGTGCAAGGCGTGGAACTGCGTGGCTGCCCGCGCGCCCGCGCCATCACGGAGATGCTGCCCGCCACGGAAGAGGACTGGTCGACGGAATATCTGGCGCCGATTCTCTCCGTCAAAATTGTGGACGGGGTGGAGGAGGCCATCGCGCACATCACCGCTTACGGCTCCGCGCATACCGACGGCATCATCACCGGCTCGCTGGCGCTGGCCGACCGCTTCGTGGCCGGGGTGGATTCCGCCTCGGTGATGGTCAACGCCTCCACGCGCCTCTCCGGCGGCGGCGATTACGGCCAGGGCGCGGTGGTCGGCATCAGCACCGACCGCCTGCACGCCCGCGGCCCGGTGGGACCGGAAGAGCTGACCACGTATAAGTGGGTGGCCTACGGGGCCGGGCATCTGCGGAAATAACTGAATATGCAGGCTGCCGCTCAGGGACTGTCCCGGCTCAGCGGAACCAGTGATGTTGCCTTCCTTTGTCGCTGTGATTATAACCAGCGGGACTGTCCCCTTGGATAGGGCAGCTTTCCTATCCAAGGGGACAGTCCCGCTGGTTTTATTACAGGCGCTAAAGGAGTGAAAAGGCTTCGGTTCTGCTGAGTCGGGACAGTCCCTGAGCGGGCCGCATTTCACAGTCACCCCACTTCCGAAATCGATCACTTTACTTTATAATGCTTTCAAGCGCCCACTCGTCCCGCCGGCGCTATTCCAGCATTAAAGGAGAATGCCATGTTCCGCTCTCTCATGCTCTGCCTGCTGCTGCTTGCCGGTCTGGCCGTCTTTGCCGCTACCACGGTGGTGATCGATGGAAAAGTCGTCACCGTGCCGACGATCGAGCAGAACGGCAAGGCCTTTGTCGATGTTGTGGCGCTGATGAAGCTGCTCGGCGGCGCCGCCACCTTCGATCCCGCGACGCACAAAGTGGTTATCGACTCGGACGGCGCTCCCAGCGCGGGGCAACTGGCCGGCGACAATGGCGAGTTGAATAAGGCTTACTCGCTGGTGAAAAGCAATCCCATCCAGTTCTCCCTGCTGCGCGCCGAATACACTACCACCCCGATCACGATTGGCGATAAAATCTACGCGCCGAAGGCGGAGGAGAAGCTGCTGGTGCTGCACTTCACTGTCCAGAACATGCAAGCGGCGACAAATTTCATCCGTTATGACCGCCTGCACATTACTGCCGTCGATGCCATGAATGTGAATCACGAGGCCCAGCAGGGGTGGGGTGATGCCGAGAACCACACCTATGTCGCCCTCGATCTGAAACCCAAGCAGAAGCTGGAGTGTTATGCCGCCATTATCGTACCCGCGAAAGGCGTCATCCCGAAGTTGATGATTATGCCGTGGAAGGAAGGTGACGGCCCTATATTGCGCTACGATCTGCGCGACAAGGTGACCGCGCTGCCGGCGCCCATTGCCGACCCCGCCGATCCCACCGGCGCCACCGCACTGGAGAACGTGCCGGGGGAACTCGGGAAAACGTATCCTTATGCAACTTTCGAAGTCGCTGTAGAGCAGTTCAGTTATCTTGATACGAAGTTAGGTGATACTACACCTCCGACAGGCGGGCGTTTACTGATCGCCAACCTGCGGGTGAAGAATATCGCGCCGGTTGATTCCCTGCTCCGTTATGACATGTTCCGGCCGGTGGTCACCGATGCGGACGGCGCCGAAGTGCGCTACCGCGGCATGCTGTTTGCCACCAGTGAAGCCAAAGTCGCACAACTTGCCAAACCCGGCTCGGAGATGCGCGTGCGTATCTGTTTCTCCGTGGAGAAGGGCAGCACGCCGGTGAAGTTGTCGATCAACGAAGGCGCGAAAACCCGGAACTACGAATACGCCATCCCGTAATGTAACAATATGGCCTGATCCGGCCACTGCTACCATAGCCGGATCAGGCCATTCGCCGCTTTAAAAACCTGGCGCGCGTGGTATAATACCGGTAACTTCACCCAGGAGGGGAACACCATGCGAATTCGGCGCCATTTCGGATTCACCCTGGTCGAGCTGCTGGTGGTCATCAGCATTATCGCCATTCTGGTGGCGATTCTCATTCCCGTGCTTGCCAAAGCGCGCGAGTCGTCACGCACCACCGCCTGCATCAGCAACCAGCGCCAGATTGCCGCGGCGCTGTTAATGTGGGCGCAGGATAATGACGAAATGCTGCCGCCGGCGGATACCGTCTGGCAGAATCTCGAGCTGACCCCAAAAATCCTGATTTGTCCCACCGCCGGCAAAGCGAAGCGCAACGGCTATGTCTATAACGCCTTCGTCGCCGACAAACCGCTGGGCGATGCCAGTTTTGAAGGGAATGAAGCCCACATCATTGTGTCGGCGGACGGGTCGGGGATCGGCAACATCGCTATGAAGCGGCGGGATGTGGACCTGCGGCATAATGGCAAGGCCATTGCCGCCTTCCTCGACGGCCATGCGCAGAAGGTGGCGTTCGAGGAGCTGGCCACCTATCACGTGGGCCAGCTCGTGTATAAGCCCATCCCCTTCACCTCCAACATCCTGTATACGGCCAAAATCCTGCCGGAAGGCACCACCATCACGCGCACCAGCGGCGAAACCAACTGGTACCAGCACACGATGAGCGATACCATCACCGACGTGCCGGAAGGCAGCTTCTGCCGGATGGAATTCGCCATGCCGTATCCCGACCGGCCCATTGCCTGCGGCATCAGCTTCGAGCCGCCGTATATGTCGCACGGCTTCACCTGTTACTCCGCGCTGGCGCCGATCGATTTCTCCCGCATCAGCTTCTGGGAACGCCCACCGATGGACTATGTCCGCACACTGGACCGCCGGTATGTGACTACCTCGCTGTATGCCATCGAGCGCCAGCCGGACGGCGAAGTGAACTACCTGATCGACGAGAAGGTGGTGTATACCTCCGCCTCCACCACCACCAAAGCGCTGCAGTTCCACTTCAACGGCTACATGGTCGGCTCGGAAGTGCGGAACCTGCGGTATTGTGTTGAGTGACTAGTGGCTAGTGGCTAGTGACTAGTGACTAGTGACTAGTGGAACCGATAAATGGAAGGTTCTGTTATTGAAGTAAACCTTCCACGGGTAGTTCACTAGCCACTAGCCACTAGCCACCAGCCACTATACAATACACACATGCACATCGCCTGCGTCGTTGGCGCCTATCCCAAGGCTTCGGAGACCTTCATTGCCCGTGAGGTGGAAGGGCTGCGGGCGCGCGGGCATCGGGTGGATGTCTATAGCGTGTATCAGCCCGCCGACGGACCGGCAGCGGGCGTGACCTACGGCTGGCAGACGCCGGCGGACCGGCTGCTGCGCAAGGTGCTGCCGGGGATGGCCGTACGCAAGCTCACCTCCCGCTGGCACGCGCAGTTCCGCGCCTCCGGGGTGCAGGCGGTGCTGGCGCATTTCGGCTCCCGGAGCTCCACATATGCGTTGCAAGCGGCGGGAGACCTGCCGTATTTTCTCAGCCTGCACGCACGCGATATCTACGTCGAAGCGGATCAATTGGATGAGAAGCTCTCCCGCGCCGCCGCCGCCGTTACCTGCACGCGCGCCAACCTGCGATATCTGCAGGAAAAGTACCCCGAAGATACCGCACGCATCCACCTGGTCTATCACGGCCTGCCGCGCACCTGGCTGGACGCACCGGTTCCGCCGCGGAAACGCGCACCGGGTGACGAACTGCGCCTGCTGGCGGTGGGCCGCTTCGTGGAGAAGAAGGGGTTCGCCGTGCTGCTGGCCGCGTGCGCGCTGTTGCGGCAGCGGGGCATTCCCTGCTCCGCGTGCATCGTGGGCGAGGGACCGTTGGCCCATGCATTGAAAGCCGACGTCCGGCGGCTGGATGTGCAGGTGGAGTTCCCCGGCTGGCTGCCGGAGGAGGAGCTGCGCGAAGCCTATGCCGGCGCCGACGTCTTCTGCTGCCCGTCGATCATCACCCCCGATGGCGACCGCGACGGCCTGCCCAATGTGCTGGTGGAAGCCCTGTCCACCGGCCTGCCCGCGGTGGGGACAAACATCTCCGGCATCCCGGAAGCCATCGAGCACGAAGTGACCGGCCTGCTGGTCCCCCCCGGCGACGCCCGCGCTTTCGCTGACGCGCTCGCCCGCTGTGCCGACCCCGCCCTCCGCGCCCACCTCGGCGCCAATGCCGCCAGTCATATCCGTGAGCATTTCAGTGCCGACCGCGGGCTGGATCTGTTGGAACGGCTGCTGTTATCCGCATCGGTAAAACTGTAGTGCGCACCCGCCGTGGCGCGCTGTTTCCGAATTTCCGATCCGCCTTCGGAGAAACGGTATCCGGCCATCACGGATGCCGTGTTACCGCACGGACGTGAAATTCGAGACCAGCGCGCCACGGCGGGCGCGCGCTACAGAAATAGATCGCACTCTTTAGAGCATCTCCGCAATCAATGCCGCCAATCCTTCCGGCTGCAGGTGCTGGCCGATGCAGACCAGCAGGGCGCCGGCGCGGGGCGGGTCGCCGGGCAGGGGGGTGATATCCACCGTGTCATACACGCGGTGCAGCACGTGCCAGCCTTCCCCGGCGAGATGGGCAAAGCCCTTGGCGCGAATCACGCTGTCCGGCAGGGCGGTGAGCAGGCGCGCCATGGCGGCGGGATGCACTTCGGCCGGCAACGTGAAGGCGGCGGTGCAGAAGGACGCAGGCAGGCTGTGCGCATGCTCCCCATGCTCGTGGTGATGCCCGGGCGGCACGGCGGGACGGACGGGGGCGGGGTCGGTCAGCAGCCCCAGCAGGCGCTCGCGACCGAGGTTGCCGAAGGAGGTCCAGGTCATTTCCGCCCGTGGCGCCAGCTCGCTGATCAGCGCTTCCACGGTCTGCTGCTTCTCCGCCGGCAGCAGGTCGGCCTTGTTCAGCACGATCAGGTCGGCGGCGGCGACCTGCGCCTTCGCCACCTCCGCCACCTGCAGCACCTTGTCCGCCCGCGGGGCGTCGAGCAGGCAGACGATGTGCGAGACGGCCACTTCGGGCAACAGCGCCGGCACGCTCAATGCCCCCAGCACGTCCAGCGGGTTGGACAGGCCGCTGCATTCGATGAGGATGATGTCCCCCGCCTGCCGCGCCAGCACGTCGTGCATCGTCTCCGTCAACTGCGCCTGCAGCGTGCAGCACACGCAGCCGCCCACCAGCTTCACCTGCTCCGCGTGCAGATCAGCCAGCAGCTCGCCGTCCACGTCGACTTTGCCTACCTCGTTGATGACGAGCGCCGGCCGCACCCCCGCCTCGCCGCACAACGGCAGCAGATGGCGCAGCAGCGACGTTTTCCCGCTGCCGAGGAAGCCGGTAATAATGATCACGGGGATAGGCATGGTTGCTCCCGAAGTATTTGCTTTTTTCTCCGCAGATTGAAATGATTGAAAAGATAAATAAAAGTCAATGATCTGCCTGCCGATGGAGTGGACGTAAAAGCTGGAGGCGGTAACCGGCATTTATGCTGGTTGTATCTCCAGGCTGTTAATCAGCTCCTTCTCACTCCATGAGTAAACCTTCCTTACTGGTTAATTATCATTTCAATCATTTCAATCTGCGGAGAAAAAAAGATCAGTCGTTCCCCTTCGTCTCCAGCCACACGCGGTCCATCTCTTCGAGGGTCAGGTCTTCCATGCGTTTGCCGCGGGCGTGGATGGCGGCCTCCATGCGTTGGAAGCGGCGGAGGAAGCGGGCGTTGGCTTCGCGCATGGCTTCTTCGGCGTCGAGATGCAGGAAGCGGGCCATGTTGACCGCGGCGAAGAGGACGTCGCCCAGCTCATGCACCAGGCGTGCACGGGGGGCGGATTCCACCCGCTGCGCGGCGTCCGGGCACGGGGTGAGCGGATTGTCGAGGATCGGCGGACGTTCCCAGGTTTCGTGGATGCCCAGCTCGTTGGACAGCTCCTCGATCTCCTCGTGCAGCTTCATCAGCGGGCCGCGGAAGTCGACCCAGTCGAACCCCGTGCGGGCGGCGCGTTTCTGCAGCTTTTGCGAGCGGGACAGCGCGGGCAGCGCCTGTGGCACGTCGGCGAACAGGCCCTCCTCGCCCTTCTCCTTCCGCTCGCCCGCCTTGATATGCTCCCAGCTCTTCAGCACGGCGCCGGCGGTGTACGCCTCCACCTCGCCGAAAACGTGGGCGTGGCGGCGGATCAGCTTGTCGCCCAGCGCCTGCGTCACGTCATCGAAGTCGAAGACGCCTTCCTCCATGCCGAGTTGCGCCAGGAAGATGATGTTCAGCAGCAGGTCGCCCAGCTCTTCCGCCAGGCCCTCCGGATCGTCGCGGTCGATGGCATCCGCCGTTTCGTAGGCTTCTTCGATCACGCTGCGGCGCAGGCTGGCCATGTCCTGCTCGCGATCCCACGGGCAACCGCGGTCGCTGCGCAGCAGTGCCATAATGGCGCGCAGGTCGGCCACCGTATGGTGGCGTTGCGACCACGGCAGCGGCGGCACGTATAGGCTGGTGAGGTGGGTGATGGGCACGCCGCGATCCAGCTCTTCCAGCGGCAGCGCGATGATCTGTTCTTCACCCTCTGCGCCCACCGCGGTCAGCACAGTCACGGTGTGTTCCGGCGGGTAGTGCTCCAGCAGCAGCAGCTTCAGGTGGCTGGCCACCAGCGGCACGTCCACCTGCAGCCAGAGCGTGGGGAGCGTGGTGTTCAGCGCTACGGTACCGTGAAAGGCTTCGTGATCTTCCGGCCCCGGCGCTTCGTCCGCCAGCCGCAGGCGCGGGTCGCGCGCGTCGGCAATGACCAGCCCGTCGCCGGGATCCAGCCGCAGCCGCGCCAGCATCAGGTTGATCGCCCCCAGCGCCGGCAGCACGGTCACGTCCAGGTCGTCCCGCTCGTCCCCCGCCTGCAGCAGCATTTGCACCGCGTGCTCCGCCGCCAACGGGTCGCCGGGGACGGCGTAGACGACTTCGCCTTCACGTGCCGCCGTCTCCAGCACGCGCGCGACGATAGCCTGGTAGACTTCCTCGAAGGTGCCGTGCCGCTCATACAGATCGTCGCAGGAGGTAAAGCGCACGTTGTAGCGGGGCAGGTCGGCCACGGCGGGGTGGCGCGCGGTGCGCAGCACCACATGGGGAGCCTGTTGCAGCACCTCGAGCGTCTGCAGCGACAGCAGGCCAATGGAGCCGGGCCCGAGCCCGACAATCGTAATGCGTCCCATCTCATACTCCGGAGAGCGGCTTCCCCCTCTCCGGGAGAGAGGGGGAAGCCGCATGATACTACAGTGTATTATCTCAGCCATCAACCGCGCGTCGCCCATTTGCACACAATGCTGTTCTCAGGCACTGCGGATGGCCGCGGTCATCCACTATCTCCCGCCGGCCGTCGGCAACTGCTGCGGTCCGGCAGGTCCAGCTCCGGCTGGTTGCGGCCCGACAGGACCCTGCGGCCCGGCGCCGGGGAGCGGTGAGCCTTGCGGCGCCGGCACGTTGAACGATTCGCGCTTCTGCTGCTGGATCGAGTCATAAGCCTCTTTGAATTCGTCGGAGGAGAAGTTGATCTCGACTTTTTGGAAGGCGTCCATCTTCACCGTTTTGAGGCGCTGATTGTATTTTTCGCCCTGCATCAGGCTCAAACCGATCTGCACCCGGCAGTTTTTCAGCGTCGGTTGTTGCATCGGCGTGACACTGTCAAGCTGGACGAAGACCCAACCCTTCATGCCCATCTGCCCCAGATCAATCTGAACCGGCTTGCTGACCTGGCCGGGTTGCAATTTCGGAAGTTGGCTCAACAGGGCCGGATAATCTTGCGGCGGCGTGCCATCGACATAGTAGAGCAGCATGGCGGATTTCGGATCCATGCTGCTCACCGCCGCATCCGTGATCCGCTTGCTTTTCGGCGTGTCGGTTTTCTGCAGGATCGCGACCATCGCTTTCGCCTGTTGCTCATCCTGCGCAATGAAACGGCGGTAGCGGTAACAGGCCGGCAGGGTATACGGGAACTCGCTGAGTTTCTTCTTCTTCGCGAGATCGGCATACGCCGCCTTGATGTCGTCATCGGTGATGGTGAGTTTCATGCGCAGCAGAGCGAGGGTGTATTCCTGCCGTAAATCGCCGACCGTCATGCCGCGCTTGAGCATGGCTTCCTCCAGCGTCATGCCGCCCACGGCCGCCCGCAGCGTATCCGGCTTTAAGATCTGTTGCAGTTCATCCTCGGTGGTGGTGATGTTCAACTGCCGGGCATAGTTCTGCAGCAGCGTATCGTCGATCATTTTCAACAGCATCTGATCGCCGCCCTGGCGCCTGGTTTCCGTCAGCACATCTTTCCGGCTGATGATCACATCACCCACGGTGACGATGCGGGCGTTGATCGACTGGCTGCCGTAGACAAACACGAGTACGAGGAGTAAAACGATCAGGACTGCTGCCGCCAGCAACGCGGGATTTTTCCAGTCGGCCATGAATGATTTCAACGTGTCTCCTTTCCTGCCTCGCAGGGGATGGCCCGTGCGGGCAGCGCGGCGCCGGGAAGCCGCGAACCGTCAGTCAGTATATGGTTATCATCGTTACCCACCCGCGACATTGGGTACACTCTTGACTGAGATGTGAGGTCAGGGGTGTATAGCACGCCGGCGCACGGGTGAAGCCGGGAAACTCATGTCCTCAGTCGTAATCCTACCGGATGGGTGCTGTCACGTCAAGAAAATAATGGCTGGCCGCCTGCTGGAATGGAGAGAAAACCGTGCCCACCGGCAGGGGCTTCGCGCCGTGCGTCGAATGAGTATTGCGGATCGGGGGGTCACCTGTGGAAGAAGAGAAGAGAAGGTTACACGCATGAGTCAGACCAATCCATATCAACTGTTGGGAGTTTCACTCGACGCCCCGCTCGATGAGATTATGTCGGCGTTTCGCGATAAGGTGCGTGACCTTGGGCAGACGATGAGCGTGACGGACCCCAATTACAGCCGCCATCGTTCCGCACTGTACCAGGCGGTGTCCGTGCTGACCGATCCGGAAAAACGCAAGCAGTTGGACGCCTCGTTGGGCACGGTGGAAGGCCCGATCAAGCCCACCGACGTGAAATATATCTGGCAGATGGTCGGCAAGCTGTACTTCGAGCGCACGGATCGCTACACGCCGACCTTCGACGCGATGCGCAACAGCATCCCGCTGACGGTGGAAAGCGACAACCTGCTCATCGTCGGCATCGACCCGATGCACGGCAACCTGTCCGGATACCTGAACTCCGCCGAGCAGCATGCCACCATCCGGCGCATCCTCTCCGAGGTGTGCGGGCGCCCCATGGAATTCCGCGTGGTTCCCGCCGTGAATCTGAAGGACTGGACCATCATGCGCGAGGCCGAGGAGAGGCGCAACCGCCGCCCGAGCGGCGTGTCCCGTCCGGCATCCAGTCCGGCGCCGTCCAATCTGCTCTCCGGCATGGCGAGACCCGCCCCCTCGCCGCAGACGGCATCATCCCTGCCGTCAAGAACGGCATCTCTGCCATCGCAGACGGCATCGTCCCTGCCGTCGCAGACGACGTCGTCCATGCCGTCGCAGACGGCCTCCTCGCTGCTCGATGCCATCCCGGCGGCGGATGAATGGGATGAAGTGATGGAAGGGCTGATGCGGCTCTGGTCAGCGACCGGATCCCGCAGTTTCCCGCAGGTCCGCGCAAAATTAATCATGGACTCGTTGGCGATGATTGCCCGCACGGAAGCGGCCGCCCGCGCGCGGAACATGCCGGAAGATACCATGCAGCGCGCCCTCGGGCGGGCGCTGGACCGCGTCGGCAGCCTCACCGGCACCGACAGCGCCCTCATCGGTATCGAATACCTGCGCATCCGCGATCGCGGAAACGGCGGATAACTGATAGCATTCTCCTACAACGCATGCCGATGATTTTACACACCGGCATCGGAGGTTAAGCATGAGTCGTTCCCTCGAATTGATGGCGGCCGGTCCTACCCTGATTATGAGCCTACCGGCCAATGACCCGGAGCTGGCGCGCGCCGCGGCGCGCGGCGGCGCGGACGTGCTGAAGATTCACATCCGCGTGCACCACGACGCCAGCGGCACCCATTTCGGCACGCTGGCGGAAGAACGGGACCGTATCGCCGCCATCATTGATGCCTTCGACGGCCCGGTGGGCATCGTCGCCGGGGCGACCGACCCCGCCACCCCGGAGGAGATGGCCGAGCTGCGGCGCCTGGGGATCGACTTCTTCGACCTCTACCTGTCCTACATGCCCGCGTGGATGTGGCAGCTGGAGGGGATGGCGAAGGCGGTGGCGCTGGAGCCGACCTATACCCCGCAGCAGGCACTGGCGCTGGAAACGCTGGGCGCCGATCTCATCGAAGCGGCCATCGTCTCGCACGACGGCTACGGGAAGCCGCTCTGCATGGCCGACCTGGTCGCTTACCGCGACCTGCGCGACACCATCGACCTGCCGATCATCGTGCCCACCCAGCGCGCCATCCGTCCCGAGGAAGCCACCCTCATCACCCACGAATGCGGCATCGAAGCGCTGATGATCGGCGCCATCGTCACCGGCAAAACGCCGGAGAGCATTGAGGGGGCCGTGCGGGAGTTTAAGAAGGCGCTGGAAGAATAACGTGACTGACATTTTCGAGCGAGAGAGTTTGTAGTGAGCCACGCAGCGAAGCGGAGTGGCTCCGGTCATAGGAAAGCTTACCTAAAGAGCCACTCCGCTTCGCTGCGTGGCTCACTACAAACTCTCTCGCTCGTGTTCCAGATTTATCATGAAGATTGCATCCCTGCTCGTCTACAACCTGGTACTGCTGATCCTCAGTCCGATCATCATCCTGCTGCTGCTCTACCGGCTGCTCGTCGCCGGTAAATCGCGGCGGGGGGTGCTGGAACAACTGGGGTTCATTTCCACAAGCAAACTCGCCGCTGGTCCGCGCTTCTGGGTGCACGCGGTGTCGGTGGGCGAGAATACCGCGGCCAAGCCGGTGTGGCAGGCGATGAAGCGGCTGCTGCCGGACCACGGGTTGATCCTCTCCACCACCACCGATACCGGCCAGGCGACGGCAAAAAAATTGGTGGGCGACCAGGGGCAGACGATCTACTTTCCCTTTGATCTGCTGCCATGCGCGTGGCTGGCGCTGGCGCGGGTGCGGCCGGACGTGATCGTCATCATGGAAACCGAGCTGTGGCCGAACTTCCTCGAGGTGGCAAAGCGGTTCGGCTGTAAGATCATCACGGCCAACGGCATCATCTCCGACCGCACGCAGCGCCGTGCGGCGTTCGTGCGGCCGATTTACCGGTGGATGACCGGCAACATCGATCGCTTCTGCATGCAGTCGCAGGAGGACGCCAACCGCATTATCCACCTGGGCGCTGATCCCGCGCGCGTGGCGGTGACGGGGAACACAAAATTCGATGAAGTGCTGACCGAGGTGCCGCTCGGTGACCAGATCACGCTGCGCAACGCGCTGGGGGTGAGCCGCGATGCGCCCATCCTGGTGGCGGGCAGCACCCACCCGGGCGAAGAGGAGCCGGTGCTGAGCGCCTTCCGTCAGGTGAAGACCGCGCACCCGGAGGCGCGGTTGGTCATCGCCCCGCGGCACATCCAGCGCGCGCAGGAGATCGAGGAGCTGGCCACTGCCCACGGGTTCTCTGTTACCCGCCGCACGAAGATCGCCAGCGCGCCCGCGCCGCCGGACGCCGTCATCATCCTCGACACGCTGGGCGAGTTGGCGCGCGCTTACGCCCTCTGCACGGCGGCCTTCGTCGCCGGCACCTTCGCACCCCTCGGCGGGCATAACGTGCTGGAGCCGTTGGGGCTGGGGAAGCCGGCCATCTTCGGCCCGCACATGGAGAAGAACCGCGACATTGCCCTGCTCACTCTCGCCGCCGGCGTCGGCTTCCAGGTGGCGAATGCGGATGAGCTGGCCGCGCGCTGGAATGCCTTCCTCGCCGACCCGCAGTTGCTGCGGGACGTGGCCATGAAGGCGAAAGCCGTCTTTCAACAGCACTCGGGAGCGGGCCGGCGCTGCGCCAATGTGGCTGTGGCTTTGCTGGGACACACACTGCGCGACGAATTAGACGTATAATACCTGCTAAGCAAGCCCCTGCACGATCTGCAGACGAGTATGCGGTATCACGAGGGTTCACATGGTAAGTGATCGGTTATAAGTAATTGGAGCTGTTGGCGTCATCGGCGGCCCATCACTCTTTCACTTATTACGTATCATTTATCACTTATGCAATATGGGAGCAGGTTATCCACTACTCGAAATACGCGTCCCCTCACCGACCTTTCAGGAGCCGGAGCCGTATGCGTACGTCTTCGATGCCATCGACGGCGCGCCCGGGGTGGGGGCGGCCTGCACGCGGCTGGCGCTGCACGGGCTGGCCGGTATTCACTGGTTGCTGCTGGCCGCGCGGCAGGCGTCGTACCGGGCGGGGCTGGCCGGTGTTACCCGGCTGCCTATCGAGGTGATCTCGGTTGGCAACCTCAGTCTGGGCGGAACGGGGAAAACGCTGGCGGTGCGGCGGCTGGCACAGGAGCTGGCCGCGACCGGGCGGCGGGTGGCCATCCTCAGCCGGGGGCACGGCCGGCAGTGCCGTGAGGAACGCGTGGTCTGTTACCAGGGTGACCGTGGCCTGCCGCGGCCGTGCGAGGTGGGCGACGAGCCGTCGCTGCTGGCCGCCTGCTTGCCGGAGATTCCGGTGATGGTGGGGAAGGATCGCCGCAGCACCGGCCGCAAGGCGGTGGCGGAATTCGGCGCCGACGTGCTGATCCTTGACGATGGCTTCCAATACTGGCGGCTGCACCGAGATCGCGAGATCGTGCTGCTGGACGCGCTGCAGCCGCCGGCGCGCGAGCTGCTTTTCCCGCGCGGCACCTTCCGCGAGCCGTGGTCGCACCTGCGGCGTGCGCACGAAGTCTGGATCACCCACGCCAAGCTGGCGCCGCCGGCACGCGTGGCCTTCCTGGCTGAGCAGGCCGCGCGCCACGCCCCCCATGCGCGCCTGCGCTACACCGAGCACCACCCGCTGCACCTGTGCAGCCTGCAGGGAGAAACCGCGCCGCTGGCGATGCTGCGGGAGTACCGGATTCTCGCCCTCTCCGGCCTGGGCAACCCGCGGCAGTTCGAGCTGATGCTGGAGTCGCTGGACCTGGCGGTCACCCCCTGCCGCTACCCCGACCACCACCGGTATACACCCGCAGATATCGACATGATCGCCCGCCGGCTGGAGCCGGGCATGCTGTGCGTGACCACCGCAAAGGATGCCGTGCGCCTGCCGAAGTCTTTGCCGTTCCCGGTGTGGGCGGTGGAGGTGGAGATGGTGGATGTTGATAAAACCCTGGGGAGTTAATACAAGACTTTCGCTCACGCCCGCTCCCCCCTAACCCCAGCCCTTCCCCCCCGATGGGGAAGGGAGCACCGGAGCGGAAATAGTGCACCGGGTTTCCTGCAGACAAAAGCCCAACAAAGAAGTGCTCCTGTTCTCGCATCTCCACATCACCAACTCCCTTCCCCATCGGGGGGGAAGGGCTGGGGTTAGGGGGGAGCGGGCGTGACCGAAAGTCCTTCATAAAAAAAACGGCGCGCGGTCAATCTATTCTTCGAAGATTGACCGCGCGCCGCTGTTCTTACAGATCTCTGTGATTACACCCTGGCCTTTTGTGGTTCGAAAGCCCGCATGGCGGTGACGATCGCCTGCAGGTCCTCCGGTTTCAAGGCGGGATGGACGGGCAGGGAGAGCACCTCTTCCGCCATCCGGCAGGCGACGGGTTCATCCTCGCAGGTATACCCCAGGTCGCGGTAGAACGGCTGCGCGGTGATGGTGCGCGGGTAGTGGATGGCGGTGCCGATGCCGGCGGCGGTCAGGTGCTCCTGCAGGCGAGCGCGCTCGCGCACCTTCAGCACGTACTGGTGGTACACATGCTCGCAATTCGGTCGCTCGGACGGCGTATCCAGCCAGGTCTGCCCGGCCAGCGCGGCGGTGAGCGTCTCCGCGTTGCGGCGGCGTTGCGCGTTCCATGCCGGCAACCGCTGCAACTGGCAGAGGCCGATGGCGGCGGCCATGCTGGTCATGCGGTAGTTGAAGCCCAGTCGCACGTGCACGTAGCGCGCGGGGCTGCCATGGTCGATGATCAGCTTGCACTTGTCGATCAGCTCGGTGTTGCGGCCGGTAATCATGCCGCCTTCGCCGGCCATCATGTTTTTGGTGGGATAAAAGCTGAACACCCCCAGGTCGCCGATGGCGCCGACCGGCACGCCGTCTTCGGTGGCGCCGTGCGCCTGCGCGCAGTCCTCGATGACATACGCCCCGTAAGAGTGGGCGATTTTGGTGATCTCGTGAATCTCGCACGCCTGCCCGTACAGATGCACCGGCAGCACGGCCTTGATCTCCGGATCGCGCTCGAACGCCGCCTTGACGCCGGCGGCGGTGATGTTGAAGGTATCTTCGTCGATGTCGATGAACACCGGCTGGCAATTCGACGCCAGGATGCAGTTAGCCGTGGCGATGAAGGAAAACGGCGTGGTGAGAATCTTGCTGCCGCGCGGCAGGTCGAGAGATGATACGGCAGCCACGAGACCGGCCGTGCCGGAGCCGCACGCCACCGCGGCGGGTGACTGGCACAACTCCGCAAAAGCGTGCTCGAACTCATGCACGCGCGGGCCGGAAGCGAGCTGGCCGGAAGCCAGCACTTCGGCAACCGCCGCCTGCTCCTCCGGACCGACATAGGGTTTTGCAATAGGAATCACGGAAGTCCTCGCTGTGTTTGAGAAATGCGCCTGGTCACCGGCAAAATGAAAAATGCAAAATGTCGTTATTCATTTTGCATTTCTTTATCTGCATTTTAGTTGGCATTCCCCGTCATAATTGGTTCCCCGATACGTTCCTGTATAGTTTCCGCCAGGCGTACGGCCTGCAAGCCCATTTCGGCGCTGGTCATCGGCTCGCTGCCATTACGGATCGCCTGCAGGAAATGATCCTGCTCCTGCGCCAGCGGGTCGCGAGCGGGTACGGTCAGTTGCTCGACCAGCGCAGCCGGGTACGGGCGCGCCTCCGGTCCCTGCACCGACGAGGTGCCCATCCGCTGTACCCACACTTCGCGCGACGCGCAATCTACGGTGAATTGCGCCTCGCGGGTCAGCACGCGCACCTTGCGCGTCCGCTCTTGGCTCACCATCGAGGAGAGCAGCGCAAAGGTGGCGCCGTTGGCAAACCGCACCAGTGCGGAGGCATGGTCGACCAGCGGCCCGCGCACCCGGTGCCCCATCGCTTCCACCTTCACCGGCAGTGAACGCGTGCAGGCCAGCGCCAGGTCGATGTCGTGGATCATCAGGTCGAAAATCACGTCGGCGGACTGATCGCGGCCCGGCGTCGGGCTCAAGCGCACCGCCTCGGCGGCGATAATCTCCTCCGACTCCAGCGCGGCCAGCAGCGTTTGCACCGCCGGGTTGAAGCGCTCCACATGGCCGACCATCAGCACCCGGTCCGTTTTGTGGTGCAGCTCCACCAGCTTCTCCGCCTCGTCGGCGGTAGCGGCGATGGGCTTCTCCACCAGCACGTGGCAGCCGGCCTGCAGGCAGAGCTCTGCCACGCCGGCATGCGTGGAGGTCGGAGTCGCAATAATCACCGCCTCCGACGCCGCGCACAGGTCTTCGCACGAGCGGAAAGCGGTGATGCCATACTGATGCGCCACATGCTCGGCGCGCTCCAGATCGGTGTCAAAAATGCCAACAAGAGTGCACCCGGGAAGCATGGAAGCGACACGCGTGTGGTGCCCGCCCATAACCCCGGTGCCGACGACCCCAACACGGGTGCCGGAAATCTCCTGCACTCCCTTAGCCTCCCCTTAAACACGCGGAGACACTACCACTTGAATCGTTTGCTCGATCAGCGGAGAGGTTCCCGCACTGTTGCAGTGCCAGCATTGTACCCCCTCCGGAATTTTTGCGCAAGCAGAACGAGCGAGGGCACGGCTGAACAGCTGGTGATCGCCCACCACAAAGGCACAAAGTCACAAAGGCACAAAGGACTTATTTCTCTTCGTGTCTTTGAGCCTTTGTGTCTTTGCGGTCAACTATTGCTGTTTTATGCCACCACCGGCTTGAGTTCCACTGGTCCCCCGCTGTGCACGGATTCCACCTCGGCCAGCACCATGCGGATGGTGTCGCGGGTGGATTGCGGGCTGGCTTCCGCCGGTGGCATGCCTTTTTCTATACACTCGAGGAAATACTTGATCTCCGCGGTCATGGCGCCGACCGGTGACAGCTCCGGGGTATATGGCTCGCCGTCCAGCGGGTAGACCTTCAGCGGGGTGCTCTCAAAATCGACCACCGCGCGCTCCAGGTAGGCGATGAAGGGCATGCGGAAGGGCACCCCCTGCGCCGGCAGCCAGGCGCTTTCCGCGAAGACGACCTTCTCGTCGTCATAGCGGTATTCCACCATGATGTTGCTGATGCCGTACGCCTCCTCCACGCCGCGGGCATAGACTTCGCGCGGTAAACCGAGCAGGTAGTTGATGAAGTCGGCGTCGTGCACATGCAGGTCGAGCGTGACACCTCCGCCGCGCTTGGGGTCGGTCATCCAGCCGTCGCTGGTCCAGCGCGGCACCGAGCTGATGCGTCGGAAAGTGGCGGTGCGCAGCTTGCCGTATTTTCCCGACTCGACGAAATTTTTCAGCACCAGGTACTCCGGCCAGAAACGGATGACCTGCGCCACCATCAACTGCCGGTGGTTGGCTTCCGCGGCGGCGATCATGCGGTCGCAGTCCTCCACGTTCAGCGCCATCGGCTTTTCGCACAGCACGTGCTTGCCCGCCTCCAGCGCGGCGATGGCCACCGGGGCGTGCAGATCGGACGGTAGGCAGATGTCCACCATGTCGATCTCCGGATCGGCCAGCACGTCGCGGTAATCCGTGTAGGACTTTTTCACCGCCAGCGGCTGCTGTTCGCCGGTGCCGATATTGATGGTAACGGTGCGGTCCTTCCCCTGCGCCCGTTCGGGAATGACATCGCACAGCGCCGCCAGGTTGGCGTTCTCTAACTCCTGATACGCGGCAATATGCCCCCCGGCAATCCCGCCCACGCCGATAATGGCTACATTGATCATATGCAATAACCTCTCTTCTATATTCACTAAACACATAGCGCCCGTTCAGGTGGTCGAGTAGGTAGGTGAGCCTTTTCGCACCTTTCCACAGCGACCGAGCCGTATCGAGACCACCTCACTCATAACGCCCGTTCACGCAAGGTCACCTATACCCGCGGTGGTCTCGATACGGCTCGGAAGCTGTGGAAAGATGCGATAAGCTCACCTGCCTACTCGACCACCGGACCGGGTGCTATTTATTACGCTTTGACTAACAGTTTCTCATCCTCTTCCTTCCACTGCGCCAGCACCGCATTCGGCGCGTGCAGCCAGAAGGGGACGTCCATCCACGGGTAAACCTGCGGCTCGATGCGCTGCAGGTAGGCGGCGGCTTTCTCCATCTTCGCCGGGGCGTCGGCCCGGCCGTGGGTACGGGCGTCGATGGCGGCCCACACCAGCTCCATGTAGCGCGCCCAGTGGATCAGCAGCTTCCACGAGAGCTTCTGCACCGGGTGCGCGCTGGCCTGCAGTTCCGCTCGCAGCTCCGGGAGCGAGGCTCGCAGCAGGCGGACAATAGCCCGCGTCTGCCGCGGCGTGCGGCCGTTCCACCAGTGATCGTGATTCGTGCTGATGCCCACCAGCTTGCGGAAAGCATCAAGAAAGCCGCTCGCTAGGTCTGCCTCCGGTCCGAATGCCGCCGGGAAATACTGATCCTCCACATCCTGCGCCGTCACCTTGTCCGACCACATGTATTCCGCCGTGGCGATCTGCGCCAGCGCGGTGGGCAGCGAGGTGCGTTGAATCTGGCAATTCATCATGCCGTTGATGCCCGCGCGGTGGTACTGGCGCACGTCGGCATACGTCATGCGTGAGAAATCAGAGGTGAGCAGATCATTGCAGAAGTGAATCCAGTAGTGATAATCGAACACGAAGGCGTCGGTGCCCTTGGGCAAATAGTCCTGCCAGGCTTTCAGCATGTCGCGGTAGTCGCTGTTCGCCCGCGGCGCGCCCACCTGGTTGCGCTGCCAGGGTTCCAGCGGCGGCTCCGCCGAGCACTTCGGGTCGAGGATGGAGTGCGCGTAGCAGCGCGAGATGGGCGCGAACATGAAGATCAGGTTGTCGCCGAGCCCCGCCGGCGGCACCTGGTACGGCGGCCACATGGTATTGCTGTAGCAGAGCGCCACGATGCGCATGTTCGGCGCCACTTCCTTCAGCTTCGGCGACACCTCGTTCAGCAGCGTGATGTACCAGTCCGACGGCTGCAGCTTGGCGCAGTTCGCGCACTCGCAATGGTTGTTCATGCCGTCGCTGGCCCAGATGTGCAGCACGTCCACCTCGGGGTGGGCCTTCGCGTAAGTGATCACCTCGTCCACGAAGCGCCGGCGCGCCTCCGGGTTGCTGTAGCACAGCTCGGTGTTCAGCGGCACGCCGCCCCACCAGTCGCGCTTGCCGTTCACTTCGGCCAGCAGGTGGCGGATCTCCTCCGGCGCCGATGCTTCTTGCTCCCAGCCGCTGCCGTGGTTGCCTACTGCCTCGCAGGTCCAGCCGTGGCCGACCTTGTGGTAAATCAGTCCGCGCTCCTTCACCGCATCGGCCACGCGGCCGTCCAGCGCCGCACATTCCTCCAGCGTCAACAGCCGCGGCTCGTCGATCACCCCCGGCACGTCGCGCTCGTACCAGCGCCGCCAGAAGTAGCCGGATACGCGGAACTGCAGCATGTAGGCGTTCATGCGAATCTTCGGCATGAACTCCACCAGGTCCAGCACCTGCTCGATGTAGCAGGTGCCCTCGATGCAGACCCCGCGGTGCCGGTTGGCCGCCTTCTCGCGGATCCCCCAGCCGTCCAGCGCCGGCGCCTCGATCTTCGGCAGGTATTCCCCGTCCTTCCCCGGCCGCACCCAGCGCGCGCCCAGTTGCTCCAGCCAGCGGTAGGCGGCAAAGAGCACGCTCCGCCCGTTGGAGCCGGTAAGGATCAGGCTCTCGCCCACTGATGTGATCAGCAGCGTGTCATCCCACCGGTCTGCCTTCGGCGCCTTGATGCCCGTGAAGCCCAGCCCCACGTAAATCCCCGGCCGGTCCGCGCGGAAGGCTTTCACCCCCCGCACCTGCACCCGCACCCCGGTCATCACGCGCAGGCACCGCGCCACGTCCTTTGCCGCCAGCCGCACCGGCGCGTCATCACCCAATCGATATACCGTCAAAGAAGTCATACCTTTTCAATTTCGTTATGAGAGGGTGAGTTCCTTTCGGAGTGCGGCAGCTCGACGCCGCTTTCACTTCGCGTAAGGCTTCCTCAATAGACATCACGTTATGTCTATTATAATCACCTTACGCACAATGAAAGCGGCGTCGAGCCGCCGCACTCCGAAAATAAGCTTACTTTGCCTTCGGATACTCAGTGCACAGCAGGTATTGCGGCTCCGCGTCTTCCTCGATGGTCGGGTAGCGCGGCAGCGGCTCGTAGAAGCGGTTGTCATTCGCGTCGTCGTTCACGCGCGAGACTTCGCCGACCAGCACCATGCCTTTGTCCTTTTCGCCGAAGAAGCGGTGGTACATATACGGCGCCAGCGTGATGGACTGCCCGGGCGTGAGCGTCACGTAGCCGCCGGCCTCCACTCGCGTGCAGATCCCGTCAATGCTCGCCTCTAGCGGCGTCTGCTGGTCAAGGCCTTCGTCCTTGTCCGCTTTCCAGAGCTGGATCACCAGGTTGCCGCCCCCACGGTTGATGATGTCTTCCATCTTGTACCAGTGGAAGTGGATGGGCGTCACCTGCTCCTCGCCCACCAGCAGCACCTTCTCGCAGTAATTCTTCACCATCGGCTCAAACTGCTCGGTGAGCGTCCCGTTGCGGATAGTCACCACCAGCAGTCCGACCTTCGCGTAATCGCCGTAGCCGAAGTCGGTGATGTCCCACCCCAGCGCCCGCTTGCGAATCTCGTCCGCCTCATGCCCCGCCCGCGCCCACTCTGCCGGCGACCAGTATAACCACGTCGGCAGGTAAAACTGGCGCGCTTTCAGAAAGGCGATCCCTTCCGTGATCTTCTGATTGATGAAGCTGCGTTTCATATCAGGCTCCTTTGAACAGGGTGCATCTTATTATAGCGCCCGTTCCGGTGGCCGAGTAGGCAGGCAAGCCTTACGGTTCTTTCCGAAGCTACCGAGCCGTATCGAGACCACCTCACCTTTAGCGCCCGTTCACGCGAGGCTTACCTATGTGCGCGGTGGTCTCGATACGGCTCGGTAGTTATGGAAAGATGCGAAGAGGCTTACCTGCCTACTCGACCACCGGAGCAGGCGTAATTAAAAAATAGGCCTGGTAGGCTCGCTACTCGTCACTGTGCAATCACCACCGCCGCTTCATACGGCCCCAGGTTAACGCTCACCGGTTGCCGCCCCACCGCCTTCGGGTCCTTGCCGATCTGCAGCAGTTTCAAGCGCAGGCCGGTGATGTCGTCGAGGGTGGCGCGGCAGGAAAGGAAATTCTCGGTCGGGTTGCGCAGCACCAGCGCTTTGCCCGCCGGGCCGCCGTCGAGCATACTGTAAAACACCGGGCCGTCGGCCACCGCGTCGCCGCCCAGCGTGTCGCGGAAGGCGCCGCGGATGAGGATGTCGCCGTATTCCCGCCGCCAGCCGTTCACTTCGCCGATGTAGCGGGCGAGCTCCGGGCAGCCGTCCAGCGTCGTTTTACGCAAGCCCCAGATCTCCGTCTCCACCCCGATGCCGAGTTGCAGCGCCTTGTTTACCGCGTCGTAGGCGTAATTGCCCACCCGCACCGCCTGCTGCCGGAGTTGCGGGAACATGAAGCGGTGGACGCGGTTGTTCTCCGTCCGCGCGCGGTTGTTATACCAGCCGTCGCACACGGCACGGGTCCCCGGGTCCATCGTCTCCAATATGAAGACGAAGTTCGGGTTGCGGCGCTGCGCCTCCTCGCGGGCGCGGCGCAGATATTCCAGCTTTTCCGGATACGGCAGGTACCCCGGCGCGTGGCCATGCTCCGTGCTGTAGCAGGGACCGGTCCAGAAGCAGTCCAGCTCCAGCCCGTCCACCCCGCGCTCGACCATCTTCAGTACGTGCTGCAGGTAATACTCCTGCCACGGCGCGCAGTAGGGGCAGATCTCGATCCAGCGCGGCGTCGGCCCGGCCAGCCGGCGGCAGGAGAGCACCGTCTCCTTCCACCAGCGCGACTCCACCGGCTTGCCGTCCTGCCCGATCAGCGCATAACGCTCCAGCCCAAGCGCTTCATACTCCGGGATGTCATGGTTGATGTAGCGGTGGAAGTGGTCGAGCAGCATCACGCGCACGCCGCCGTCATGCAGGTTGCGCAGCATCTCCGCGAAGCCCCGCTCTCCCCCCAGGTCCTCGGCGGGCGACTGGTCGAAGTCCGCGCCCTCCGCTCCCAGGTTGGTGTGCCCGTAGTAAAAGAGGAAGTCTAACCCGGTGACTGCCTTGTCCGCCAGCACGCGATCGGCACAGTGGGCGAAGTCGTGGAAGGTCTCTCCCGTGTAGAGCTTGCCGAGGATCTCCGTCCAGCCGACGAAATTGTCCATCCAGGGAGGCGTTTGCGCCACATCAAGCTGCGGAAAGGCCCGCTCGGCAACGAAGGTCGCGGCCTCGTGCCACTCGCCGTGGTGCAGGAAGAGGGTGACCGGCTGCGACTCCCATGTTCCCCCCGGGGCCAGTTGAGGCAGGTGCACGCCCCACAGACGCAGCCACTTCGGCGTGCCGTAGGGATAATAATGCGCCTGTCCGCTGGTCTGGAACTTGGGATACCGCTCCAGCTTGAAGGCGAAGTCCTGCGGTTGCTGCGTCAGATAGCCGGCAAACAGCCCGCCGTTCAGGCCGTACAGGTCCAGCCCCAGCCGGCCCTTGCCCTCGTCCTCGAACATGGCCGTCTCATGCTCGCGCACGAACTGGTCCGCCTCGCGCCCGGTTTCCGGCAATCCCTTGCTCAGCACATCGCCATGCAGCACCGCGTTCATGCGCCAGGGCTGGAACTCCAGCAACTGGCTGAATCCGCCCAGCCCGCCGACCACCGGAAACTCCACCTCGTCGATCGGCCGGCTGCCGCCGTTCTCGATCTTCACCCGCGCCTGAATCTCCGTGGTATCGCCGACCAGCTCCAGCGTCAGCGTCATGCGGATCCGCTCAATCTCCCCCGCCACCTCCAGGCCGTCGTAGCTGATGATCAGCGTCTGCCCCGACGCCTGAATCATCGGCGGCGCCTGCTGCGAGCCATACACCAACGCCAGCGTATGCCGCCCGGTGGGGATCACCAGCCGGAAGGTCTCCGCCATGTCCGGAAAGGAGATCACCTCGACCCCGGTAGCGTGCTTTTTCAGGCTGACGATGCGGCCATGCTCGTCGACGGTCAGAGTGAGGGATTTATTGCTGATGGAGTGCATAATGCTCAACCCCTGGGATCGCAGGCGTCCCGCGCCTGCCCCAATATGTAAGCCTCCCGTAAAGGGCAGGCGCGGGACGCCTCCTAGCCCAGTAGCTTGATATGACATCTCTATTTCAATTGCTCGATTAATCTTCGGAAAACCGTATTAACATCCTGTTCATTTTTACATAGAAGATTTTGCCAGAGCACCGTCTCCCCAGAATCGATCACCAGAGTTTCAACATCACACTCTCCGGTAGACCAAAGGGTCATTCGTCCCATTTTATCAGCGCTGTCGATATCAATGACAATAGCCGGTTTTTCTGCATCAGCAGGCGTCTCATGGCAATCTTTCACAGTAAGATTGCGCCTGGAAAGCAGGTCCTTATTTGAAGCCAGCCAGCATTTTGCCCAATCGAGAAACATAGCCTTTAATTATCTCCACCTGATCACTGGGCTCGCAGGCGTCCCGCGCCTGCCCTGAAAGGTAAGCCTCCCATAAAGGGCAGGCGCGGGACGCCTGCGATCCCAGGATTATTACACACCGGCCAATATGCCACTCTGCACCCAATCATCCGTCCTGAACGGCGACATGGGCAGGCCGGCCGTGTTGTACAGCGTGCAGATCGGGTCTTCCGCCCAGCCGTAGCGCACGGCGACGGGCGCGGGCACGGCGGGGCTGGAGACCACCAGCGTCTCGCCGTCAATGACCGCTTGCGCGCGGGCGAATTTCCGGTCGGCGCCGGCGATGGCGAAGCTGGTCAGTTCGCCCTTGCTCGCCAGGCCGCCTTCAGCATAATCGAAGAACAGGCGCATGGCGTTGCCCTCGACGCGCGCCTCGCGGAAGAGCGGGCCGGAGTAGACCTGGTCGCGGCCATAGGTCTTCGCCAGCGCATTCAGCGCCAGTCGCAAGCCGACGTCCTGCTTGTTCCTCGGGTGGATGTCGGTGGATTCGCCGATGTCGATGATCACCGCCATGCCGGTGTTGGGCAGCGACAGCGTCATCGTCTGCGCTTCCCGCAGCTCAGCCCATTGGCTGTCGAATCCCGCGTCGGTGCCCGCCTGGAAATTCGCCAACTGCACGAAGTAGAACGGGAAGTCGCCCTGCGCCCACTGCTGCCGCCAGTCGCTGATCATGGCCGGGAACAGCGTCTGGTACTCCTTCGCGCGCGAAGCATTCGACTCGCCCTGGTACCAGATGGCGCCGCGGATGCCGTAGGGGAGCAGCGGGTGGATCATGCCGTTGAAGAGCACGGTGGGGGTGTTCGGGTTGGCGGCGCCTAGCGGCGGCGCCGGCGGGGTGCCGAAATTGCCGAAATCCGCTTCCACATTATACTGCCACTCGCCCGCCAGCGGGATCGTCTCTTCGCCGTTCTTAAGATACAGCTCCTCCGGCTTGCCCACCAGCCCGCCGGCCCAGATATGGCTGAAGACGCGCACGGCGATCACATTGCGTCCCGGCTGCACCAGCGCACCGGGCACGGGATAAATCCGCCGCACGTTAAACGAATCTTCGCGATCCTCCAGCGTCACTCCGCCGACCTTGACGTTGTTGAAATAGGTGGTATCGCCCTTGTCGATGGTGCCCACGCTCAGTGTCAGGTCCTTGCCCGCCCAAGCCGCCGGCACGTCCACTTCGGTGCGGAACCACACCACGCCGTTCAACTGCAGCCCGCGCGCCTTCCAGTAGGCGGGCAGCGCCATGCGCTCCCAACCGGCGGTCGACGTCGCGGGGTCAGCCCAGCCCTGCGGGTAGCCGAGATTCTCGGTGTCCTTACGGTTTTCTGCCTCCGTCCACGCCTGTATGGCCTGCAGGTACGCGGCGGTGCCTTCATCGTTGGGATCGATGGCGTCGAAGAGATCCACGATCTCCTGCAGCTCCGGCTTCGCGCGCAGCGTGCCGATGCTCGTCCACGCCTCTGCCACCGTGCCGCCCCACGAGGTATTGATCAACCCCACCGGTACGCCCAGCTCCTGGTGCAGCTTGCGCCCGAAGAAGTAGGCCGCCGCGGAGAAGGTGCTGACCGTCTTCGGCGAGCAGAGTTTCCAATCGGCCTCGATGTCGGCCTTCGGCTCCATCGCCGGGATGTTCGGCACGGTGAAGAGGCGCATCGCCGGATAATCCGCTGCCGCGATCTCCTCCTCGCCGTTGATGCAGCCCGAAACCACCATCTGCATGTTCGACTGCCCGGAGCCGACCCAGACTTCGCCGATCAGCAGGTCGCGCAGCACGACTGTCTCCCGCCCGGCCACCGTCATCTCGTGCGGCCCGCCCGCCGGCAGCGCCGGCAAGGTCACCTGCCACTTCCCGTCCGCGCCGGCCGTCGCCGCCGTCTGATTCCCCGCCAGCGAAACGGTCACCGCCTCCCCCGGCTCAGTCCAGCCCCACACCTTGATGGGCAAATCACGCTGCAACACCGCATGGTCGCAGAATAAAGATGCAAGCTTCATAATTACCTCTGGGAGCGCAGACCTCTGAGTCCGCGCATATTGTATTTATACTCGTGCGGACTCAGAGGTCCGCGCTCCAAACCTGTTCCACGCTGAATGATTCGCCCGGCTCCAGCACAAATCCTTTGCTGAAAAGACCAAGCCTAATGAGATTCAACGGCCGCTCCCAGTCGAAGAGCACCTTCTCCATCTGCTCCGGATGGAACCGCAGGGTCAGCGAATGACCGCCGCGCTCCAGCCGGCAGGCGCCCCACGGCTTCTCGGCGCCTTCCACCCAACCGCTGCCGGATTGCGCATCCGACGTCCGCCAGGGCACCGCCTCGCGCCACGAACCATCTCGCTCCTGGAAGCGCACCGTCAGCGCGTCCAGCGGGCCGGTCAGCTCCGGCATGGTGCGGAAGCAGCCGATGCGCCGCTCATTCGTGGGGTTGTGGATGGTCGAGATGATGCGCAGGCCGCCGTCTTCCAGCCGGTAGGTGCGCCGCAAGGTGAACTTGTTCCGCAGCACGGCAAAGAGCACCAGCTCATCCGCAGCGTGCCGTTCGACCTGGAAATCTTCGTTGCAACCCGGCCGCCGCCACTGGTGCTCGCTGTATTCCTCGTAGCCGCCGGTGTAGGGGTAATCGAGCTGCTGCGGTTCGCCCAGGTGCATCCACTCATCGCCGCCGGCGGTCAGGCTTACCAGCCGCCCGCCCAGCGCTGGGATCACCGCCGCCTTCAACTCGCCGCGCTCGATGGTGACGATTTGGAAGCCGTCCGCCTGCGTTTTGATCTCCGCCAGCGGCACGCCGCCTTCGCGCAGCGCCTCCACGCCATGCCGCTCCGCCACCTCGAAGAATCGGCGCATCCGTCCCCCGAGCTCGCCCGCGGGCTGATAACGGTTCCCCTGCATCTCAAAGCGCAGGTCACGCTTCCAGGTCACGTATTCGATCGGCAGCCGCGCGGCCTGCACGCGGTCGAGTAGCACGGGATCGCCGGACACCGCCTGCTCGGCGGCGTCGAAGATGGTGTGATAGCGACTGATGGCATCCCCCGCCACCGCCGGCGATTCCAGCGGCGTGTACAGATGGAAATGGTTGCCGCCCGCCCGCGCCGGCGCGTGCAGCTCCTCCAGGTACTCGCGCAGATGCGGCGCCGCCGGGCCGTAATACAGCCGCAGGAACTCGTCCGCCAGCGCCCACGCGTCCTGCCGGGGATTCCACAGCATGCGCGTGAACACCCACGCCCGCATCTCCGCCATGTCACCGCTGCCCTTACCCGGGATGCCGTCGCCCTGCACGAATACGCCGGTCACGCCGTGCTCCGCGAAGAGCGGCAGGTCGGCGGCAAAGGCGTCGAGGTTCGGGAAGGGCTGGAAGTAATTGCTGAAGTTGTTGTAATAATCCCAGATGAACAGCTCCGGCGCCAGGCCGCCCCACTGCTGCAGCACCTCGTAAAACCAGCGATTCTGCTCGCACTCCGCCATCGGGTGGGCGTCGCAGCATGGAGTGATGTGGCAGAGGCGGATAACGACATTCTTCCGCGGGCGGATGGTCTTCGGCGGGCGCACGGTGTAGGTATAGGCGAAGGTGTCAAAATAGATGTGCGGGAACTCGGGCTCCAGCCGCTCGGCCACCTTGTTCACGAAGTAGAGCATGGTGCCGGAGGGCGAGCCTTCCGCTTCGTCGATGGCCCGGCACTTCTCGCAGGTGCACCAGCCGTTCCAGTCATTTTGCGTGATGGAGACGATGCGCGCGCCGGGGTCCCGCTTCAGCCAGTCGCGCACGCGGTCGCACACGATCTCAAAGACGTCCTCATTCGTCAGGCAGAGCTGCGCGTCGAGGTGCGTCCGCTTGCCGTTCAGCTCGGAGAAATACTCAGGGTGCTCTTCGAAATACTGTTCCGGCGGGATTAGCATGTTAAAGGTGTGGCAGAAGTGGACGGCGTAAATCCACTTGCCGCCGTGTTTCTCCTCCAGCGCGCCCATGTAGCTGTTCGCCCGGTTCCGCGCCAGCCAGTCGCCATCGCCCCACACCGCGGAGAAGAACGGCTCGCGGTAGCGGAACTGCGGCACGTGGACGATGTCCAGCTCGCCGACCTCCAGCGCCGTCCGCTCCGGAATGATGGTGCAGCTCGGTGTCAGCCACCGGCAGCCCAGCACCTGATCGAGGAACTGATAGACCGCATAGAGAGTCGCCCGCGGTGTCGGTCCCGCCAGTACCAGCGCATTGCCCACCGTTTTGACGATGACGCCGTCCTCCTGCAGCCCGCCCCAGTCGAACCCCTGCAGCAGCGGCTCCGTCAGCCCCCGCCCCAGCAATATCGCCGGCTCCGTTCCCTCCGCCGGTCCCTCCTGCACCGGGAACTCCCTCCCGGTCATCTGCCGCAAATGCGCCTGCAGCTCCTCCGCCGCATACCGCTCCGGCGCCGCCGCCCCGGCCGGCAGGTAGATCGTCGCCAACGTAAGATCGAGTTGCGATGATAGCATTATATGCTCCCCTGGGATGCACCCACCTCGGCCCTGAAAGGGCCACGGATTTTAGCCCGGGGTCGCAACCCCGGGGAAAGGTCACCGAGAAAAGATCCGTTCCGCCCTGAAGGGGCGGCGGGAATGATTATCTACATTGTATTCGAAAACTAGTCGCATTATCTGCCCGGCGCCCCTTCAGGGCGCAGCATATATAGGCGCACCGCTTCCCCAGGGTTGCGACCCTGGGCTAAAATCCGTGGCCCTTTCAGGGCCTAAGCGGTTGCTTTGCCAACTGCCTGCCCGGCCTCGCCCAGCAGCGGCGCGTCGACAAACTCATCCAGCCCCAGGCCGCGCAGGTCGGCGACGGCGCCGCGCTCCTCGGCGTCATACAGCTTCCAGATCACGCGCAGGCTCTGCAGCGCCACGCGCGGGTTGGCGATGGGCTGCCGGCCGGTCTCGATGCAGTCCAGCAGCTCGGTGACCTCCGCGTTGGTCGCCTTCCCGCTGGGCTCCCGTTTCATCAACAGCGTGCAGCTCGAGCTCTCCACCTGTGCCCCGGCCGCCAGCGCCGCCTGAAGCGCGGGCAGGTCGCCACCCTCGGGATTCCGATGCAGCATAATAGTGCCTTCCCGGTGATTCAGCTCCAGCATACCCTCCGTGCAGTGTGCGTGCACCGCGTAGCCCAGCCGTGTGCCGCGAGCGCCCCAGGAGCCGAAGTGGTAGCCCAGCGCGCCGCCCGCGAAGCGAATGGCCACGTTGCTGGTGCCTTCCATCTCCATCCACGGCGTGCCCAGGTTGGTGCCGGTATGCGTGCCGTGCACCGGTGCGCCCAGCCAGTGCAGCAACAGGTCGATGTAGTGGCAGCCGTGGCTGAACAACTGCCCGCCGCCTACCCGCATGCGCTGCCCCAGCCATGTCCCGCGCGTCAGGTCGGTCAGCTGCTCGGTCCAGACCGAGACCTGAAAGACGGTGCCGAAAACCTGCTCGCGGATCAGCCGGCCCATCTCCGTCCACAGCGGATCGTGCCGCATCACGTAGCCCACGCTCAACACGCGCCCGCTCGCCTCCGCCGCGTGGATCAGGTCAAGGCATTGCGCCTCGGTGTTGGCCAGCGGTTTTTCCATCAGCATGTGCTTGCCCGCCGCCAGGCAGTCCAGCCCCACCCGGTGGTGCAGGTCGTGCGGCAGCGCCAGGATGACGGCATCCACCGCATCCAGCGCTTCCCGGTAATCCGTGAACGCCCGCGCGCCCGGAATCCCCTCCGCCGCCTTTTCCGCCCGCTCCAGCTCGATGTCCACCGCCGCCGTGATCTGCAACCGCGGCTCCAACGCCCGCAAGCCGTGCAGGAACGAGCCGGCCATGGTGCCGCATCCGATCATGCCTAAACGAATCATATGTCCTCCTGCGAGCCCAGGATTTTACCGCGGCTTCGCCAATATCTCATGTATCTGCAGCTCCGGGAAATGCCGGGCATACACCGGACTGATCACGATCGCCGTGTCCGCCCCCTCGCCGCTGCCCGCGATGGCGATAGCCTCTTGCGCCATGTCCAGCAGGCCGGCGTCGGCGGCCATAATGGCCACTTCCACCGCCACCTTCATGCCCTGGCCGAAGGTGTAATAGGTTTTACAGATGACCTTTCCGGGTACACTGTCAGAAAGGGCGTCGTTCACCCCGCCGGTCAACCCGTTCAGACACATCACCACCGGGATGCCCTTCGCCTCGATGGCCTGCCGCTCTGCCGGTGTCATCACCCAGCCCTCCGGCGTATAGGCGGCGCTGATGGTGACGGCGATAATTTTAACCCCCGTGCCCGCGAAGATGCCGTGCGCCGTTTCCGCCGTGTAGCCATGGTTGGTCGCCAGCACCACCTGTGTGATGCCTAGCGCCTTCGCCCGCTCGGCGGCAATCTGCAAGGTGGCCTCAGTGTTGGCCTTGCCCGGCTGTTCGAAATACAGGGTGCGTGTCTCCATAATGACCCCCCTTCAATCTCTGATTCTTTCGCTCTCTTTTCCTCTTCTCCTGCGTTATTTTGCAGAAAGAGCAGGCCAGTCCTTTGTTGCATGCTCCGCACATCAATCCTATTGACAATTCGGCGAACAGGTGTATTATTCAGATATG
>Ga0172369_10000183_pt1 | contig 89684 bp, 72 predicted proteins | sample LakKiv25m_FD_114539 | JGI IMG/M metagenome (GOLD analysis project Ga0172369, IMG submission 114539) | Freshwater microbial communities from Kabuno Bay, South-Kivu, Congo - kab_022012_11.25m | ecosystem: Environmental > Aquatic > Freshwater > Lake | place: Democratic Republic of the Congo... | reverse complement strand
GTTGTAGTTTTTGGATTCGCAAGAATTTTTCCACCTGCTAATAGATCCAATCCAGCAACACCGATGACAGCACCAACTGCATATTTTGAACTGCTGGTCAAGAAATCTTTTCTGGTAATTTCATTAGACATATTTTTCTCCCTTCTATTATCCTTTTGTTTTAGAATTAAGTATTTGAATGACTTGAGTTAATCTTTCATCTGATGAATTAATTTGATGTGCCTTAACAAAGTAGCCGACTGAAAATTGTATATTACAATAGAGCCACAGTATTCCGAGTTCTACAAACAATTCATATTGATCAGATCTTTCGACCTTACCGCTCTCCAGTTCAGAAACCAGTTCGGGGCAAGGACAACCCTCTTCTTCCGGTTTCGTATTAATAATGCAATCAGCGTCTTCTCTTAGAAGTGTTAGAAATAGATCGAAAGCTTTATTCAGATTTTTAGTTTGTGTATAACAAACTATAAGTTTTTTTCTTGTGCATATATCAGCGGGAGCTTGTAGAAAAGAATTTTCTAACTCTGATAAAGCTAAAGAATAATTCCGGTTAAGAAAGTGGTAATTGCCCAACATTTCACTCATGGAATTAATTACACAAATTGCTTGCCATTTTTTAGAAGCGAATAAAGGTTTTTTTTGAAGTGTTTTGTTGGGGGAGCTTAAATAAAGTGTTGCATAAAATGCAACACTTTATGATAAAGGATTTTGTTGTAGCAAGTTAGTCGGATATAACAAAGTGTTGCAAATGCAACGTTTTAATTTTTGTTTTGATCCGCATTTTTAAGATAGCGCCAAATCGTTGTTCGGTCAACACCAAGAATTTTGGCAACAGCGGATTTATTCCATTTATTCTTTTCAAGTAAATCAAACAACTCTCTACTATTAATTTTGCCTAATGTTACTGTCTCTTCTTTGCATTTAATTTTTACACTATTACGTATTGACGGCGGTAGACAACATTTGCAAATTGAGTTTTCTCTTTTTGTTCTTACAAATGCATACTCGATTGCATTTTCAAACTCACGAACATTACCCGGCCAATCGTATTGCATCAACATATCCAGTGCATCAACATCTATATCAAGGATATTTTTTTTATAAATCAGATTAAATTTTTGGATGAAATGTTTTATCAAAAAAGTGATATCGTCTTTTCGGTTTCTTAGAGGCGGAACTTCGATGGGTATTACATTAAGGCGGAAGAATAAATCCTCCCTAAATTTTCCAGTGGTAAGCGCTTCTTTAATTTTAAGATTTGTCGCTGCAATTATTCTAACGTCAACTTTTCTTGTAACGGATTCTCCAACCCTTTCAAAAGCTCCTTCTTGAATAACGCGCAAAATTTGTGCTTGCATATTTAACGGCATCTCGGTGATTTCATCAAGGAAGATCGTTCCTTTATCGGCTAATTCAAAACGTCCGATTCTATCGCTAACGGCATCTGTAAACGCTCCTTTCACATGACCAAATAATTCACTTGCTAATAAATTATGCGGAAGTACGGAACAATTTACTTTTACAAACTTTTGTTCCCTCCGCCGGCTTGTTTCCTGAATTGCGTTTGCAATAAGTTCTTTCCCTGTCCCTGTTTCTCCTTGTATTAGAACAGAGGCATTCGAATTAGAAATTTCCTCAATCAATTCGAATATCTCCATCATAGACTTACTATACCCCACTATTCCATGATAATTCTTCGTCGAAAGATATTTGTCTATTTCTATCAAGTTTGTAATATCCCGGAATGATACTACCCCGCCTACTGGTTCGTTTTTGCTGTTTTTAAGAACTGTGGCATTAATTTTTACAGGAAATGATTTCAAATCGAAGCAATTATATTTTGATTCCAGATCGTAGATATTATTACCATTAAGAAGTGCTTTGGCGATTGGACAATCGGATTCGCACAAATTTGTGTTGAAAACATGTTTACATATTTTCCCTAAAACATCTTCGCGTTTATACCCGGAAATTTTTTCTGCTGCTGAATTAAAAAAATTTATTTTGAAATCCTTGTCTACGGTAAATAAACCTTCCGCAAGCGAGTCCAATATTTCATTCTGAAAATTTCTTTCCATAACGACTCAATTTAGTGAATGTTGCTATATATCAAATAAATCCCACCTAAAATTACTAGAATTCCGCATATTTTTTTTACCAAAAGAATTGTTTTTGATTCTTCGCTCCAGTTCAAATACTTCTGAACTTTTCCAGTCAACGTCCCCGCACCAACGATAACTGAACAATGCCCAATACCAAAAGCCAGAAGAAAAGTTACAGCAAGAAAATAATTTGTTCGTGCAGTTTGAAAAACAACCCCCAGCACCGGAGCCATATATGCAAACGTACAAGGTCCTAATGCCAAGCCGAAAAGCAATCCAAGAATTAATGCAGCTAACAATCCCTTTTTTTTTGTTTTTCTTAGTCCAGCATTATTCCAATCCAGCTTTATAATATCAAGAAGATAAAGCCCGACTAAAAAGAAAATTCCGGCTACAAGATAATTTCCAACTCCGCCAATATCTCCCATCAATCTTCCAAGCGATGCTGTTATAATTCCAATCAACGCAATTGTCATTAATATTCCGACAGAAAATACTAAAGAGATATTGAACGTTTTTCTAATAGAAATTTTCCCTTGCGAGTTTACAAAACCAACCACAAGCGGTATACTCGATAAATGACAAGGTGAGAGCAGAATTGACAATATACCCCAACCAAAAGAAGCAAGAATAGCAAGCCAGATTGCACCATTCATTGCTTCATATAAAGAATTAAAAATTCCGTCAATCATATCAACTTTTAGAATTACTTGGTTTTACTCCTTTCGACAGAAGCAGTTTATCAATTTCTTTTTCGGGATAAAATCCTTCGTGACGGAAAAACTCCTTTCCATTTTCATCAAGAAATATTTGTGTGGGAATTAACTTAATACCGTATTTCTCTGCATAAGGTTTGCCTCCGTCAGTCCATACATCATAGAAAATAACTTTTACTTGTCCCGCATATTTTGATTCAATTGCTTTCATCACCGGTTGCATTTGTTTGCAAGGAATACAATTCACAGAACCAAGTTCAACAAATGTTACTTTTGATTTTACGATTTCATTCTTCGTCTCTTTTGAATTTTGTGCCAAAAGATTTGTAATCATTAATGTTGTAAAAAGTAAAGCTACCATTAATTTTTTCATAATAAATTCCCTTGTTTTAACCATTCAAGTATTTTTTCTTTTGAGGGGACTATCCCTGAGCTAATAACTTTTTCATTTATTACCAAACCTGGTGTTGCAAGAATTCCATACCTAATAAATTCTTGTAGATCAGTTACTTTTTCTACTATCGCATCAATTTTATTTTCCTTAATAATGTTTCTAACCATCTCTTCTAGATTTGAGCATCTCTTACAACCGGTACCAAGAATTTTTACAATCATTTTCAACTCCTTCAATAGATAAGATTGAATAAATAACCGACAATAATAATTCCAACAGCTACTATGCTTACAAAAATTAGTATCAACTGAATCTTAAGGACCTTCTTAAGAATAATTGTTTCCGGCAGCGATAGCCCGATAACACTCATCATAAATGCAAGCACAGTTCCAAGCGATGCGCCTTTCTCAAGTAACGCTTGTACAATAGGAATTATTCCGGCAGCATTCGAGTACATCGGTACTCCGATTAACACTGCAATCGGAACAGACCACCAAGCGCTTTTTCCCATCAAGCCAGCCATAAAATTTTCCGGCACATATCCGTGAATCCCGGCGCCGACAGCAATTCCAATAACAATGTAAATCCAAACTTTCCCAACAATCTCTTTTACCGCATCTATACCGGAAGATATTCTTTCGGAAAAAGTCGGCTTCGCTTCTTCTATTTCTAAATGACCCGCTTTTACTTTGTAAACCCAATCTTCAACATATTTTTCTAATTTAAGTTTGCCAATTGTAAAACCGGAAATCATTGCGATTATTAATCCGGTTGACATATATAGCAGTGCTGTTTTCCATCCGAATAATCCAAAGAGAAGAACTACAGCAACTTCGTTTATCATTGGCGCAGCAATTAAAAAAGAAAATGTTACTCCAAGCGGTATACCGCTTTCAACAAATCCAAGAAATAAAGGAATTGCAGAACAAGAACAGAATGGCGTTACTATTCCAAGCATACTTGCCATTACATTTCCAACAAATAGTTTTTTACCGTCAAGTATTTTTCTTGTCTTTTCCGGTGAGAAATAACTTCTGATTATTCCCACCACAAAAACAATTAATGTAAGCAGCAGAAGAACTTTCGGCACTTCGAAAACAAAAAACCAAACTGCATTTGTTAGATGTGTGTCTTTGGGAAGATTTATTATCTCATAGACAAAGATGTTCGCAATGTTTTCAAGATTTAAATAAACAAACAGCCATACCGGAATTAGCAAAGCCGGGATTAGTACTTTCGATTTTATTTTATTCAAAGATTCAGTTTCAACAAAAAAGTTCATACAATCGCCTTCGCTTCTTCAGTTTTAAGAAAATATTTTTTCTGAAACCACAGCGCTACATTAACCAAACTGATTAACACCGGCACTTCTACAAGCGGTCCGATCACGGCGGCGAATGCTTCTCCGCTATTTATTCCGAAGACTGCAACGGCAACAGCGATAGCTAATTCAAAATTATTGCTTGCCGCTGTAAACGAAAGCGTTGCTGTCTTGGAATAATCGGCACCGATTTTTTTGCCTAAATAAAACGAAACAAAAAACATTATTACAAAATAAATTACCAGCGGGATTGCAATTCGCACCACATCAAGAGGAATTTTCACAATGTACTCACCTTTGAGTGAGAACATTACAATGATTGTAAAGAGCAGAGCAATCAAAGTAATCGGTGAGATTTTGGGAATGAATTTCGTTTGATACCATTCTTTGTTTTTTATTTTGATTAATGTAAAGCGCGTAATTATTCCGGCTATGAAAGGAATACCGAGATAAATGAAAACACTTTCTGCAATTTGTCCGATGGTTATGTTTACGGCGAAAGTTTTTAATCCAAGCAGTGACGGAAATATTGTTAAGAATACATAAGCATAAATCGAAAAGAAGAGAACTTGAAAAATAGAATTGAACGCAACAAGTCCTGCAGCGTATTCCGTATCGCCTTTGGCAAGTTCATTCCAGACAATTACCATCGCAATACAACGTGCAAGACCGATTAAAATTAATCCGGCCATGTATTCCGGATAGTCTTGGAGAAAAAGAATTGCGAGGAAGAACATCAGTACGGGGCCGATGATCCAATTTTGCACAAGTGAAAGTAAAAGAATTTTTACATTACGGAATACATCTCCGAGTTCTTCATATTTAACTTTTGCAAGCGGAGGATACATCATTAATATTAATCCAATCGCAATTGGAATGTTTGTAGTACCGGATTGAAATGAATTCCAGAAATTTACTATTCCGGGGAAAACATAACCCGAAAAAACACCGACAAACATTGCTAGAAAGATCCACAGTGTTAAATAACGATCCAGAAATGAAAGTTTTTTTGTAAGAGTTGTCATTTCAATTCCATAATAATTTTTTTGTGGAATGCTGTAAACTCTTCAACTATCTCATCGCGAACACGGCGGTAAACCGGAAAAACTTCATCATCGGTTCCTATTGCATCTGCCGGATCATCAAAACCTATGTGAAGTTTGTGTTTTACATTTCCCATGAACACCGGACAAGTTTCTTTTGCGTTGTCGCAAACAGTTATCACATAATCAAAAGACTGATGAATAAATTGATCAACATTTTTAGAATATCCTTTGCTGATATCAATTCCGATTTCCTTCATTACTTTGATTGCGTTCGGATTTACTTGTTGAGCAGGATTTGTCCCGGCAGAAAATACTTCCAGAGAAGAATCAAGTGATTTTAAGAACCCTTCCGCCATTTGGCTGCGGCATGAGTTGCCTGTGCATAAAATTAAAATTTTTCTATTCATTTTCATTCTTAAATAGAACACTGATTTATTAAGATGTTTAAGATTTATTATGATCTATCTTAGATAATATGAAATCATTAAAATCAGTGTTCCATTTTTTAATTTTTATTTGCCGTTACAGTTATGCTAAAGATGCCAACCTTGCTTTCCCTGTATTGCTTAAGTGCCGCTTCGGTTAAGTAATCTTTAAGAATTTCATCCGGCAAATCAATTACTTTGGTTTTTTTAACTTCAACATTTTTAAAACCGGATTCCTCGATGATTTTCAAATACTCATCATATTGAACCGCACCTGCAACACAACCTGCGTACATCATTGCAGATTTTTTCAAGTTGGCCGGTAATTCCCCTTTTATTACAATATCGGAAACGCAAAAATGCCCGTTATTTTTTAGTATTCTATAAATTTCAGCAAAAGCTTTTTGTTTACTCGGAACAAGGTTCAAGACACAATTGCTTACGACTACATCTGCAATTGAATTATCAAGCGGCATCTCTTCTATTTCTCCTAGATGGAACTCAACATTTTTATAACCTAGCTTTTGATTATTACGGTTTGCTTTATCAATCATTTCCTGGGTCATATCAATCCCTATTACTTTGCCTTCATCGCCAACTATTGCGCGTGCAACAAAGACATCATTACCGGCACCGCTGCCAAGATCAACTACAACATCACCCTTTTTTATTCCGGCAAATTTGGTTGGTAGTCCGCATCCCAGACCAAGATCTGCATCGGCAACGTACCCGTCAAGATGATCATATTCATCCTGCATTATTGTGTAGCCTACAATTTTATTATCTGTTGTTCCGCAGCAGGAAGTTGGTCCGCAACATGATGCGGATTGTTTTGCAATTTGTCCGTACTTCTCTTTTACCATTTCCTTTATTTCTTTTTCGTTCTGCATGATTTTACTCCTTTGCATGTATAATGATTAAAAATAATCTCAAACTCTTTTTTTGCTTTATTCAGACTTTCAGGGTTTACACAGTAACATACTTTCGGTCCGTCTATATCGCCTTTAATTAACCCAACACGTTTTAATTCCTTTAAATGCTGGGAAACCGTTGATTGTGCGAGCGGCAGTAATTCAACGATATCTCCGCACATACAAACATTCATCTCGGTTAGGATTTTAAGTATTTGGATTCTTGCAGGATGAGATAGTGCTTTTGCAATATCCGCAAGGTAGATTGCTTCTTTTTCGAATTCATTCGTTTTGGCAACTGCCATTATGATTCCTTTATCGTTCATCGTAAATATACGATAGATAAAATGTAAAGTTCAAGAGAAAATTTCAAAATGTTTTGATAAATAAAAAAGCCCTCTAATTGAGGGCTTAATTAACTACTGAATTGTATTTTGCTATCGGCTTCTTTGGCGCTGTTGTTCTTCTTCGGGCTTTTTATCAACTACCAATTTATGATCAAGGTTCGCAACCTTTAGCGCTATGTTTGAAGATAGTAATGCGGTTTTCAATATTTTTTCAAAATTTATTTTATCAACATCATCTGTCGGCCTGTGATAATCAGCTCTCATATCATCAAAGAAAAATACTACCGGAATTCCTTTCCTTGCAAAATTGTAATGATCGCTTCGTGAGTAAAAACGGTTCGGGTCATTGGGATCATCATATTTATAATTCAAATTATACTTAACCGTTTCGGAATTTACTTCTTTGACAAGATTTCCGAATTCAGTGCTTAATTTATTCGAACCAATGCAGTGTAGTGAATCAATATTTTCCCGTCCAACCATATCCATATTTATATCAACAACTACGTCTTTCATAAAACTTCCGTTATCAGTCGCATATCTAGAACCAAGCAGCCCCTTCTCTTCGCCGGTATTAAAAACAGCAAGGATTGATCTTTTGTTTTTCCTTTCAACTGAGAGCATACGCATTGATTCCAAAACCGCTACGGTGCCGGAACCATCATCATCCGCACCATTGCTTACAGTACCGCCTCTTGTCCCTAAATGATCGTAGTGCGCACTGATAACAACAAATTCATTTTTAAGCACCGGGTCGGTGCCTTCAATCAAACCAATAACATTTCTTGCGTTCACTACTTTAGAAAATGGTTTTACATCATATTTAAGTTTCTTTTTTATTTCGAAAGATTGTATCGGTTCTTTCGCTTTTAACATTTCAGTTAATTTTTCATATGAATATTTTTCGCCGGCTAATATTTTTCCAACAAACTTTTCTCCAACAGTAAAAACAGGAATGTTTTTAATTACTTCCTGTGGTTCTTTAGAAATAAAAGAAATGGACGGTTGAGTACCAAATTCCTTAATACGACCCCAAAAGGACTTCAACCGCTCATCAACAATTATTAAAATTCCAACCGCACCTTTTTCCCTAGCAAGTTTTACTTTTGCATCGGTGTTAAACAAGTTCATCTGCATTGCACTTGGTGAAGCGGTCTTTTCTCTTGGTGGTTCTCCGCTTAATATCAAAACGGTTTTACCTTTTACATCAATATTTGCATAGTCGTTATAATTATATTCCTTCTGAGTTAAACCATACCCGGCAAATACAATTCCGGTTGATTGTTTTGAGAAAGATGAATCTGCCAATCCTCTTGATAATTTTATAAAATCATCACCCAAGAAAAAATCGGAAACAGAATTTGAATTATCGAGTAAGGCAATTTTAGAATCAAGTTCATACCCGGAAGAAAGAAGATCAAAATTTTGGAAATATGTTCCGTTATCACCGTACGGTTTCACTCCGTATTTTTCCAGCTCAGCGGCAATAAACAAAGAAGCCAATTTTTCTCCGTGTGTAGTTGCTTCTCTTCCTTCAAATTCATCTGAAGCCAGTACCTCAAGATTGGCCTTTACGTTTGTAATTCCTGTTTTATCCTTTAATTGTGCTTGAACAGTTAGCGATGTGAAAAGGAATAAAAAAATAGTTGCCAAAATCCTGCTTTGCATTTTCATAATTATTAATCCATTTGGTTAATAGATATTATGACTAATTAACTTTTGTTGATAAATTGTGGCTGAAGTTAATTAATTAATTTTTCTAATACATACCTTTAACAATATTTAACGTTTCTAATTTGTAATTGAAATTATTATGTTATAGTTGGAGACTAGGTCTTAGAGACCGGGGTAGCGGACTTAGATGGACGTTGCCGTCTCCGTTTATAAAAGTATCTTGACAAATTTCTTCGTAAATTTTCTTCAAATGAAAGGCAATTTTGAATTTCTCACGTCTAATCACACACTAAAGTTTTTCAATTAAAAATAGAGGGCTTATGAAAAAAGTCTTAGCATTATTTTGCTTTACTTTATTCGCACTAACATCTCTTACTCTTTTTGCTCAAGTAGATGCACGCATGATGCAGAATCCCGATGTATCAAAAACTCATATTGTTTTTACCTACGGCGGGGATTTGTGGATCGTAACCAAAGAAGGCGGAACTGCGTTAAAACTCAGTTCTCCTTCAGGACAAGAACTGTTTGCAAAATTTTCTCCCGACGGTTCTCAAATTGCATACAACGGGATTTACAACGGTAATTTTGATGTTTATGTAATTCCAACTATGGGCGGTGTGCCAACACGCGTTACTCACCATGGTATGTCAGACAGAATAATTGATTGGTATCCCGATGGAAAAAATTTGCTGTATGCTTCTTCTATGAACAGCGGCAAACAAAGATTTAGTCAATTCTATAAAGTAAGCGTGGACGGGGGTCTTCCTGAAAAACTTCAGGTTCCTTATGGTGAAATGGCTTCTTTATCTCCTGACGGTAAAAAAATCGCTTACACACCGTTAACTCAAGCATTCAGGACATGGAAAAGGTATCGCGGCGGTTGGAACGCTGACATTTGGATTTTCGATCTCGAAAAAAATAGTGCGGAGAATATTTCCAACAGTACTACAAACGATGAATTCCCGATGTGGTCCGGAAACAAAATTTATTATTTATCCGACCGGGGAAAAGATTTACGCGCCAACATTTGGTCTTATGATCTGAACACAAAAGAAAATAAACAAATTACAAAGTTCACAGATTATGACATTCATTTTCCGTCCCTTGGACCATCTGATATTGTTTTTGAAAACGGAGGTAAAATTTATTTACTGAGTCTTGCTGATGAAAGATACAAGGAAGTAAATATCAAATTGGTTACAGATGAATTAACACTAATGCCGAAAATTGAAAAGGTGGCTAATCTGTTACAGGGCAGCTGGCTTTCTCCAGATGGTAAACGCGCTGTTGTTGAAGCCCGCGGAGAATTATTTTCGGTTCCTGCTGTAAACGGACCAATTTATAATATAACAAAAAGTTCAGGCGTTGCGGAAAGATATCCTGCATGGTCGCCGGATGGTAAATTTATTGCATATTGGAGTGATAAATCCGGCGAATATGAATTGACCTTACGTAATATGGAAAAGCCAACCGAAGAAAAACAACTCACTTCTTATGGCCCGGGATACAGGTATCAATTGTTCTGGTCTCCGAACAGTAAGATGGTTGCTTTCATGGATAAAGCCATGGAAATAAAAATTTATGATATGGAAAAAGATAAAACTTACGATGTAGATAAAGGGCTCTATTTTTATCAAGGGGGATTGCAGGGATTTACAGTTGGCTGGTCTTCCGACAGCAAATGGCTTGCTTACTCACGCGATCTTGAAACGCAAAAAGGCGCTATCTTTTTATATAATGTAGCAGGAGGTAAAACACACCAGGTAACTTCCGGTTATTACGGCGATGCAAATCCTGTATTTGATCCGGATGGAAAATATCTTTACTTCTCAACCAACAGAACTATCAATCCGGTTTACAGTGATATTGATAACACATTTATATATCCGAATTCTACAAATATTGCTGCCGTTACCTTGAATAATGAAGTCCTCTCTCCTCTCGCACCTAAAAACGATACAACTTCTGTAAAGAAGGAAGAACCAAAGAAAGACGAGAAAAAAGATGATAAGAAAAATGATAAAGACACAAAGAAAGATGAAGCAAAGGATAAGCCGAAAGATGTAAAGATCACTTTGGAAAATTTTGAGAACCGTTTAGTTGTTCTACCTGCAGCACCGGGCAATTATGGAAATATTGCCGCAGTGTCGGGAAAAATAATTTATCATAGGGTTCCGAATACAGGTGCCGCGAATAAGAATAAATCCGTTGTTTATTTCGATCTTGACGCGCGTGAAGAGAAAACAATTATTGACGATGCCGATTATTTCCAAGTAAGCGCCGATGGAAAGAAAATTCTTCTCGGAAAAGGAAATAATTTTTCAGTCGTTGATATTGCCCCAGCCCAGAAAATGGAAAAGATGATGCCGACGGCACAGCTTGAAATGACAATCAATCCCAAAGAAGAATGGAAACAAATTTTTAACGATGTCTGGAGATTTGAGCGCGATTTCTTTTACGATCCCAATATGCATGGAGTGGAGTGGAAAGAAATGCGTACCCATTACGGAAAATTAATTGATAACTGTGTTACCCGTTGGGATGTAAATTTTGTCCTGGGTGAATTGATTGCTGAATTAAATGCATCTCATACATACCGCGGCGGCGGCGATACTGATGAAGCCCCGACAAAAAATGTTGGCTATCTCGGAATTAATTGGGAAATTTCCAACGGTGCATTCAAAATTAAAAAAATAATTAACGGCGCTCCGTGGGATTCCGAAGTGCGTTCACCTCTTATGATGCCGGGATTAAAAGTAAAAGAAGGAGATTACATTCTTGCGGTCAACGGCGAAGCACTTGATGTTTCCAAAGATCCATGGACATCCTTTGAAGGATTGGCAAATAAAACTGTTGAACTTACAATTAACAACAAACCAACTTTCGATGGCGCGCAGAAAATAACAGTAAGCACAATTGATGATGAAACACGTTTAAGGAATTTAGAATGGATTGAATCGAATAGAAAACGTGTTGAAGAAGCTACAAATGGAAAGATCGGCTATATTTACGTTCCAAGTACCGGTGTTGACGGACAAAACGAATTAGTCCGGCAGTTTGCGGCACAGTATAAAAAAGACGGTTTGATAATTGATGAGCGTTTCAATAACGGCGGACAAATTCCCGACCGCTTTATTGAATTGTTAGATAGAAAACCTTTGGCATTCTGGGCAGTGCGTGATGGAAAAACATGGCAATGGCCTCCATATGCAAACTTCGGCCCCAAAGTGATGCTGATTAACGGATGGAGCGGTTCAGGTGGAGATGCATTCCCGGATTATTTCAGAAAAGCAAAATTGGGTCCGCTTGTTGGAATGCGAACCTGGGGCGGATTGATTGGAATCAGCGGTGCGCCAAATTTAATAGATGGCGGATCTGTTACAGTTCCAACTTTCAGAATGTACGACCCGGATGGAAAATGGTTTAAGGAAGGATACGGTGTGGACCCGGATATTGAAGTGATTGACGATCCCGCACAACTTGCAAGGGGTGTTGATCCCCAACTTGAAAAAGGAATTCAAGAAGTGATGAGACTATTAGAGAAGAATCCGCCGGTAAACCCGAATCATCCCCCATACGAGAAACGATAATTTATAATGAAAGGCGCCCTTAGGGACGCCTTTTTTCTTGGGCAAATCAAAAGTTAAAAATTGTTAGCGTACGAATTATTAATAGAATTATACATTTATTTTTTTTAGGTTTGGCTACAATTCAAAAAAGAAGAAACTCTTTATTGATGAACAACAACATAAATTCCTATCCTTTATCTTCTCGCGCTGAATTATTGACGCATATTAATTTTCACAATAAAAACACGGAGTTGTTATGAAATTAGTTCGTCTCTTTTTGATTTTTCTAATAGCGCAATCATTTGTTATTGCGCAGGAAAAAGATGATACTAAAGAACCGAAAAAAGAAAAAGACAAACTTTCAAGCAGTACCTTCGGCGGATTAAAATTCCGTAGTATAGGACCGGCTTTTACTTCCGGACGTATTGCTGACTTTGCCGTAAATCCAAACAACAATAGTGAGTATTACGTTGCGACTGCAAGCGGCGGCTTATGGAAAACTTTGAATAACGGAACTACGTGGCAAGCTCTTGCAGATACTGTGCAGGCATACTCGATGGGCTGTGTTGTTCTTGATCCGACAAACTCAAGCGTTGTTTGGCTTGGTACAGGTGAAAACAATCACCAGCGTGCACTTGGTTACGGAACCGGCGTGTATAAATCTATTGACGGCGGACAGAACTGGAAATTTATGGGGCTGAAAGATTCACGGCAGATCGGAGGAATTGTTGTTGATCCAAAAAATCCTAACATTGTTTACGTTGCTGCAGAAGGTTCTGTCTGGGGACCCGGCGGCGACCGTGGTCTTTATAAAACAATAGACGGCGGTAAAACCTGGAATAAAGTTTTAAACATCAGCGAAAACACCGGCGTAAATAATATTGTTATGGATCCGAGAGATCCCAATGTTTTATATGCGACATCAGAACAAAGACGAAGACACATTTTTACAAAAATAGGCGGTGGACCTGAGACTGCTGTTTATAAATCCAATGATGCTGGTGCTACATGGGATAAATTAACCAACGGTATTCCTTCGATTGATAAAGGCGGAATGGGAATTGCAATTTCTCCTGTTAATCCCGATGTAATTTATTTAATTGTTGAAGCGGCCGAAGGTAAAGGAGGATTTTTCAGATCTACAAACCGCGGCGCATCATGGGAAAAGATGAGTGATCACACTTCTCAAGGGCAATACTACAATGAAATCTATTGCGACCCTAAAGAAGTTGATAAAGTTTTTTCAACCGAAACCGTAACTCAATACACCGAAGATGCTGGAAAAACCTGGAAACCATTCGGTAATAGCGATAGACATGTTGATGATCATGCATTATGGATTGATCCTACAGATACAAAACATATAATGATCGGCGGTGACGGCGGCGTGTATGAAACATTTGATATGGGTAAAACTTTTCTTTTTAAATCTAATTTACCGGTCACTCAATTTTATAGAGTTAATACCGATAACGATCTACCTTTCTATAATATATACGCCGGAACACAAGATAACAATAGTTTCGGCGGGCCATCACGTTCCATACGGGGCAGCGGAGTTATTAGTGATGACTGGGTCGTAACAAATGGCGGTGATGGTTTTTGGACGGCTATTGATCCAACTAACCCGGATATAGTTTATGCGGAATCACAATATGGCGGAATGGTTCGCTTCGATAAAAAAAGCGGTGAAGCTATAGACATCCGGCCCGAACCGGCAAAAGGAGAAAAAACATTTAAGTGGTATTGGGACACTCCTTTAATCTTAAGTCCGCATTCATCAACTCGCTTATATACTGCAGCAGAAAAAGTTTTTAGAAGTGATGACCGGGGAGATTCGTGGACTGAAATTAGTGACGATCTTACAACTAAAACAGACCGCAATACTTTTCAAGTGATGGGAAAATTTTGGAGTATTGATGCTGACGCAAAAGATGTGAGTACTTCGCAATTCGGATTAATCGTTTCACTTGCCGAATCAATTAAAAAAGAAAATCTTTTATATGCAGGAACCGATGACGGATTGATTCAAGTAACAGAAGATCAAAAGACCTGGCGTAAGATCGAAGAATTCCCGGGAGTTCCGAAATACACACTTGTCAGTGATATTCTCCCTTCCCGTTTTGATGAAAATGTTGTTTACGCAACATTTAATAATCACAAACGGGATGATTTCAAACCTTATATTATTAAGAGTAATGATAAAGGTAAGACTTGGAAATCAATTTCAAGCAATCTGCCTGCTAACGGTGCTGTTAATACAATTGTTGAAGATCCGATAAATCCAAAATTATTATTTGTCGGTACAGAGTGGGGAGTTTTCTTCACCGTTGACGGCGGTGAAAAATGGATTCAGCTAAAAGCCGGAATTCCTCTTGTAAAAGTTCCGGATATTACAATTCAAGAAAGGGAAAAAGATTTGGTTGTTGCAACTTTCGGAAGAGGATTTTATGTATTAGACGATTACTCTTCTCTGCGAACCGTAAGCAAAGAGCTTTTAGAAAAAGATGCTTATATGTTTCCGATCAAAGATGCCTTGATGTACATTCCAAGCGGCGGGCATGGTGCACAAGGTTCAAATTATTTTAGAGCACCGAATCCGGAATACGGCGGAACATTTACATACTATATTAAAGACGTTCCCAAAACCTTAAAAGCAGAACGCAAACAAAAAGAGAAAGCATTATTCAAAGATGGCAAACCAATTCCTCAGCCGTCACTTGATGAACTGCATGAGGAAGAACTTGAAAAAGATCCTTATCTAATTTTCAAAATTATGGATGAGACCGGTTTAGTTATAAGAAAAATAACAAAATCTGCCGGTAGCGGAATTAATCGTATTAACTGGGACCTTCGATACGAGAGCACATCACCAATTGTCGTAGATAAATTTGAACCAATTTCTTCCGGAGGAAGCGGCAGAAGAAGAAGCAGCGGCAGCGGTATTTTAGCTATGCCGGGTAAATACAAAATTTCTTTATCAATGGTTGTAAGAAATCAAGAGAAAGAATTATTGGTGCCAACTGAGTTTAATGTTGTTCCGCTCAATAATACAACTTTACCTGCTAAAGATCGTTCTGAGTTAGTTGCATTCCAAAAGAAAGCCTCAGAGTTAGCTAGAACTGCTTACGGAGCTCAAAGAGTCGCCGAAGATTTAGTGAAGAGGATTGAGTCTATCAAACAGGCTTTAAATAATACCGCTTCTGCTCCATTTAGTTTGTTAACGAATGCAAATATGATTTCAGATGATCTTGATAAAATTTTAATCTCTATTCGCGGAATGGAGGGACGAGGTGCGAGCGCAGAGGAAAATCCGCCGGCACAGGTAACATTAAATTCAAGACTATCAACAATGCTTTTTACATCATACAGCACTACCACAAATCTAACGAAGAATCAGAAAGTGGCTTATGAAACTTTGTATGCTGAGATACAGCCAATCATTGAAAAGCTGAAAAAAATAATTGACACTGATCTGAAAGCAATTGAAACTGAAATGGATAAACTTAACGTACCGTGGACACCCGGAAGAATGCCGGAATTAAAATAAGAGTGCTTAGTAAATAGTATTTAGAAGGACGATCATATTGGTCGTCCTTTTTATTCTTAAACAGCGTAATTCTTGTTGGATTTAGGATAAATCGGAATTTCTACAAGTGTACTGCACCAAATAACTTCATCACTTTACAAGTGTTCGAATAAATTTAACTAACCTCTCTATTTGTATTTCTGTGAGTGTATGAGAATATGCGGGCATCAAAGTGGATTTATTCGTACTCTCTCCACCCAATGTTATGATCTGTTGAAGATTTGAATCCGATAGATGCGACATATAAACGCTGTCTCTAAAACTATTTGGTTTGGGAATAAGATTATAAGAATTAAAACCGTCTCCCGCACCTTGTAAGCCATGACATATAGAACAATAATGTTCGAATAATCTTTTTCCTTCGCGTTGGTCGTAATCGTAACGGGTCCAAATATTAACTTTTATAATCTGGGAAGAATTAGAATTTGCTGAATCCGTTGTTACATTCAGCGATTTTTCCCCTGATTTATTTTTACACGCATCAAAAAAAAATAAACTCAAAACAAATAATAAAAATAATAGATAATACTTTTTCATCGTTTCCCCGATTTCTTGAAGGTTAACAGATAGCTTGCTATATCAAATGCTTCTTGAGCAGACATTCCGGTTCGAGGTTCAATTGTAGTTGGTTTAAATTTCTGCGGATCCATCAACCAGTTAAATAAATATGCGGGCTTAAGTCTGTCTCCGGCATCGTCTAATGTGGGTCCGACGTAACCTCCTTTCCCTTCAATAATGTGGCAGCCCTGACATCCATATTTTTCTTTGAAAAGACTTTTTCCTCTTTCTACTGATCTGTTCTGTGAAAGTCCCATAGGAATTTCTATACTATCATCAATCAGTACTGTATTAAAATAATTAAGAAGAGTTTCAACCTCTTTTTCGCTGATGAATAAATTCGGCATGCGTTCTTCAACAATCGGTCGCACCGAATACGGGACTTTAAAATATTCCTTTATCCACTGTGAATTAAGCTGGCTTCCAACTATAGTAAGATCTGGTGCAATACTGCCGCCCTCATAATTGAGCGAATGGCATTTAAAGCAGTTATACTTCTGAAATATTTTCCCTGCCTTACCTTGTACAGATCTTAATGCTTGCTCTTTTGCCTTACGAACGAAATTTGCTGGAAGTTTTGTTTGCTTGAGCGAGAGAAGATATGTTGTTATAGCAGTTACATCATCTTCGTTCATTGAAAACTGTGGCATCCGGCTGCTCTCGCCAAATTTTCTTGGCTCACTGATTTTTGTTTCTATAAAATTAAAAATTGTGTGATGTATCTCCGTCTTTCCCCACTCAATCTGATAAAGTTTTTTACTGCCGATGGCCGAAAGATCCGGTCCGCGGTTATCGGTTATTCCTTTTGACGATAATGTGTGGCATCCGCCGCAATTATAAGTATTGAAAACACGCAAGCCCTCATCAAAAAAATTTGGTAAAGAAGTATGCTCTTTTGATTCTTCTCCAGAATTATCCCAATCAACAAATTCCGATTCTATATACGCGGTCATTGCAGCAACATCATTATCAGTAAGACCGTACTGAGGCATTTCAATTTTTGGCTGAAATTTCTTGGGGTTTCTGATGTAATTATAAATCCATTCGGGTTTAGCTTTTGATGCTACTTTAGATAAATCAATTGCAAGCTTTCCTCCTTTTCCTTCGACCGAATGACAACTGATGCATCGCGCTTCACGAAAACGGGTTTGACCTAATGCTATAAAAGTTTCATTTGTTTTATTTTTATAATATATACTGGGAAGCGGTTCAAGATTTACTTCATCTCCAAATGATTTGAAACTCATTAAGAAATCTGTTAGCGAAATTATTTCTTTTTCATTAAGAAGAAAATTTGGCATTAAGGCATTATCCTGATAATGCTTAGGGTTTTTTAACCAACTTGAAATCCAATTTCTGTTAATTACTTTGCTTCCCACCCCATTTAGTGAAAGCGTATAACTTTTTCTAGTTCCGGGAATATCATGGCAAGAGGCACAGTTAAATTTTTCAAGTAATTCTCTTCCTTTATTTAATGTTGGCGTAGAAGATAATTTTTCTCCTATATGACATTTACCACAAGAAGATTCTATGTAACGGGTCGGCAAAATCGGCTGATCCCAAAATTCTGTTGGAAGGTGGACTTCTTCATATCGTGTTGCCAGCCCTTGGCCTTCGTGACAAATAGTGCATCCGAACTTTTCAATATCATGATAAATTTTTGAATGTGTTCTAAAGGGCTGGGAAACCATTTTCAACTTGCTGTTGGAAATTCCTAAATGGCAAGTGGTGCATCTGTCAATTGCATTCAATTCTCTGCTCCAAATCTGTTGTAAGCCCATGCTAACCGGGTTTACTTTAACCGGTAATTTTTCAATGGTTTCGTTAAATCTTTTTTGAATTGATCTCCACTCAGTGAAATAATCCTTTAGCGGAGAAATGGCCAAAGCAACAAGAAAAAGAACACTCGTTACTGCATATATTTTTCTTAATCTATCAATTTTCATTTCCGTAAAATCCTTTAGAATTGAATTATTACCAAGGCCACACCCAGCTCCAACCCGGCCCTCTGAAGTATGTTCCGATGAATATCAAAATTAGTGAGACAAACGAAAACCATGTCATAATCCATTCGGCCAGTGAAATCCGCGATAACCAATTAATAAAAGGAGAATCCTTTATTACGAAATATGGAAGAACAGCAAAGACATAAATCAAAAGCGTGGGAACTGCAATTGAAAAGACATCAAACAAAATCAATAATAATAAGAGCATAAAAACTATTGATGTTAAAATGAAAAAAGTTTTCTTTTGATTCTCTTTCCATAATCCTTCACGTTTAATATTTATTTCGAAATAAGGTATTATTACCAAAGCAACAACAACACAAAACGGAATTAACACTCCGGCAACTACAGGAGGAAAAACGTGCAGTAATTCCTGAAGTCCTAAAAAATACCACGGAGCTTTTGCAGGATTGGGTGTGTTTTGCGGATTTGCAAGTTCTTCAAGCGGTGCATCGAAAAGAAGAGAAATTATCACTAAAACAATTACCACTACTTGAAAACAAATTATTTCCCGTATAATCAAATTTGGAAATGTCATTACTATTTTTTCGGATGGTTTTTCCTGTTCAAATTTTACAGTAGTTTTTTGAGGGAATATTGCTACTCTTCTAGTAACAACTTTTGAATCAGAGGACTCTTCAACTCGAAATAATTCTTTATCTATCATTGTAGGCCACCGTCTTTTCTAATTCTCCAAAAGTGAAGTGCAATTAACATTACCATAAATGCCGGAAGTATTACGCAATGAAGAACATAGAACCGAACTAAAGTGTATTCACCAATATAATTTCCTCCAAGAAGTAGAAAACTAAGTTTTTCTCCGAAGAGCGGAACATGCCGTGCTATGTTTGAACCGACAGTAACTGCCCAATAAGATAATTGATCATAAGGAAGTAAATATCCTGTGTAACTTAGAAGAAGCGTGATTATCAATAGAACTACTCCAACGATCCAATTAAATTCGCGCGGAGGACGGTAAGCACCTTTGAAAAAAACTCTTAACATGTGAAGGAAAACGGAAATTACCATTAAGTGAGCTGACCATCTGTGCATGTTTCGTAAAAAATTTCCGTTTGAAACTACATACTTGAGGTCCTTCATATTTTCATAAGCATGCGGGATTGCAGGTTGATAGTAAAGCATTAACATAATTCCTGTGAAAATAAGAATCAGAAATAAAAAGAAACTTATCATCCCTAAATAAAAAGTATATGTGAATCTGATCGCTTTTTCCCGGACTTTGACAGGATGAATATGAAGTGAAAGACTATTAAATATTACTAATGATCTATCAAGGTTTGTAGATAGCGGTAATTTAGTTCTAAAAACTGATTTCCAAATTTTTGTTTGAATTATCCAATTATAAAATTTCATAATTTTACCTGCATATAAACCAAATTAAATTTTCAAAATCATTTCTTCTTCAGAAACAATTTCAGCTGTATTAACAACTAACTTATTATCTTCAAGTCGAAGTCGAAATTTATCCAGGCTGCGCTGTGCAGGTCCTTGGATCAACTCTCCTCTTTTATTGAAAAGACTTCCATGACAGGGACACGCAATAACAGCATTAGGATTTCCACCCACTCCTGATGCGTTCCATTTTGTTGTACAACCCAGGTGAGTACAAACTGCAGAAAGAGCATAAAAAGAACCTTGCTCATCACAAACTACAAAAGCCTTTTGTTCCGGCTCATAAATTACAGAGCCGGGTCGAATTGAATCAATTGGTCCAACTTTAAACTCTTTCGGAATTTCGAGTATTACATTTGGTTTCAAGTAATCAATTGTTACTCCTAATCCGCCTAAGAGAACAATTCCGGTTGCCGCATTTCCCATGGCATTGAGAAATTTTCTTCGGCAAATCTTAGGAATGTTTTCTTCCGAATCGTTTTCATTTATTTTTTCGTTACTCATAAATTCACTTTTATCTTTTATTAAAAATTATACTGCCATAAGTTCGAATGATTGCATGGTTATAGTTCCTACCGGACACCGTTTTGCACATAAGCCACAACGGATGCAGATTTCTTCATTCTTAATTATTACCATCCCTTTTTGATCTTTTGAGTATCCAGCTTTTTCCAGCTCGCTTTGCAAAGCAAGTTTTTCTGCAACAGAATTATTATTTAAACGATTGAAATCCATTTTTGATTTTGGAATGATCTCAATACAATTCTCGGGACAAACATCGGAACATCCACCGCATAGGATGCATTCGGTACCAAATTCCGGATCACCTTCAAATATTGTGTTTTGCCAACAACGTAAACACCTGCTTGCTTCTAATTGCGCAAACTCTTCTTCGTAACAAAGTTCTACTTGCGCAATTCCAACTCTACGTTGAATTGGAAGTACAGGTACCGGTTGTCTTTGAATTTGAGTATAGCCGCGGATAGGAGAATAATCGTAAGTACTAAGTGATGTTATTTTGATTTCATCCGTATTTAAACTTTTACCCGATAAATATTCATCTATTGATTTCGCTGCCTTGCGTCCATCGGCAATTGCCAAGATGGCTAGTCTTGGTCCAAAAGCTGCATCACCGCCGGCGTAAATTCCTTTTGCAGATGTTGATAGTGATGATTGATCTACTTTTATTGTTCCGAAATTTGTTAGTTCTATTCCGTGATGAGGCGAAATAAAATTCAATTCCGGTTTTTGACCGATTGCAATTACAATTGAATCTGCTTCAATTATTTTTCCACTTCCTTCAACAAACTTGGGATTAAATCTTCCGTTCACATCATAAAGAGAAGCAACTTCCATCACTTCGAGTCCGGCAACTCTACCGTTTTCGCTAATAATTCTTGTGGGTCCGATTGAGTTTTGGATTGATATTCTTTCTTCGTGCGCTTGTTGAATTTCTTCCTCATCGGCCAGCATTTGATTGCGTGGTTCAAGAACAACCATATCAATTTTTTTAGCACCGAATCTCACTGCAGAACGCGCCACGTCTAATGCAGCAGTTATATCCGAGGAAGCAATTGGTTCAATTTTTTCTTGACGAATTGCACTTCTTGCAACATCAAAGGCAACATTGCCTCCGCCTATGACTACTATTTTTTCTCCCAGCTCAATTTTGTAACCAAGATTAACGTTTAATAAATAATCTACCGCGTATAAAACTCCGTCGGAATCAGATCCTTCAATATTCAAAGTGCGACTTTTATGAGCTCCGACAGAAAGAAAAATAGCCTCATAGCCGTTCTCTTTTAAATCATCAATTGAAAAATCTTTCCCCAGTTCTTTACTTAACTTTAATTCGATTCCCAAACTCAGTATTGCATTGATCTCCAAGCGTATTAATTCTCTTGGCAAGCGGTATTCGGGAATACCGAGTCTCAACATTCCACCAGGTACAGAATGTTTCTCAAAAACTGTAACACTGTAACCTTGCAGCGCAAGATCATGTGCGCAAGCAAGTCCAGCCGGACCGGCACCAATTACCGCAACTAATTTATTCTTGTTTTTAATATTAGGTTTGATGCTGTCTTGTAATTTGAGAATATCAATAAGGCTTTCAACACCGAAGCGCTCGGTTACAAATCTTTTTAGTGCTCTAATAGCAATCGGTGCATCTAGTTTTCCTCTACGGCAAGCATCTTCGCATGGTGCGGCGCAAATTCTTCCACATATTGAAGCAAATGGATTTGGTTTTCTCGCAATTCTATATGCCTCTGCATAATTTCCGAGTGCGATTTGATTGACATACCTGCCGGCTTCAGTTCCAACAGGACAAGCAACCATACAAGGGAAGTTACTTTCTAACCATCCGGTGTCAACATTTATTTCAACAATATTTGATTGATTGCTATTCATTTTAAGTTTTAGTTAGATAGTATTATTTGGAATCAATTATGGATATACTATTTCCTAAGTTCAAAATCTTGAGTGACCGCACCTGTTCCGGCTACAGTTAGTTCAACAGACATTTCTTTCAGTTTTTCATGCCAGATTTTCAAAGTATATTTTCCTGCAGGAACATTTTTAATTTTATAAGAACCGTCTTTCTCGCTAACGGCATAGTATGGTGTTTCAAGAACAAGAACATAGGCTTCCATTTCCGGATGAACATTACATAGCATTACTGAAATGCATCCCGGGTTTTTGAACGTATAAGATTTGGATTCGCCTTTTGGCCATGTACCGAGATTTAATTTTTCTGCACAATCGTCGGGAGAAAAAACATTATGCAATACATCATCACTGTTATGAAAATCAACAGTTGTTCCTTTTACAACCGGCAGAATATGCGGATCAAAAACTAAATTTTTCTGGTCCATCTTTGCATGTTCTTTGGGCGGAGCGAAAGTTTTCCCTTCTATTTTGCTGATATAAATAACAGCACCTCCATTGTTTTTTCTTCCTTTGGCTGTAACCTTTCCCTGAATGTCTCCTGCCATTAAATTATCGGAGACACAAAACAAGAAAGCCAAGCAAGCTAAAAGAAAAATTTTCATTTTTTCTCCTTCATAATAATTTTAAAATATCATAATCAATTTATTTTGTAACACCGTACTTCAAGTTCGTTTTATTATTAAAGTCTCAAACCAAAGAATGAATATAAGTTCATTAACAAATGATTTGAGACTTTATATTGTATACAATTTTCAAAGTGTTTAAGTAACCAGTTATAAACCTTAATACATAATTAAGTTCAATTCCGTTTATTAAAAACCTAATGTAATGCCTACGGCAAATTCCTTGAAACTCAATTCACTCGGATTAGAAGACGATAAATCGTTTGCAAAATTGAATTCCAATGCAAACCGTACATTTGCCCGAACGAGAAATTGTATTGCCGAAATAATTTTGGTATCTGAATTTGTAGCATCTTTCATTTTTGATGATTCATACCTTGCAAGCGGAACCAACCACGGGTAGACAATGTAGCTCGCTTCCACCATGAAACTAGTGAGGTCTGACTTTAATGTGGGGCGGCCGACCAAAGGTTTTTCATCACTCTGTATCGCGAATGCTGAAATCAAATTAAGGCGGTCGTACCAGATATTTACATCTCCTCCAACCATAGTAAAGTCATCATTTACATCCGGAACCCCTGCAGGACTTCCGTCAAGAGTGGCGCTTCCGCGGTAGACGAATCCGCCTATTGTTAAGGAGTTGTCTTGCCATGGTTGTGATGCACCTTGCAACACAGCAGCATCTTCCGGAACAACACCGTCTAAGCGCATACCGCTGATCTTGTATGCAAGATGTACATAATAATCTTTCTGAGAATTTATAACATTCTTCCTACCTTCAACGAGGCCAACGTTGTAACCAAGTCTTCCGTCGCCTACAACTCCATTCACTTCAATTCCCTTCTGAGTCGCTTCTAAAGACCATTTATTGTCGCCCAGTGTATTAGTCAAGATACCGTACTTAGGACTAATTCGTCGGTGATTGGAGAATGAGAACACACCGGGTTCAAACTTCCCGATCTTAAGATTGAGCATTGCGGTGTTTCCACCATCTAGGTTATTGAAGATAATATTTGCGCGTTCGATTTCGATTGCATCATCAACAACTTCTACTTCACTGAGAAATGCAATATTATCTCCGATTGTGCCGCCGGCAATGAGTGCAAACTCACCTTCAAGTGGAGAGAAGTCCCACTTTTGTGGTTCTTTCGGTGCGTATGTTGCTTCTAGCTCAGCTACTATGCTAACCGGTACAGAGCCCGGTATCGTGCTCGGCCAAATTGCATCTGGGAATGCGCGCTTGTTTCCCTCCGCTCCAATGCTCACTGGTTCTTCCTTAGTGGCTTCAGCATCACCGCCATTGGGAAATTGATATCCGTTCCGCCGAAAAGCCTCACCGAAGGCAGACAACTTTGGGAATGCGATATGGCATGTTGCGCAGCTTGTTTTGTACTTACGGGAAAAGGCAGGAATTGCTTTGCTCGTTTCTGAAGCAAGCAAAACGAAAAGTACAGTTAAAATAAAAATACTGAGTAGTTTAATTTTTGAATTGTCTAATCCCAACATACTTACTCCTTTCATTTGTGAGTTGAAGTACTACAAATAGACAAAGCAAGTGCCAAAAAAAATAGAACAATATTAATGATTAGCAAAATGCTTTAAAATATGATTATGATACTCGTGAAGGAAATACTTTCAATTCTAATAGTCTCTATTCGCGAAAACATTAGATTTTATACTGATTTTGTAGCTTTCTCATCGAAGAAGTGTATCACCTAATATGAAACTTGGTCCGGTGATTAATTGCAGTTGAGTTTTCTTGGCGCAGGAAAAAATAGAAACAATGCATTATGCAACATAAATGTTTCATTAATGCAGTAATCAAGAGGCACTCTTTATATTTTTTTTAAGAAATTTTGATGGGACTTTTAAAATATTCCCTTTTGTTATAGCTTAAAATCTTCGGAAGAAAGATTATACTTTTTCATTAAGCGTTGAAAACTTTGTCTTTCAATGCCTGCAATCCTTGCGGCTTCAGAAACATTTCCTTGTGTTTCTTTTAAGCTCTTCAATAAAAAATTTTTTTCAAAAGCTTCGATAATTATTTTTTTTGCAGTGGAAAATTCCTTTGAAAGAATAGGAATGTTAACTGATTTATCTGATGCATTAATCAGCAAACCTTGAGGAAGAGATTCCATTGACAAAACTTCTCCCCGCTCAAGAGCAACGGCTCTTTCAATAATATTTTCTAATTCTCTAACATTCCCCGGAAACGAATATCTGGATAATGTTTTCATTACTTCCGAAGTTATACCTGTAAATTTCTTTTCCAGGCGATTCGAGTATTTATTCAAAAAATAGTTTGCTAAAAGCGGAATATCTTCTTTTCTATCTCTTAACGGCGAAAGTATTATTTCCATTACATTCAGGCGGTAATATAAATCCTCTCTGAAAGTTCCTTTTTTGACGGCATCATTTAATTCTCTATGGGTAGCTGCAATTATTCTTGCGTTTAATTTTATCTGTTCATTTCCGCCTAATCTTTCAAATGATCTTTCTTGAATAACCCGCAGTAATTTTTTTTGTAATGTCTCGGGCATATCGCCGATTTCATCAAGGAATAAAGTACCTTCGCCGGCCAATTCAAATTTTCCGGGTTTTTTGTGATCGGCACCAGTAAAAGCTCCTTTCTCATGCCCAAACAATTCGCTTTCTAATAAATTCTCTGGTAGTACTGTGCAGTTGATTGCTTGAAAAGGTTGAGTTGAATGAGAACCATTTTCGTGAATTACACGCGCCACTAACTCTTTTCCTGTTCCGGTTTCTCCAAGGATTAAAACATTTGTTGTATTCGGAGTATTTGAGATAACTCCAATTTTTTTAAATAGGTCCTGCATTTTGGGATGTTGGCCGATAATATTTGTGCCTTCTTCTTTATTTTTATTTTTTAATTGATGCTGCAGCTCATCAATTTGATTTTTCATTTGCATCAGTTCAATTGCTCTTCGAGCAGTAATCCGTACTTTTTCTATATCTAGCGGTTTTGTCAAATAATCAAAAGCACCCATCTTCATTGCTCTAATGGCTGTTTCCATATTTCCATCACCTGTTATAACAATAATGGGTATAAGCGGATAGATCTTTTTTATTTTTTCCAACGCCACCAATCCATCCATTTCCGGCATTGTAATATCCATAAAAATTAGAGTGGGTATGTTTTGATTTATTTTATTAATTGCTTCAATTCCATTGTAAGCTTCTTCGGTTGTAAAATGAAGAGTTGCAAAAGTTTTTTTGAAAGCGAAACAAATAGCGGGATCATCATCTACAATTAAAATTGATTTATCCTTCATAAACATTCCGTAATGGTAATAATATTTTGAATGTTGTTCCGTCTTTAGAATTGCTCTCAACAAGAACAACTCCCCCGTGTTGATTAATAGTTCTCTTAACCATTGCTAAGCCTAAACCGGAGCCTGCGCTCTTTGTTGTAAAAAAAGGATCAAATATTTTATGCAAGTTTTGTTTTGTTATTCCAACCCCGTTATCATGAATTTCAATTTTTATTAATTGTGAACCTTTTGGTAAGTTTATTTTATACTGCCCCGCTGTTTTGTTTTGCTTTACTTTATCTACATAAGCAAAATCATTTATTTCTGTTTTCTGTATAACTAAGTCGGTAGAGACAAAAATCTCTCCGTTTGTTTTTATTGCCTGCTCAGCGTTAATTATCAAATTGATTATTCCTTCTTTTAATAAATTTTCATCCATTAAAATTTGAGGAATTGAAGGATTTAATATTTTTTTTGTCGAAATATTTTTCTTGCGAAATTGAGGCTGTACAAATAATAAACATTCATTAATGATCATATTTATATCGCCTAGGGCAAGCACCGGATTAACGGCTCGGCTAAAGCCAAGTAAATTATTAACAATCTTCTCCATCCGGGCTATGGAGTTTAACGATTGATCAAGTGAATCAACGTCATCTTTCGATATGCTGCTTTCTTTTTGAAGTTGGATAAACATTTTTACCGAAGTAAGAGAATTTCTAAATTCATGTGCTATTAACGCGGTCGTTTCTCCAATGGTTATTAGTTTCTCTAATTTCAGTAAATGTTCTTCGGTTTTTTTCCGGGTTGTAATATCGGTTAAAATTTCGAGTACTGCAGATTTAGTGTCGCTTAAGGAAAGAGGAATTGAAATATGTTCGATATAAACAACCTCTCCGCTATCATCAGTTTTTGACTCAACAAAATTAGAAACTTTTTTTTCTGAATCGGATAGTTTAAGAGTACAATTTTTACAAATTAAATCGCTTCCTAATATTAAAGAGCAATTTTTGTTAATAATAGTTTGAGGATCAACGCCTGCAATATCTTTAATTGCAGCGCTTGCTGTTAAAATCTTTTGATCATTATCTATTAAAAGAAAAGCGCTTGGCACATTATCAAGAATAACTTGAATTTTTTCTTTCTCGTTATTTAATTCACTCGTTCTTTCAATTACAGTTTTTTCGAGTTCTTTTTGGTGATTAGCCAATTGAAGTTCTCGTTCGGCCAGTACTTGAGCCATTAGATTAAATTGATAAGATAATTCTTCAATTTCATCGTTAGTCCGAATATTTAATTTATGGGAATAATTCCCCTGCGCAATTATCTCGGCCCCTTTTTTAAGTTCCTTTATTGGTTTAACAATCTGGTTCGTTGCCAATAGGCCCATGGGGATTGAGATCAGCAGAAAAATGGCTATAAAAATAACCGAGATATAAACAAAGCTAAGAGCTTGAGCAAAAATATTTTTTTTATTTGCTTTCTCAAATATGAAATAAGATGTTCCTTTTACAAATGAGGTAATAAATAATGGTACGTAAGCAATGATTTCGTCATTGTTGTCTGAAATAAAACCGGAGTTGCCGGAAATAATTGCATCGGTAAATTCTTTAGGGTATTTCTCAAAAATATTTTCTTCAGTTCTATGGGCAAGCAGACTGTTCCAATTCTTCTTCTTTTCTGAATGATATAAATAATTTCCTTCGCTGTTAACTATTACAATCTCTTGTTTAAAAGTTAATTGAGAGTTGTGTTCTAAAACCTGAAATAATTCCTTCGCAAAAATATCAGTTATAAAAATGCCGGAGAATTTTCCGGTTTCATTAAATATTTTAATTGCAAAGCTGATAGTCGGTATGGTTTGATTTTTTTCATTAATTAATTCTGTGGGGACAATTGAAATAACTTGTTTGTCTGATTTCTCGGTTAAAATAAAATAATACTGAAAACTTCCTTCGCTTAATTTGTCAGAGGGGATAACTTTATAAGAGGTATCTACTTTTTGGATCCGGAACAACTCATTGTTATCTGCGCTGATAAATCGAATTTGATAATACATTTTTCTGCTTGAAATGAAATCAAAGATTTGAGTAGTAACTTTGTAGGAATCATTAACGGAATATTTATTCCTCATCTTATCTTTATTAATAAATGCTTTAAACTCGCCTGTATTTGTTAAATAATGGATATCGTTATTAATATTAACAATAAAATTCTGAGCCCGTTCATTAATGATTTCAACATTATGAGAAAGATTTTCAAGAGCAATTTCACGCATACTCTCCATGCTTTTGTATATTCCTACAATTCCAAAAATAAGCAGCGGTATAGTTGATAATAACGCAAATGCTATTATTAACTTTTTCCGAAGTGAGAGAAATGGAATTATTTTATTCAGACTATATTTCATAACTCAGGAATAAAAAAATTATTGATTAATAAAGTTAAATGGAGAATATATAATCCTTTACCAAAAATAACAGATTAACGAAAAAGAGCAAGACACATCTTGAATGATGTTAACTGTTTTATTGATTTAGGTTTAATATAAGAGAAATTCAATCAGAATTAGACCATGTTCAACTTTCTATAACAGTTGCATGGGGCCCCGCGGTTGAATATTTGAATTTTCATGCGGTTTTAATAAGCACCTTATTACAAACAATGGTGTTCATTTTTTTGATTTTCAAAACATTTTAGAGATTTTTTTACTGGCGGGAATAAATCGGGATTTCTGCAAAAGTTAAACATTCGCCTGAAAGCATCACAGAGTTATCACGGTCTATATACACGGATCTGCCGTCTAAAGAATCCACTTCAGCAATAGTATTTATATTTTCAATTTTTGTGATTTTTGCGGCAAGATAAACATGATTAGATTTTATTTTGTTGTAACGTTCAATAATTTCTTCGGAACAAGCTAGGGTCGTATAAATATTTTTATTGCAAGAATTATTGATCAATGCTTTCAAAAAATAATTTCCGTTTCTTTTAATTGTCCCGATGATAGTTGAATCGGCAACTACAGTTTTATTTAAAATAAAATCAATTTGTTTGCAATTGAAAAGTTCTGCATTGTTTTGTTGAACTAAGTGTTGTGCAGTTTCTCTATTTCTCAGAATAAATTGATCATACGATATTTTGCTGTGCTTGTTAGAGCAATTAGCTAATGTAAGCAATGAAAATATTACATAACTAAGAACGAATATTTTAGGAGTGGATTTTAATATTTTTTCGGGCAATTGTTGAATCAATTTACGCCTTGCCTTTTTTTTCAAATTCTTCTTTACTTACTATTCTTTTTTCGCAAACTCTATATTGGTGAACATCAAAATATTTTTTTAGACCATTGGAGTATTTTTCAACATTGGGAACACGAATATAACCATCCTTCAATTCGCCGGTTTTCCTATTCTTAAATTTTATATTAACGTAAAGTTCTTCTGGCATTTGAAAGCTCCATAAATTTACAGGTGCAAAATTAATGCTGAAAATTTGATTTTTCAAATGCTAAGTGTGGTTGGTCTACTTTTACACCCTATTTTAGGAAGTATGATCTACTGTAATAACCCATTTACCCCTTATTTTTTTCCAGATCTGTGTGTAATGCCCGCCTGCATTTTTCTTGCCTTCAACCTGCCATCTCCCAATCATAAATACAATGTTTTTATTAATAAATTCCAGCGCTACAGCTTTAAGACTTAGTTTACCCATTCCTTCTTTATCATCATAATTTTTTTTATACATATCCAAAGTTAAATTCCATCCGTACTGCACTCCAACTTTAGCAACAAAACGGAGTGAATCCGATTTCCAATAACCCTCCATGTATCCCTCCATATTTCCATCATTCCAGGCTTTTACCTGGTTTTCCATCACTTTCAGAATTTCCTTCTCGTCTTTTTCGGAATAATAAGGACCAAGATTTTTTTTGTTTTGAGCAAAAGCCGTTAACGTTAACAAAATGATTATGAGTGTAATATTTATTTTCATTTTGACTCCGATATTTTAAAACGAATTCTTAATACCTCATTTTCAAAACTTGTAGAAATTATTTTGAATGTTCCAATTTCTTTTGTTGAAGTAACATGAGGTCCGCTACATAAACAATTATCATATTCTCCGATGCTTATTACACGAAGATTTTCCCCCGCCTCATCAGGTAATCTGGAAAGATTAAATCTTCCCACAGCTTCATTACGGGTAATAAAACTTTCTTTGACCGGAAGGTTTAATGCAATTTGTTTGTTGATTATTTCTTCTATTGCTTGTATTTCCTGTGCAGTCAGATCACGATCAAAATGGTAATCACATTTAGATTTTTTCTTTTCAATATGCGCGCTGAATGCTCTTCCTCTTTGAAACATTTTATCCATTGTTCCGTTAAGTAGATGTTCAGCGCTATGCATCCTCGGATGATAGTCTTTGGGATTCTCGTTGTAGTCCATAATTGATCTTGTCACTCTGATCCCGACTTGTCGGGAGAAAAGTCTTAATTAATAATTAGAGATACTTCCCCCGATTTTCATCGGGGTCAGTATAACACATATAGATTAATCTTTATCTACATCTAATTCTTTTCCAAGAAAATTTTTAAACCAGAACTTAACACGTTCACGGGTAGCATGCGGCATTCCAACACCGTGTCTAAAGTTTGGGTAAAGCATCATTTCAAAATCTCTATTTTGTTTTTGTAATTCAGTAATAAATTGAATTGAGTTTTGCATATGAACATTATCATCAATTGTACCGTGTGTTATTAACATCTTTCCTTTATAATTTTTTACATACGTAAGAACAGAGCCTGCTTTATAGCCTTCCGGATTCTCGGCCGGAGTATCCATATATCTTTCAGTATAAACGTTATCGTATAATTGCCAATCCATTACGCCGTACTCTGCAATTCCGTGTGTAAAATAATCTGCGTCTTCCGTTAATGCCAGTGCAGTAACATATCCACCATAGCTTCCGCCGGTAATTCCTATTCTGGTTGAATCAATGAACGATTTTGTTTTAAGCCATTTTACTGCAGCAGCATAATCATGCATTTCCCATTTACCAAGATTACGATGCATCAACGCAACGCCTTTTTTTCCAAAATGTCCTGAACCGCGGTGATCAACTGAAATAGAAATTATTCCTTGTTGCGCTAAATAACTTTGAACTAATCCGAACGGATATGAATTTCTCACAGACGCAGAATTTGGTCCACCATATTCATTAAATATAACAGCATATTTTTTATTCGGATCAAAGTCCGAAGGCAAAAACCATATTGCCGGCAAGTTATAACCGTCTCCGGAGGGAATAGTAAACAATTCAGCCTTCGCCATATCGTAATCTTCGCCCTGAGTATTTCTTGAATCAGAAAGTGTTCTGATTAATTTTCCATCCATTTTATTAAGCTCGGATTTTGATGGTGTTGTTATATTGCTGTATGTGTCTATATAATACTTGCCGTTAGGTGAAACCGAGCAGTTGTGGGTTCCCGGAAATATTGTGATTTGTTTTAATCCTTTGCCGTCTAAACCAACAACACATAAATATCTATCTGTGCTGTTTTTCATCGGACTGTGGAAATAAACTTTTTTGTTTGCCTCATCTACGTAATGAATATCCGATACTTGCCAATCCCCTTGAGTTAGTCTCTTAATCAATTTTCCTTTTAAATCATAATAATAGAGATGGTCCCACCCGTCATTGTTCGATCTTAATAAAAATCCACTACTGGTTTCAAAGAAGTAAAGATCCTCAAACCATTCTACCCACTCTTTTTGTTTCTCGTTATATAGTTCAGTTTTCTTTCCCGAGTTTGTATCAATCCAATAAATAATAATATTGTCTTGCGCACGATTCATCCATTGAACAGTTAATTTATTATCTTTTGTCCAGGTCGGCCACGCAATATATTGATCTGCTTTCTCATCAAAATCAGCCCAAGTAATTTTTCCATCTGCAACATTTACTAATCCGAATTTTACATAAGGATTCGGATCGCCGGCTTTGGGATAATGTTGATGTTCGAGCTCTCCATGTTGTCCGTCTGCATGATAAATCGGAAAATCCGGAACTGGGTTATCATCAAAACGTAGGAAACAAATTTTATCACTTTTAGGCGACCACCAGAATGCAGAATATTGAGTAGCTCTTCCTAAAATTTCTTCCATATAAACCCAGGATGCCCAGCCGTTATAAATTAATTCCGCTCCGTCATTTGTTATTTGCATTTCTGTTTCTTTGTCAACATCATATACATAAAGATTATTATTCTTTACGTATGCAACTTTTTTACCGTCGGGAGAAAGTTTTGCAACTTTTTCTGGTTTTTCATCCTTGGTTAATTGCTTGAACATATTTTCCGGACGAGAATAATAGTAAAGATCATTCTTGTAGTTAAACAAATAGTAATTATTATCTTGTGTACTTCCAAACGGGCGATCTATAGAAAATCCCTCCGGCAATTGAATGCTGCTGTTATCAATGTAAATTTCAGATTTACCGTCTTCAACGTTAGTCTTCATCATAACCGGTCGTGAGCCTGGTTTTGAAGGATCAGCTTTCATTTCGAGATAATGCTCTTCGTCAATCCAACCCATAGCACCACGTCCAAACATTCCCATACCACCGCGCATTCCTCTGCCGCCTTCATAAACTTGTTTGTAGGTGAGTTTTTTCTTCTGGGCAGTTAAATCCGAAAAATTAAATACCAATCCCATTGCTGCAAGAAGAACTATTAACACAACCTTTTGATGTTTCATTTCATCTCCAAATTCTTTTTATGAGTATTTAGCTAAAAAATTATAAAAATATTTTTTCTCAACCAATTTAATAAATGTTAAAATGCTAGAGGTGAAAAGCAAGAAGCGAGAGGCAAGAGACATTCTTTCCAATCACCAATTTCAATTCACGAATTTACCACGCATACGCTTCCGGTGCTTGATTGCCGGGACCCGGCCAAATCTCATCTAATTTTTTTAGAATTTCCTCAGATAATTGTATTTCCAATGCTTTAACATTTTCTTCTAATTGCTGAATCGTTCTTGGTCCAACTATCGGCGAAGTTACTACATGATTATTAAGTACCCATGCAAGTGCAACATCTGCCGGTTTCTGTCCAATCTCCTTACACAAATTTTCATAAGCTTGAATCTGTGGACGAAGTTTCTCGGCTGATTTTTGTAACGGTTCTCGTGTTCTTCTGCCTTCTTTGGCCTTTTCAAGTACACCGCATAATATTCCGCCGCCCAAGGGACTCCATGGAATTAATCCAACACCAAAATGTTTACATGCGGGAATCACTTCCAGTTCTATCTGTCGGTTTCTTAAACTATAAATACTTTGCTCTGAAATTATTCCTAAAAAATTTCTTTGATCTGCAATCATTTGAGCTTCTGCAATATTCCAAGCGGCAAAGTTGCTGCTTCCCACATAAGTGATTTTTCCTTCACGCACAAGTTGTTCCATAGCTTGATAAATTTCTGCCCATGGTGTATCGCGGTCAATGTGATGCATTTGATAAAGATCAATATGATCTGTCTGTAATCGTTTTAAACTATCTTCGCACGCTTTGCGTATGTGATACGCGGAAAGTTTTGATTCATTCGGCGCCTTCCCCATGCTGCCATAAACTTTTGTTGCCAATACAATTTTATTACGGCGGGATTTATCTTCAGCCAGCCAGCGTCCAATTATTTTTTCTGTGTTACCGACTCCGGATGGATCCCACATTGCACCATAGACATTTGCAGTGTCGAAAAAATTAATTCCGAGTTCCAGTGCTTTGTTCATAATAACAAAACTATCCGGTTCCGATGTATATGGACCGAAGTTCATAGTACCTAGACAAAGTCTGCTTACTTTTAATCCTGTTCTGCCGAGAAATGTGCATTCCATTTTCACTTCCTTTCACTTTTTTTATTTTCTTTTGTTTAATCTAATAAAGAATGTGGTGATCGGTCAAATTATATATAATGATTTATAGAAAGGAAAAAATCTAAAATAGTTAACAGGCATTAAAACAAAATTTTTTAAGGATAAATGATTTTATCTATACTAATGGGCAACAAACTTCTCTCTATTGAAATTTTCGTTGACCAAACAACAAAAAAATCAAAATGTTTTTTTCAACCAAATAAGGTAAATAGAATTAAATGCACGAACTCTAGTTGCAAAACCATTCCCAACATTCTTCTATCAACGGCTTTTTAGAAATAGTAGCGCAAACCGTGCACTGAATATTTTTACCGGAACCCTTAATAATTTTGGGCTTAATTTGATTACCTTCGCTTGAGGTAACAATTAACTTATCAACCTTACCATTCTTTAGCTTTACGCAATACATTGTGCCGCTGGCACTTTTAAATATTGTGTGAAGTCCGCTCTTCAAATTTTTATCGCTGGTTAATTTGTTATAACCATCAATCAAATCATGACCTGGTTTCATCTGTGTTTTAACGGTTTGAATTTTTAAATCTGAAGATGACTCAAAAGAATTTGGTTGTGAGTTATTTGCGGAAACAAATAAGAAAGTGGTAAGTATTAATAGAGTAATCGCTTTTTTCATAGCAACCCTCCTTTTTCAGATTTATATAATTTTCAGTAGATTTTGAAAACTATCATCCGAATTCTGTATAAAATGTAACTTATCTTTCTTCCAAGATCAAGATTTTCTTTTTTAATTCATGTCAAATAATCCTATTTACAATTACTTATTTGATTCACCCGGCTTAAAAACAAATTTTTTAATATCTTGGTTATTAAATATGGGGCTGTAGCTCAGTTGGGAGAGCGATTCGTTCGCAACGAATAGGCCGAGGGTTCGAATCCCTTCAGCTCCACATTTTTTTCATCTCTATTCTCGAATAACTTTTAATTTAACCGGAGAAGTGTTATGGAAAATCTTGATGATTTAAATATGGATCCTAATACAACAATTAAACCGCCAAGCCCTTTTCAGTATGCATTTGAATCAATGACAAAGGATATGAGATTTGTAGGAATGTTCACAATCATTTATGGTGCAATTAATTGTTTAACAATTATCGGTGCGTTGATCGGAGCTCCAATGATTTTTATCGGGATGCGGATAAGAGAAGCGGCAGATCAATTCTTAATCTTCAAAACTACGAACAGTACCGCTGCGCTTCGTTTTGGTTTTGAGCTGCAGGGAAAATATTTCCGTACTGTTAAAATCCTAATTATTATCCAATTAGTACTCATGGTACTGAGTATTATTGCTGTCATTATTTTTATGTCGTTCTTTTTAAGTTCTTTTATGCAATTTCCAACTTCATCGTAAATCAAAGAAAGGCCGGCTTTAGTGAAAAATGATAAAATAAGTTTGTACAAGTTCGCAGTTATTCTTGCATTCATTACTATATTTTATAATCTCGCGGAAGGATTGATCTCAATTTACTTTGGTGTGCAAGATGAAACTCTTTCTCTATTGGGTTTCGGCATAGATTCTTTTGTAGAAGTTATATCCGGCATCGGCATTTTGCACATGCTTATAAGAATAAGAAATAAAGGTGAAGAACGGGATGAGTTCGAAAAAACTGCTTTAAAAATTACCGGAACAGCATTTTATATTTTAGTAGCCGGTTTGCTTGCAACAGCCGTGTTTAACATTTATATCAATCATAAACCCGAAACTACGTTTTGGGGAATTGTGATTTCTCTTATTTCTATAATCACAATGTCGGCATTAATATTTTTCAAAATGAAAGTCGGTAAATCATTAAACTCAAGAGCATTGGTGGCTGATGCAAATTGCACAAAAACTTGTCTTTATCTTTCAGTTATACTTCTTGCTGCAAGTATAGGTTATGAGTTGACAGGTATTGGCGGAATTGATTCTGCCGGCGCTTTATTTATAGCTTATTTTTCTTATAAGGAAGGGAAAGAAGCATTTGAAAAGGCTCGGACAGGTAAGGATTGCGAATGCGAAACCATTCATTAAAAAAGTAGCGCAGATTAGAAATCTGCGCTACCATATTTTATTAATCAAAGACCTTTTCTAATTCCTGGTATCTGGAATGAACAGCATCAACAGCTCCATTAATTGCGTTCTTATCATCGCCTTTTACCATAACAGCATTTAAATTATCAACTGCCGTATTCAATTCCGTCTTACATTTTTCAAACGAATCTTTTTTTGCACTCATACGTTCGGATAACTGAGTTTTCATTAGATCTTTCATTTTTGCTTTTAAAACAACGGCTGATTTTTGAACTTTCATGTAATCATACTTCGGCATATTATAGTGATAAAGCATATAAAGCTCCTGGTGGAATGCTTCAACTTCTTTTAAAACCGGTTTCACTATTCTTACAAGAGCTTCGTATTGCATATGAAGTTTTTCCGCAGCATTTAAAATTCCAACCGAATCATTTTTTGCGGCTGCGCCTTTATACATTTCAACATTAATCTTGAACTTCTTTAATCCCTCGTCCCATTTCGATTTCTTATCGCGAAGGATTCCCGATAATTCGGCGTTTCTAATCCTGTTAAATCCTTTCTCAACCTCCGGCGTAAATGAAATTAAAAGTTTAATGTCTTTCTGCGGCCAGCCCGTATGCCAAATCTGATAAACAATGTCGTGGAATTCTGTAAGCTCTTTTACTTCTGAATTAACTTCGTGAATCTTTTCCTGTTGTGCAAAAGTCGGAGACATAAATGCAATTGCAATGATGATAAATAAATACTTCTTCATTTTTTCCTCTGTTTATTGTTGGTGAGTCTTTATATATAATCCTGTGATTGGCATATATGCATGTTACGTAATTAAGTAGATTTACAAATCAAAATTATGAAAAATAAATTTGTTTAGCGTATAAAAATTGTAATCTATTTTAGGCAATAAAAAAACCGGAGTACAGAATAAATCAAAATACTCCGGCTGCTTTTCTTGAGGAGGTTTATTTATTAATTGCGTGGTTGATATACTATTTTTCGAATTGTATCAAATTGAAGATATGGATATTCTTCCCTAAGAGTTTCAATTGCATTACTTGCACTAACTTTTTGGGTTCTTAAATCCTTGAATTTTTTTCTAATGATATAATCACGTACGGATTTCTCATCTATTAACCCTCTGCTTGTAAGTAGCGAGTAGAGATCATCGCTGATTAATTCGGCAATTGGGTTATTACTATGATTTAAGTTTTCCATGTTGCCTCCTAATTGAATGTTAATTTATTTTATTTGTTCGAATCGTCTCAGTATCTGGATTGTATTTAATTATTTGATGCAGCTTTGTAAACTGCACAATTGTGCGGTTCTTCATAGAAAAGAGATAAAATTTGGTACGGACCTACATATTCATGTAGTTGGTGAGATTTTGGTTATTTGCTTTCGGATATAAGATAAAAATAACTATTAGATAAGTCCTTTGCGGATGGCTTTTGCAACTGCCTCTGACTGCGAATGTACATGAAGTTTTCTGTAAATATTTCTAATATGATGCCGAACAGTATCAACACTTATAAATAATCTATCTGCTATTTCTTGATAATTATTTCCATCCGATAAAGAAGTTAATACTTCAATTTCCCGTGTTGATAATCCTGTTTCTTTTTCTTCAGAAACTTTTCCCTGTGTTTGACGAAATACATTTATTACCTGGCGTGCAATCAATGAGCTCATTGGCGCTCCGCCTTCCGATGCGTCTTTAATAGCTTCTAGTAATCTGCTTGGTGGAGTTTTTTTTACAAGAAATCCGCATGCACCTGCACATAATGCTTTGAATACTGATTGACTATCTTCATAAACGGTAAGCATCAAAATATTTAAATCCGGTTTAATTTTTTTTGCTTTGGTAATGCCATCAATACCGCTCATACCAGGCAGACCGATATCCATCAAAACAACATCAACGTTCATTCTATCTAATTTGGAAAGAAATGATTCGCAATCATCAAATGAACCAACACAACTGTATCCGACCGTTCCGTTAATCAATGCGGCAAGTCCTTCGCGGATTGTATTGTTATCTTCTATGATTGCTACTTTTATCATTTAATAAATTATGATTGTTACAATCGCAAAATAACAATTAAAAGGGATGGTTGAAAACATTTGAGCGGCTATTTTAGACGCGATAAAATGATATTTCTTATTCCGCTTAATCTTCCTTTAAATACAATGGTTGTTCCTTCGTCAGAAGAATTAATCGTTAACTCACCGCCAATTGCTGATGCGCGATTTTTCATATTCAATAATCCGTTGCCCTGTATTTTATTGCTTGCATCGAGACCAATTCCGTCGTCTTTTAAAATTAATTCCAATTCGTCTTTGTTAAGGTTTGCTTCCAAAGTTATTTTTTTACATTTGCTGTGTTTTATGGAATTATTAATTCCTTCCTTAAACATCAAATATAAATTCTGTTTGTGTTCCATTGGAATTTTAAGTGAACTGAGTTCTTCAAGATTAGAAGTTTTAAATGAGATCCCGGCTAAATTTAGAAGATCGCTGTAAGTATCTTTCAATCTTAAAATAAGATGATGGAAAGAATCGCGCTGAGGATTAACCATCCAGACAATATCACTCATGTTATCAATCAGCTGACGTGCTTTATCGCTAATACTTACTAAGTGCTGAGAAGAACTTTGAATTTGTTTTGCTGCAAGTTCGCTTAAGATTGAAATCTCGGTTAAACCGGATCCTACGTTATCGTGTAAATCGGCAGCAAGTTTTCCTTTTAATTTTTCAATTGCCAGCAATCCACGGTATCTTATTGTGCTCAAGTAATAGATTATAAAAGCCACAATTAAAATTGAGAGAGTTAAGAACCACCATGTTCTCCAAATAGGCGGTAGTATTTTTAAATAGATTTTTGCGCCGTCATTATTCCAAATTCCATCATTATTGGAACCACGTACTCTGAAAACGTATTCGCCCGGCAATAGGTTTGTATAATTTGCAATTCTTCTTCTAGAATCCACGTAACGCCAATCGTCTTCAAATCCTTCAAGTTTATATGCATACTGGTTATCGTCTGGGTTAGTATAATCAAGCGCTGCAAATTCAAACGAGAAAAAATTCTGTGAGTAGGAAAGCACTAACGTATCTTGTTCTCCTCTTACAGGTTCATTAAATATTCTTACGGAACTTATTACAATCGGCGGAACATATTTATTATCCAATACACTATCCGGATAAAAATAATTCAGCCCATTGATTCCTCCGAAAAACATTTCACCATTCTTTGATTTATAATAAGCGCCGCCGCTAAATTCTAAACTTTGTAGTCCATCATGAAGATCGTACTGCGTAAAATTTTCCGTCTGCGCATTAAATTTTATTAAGCCGTTATCCGTGCTCATCCAAAGATTATTTTGATTGTCTTCAAGAATTCCATATACAACGGAACTACCTATTTTATTTTTTTTATTATATCGTGTAAATCGTTCTGTCTGTTTATTGAACCTTTGAATACTTCCCCCGTAAGTTCCGATCCAAAGATTTTGCATTGAGTCTTCATAAATTGTCATTACACGGTTATCGCTAATACTGGATTCATCACCTAAAATATTTTTGTAAGAAATAAATCTTTCGGTCTTCGGGTCAAATTTATTTAGACCTCCGCCAAATGTCCCAATCCACAGAATACCATCTACATCTTGAAAAATTGTATAAACCCTATTATCACTTATACTGAACGGATCGTTAGGATTATTCATGTATCGTTTAAAAGAAAATCTTTCTGATTGTATGTCTGCATCAGATAATTTGTTTAAGCCGCCGCCAAAAGTTGCCAACCAAATATTCTGATCTCTATCCTTAAAAATTGATTGAACTTGATTTGCGCCTATGCTGGTAGAATCACCCGGAATTTTAACATAGTGTTTTGATTTACCGGTTGATTTGTTAAATATATTTAATCCGCCGCTGTAGGTTCCGATCCATAAAAATCCATTTTCATCATCAAGAATCGAACGAATGTGATTATCACTAATTGAACCTGTGATACCTGGATTTGATGTGTAGTGAGAAAATTTTTTACTTTTCCGATCATATTTATTTAATCCGCCTTTATAAGTTCCGATCCACAATACTGAATTTTTATCGCCTTGAATGGCCCAAACAACATCATCGTTCAAACCGTTAATTCCATTTATATCTTTATTGATCTGCTTAAACTTTACTGTGTTATGTTCAAGTTTACTTAATCCTTTGCCAAGATGGGTTCCGATCCACAATGAACCCGATCTATCTTCTAATATTGAAAGCACATCATTCTTAGTAAGACTGCTTTGAATTTTAGGATCGTTTTTATAAACATTAAATTTTTGTTTATCGGGATCTAAACGGTTTAATCCTCCGCCAAAAGTACCAAGCCAAATTGCGCCGACTTTATCTTGAATGATTGTCATTACAAAATTATTTGACAAACTATTGGGATTGTTGGGACGGTTTACAAATCTTTCGAATCGCGCTTTCTCGGGAGAAAAATTTAAATATTGATTGGAAAGTTTATTCAATCCGCTGCTGTAAGTCCCGACCCACAGATTACCTTTTCTATCCTTCATTAGAGAAACAATCTTATCATCGCTTAAACTCCATGCATTATTATTTTTGGAATAATGCGTAATTGAAGTTTTCTCACCTGCTGTAATTCTATAAAGTCCGCCGCCGAGAGTTGCAACCCAGATAATATTATTTTCATCCGTGATAATTGCTTTAACTCTATTAGAACTAAATCCGTTGGGATCTTTTTCATTATAATGAAAATGTTCGTACTTATTTTTTGATATGTCTAATTTTACCAGACCTTTTCCCCAAGTGCCTATCCACAAAAATCCATTCTTATCTTGTGTGATTGAGGTTATTGATTTATCATTGTTGCGGGAAAACGGAAGCGGAAAGTCATAATATTTTTCATCGGGAGCTGTATCTGTTTTTAATAAATTTGTAAAATAAAAACGGGAAAATATCCCGTTCTTTTTATCAAACTTATTTAAAACTCCTTCAACAGTGCCAATCCAAATATTTTCATCTTTATCTTCAAACAACGACAAAATTCCGTTATCTGAAATTGATGTTGTATCTGCAGGATCATTTGTAAATACCGTAAAATTATATCCGTCGTAACGGTTAAGACCGTTTGCTGTTCCAAACCAGAGGAACCCTTTTTTATCCTGAATCATACATAAGATTGTGCTTTGGGAAAGTCCGTCTTCAATTTTTATCTGTTTGAATTGAACCTCTTCCTGCAATATCAAATTATCTGCAATAGTTAGGCTTGTCATCATGAAAAGAAGCGGAACTACAGTTTCCCAATATTTAATCAGAGAGTTTTTCACATTTACGATAAACTATAAATAAATTATTAAGCACAATATAAATAGAGCCCCTAAAAATCTACTCAAAATAAAGGTTATTTTCATCTTATCTGTATTTGAAAATGTTAGGTGAAATCTTCAGATAGTTCCATTATATTAGACGTGTAAGAAGAATGGAAAAAAATCTATGCGAAAATTATTTTTTTTAATGATCGTTTGTTTTTCGGTTTGCTTCATTGCCGGTTGCGATAAAGGAATTGAACCCGAGCCTGAAAAATCTCCTCAAGCGGAAATAATCGGTTTCAGCGGTAAAGTTACTTTTACCGGTACTTGGCCTGCGGGAATAACCCGCACGCATATTGTTGTATTTAAAAATGAGATACTAACTGTGGATGATTTTTCTTTTCAAAACCTTGCGTTTGTTGTTGATCCCATATCGTTTGAGAGCGCTGAATTTACTTACGATTCCCGAGCAAATAATTTCTTCTCGCTTACTCTTGCCGAAGGTACATATAAATATATTGTTGTTGCTCAATCTAAAACGCCGACTATTTCTTTTAACAGAGACGATTGGACAATTGTTGGTGTTTATTATAATAACGGTGATCAATCAAAACCCGGAGCGATGACTTTACAAAAAGGAAAAATTACAACCGGTATTGATATCAATGTTGATTTTAATAATCCGCCGCCGCAACCGCCGAAGTAATTTCGTTTCGGATTTTATTTTCAAGGTGTGAAAAGAAAAAGCGAGAATAAAATGAAAAAATTTTTAACTGCTTTGATACTAACCACTTCCATTGTTTGCTATGCACAAAATTCTTCCTTAAACGGAAAAATTATTTCAGATAAAAACGAACCGCTCGAGGGTGTTAACATAATTATTGCCGACACACAACTCGGTGCGGTTTCTATGAGTGATGGCGGTTTCGAAATTAAAAATCTTCCTTTCGGGGATTACACACTTGAAGTTTCGATGATTGGTTATGCGAAAAAAAGATTAACCGTTTCTTTCAATTCTGATTACACACCTATTACAATCGTTCTAACTGAAGAAGTAATACAAACCGATCAGATCATTGTAAGTGCAGGTAAATACGAACAAAGAGTTCAAGACCTGGCGGTTAGTACCGAAATTATTTCTCCAGATTATTTATCACGTAATAATTTTTTAACATTTGACGATATGCTTAGAAATGTTCCCGGAGTACAATTAAATCTAGAACAGCCAAGCATCCGCGGTTCAAGCGGATATAGTAAAGGTACAGGTGCGCGTGTATTAGTTGCCGTAAACGGTATTCCAATGTATTCCGGCGATACGGGTGATATTGTTTGGGAATTAATTCCAACAGCAGATATTGAACGCATAGAAATTATTAAAGGTCCGGCCAGCTCGCTATATGGTTCATCGGCAATAGGCGGAGTAATAAATATTATCACAAAATCAACCGTGAAAAATTCTATTACACATTTTAGTTCTTACTTCGGCATGTATGATAAACCTGCTTACGATTCTTGGAAGTGGGATGATGCTATGCGTAATTTCTATGGATTGGAACTTACTCATTCCGGTTCCTCCGAAAATCTTGGTTATACTTTTTCTTTTAAGAAATTTGATAATATGAGTTACCGCCAAAATGATTATTCTAAACGTTATCTCGGTTACTTAAAATTAAATTACGCATTCAATCCGGAAAATCATTTAACATTTTTTGCAGATTTTCTAAATATGAACCGCGGCAATTTTCTTTATTGGAAAGATTCGCGCAGCGCACTTGTTCCCAAAGATGAAGATAACGGCAATACGGTAGAATCGAACCGTTTATTTACCGGATTAATTTTCCGGCATCAATTCAGTAAAAATATATTCGCCGAACTGAAATCGAGTTATTACCATACAAAATTTGACGGACGGGGAATTGAACTTACAACTTCAACTGCAAATCTTTTTAGGAATGAATTGCTCACTAATATAATTTTATCTAACGAGTTTATTCTTACTTCCGGTGTTGAAGCATCATATTCAAAAATTTCTTCCAACATATTTAAGAATCCGACTTTTTTCGGAGCCGGCGCTTATGCGCAATTAGAATACAAAGGCATAACAAATCTTATAGCAACAATCGGTTTGCGTTATGATTTTATGAAATTGGATTCGTTAAACAATGCAAACGCAGTTACACCTAAAGTCGGATTAAATTATAAACTCACAAAAGATTTTATTTTGCGCGGGTCGTTCGGAACAGGATTCCGTGCACCAACTCCATCCGAAGTATTCACTACAGCAGCAGTTGGAGGAGGATTTAATATCAAAGGCAATACCGATCTTACTGCCGAAACGAGCGCTTCATTTGAGATTGGCTGTAATTACCAGCCGGATAAAACTTTTTCAATGGATTTATCTTTGTATCAAACCAATTACAAAAATTATATTGAAGCCAACTTGACTAAAAATGCAGAGATACAATTTATTAATCTGTCCGAAGCGCGGATACAGGGATTGGAGATCGGCTCTAATTTTTATTTGATCCCGGATCTCATCTCGGTAAATCTCGGTTATAATTTTATGAATGCAAGAAATTTAGCCGATGATAAATTTTTGAAATACAGACCTCAGCACACTTTTAATACACAAATAAGATACACTCCTGCTCCTTTCGATATTGGAATTAATTTTAGATACTCAAGCAGAGTGGATGAAATAGACGATCTGATTACCCAGCCGCCGATCTCCTTAGTTGTTGACGGAGCTAAACGTGTTCCTATTTACGTTACAGATATAAGTATAGGATATAATTTTCTTCTTAATACTGTCCCGGCAAAAATTTATCTAAACGCAAAAAACATTTTCAATTATAATTATGTGGAGTTCATCGGTAACATTGCACCGATAAGGAATTATTCTTTGAGTCTTGAGTTGTTCTTTTAGCATCAATTTTTCGTGCTGAAATATTATGGAGAACAATGCACAAAATAATTTCATACTTGTTTGTTCTGCCGAAGCTGCATGAATTATAATTCACTCTTAAGCAACTGCTTATTCTTTCATGCGTCTGATTAAGTACAAATATTTTTCAATAGTTTAGACGAGGGTAAAATGGCAGAGCGTGTTTGCCCGGTTTGGGTTGGTTATTTATTATTAAGTCCGTTGAGAAAATTATTTCAAAATCCGAATAAGATTTTAAGTCCGTACATTAAGAATGGAATGAAAGTAATGGATGTTGGAAGCGCGATGGGTTATTTCAGTTTGGAGCTTGCAAAGTTAGTTGGTGTAAATGGAAAAGTAATTTGTGTTGATATGCAGGAAAAGATGCTCGATGTTTTGAAGAAACGTGCTACGAAAGTAAATTTATTGAGCCGGATTGAAACACGTTTGTGCAATCAAGAATCACTTGGACTTGACGATCTAAAAGAAAATTTAGATTTTGTTCTTGCATTTGCAATGGTTCACGAGGTTCCGGATGCAGCTTCATTTATAAAGGAAGCCTCCGCCGCAATAAAAAGAAAAGGTTATTTGCTTATATCGGAACCGGCAGGGCATGTTACTGAAGAAGACTTTAAGAAAACAATTTCAATTGCAGAACAGAATAATTTAAAAGTAATTGAAAGACCAAAAATTAAAAAAAGTTTTAGCGCTTTATTTCAGAAAGAATAAACGGAGAACAAATGGATTGGACTAAAGAATTTCCCGCATCAATTTTAATGTGCGATAATAACGGAACAATTACAGAGATGAACGAGAAGGCAGCGGCTACATTTGCAGACGACGGCGGTTACGGTTTGATCGGAAAAAATTTATTTGAATGTCATACAGTCAAATCGAACGAAATAATAAAAAAGATAATGAACGAAAAGAAACCAAACGTTTATACAATCGAAAAGAACGGAATCAAAAAATTAATTTATCAAGCGCCGTGGTATGAGAACGGAGAAATGAAAGGTCTTGTTGAGTTATCGCTCGAAATTCCTTTCGATATGCCTCACTTTATAAGATAGAAATCAATAACCTTCCTTAAAAATATTTCTTGTCATTTCGATTCCTATTTATCGGGAGAGAAATGACATTTCAGAACCATTCTGATGTTTTTAAATACTACTCGGATTTAGTGTTTTCTTCTTCTTCCTTTTTAATCACTTCAATCGTAAAATTAGCGGCAACGCCTGCAAGTGCGCCAATAGCAGCAACAACCGGCGCAAACAAAGTTCCTATAACTCCAACCGTTACTGGAATCTCAATGTATGTTCTGCCCTTATCATCTTTAATTATTATTCTGCGTGCATTTCCTTCTTTTATCAGCTCTTCTATCTTGGTAAGAAGTTCTTGTCCTTTAATTTTAAATTCCATTTTACTTATTCCTGTTTGTAATTTAATTCTTATTAAACTTGAAACGTCTGATGTTTTACAACCGCAATTTTAAGATCTGTTATTACAGCCGAAAACGCTTTCATAATAGAAATAACTGCGGCGACAAATGATCTTGCCCAAAAAGAATTTACAGGCAAATCCATCCAATAATTATTCAGTTGGGATCTAACTACCACACGCGAGACTTTTCCATCATAAAAATATTTATCAATTGTAATCGAATTGCCGCCGTTAAATTTCATCTATGTTTCCAATACATTTTCTTTTACGATACTTTAGATGAACATGAAGCCGGATTTGTTCCGCAAAGAACAAATAAGATGATTTTTTTCTGATGATTATATAATAGTAAAGCGGATCAGAATGACCCGCCTTTTAGAAGTGAGATTTATTTTTTTCTGCTTTCAACAATTTTTTGGAATGCAGGTCCCGCTTTTTCTAAATCAGAGGGAGTCATGGCTGGAAAAATATTTATATCAGCATTAAAATCAAGCCAGAGCGGCTCGAAGGAAGTTACCATTTGATCTTCCGACTTAAGATCAAACACTGCATACATTGTGCGCTGGCCGTAGCGCATAGTAAAATAAACCGCTTCCGGTTTAAGATTTTGAACTGCCGACTGAATTTTATTCATTAATGTACCATCAAGAATTGCTGAATTTCCAGTTTCAACCGGCAGCTTAACTTCAACCAAGAACCTCATAACAGGCCCCTTTCTTTTGTATTGTTTGTTAATAATGTTATTAGGAAGAAGAGAAATATTTTAAACGTGCGTCCTTTCGAAATGATTTTTTGAAACAGATTTAGACTGCTAATTTAATCACATGAGGATATTCGGTAGTTAATAAATTGTTATTCTTTTTAGTAGAGGCGTTCTTTCCCTTTTTAAGCTTTTTTGTTTTCTTAACTTTTTTATTTCCTAAATAATAAAGTTTGACTTCCGGAAAAAGTCCTTCGTTAACGACTTGTAATTCAAAATGAGGAACACTGCTCTCACTTGTTTGAAAAAGATTTGTCTGTGTTTGAGTATCAAGTGTTATTGGTAACATGTAATAATAAAAAATTAAATGAGATTAGCTTCTTTGTCCTTTTAAAATGTATTAAAATTGAATTGTTATTCCTAACAACTTTTAAATATTTTTTTCTTGCTAATAATATTATTTCTTCAATTTATTCTTAAACTTTTTCTGTGAATAAAATAAGAGACGTTGTTCTTATTTCATTCTTTTGTGATCACAACTTTATGCTTTACAAAATCAGTGCCTTTACCCGGAATATTTACAATTAATTTTCCGTCTTTTAATTCCCCGCCGGTAATATTTTTGATCAATTCATAATTCATAATTCCCAATTCATAATTTCTATTCGTTTTACCTTCGCAGTTTATTATAAGTTTATTTCCATCCAACTCTTGAGAAATAATTTTCAATCCTTCATTCGTCGCTCCAATCTGGGTAACTGATTGTGGAAAATAAATTCCAATAGATGGTTTATGATTTATAATTAACTCGTTTTTACCTTTTAGCTTGAAATTAGTTTTTAACTGATAAGCTTGCTCGTGTTTAATAAATTCGTAATCAAGTTTATTTCCATTTAATGTAACGGAATTAATCTCAGCACCTAATTCAAAATCCGGAATGAATTCAAAATCAATTTCTTTATCTCCTATATTATCAACTATCAAGTCCATCTTTCCATTCTCAATTTTCAATTCGCAATTCGCAATTGCCTTTCCCGTTTTGATATTGTTTACTTTCAAAAATTTCCAATCAGCAGGTAATTTTGGCGCAAAAATTATTTTATTGTTCAGTGCATCAACCTCCAAACCAATCAACCCATGTACAATAGGGAAAACATAACCGCTAATTGAAAATCCTTGATCATGATAAGCTTCACCAAGCTTTGTGTTGATATCACCCGAAAAAACTTCCGGTGCAACTCCTAATCCGTAATCAAAAACATGTTGTGCCGTATTCCTAATTGTTTGGTAACCTTGTAAATTAAAATGAGTTGCAAATTGCGCACCCGCTATAAAATACGAAGTGAACGCCCATATAGTTCCGTAATTATAATTTGTTGGATCATACAATGAAGATTTATTTGAAAGATTACGAATTCCCCAATCTGTAGCCATATCGCTTTCGTTGAACTGTTTTATTGTACTTACACTTCGTTTCTCATCACTTAATCCAAAAAGAATTGACGTTGATGAATAAATATTTTTATCACGAACTTGTTTGCCGTCTTCTGCCGCACCAAAACTGTAAAAGCCAAGATCATCAATCCAAAATATTTTTTCTAATGCTTGCTGTGCTTTCGGAAAGAGTTTTTCTGTTTCGTTTTCAATCTCCTTATCACCTGCGTACTTAGCCATTAAGTTTACTTCTTTAATCCCTTGTGTCCACAGGCTTTGTGTAAAATTATCATTAAAGATATGCACGAGAGAACCAAATTCAAGAACTCCGAGCCCCGCACCTTTAAGATCCATCAAACCATCGCCATTACTGTCTTTGCTTAAACTCCATTTGTATGCTTGCAAAATTGACTTCCAACTTTTTTTAATGAATTCAACGTCTCCTGTCTTTCTGAAGTAATCACCGATCGCGACCAAATACCATGGAGAAGTATCTGCATGATTATATCCGAAATGATAATCGTTCCACCAATCAACAAGCCCGTCGCTTTGTGAGAGTTCGTGTGCCATTTTTCCTATATCAATTACTTTATCGGTTGGATTCCTTTTTCTTATCGGATAGTTTTCTTGTCGCTGCCATTTTTGTGTAAACTCAAGAGCATCTCGAACTGTTTTGTAATCTCCGTAACCATTCATTGCAAGAGAATTAATAAAAGCGTCTCCGCCGAAATACCACGCAAATCCCGGTCTTCCGCCGCCGCCGCTCAACCCATAACCTGCGACCAATCCTTTTCCTAATGTTGCATTATCAACCATTAAATTGTTCAGAGCTACTTTTCCATATTCAAATGCAAGATTTAATTTTTCATCAGGTGTTACAACTTCAACAGTTGAGTTTCGGAGATTTTCATAATACTCACAATTTTTTTTGTAGAACATTTCAACATTGCCGAGAAGATTTTTATAAAGTGTTTTTACCGAATCATATTTTGTTTTAACGGGGCTTCCGGCAATTGCAATTGGAATAAAATTATTTTTTGCATCGCCGGGTTTAATGTCAATTTTAAATTGAATCGGATTATCAGCAAACATGTGGGCTGGGGGTGCTGCCATTTGCAGTGCGACCGGTGAGCCGCACAAAAACAATCCTCTCTGTTGAGATTCGGAGATTACATACGCATTCATTCCGTCATCCCAGTAACTGTATTGTCCGCCGATTCCTGCCGGCCATTGCGGCTGCATGACAGGCATAAATCCGGGAACAATTGTAAGCGGGGTTGTTGTATTAACATCAAGAAGAATCATCGCACCGGGTTTATTATGCGGCACAAAAATTATTTCTTTCACTGTGAATGACTCATAAACATAAGTCAAAGTAGTTACTTCAGGGGTAACGGAAATATCGCGCAGAATATCTTTGGCCAGAATGGGCTGGGTTGTTGTTCCGACAAAAAATTGTATTTCAAAATTGCGCAGAACTTTCCACGGCCAAATCCACATTTCGAATGAACCGTTCTCGTAACCTAACAATGCAGCTTTCTGACCGATCTTATCCATGTACTGATTCGGCTGCGCTGGACGAGTTATTGTTAGATCGTTCTGTTTGATTTCAAATTTGTTAATCAATCCAGTTTGAGCGGAAAGATTTGCCAGGAATATTGTTAATATCAAAAAAATAGTTTTGTAATTTTTCATTTTTCTTCTCGATTTTAATTATTTGAATAGCACGCAGATTTTTTATGATTGTTATGATTTATCATGATTAATCTTAATCAATCATAATAATCAGCGTTCTATCGTTTATATTTTTCAATTAGCACCCTCGCCATTATCGAATCCCAAATATAATTTGGCGGAGAGTTGAGCACTTCGTTATCGGGACTGTATGATTCCCAATAATTATGATTCTTTTTCAGTTGCGTTGTAACTGCAATCAACATTTTGTCTGCAAGTTGATTTGCATTTTTTTTGTAACCGTATTTTTTCAAGCCATCCAACACCATGTAATCCCACAACAGCCAGACAGGACCATTCCACTTACAGCAGTAATCAACATACGGAGTGAACCACGGGTCATCGGCAGCAAGAGTTGGAATACCATACCTACGCCAAAATTTTTTCGGATCGAGTAAATGTTTTACAAGCTGTTCTGCCCGTTCTCTAGGTGCTGCTTCTGCCCAAAGTGCAAGAAACCCGATTATCTCCATTCTTCTTAAATCACGAGTTAAATATTTGAATGAATGATCTTTCCTATTAATCGAATAATAAAACTTACTGCTGTCATCCCACATTTTTTGATTTACCAGATCTGAAGTTAAGTCGGCAACTTTCATCCAAGCCTTTGAAGCATCTTTCATCCCAAGTTCTTTTGCCATTTGAGAAAGTGTTCTGGTTTCTTTTATCACCATTAATGTAAGATCAAGGCATTCAAGCTCATCAGAAATGTCTTCTTTATCAACATCAAGATGTCTTTCTGCGCTCACTTGAAAAACCGCATTGTACCAGTCGCGGACGTTTTCTATAATTCCGTAAGGTCCCCATTCATACAATCCGTCTTTATCAAGATCGCGGTTGTTGATCAGCCATTTAATATATTTTTCTCCGCTTGTGTATGCATCCGAAAGAAATCTTTTATCCTTACTTACTTTGTAAACTTCCCAATTGATCCAGCTGAAAAAAGGCGCAGATGTTGTTGACATATCTTTATTCAACTCTTTGCTGAAATGCGGATAATCTTGCAAGCCGCGTGGACCATGACGGTATGCAATTAATCCGTCCTCTCGTTGTTGTTCCATATAAACACGCTGAGAATTTTCTGCAGATTTCGGATCGAGGTATGCATACGCAAGCATGCTTAATGATTCATGAAGAACTTGATGGCCGTGTCCCCAGCCCCACAACGGCTGGCGTGAGAAAACGTAAAAATTATAATTTGTTTTTTCTGCCGGCGGATAAAAACATCCTCGTGCAAGATTGAAAGCGCCGAGATAAACAAGTTTTTCATTCTGAGTTTTGAAATTAATACGCGGAATTCGAGAAAACAATTTCACATTTGCATTTACATATTTTTGAAGCGGTTCTGTTTTTAGTTTTTCTACTTCTTCTTCTAACTTTTTAAGGTCCTCTTTTTGATCATGCCAGCCGCGGAAATATCTTGTGTTTACTTCTTCGCCGGGTTTCAAAGAAAACTTCCCGTGTAGAGAAATAAAATTTACCAATCCTTCTTTTTTATGATTGAGAGAATCATCCCTTTTCTCGGCATAGAAATCTGTTTTAATTGTAATGTAAAAATCTTCGAGCGATTTATGATAACCGCCAAAAGAATACATGGGAAAGTTTGCTGCAAAATAATCACGCGTCTCAGTCGGATAAGGAGCGTTCTTGTATAGAGAACTAATTAACCTGTATTTTGATTCATGATGTTCTGTTACATATCCATTGCGTTGCTTGTCGAAATCTTTTATTAACAGCGAATCGTTTCCGAGTTCTAGAATAGGGTATAATTCAATATTGTGATTTATATTATCAATATTTTTAATCTGAAAATTTACTAACGCAATTGATGAACTGTAAACAAAAAAAGTTTCTTGAACTTTAATTCCCTTGAAAGGAGAATATTCCATAATCATCATATCGGAAAACGAAGAAGTAACAACCGGTTTTTCGTAGAATTCGCCGGTGTTCATAACAACTACTTGATCAATTTTCCAAAGGCAATAAAACCTTCCCGCTTGATCACCGCTGTAATTGATCGGAAGATGCTCTGAGTAATAATCCATCTTATAACCTTTATCTCCGTACAAACGGGATCGTTCCATCGCTGCTGTGTAAGTTGTGTAAAGCGGATCGTTTTGTTTTGCTTTGAAATTCAAGAAGGGATCGTTGACATTAAGTTGTTGTGCAATAATTGATGAAGCAATTAATAAAAACATAAATATTTTTTTCATACTTGCTTTCCTAAACTCTTCGGTTTATTCGATGACTAATTTAATTTCTTTCATGTTTGGATCTTTAGAAGAAGAACCAACCATCAAAACATGTTCTCCTTTCTCAACTACAAATCCTTTTCCTTCGTAATATTCTTGTAAAGTTTTTTCATCAATATTAAACTCAACCGTCTTTGTTTGATTCGGTTTTAATGAAATGCGTTCAAACCCTTTAAGTGTTTCAATAGCACCGCTCGATTCAAAAATATTACCCCGAACGTACAGTTGTACAACTTCTTCTCCTGATATTTTCCCGGTGTTTTTTACGTCAACAAACAGGTTTACTGATTCATCACTTTTAGTTCTGTTCTTGTTTAATCTAATATTTTTATACTCAAAAGTTGTGTAACTCAATCCAAATCCGAACGGATAAAGAACTTCACCCTCAAAATATCTATAAGTCCTTCCAAGAGATTTTGTTTGCACCGTCATAACATTATTTCCGTAAACTTTCGAATAGTTTCCGCTTCTCATATTATAATCTTTGAAATCCGGGAGCTGATCTACAGATTTATAAAATGTTACAGGTAATCTTCCGGCAGGATTATAGTCTCCAAATAAAACATCTGCAATTGCATTACCTGCTGCTTGTCCGCCATACCATGATTCAACTATTGCGGGAATGTTTTTGTCTTCCCAATTTATACTTAATGCGCTTCCGTTAAGAAGAACAAGTACGGTCGGCTTTCCAATTGCTGAAATTTTCTTTATTAAATTTTCTTGAGTTGGAGGTAAATCTAAAGTCAGCCGGTCACCTCCGGCAAAACCAGGAACAGGAACGTCCATCTCTTCACCTTCAAGTCGCGGTGAAAGCCCCATAAACATAATTACAACATCGCTTTTCTTTGCTGCTGCAATTGCGCGATCTTCCGCGTTATCATCCGGCATAGACCATAATAATTGCATCTGAGCATAACGGGTTTTAGCAAAGAAATTAATTTTAATTTTATATGGTTTACCAGCTTCAAGTTTTACTGTCTTAAAAACTTTATTAGGATGATGGTTGGCATTGAACTTAATCAGGAGAGAATCTTCCAAATAAATATTGTAGCCGTTAAACCCGTAACCGCCAATTTGATAAATCCCAGTCTTTGGCGGAACTATGTAACCGCTCCATCTAACACTTTTATTTCCATCGTAAACCGAGCCGGAAGATTTTTTGAGCCATTTAAAATCAATTTGTTTATCAACTTGTTCTTTTGCTTTTCCTGCCCATTCAAGATTATCGAAATACTCTGCTTTAAGCCCTTTCACCTTAATATCTGCTGATGTAAAAAGAAAATCCGAAGGAATTACTTCGAGATACGGCATATTCTCTGCAACGTTACAACCTCTTTCAAAAAGTATTTTAGTGTTCTTACCTATTTTATTTTTTATTCCTTGCAAAGGAGTAATTGGATTCGATGGTGTTCCGTTATAATTGCCAAGTAGAACTTCTTCATCGTTTGCATTAGGACCGATGACTGCAATTGTTTTAATATTTTTTTTAAGCGGCAGGAAATTATTTTGATTCTTAAGAAGCACAATTGATTTTCTTGCGGCTTGAAGTGCAAGTTGTTGATTTTTCTTTGAATCCAAAACAGTGATCGGAATTTTTGAATACGAAACTTTTTCCGGCGGGTCGAACATACCTAATTTAAATCGCGCTTCAAATAACCGTCTTAAAGAAACATCCAGCTCTTCTTCTTTTATTAATCCCTTTTGAACAGCTTCTAACAATGCGGGATAAGAACTACCGCATTCCAAATCTGTTCCGGCTTTTACAGAAATTGCAGATGCTGATGATGCATCGGGAGTTTCTTTGTGAAATTGATAAATGTCCGAGATTGCCCAACAATCTGAAACCACGTAACCTTTGAATCCCCACTCGTCTCTCAAAATTGCATTAAGCAGAGGATCGTTGCTGCAACATGCTTTTCCTCTTATACTATTATATGCACACATTAATGATTGAACATTTCCCTCCTGTACGCTCATCTTAAATGCAGGCAAATATGTTTCGCGGAAATCATATTCGCTTGGCTGTGCATCGAACGAATGGCGATCCGGTTCCGGTCCGCTGTGAACGGCAAAGTGTTTTGCCGTTGCCACAGTTTTTAAATATTTCGGATCTTTTCCTTGTAATCCTTTTATAAATTGAACTGCCATTTGACCTGTGAGATAAGGGTCTTCGCCGTATGTTTCCATTCCCCGTCCCCAGCGCGGATCGCGAAAGATATTAATGTTTGGCGACCAAAATGTTAATCCTTGATAAATATCTCTTCGATTTTGCTTAATTGCATCGTGGTATTTAGCGCGCGCTTCATCCGAAATTGCTAGCGCAACTTTATACATTAAATTTTTATCCCACATTGCAGCCAAACCGATAGCTTGCGGAAAAACTGTTGCTAATCCGTTTCGTGCAACTCCGTGCAGACATTCGTTCCACCAATTATATTTCGGAATTCCAAGCCGTTCAATCGCAGGCGCGTCATAATTCATTTGCGAAATCTTTTCCTCAAGCGTCATTTGGCTTAACAAATAATTTACCCGTTCGTCTATCGAAAATCTCGTGTCAAAGTGCTTTAATTCTGTTTGTGCATTAACAAACAACGGAACAAGCATCAAGAAACTGAATATCAATTTTATTTTCATTCTTAACCTCATTTACATTTTAACAAGAATTAGCGTTAAATATTTGTTGATAATATCTGTTCGAACAATTCCTGCTTACCGCTTATCTGTTTTGGTTCACCGTTTTTGATTGCAAGTTCGCGTAATTCTTCAAGTTTTAATTCGCCTTTTTCAAAACGAACTCCAGCTTCACTATCGAAAGATATGTAACGCTGTTTTCTTATTTTTTTATAATCAGATTCATTTAATATTTTTTCTGCAGTTAAGAGTGAGCGTGCAAAGACATCCATAGCTGTAATGTGCGCAATGAATAAATCTTCATTATCGGTAGAATTTCTTCTAACCTTTGCATCAAAATTTACTCCGCCTTTTCCAAAACCTCCAGCTTCTGAAATGACAGGCATTGCTTCAACCATTTCATAAATATTTACAGAGAATTGATCCGTGTCCCACCCATTCTGATAATCTCCGCGGTTGGCATCTATGCTTCCGAATAACCCAGCATCAACGGCGCATTGAATCTCGTGCTGGAAAGTGTGACCGGCAAGTGTTGCGTGATTAAATTCAATATTAAGTTTGAAATCTCTATCTAGTCCGTAGTAACGCAAAAATCCCACCACGGTTTCCACATCATAATCGTACTGATGTTTCATCGGTTCCATCGGCTTTGGCTCAATTAGAAATGTTCCTTTGAATCCTTGTTTGCGTGCGTAATCTTTTGCAAGAGTTAAAAATTTGGCTAAATGTTCTTTCTCTCTTTTCATGTTCGTATTAAGAAGCGACATATAACCTTCGCGCCCTCCCCAGAAAACATAATTTTCTCCATTGAGTTCTATAGTTGCGTCAAGTGCGCGTTTGACTTGTGCCGCTGCATACGTAAGTACATTAAAATCGGGATTAGTCGCAGCACCATTCATATAACGCTTGTGAGAAAATAAATTTGCCGTTCCCCAAAGTAATTTGATGCCGGTTTCGTTTTGCTTTTCTTTCGCATACTCAATTAATGCCTGAACCCGTTTATCAGATTCTAAAATTGTTTCACCTTCTTCAACAATATCAAAATCATGAAAGCAGTAGAACGGAATTGATAATTTTGCGGTGAACTCAAAAGCAGCGTCCATCTTTGTTTTCCCTTTTGAGATGGCATCTTTTCCGTCATTCCACGGAAAATCTTTTGTACCCGGACCAAATGGATCTCCGCCTGTTCCGCAGAAGCTGTGCCAGTATGCAACTGCAAAACGGAAATAATCTTTCATCGTTTTGCCAAAAACGATTTGGTTTCCATTGTACCACTTAAATGCTAAAGGATTTTTTGAATCTCTTCCTTCATATTTTATCTTGCCGATACTTTTGAAGTATTCCATTTTAAATTCACCTCTAAAATTATTTTTTGTATTACAAATGACTAAAAAATATCACAAAAACATTTTTAGTTTGCATAGCCATTTATCATATACTTCTTGTGTTGCATCAATATTCATTTTCTCGGGATTAACTTCGCCGGTTTTATTTAACGATCTAAACGCTTCATCAAATGATTTATAAAATTCCGCACCAACAGCGGCACCGCGCGCCGCCCCCTGAGCTCCGTCCGTATCATACTGTTCCACCGAAGCGCCTGTTACATTTGCTAAAGTTTGTCTAAAGACGGGACTTAAAAACATATTTGTTTTTCCTGCACAAATAACATTAATGTTCAAACCCATTTCCTTCATTATATCAATACCATACTTGAAAGAAAATGCTATTCCTTCTTGAACAGCGCGATAGAGATGTGCTTTAGTATGGCGGTTAAAATCCAGGTTCATAATCTGTCCCCCAATATTTTTGTTTTGCAACATCCGTTCTGCACCATTACCAAACGGTAATACTGATACACCATTCGAACCGATATCTACAGTCTCACAAATTTTATTAATTTCTTTGTACGGTAATTCCTCATCAATAATTTTTCTCATCCACGAATTTTGAATTCCAGTTCCATTTATACAAAGCAATACGCCAAGACGTGTTTGTGATGAAGAATGGTTTACATGTGCAAACAGATTTACCCGGGAATCTTCGTCATAATTAACTTGATCAATTACGCCGTACACAACTCCGGAAGTTCCTGCTGTCGCAGCAATTCCTCCTGCATTTAGTACATTTAACGAGAACGCATTATTCGGTTGATCGCCTGCTCTGTACGAAATTACTGCTTCTGTATTAATCCCAAGTTCTTCTGCAACAGTTTTTAATATCTTTGCCTGAACTGAAAATGTCGGTTTTGTTTCGGGGAGAAGCGCTTCATCAAATTCATAGTAATCTAAAACTTCGTTAGAAATTTTATTTTGTTTGAAATCCCAGAAGACCCCTTCGGATAACCCTGATACAGTTGAACTGATTTCCCCCGTCAATTTCATAGCAATATAATCTCCGGGCAGCATTATCTTGTAGATCTTATCAAAATTCTCCGGTTCATTTTCTTTGACCCATCTCAGTTTAGAGGCGGTAAAGTTTCCGGGTGAATTAAGTAGATGCTGCAGACAAAACCCTTTACCGATTTTCTCAAATGCTCTATTACCTATTTTGACTGATCGGCTATCGCACCAAATAATTGAAGGACGAATTACATTTTGATCTTTATCTACCGGAACTAATCCGTGCATCTGATATGAAATTCCGATTGACCGAATTTCTTTTCCGTTGATGTTCGATTCACTTATCAATTGACGAGTTAGAAGTTTTACATACTTCCACCAGGTGGTGGGATACTGTTCTGCAAATCCCTGCTCGGGCGAATTGATTTGCATCTCATCTTTAGGTAGGAATCCGCATGCGGTCATTTTACCGCTTTCAATTTCCATGATTGCGGCTTTTATTGATGAACTTCCAATATCATATCCAAGCGAAAACATCTTTCCTCGTTAACTTATTCACAACTAAATTTCATCTAATAATTCTAATGCCGGGTACTTTGTTTGCTATACTTTAAATCGAACTATAATATTTTCCTTTCGCTCAAATTCAGACAGCATTGATTACAAATCTACTCTATTATGAACGCTAATTACTTGTTATCCAATTCCAAAACGACAACAGATTTTGGAGGCATTATAATTTCCAAAATATCATTTACAATTTTGAAGTCGGAAAATTTCTTCGGAATAACATTTCCCGGATTATCGAACGAATTGTATGCGCTAATTTCTTCCGCTGTTATTATTTGTCCGCTTACACTTTTTATTTTGTACATAAAAGAGTTACACGAAATTTTCTGAGTTTCTTTAAGATTTACATTTGTTATTGAAAGATGAATTCTACCCGCATCATCCATTGATGCAGAACAATTTAGCGATGGAACTTTCTTTTCGCCAAAAGTATAATTTGTTGTCTCTAATTTTGCCGGAATTAATTTAGCATTCTGATGTACTTTAAAAAGATCATACACATGATAAGTCGGTGTCACAATCATTTTCGGTCCGTCTGTTAGAATCATTGATTGAAGCACATTTACCATCTGTGCTATGTTTGCCATTTTAACTCTATCGGCATGATTATTAAAAATATTTAGATTCGTTGCTGCGGTTATAGCGTCTCGCAAACTGTTTTGTTGATAAAGAAATCCGGGATTAGTTCCGGATTCTACATTGTACCAATTACCCCATTCATCAACCATTAGCCCAACCCGCTTATCCGGATCGTATTGATCCATTATCCTGCTATGCTTATTTACCATTTCTTCCATTGATAAACATTTCTGAATTGTCGCAAAATATTCATCTTCGTTAAAGTGAGTTGCAGAACCTTTGTCACCCCAATTTTTAGGAACAGTATAATAATGAAGTGAGATTCCCTGCATCATCCAGCCGGCATTTTTCATCATAACTTCCATCCAATTATAATCATCGGAGTTTGGACCGCCGGCAATTCTGTATAAACGATTGCCGCCGTAATTACGGCAGTAAGTTGCATATCTTTTGTATTGATCCGAGTAAAACTCTGCAGACATATTTCCGCCGCATCCCCAGTTTTCATTTCCCACTCCCCAAAATTTTACTTTCCACGGTTTTTCTCTTCCGTTTTGCTTCCGGAGATTCGACATCGGGCTCTCACCGTCAAAATTTATATACTCTACCCACTTTGACATTTCCTCCACCGAGCCGCTTCCTACATTTCCGCAAATATAAGGTTCTGTTCCAAGCTGTTCGCACAAATCAAGAAATTCATGTGTGCCGAAACTGTTGTCTTCAACAACCCCGCCCCAATGTGTATTTATCATCTTCGGTCTTTTATCGCGCGAACCAATTCCATCCATCCAATGATACTCATCTGCAAAACACCCTCCGGGCCAGCGCAGGTTTGGAATTTTTATTTTCTTCAATGCTTCTACAACATCGTTCCTTATTCCCCGTGTGTTGGGAATAGGTGAATTTTCGCCGACCCAGATTCCTCCGTAAATACAATGTCCCAGATGTTCGGAAAATTGTCCGTAAATATTTTTCTCAATTGTGACACTTGGACTAGAAACATCTAAGAAAAGTTTGTTCTCTTTAATTTGGCCGGATGAAATTAAGCTTGATAAAATAAAAACAGTTACGGTTAGAATTGTTTTTTTCATTTTAATTACCATTTAATTTTTGAGAAAGATTAAATCCCTTTTCCAAATTGATAATACAATTCATTCCATCGTAATTCTTTTTTGAATTCCGGTAACTTTGTTGAATCGTCAATCAACAAATATTCTATATTCGCCATTTCTGCAAAATCCTCCATGTATTCCGAAGTGATGGATTGACTAAATCCCGTATGATGAGCGCCGCCGGCTAAGATCCACGCCGCTGCACCGGTTTCAAGATTCGGTTTCGGAATCCACATTACTCTTGCAACCGGAAGCTTGGGCAATGGTTTATCCGGCTGAACGACCTCAATCTCATTCACAATTAACCGAAAACGATTTCCCATATCTATTATAGTGGCATTCAGTCCGGGACCGCTTTGCACATTAAATACCAAGCGCGGAGGATCATCTTTTCCACCGATACCGAGCTGATGAATTTCTAATTTCGGTTTACCCTCTGCAATTGATTCGCAAATTTCCAACATGTGTGCACCGAGAACTTTCATCCCTGCCGGATCCATGTGATAAGTATAATCTTCCATGAACGATGTACCGCCTTTTAATCCCGAAGACATAACTTTCATTGCACGGACAAGTGCGGCAGTTTTCCAATCACCTTCGGCACCGAAACCGTAGCCATCAGCCATTAATCTCTGAACAGCGAGTCCTGGTAATTGTTTTAACCCGTGTAAATCTTCGAACGTTGTTGTGAATGCTTTAAATCCACCTTCCTTCAAAAAAGTTCGCATTCCAATTTCTATCTTTGCTGCATCGCGAAGTTTACTGTGCAATCCCCCGCCTTTACGTGCATCTGAACCAACTAAATATTTTTCTTCATATTCAGCAATCAATTTATCAACCGCAAGATCGTTAACATCATCTACAACTCTTACGAGATCGCCGATTCCGAAACCGTTCACCGAGTAACCGAAACGAATTTGCGCTTCAACTTTATCGCCTTCGGTAACTGCAACTTCGCGCATGTTATCGCCGAAGCGGGCGATCTTCGCACCTTGTGAGTCCGCCCACGCACAAGCAACACGCATCCAAACAGCAAGTTTTCTCTGAACAGATTCATTCTGCCAGCGACCAACAATTATTTTTCTTTTCTTTGCCATTCGTGTTGCGATGAATCCGAATTCGCGGTCGCCGTGAGCAGACTGATTTAGATTCATAAAATCCATATCGATGGATTCCCAGGGAATGTCACGGTTGAATTGTGTGTGGAGATGAACAAAGGATTTCTGCAAAATTTTTAATCCGGCAATCCACATTTTTGCGGGAGAGAAAGTGTGCATCCATGTGATAAGTCCGATACAATTTTTACTGTTGTTAGCGTCAAGACAAAGCGAGTGGATTGCTTCGGGATTTGTTAAAACCGGTTTGAAAATAATTTTTACCGGAACATTCCCGGATTTATTTAATCCATCCACAATTGCCAGAGAATCTTCCGCCACTTGCTGAAGTGTCTTCTGTCCGTATAGATCCTGACTTCCTGTTGTAAACCATACTTCATAATTTTTTAGGTCTATCATTTATTCCTCTGAAATAATTTTATTCTTTTGCTCAGGCATTCAGTGACTTAGGCACTCAGTAACTTATTTCTGTCCATAGTACGCATCCGGTCCGTGTTTTCTTTTGTAATGTTTTTCGGAAATATATTTTGTTAATTCCTTTATGTCCGGATTTAATTGAAAAGTACCAAGAGCCATTTCAGCAACACGTTCTAGTATCAATCCGTTTCTAACTGATTCCGAAGCATTCTTACCAAAACTAAACGGTGCATGTCCCGCAACTAAAACTCCCGGCATACTCAACGGACTAATTTTTTCAAATCTCTCAACAATTACTTTACCGGTGTTTAACTCATAACCCGAATTTACTTCATCCTCATTTAAAAACCGGGTAACCGGAATCGTTCCGTAGAAATGATCTGCATGAGTTGTTCCGAGACATGGAATTTCTTTACATACTTGTGCGAATATTGTTGCATACTTACTGTGAGTATGTGTAACTCCGCCGACTTCAGGAAAAGCTTTGTAAAGTTCGATATGTGTCGGCGTATCGCTCGATGGACGCTTTTTCCCTTCAACAACTTTTCCATTAAGATCTACAACAACCATATTTTTAATTGTAAGTTTGTTATAATCAACGCCGCTTGGTTTAATAACAATTAATCCTTTCGAGCGGTCAATTCCGCTTACATTTCCCCATGTTAGCGTAACTAATCCGTGTTTTACTAAATCATGATTCGCATTTAAAACTTCTTTCTTTAATCTCTCGAGCATTATTTATTCCTCCTGACTTCATCTCTAATGTCTAATAAATTTTTCATCACGTTGAACATTGAACCGTTCCAGGAATCCGTACCAAATCCGTTATGCAGTTGTTTGTACAGTGCATACAATTTTTTGTAAATGCCGTGATTCATTTCAATAGGTTGAAAGGCGGAACTTATACCTGTCATATTTTTTACAGCATCTGTAATAGAATCGTATCCGCCAGATTTTTTGCCTGCAGCAACCGTTGAAAACATTGCCGCTCCTAATGCAGGTGTCTGTTCGCTCCTCGAAATTTTCATCGGCCGCCCGGTAATATCAGCATAGATTTGCATCAGCAAAGGATTTTTAATTGCAAGTCCGCCGCAGTTAACTACTTCTTTTATTGGAACTCCGTACTCCTCGATCCGGTCAATGATTGCAAGCGTGCCGAATGCCGTTGCTTCGATTAATGCTCTGTAAATTTCATACGGCTTAGTGTGCAGTGTTTGACCCAACAGCATTCCGCTTAAACGTACATCAACAAGAATTGTTCTGTTTCCGTTGTTCCAGTCTAGGGCAAGCAAACCGCTTTCACCCGGTTTTAATTTTGATGCTTCAACTTCAAGGTTCTTAAATTTTTCTTCCGTTGTTCTGCCAAAACTTTCCGGAACAAGATTATTCATGAACCATAAAAAAATATCACCGACAGCGGATTGTCCGGCTTCAATTCCATAATAACCGTCCATCACAGAACCTTCCACAATTCCGCAAACGCCCGGAATATCTTTTAAATCTTTTCCTTTCGGTGAAATCATAATATCGCATGTACTAGTTCCAATAATTTTTACAAGTGTTCCTTCAGCTACCCCTGCACCCACAGCTCCCATGTGGGCGTCAAATGCGCCGACGGCAACAGCAACATTTTCTGTTAGACCTAATTTATTTGACCACTCTTTTGATAAATATCCTGAAAGGTTTTCCGAAGTGTAAGCCGTATTGTATAGACGCGGGCGCAGCGCACCCATCCCGGGAGAAAGTGTTTCTAAAAATTCTTCATCGGGTAATTTGTTCCAACCTGAATTGAACATTGCCTTATGTCCTGCTGCGCAAATACTTCTTTTTATTTTCGTTGGATTTAACTCGCCGACAAGGTTTGCCGGAATCCAATCACAGATTTCCATCCAGCTGTATGCCGCATTAAAAACATCGGGTGCAATATTTTTGCAATGAAGTATTTTACTCCACCACCATTCGGAAGAATAAACTCCGCCGATTTTCGATAGGTATTGCGGACGAATTCCGGCAGCGGTTTTTGTTATCTGTGCTGCTTCGGCAAAACTTGTATGATCTTTCCACAACCAGACGTATGCTGCAGGATTATCTTTAAACTTCTCATCAAAACATAATGCTTGTCCGTTAGCATCAACCGGCATGGGACTGCTACCCGTTGTATCAACACCGATACCGATTACATCCTCAGCTTTAAATTTCGGTTCGGTCTTTTTAGCTTGCTTGACCGCCTCTTTGATCGTCACTTCAATTCCCAATAAATAATCTGCGGGATTTTGCCGTGCAAGATTCGGGTCGGACGGATCAACAATAACTCCGTCTTTACCTGAAGGATACGGAAATACATGCGAAGCTAATTCACTTCCGTCGTTAACATCAACAATTAGCGAGCGGCAAGAGTTTGTCCCGAAATCCAAACCGATTGCATATTTGTTCATTAAGTTTCACCAAAAAATTCTCGTTTAAAAATTATCCTGTAAAATAAATGTATGCTAAAAGAATTAGAAGAAGAACAACGCCCGAAAAAACAACATCACGTGCTGTCCAGCTTGCTCTCGATTCCTTTTTATGTTCGTTTGTAACGGTTCCGTAAGTCAGTCCGCTGATTTTTTCATACGACGGTACCTCCGTTGCATAGCTTACTACAAACATTACAACAAGACTTACAATAAAAATAAGCAAGCTGTAGTACTGAAAGAAAATATTATTCATAACCCACAATAAAGAACCATGTGTGTAGGTGAATCCGTGTGTGAGTTTTACCGGTGTATCTATTGCAAGGCGAATTAGCCCGAGTGCAAAACCGGTATATAGTGCGGCAAGACATCCTTTTGCATTTAACCTTTTATGAAAAACTCCGGCAAAAAATACAACAAAGATCGGCGGGGCTAAGTACGCTTGAACCCCCTGCAGATAATCATACAAACCTTTTCCGCCTCGAATAACCGGAAGCCATAACAAACCGATTATTACCATTACTGCAGTTGCAACTCTTCCAACCCAAACTAATTTTTCCTGGGATTGATTTGGCCGGAACCGTGAATAAAAATCTATTGTGAATAAAGTTGAACAAGCATTGAATGCCCCGGCAAGAGAGCTCATTAACGCTGCAAGTAATCCTGCTACAACCATTCCTCTTATACCAATCGGTAAGATATGTGCCACCATTAATGGGAATGCCTGTTGAGCTTGATCACGAATAATTTTTCCATCAGGACCGATTAATTGCTGCTGCAAATAAGGAACTTTACCGCTTACAGCCAGTGCGTAACAAATAATTCCCGGAATGATGAAAATAAAAACCGGTAACAATTTGAAAAATGCTGCAGCGATCGAACCGCGTCTTGCCTGAGTTTCGTTGGGTGCACCCAAAGTTCTTTGAACTATATATTGATCCGTACACCAATACCACAATCCTATTATCGGCGCGCAGAATAACATTCCAATCCACGGATAATTATCATTGAAGTACCAAGCCATCTTTCCGGCTTCTTTTATGGGCGCCCATGTTCCTTCCACTCCCGCAGGAACTAACGGTTTCCAAAGATTAAACATTTCCGAGCCGGCAATCGCCTTTAGTTCCGACCAGCCGCCGAGAGCCTGCAGACCAAAAATTGTTACAAGAGCAGAACCAATAATTAAAATAATTGTTTGAAGTGCTTCAGTATAAGCAACCGCACTCATGCCTCCAACAATTGTGTATAGCCCGGTAATAACAATTACTAATATCGAACCGATCCAAAAACTATCCATCCCTAGAAAATTTATGTCTGGAAGCAACACAGCAAATACAACTCCGCCGGCAAAAACTCCAACTGCAATTTTTGTGAGTACATATGCAACTAACGAAATACCGGAAAGAACAGTGCGGGCTGTAGGAGAAAATCTCCTTTCAAGAAATTCAGGCATCGTAAAAACTTTTGAGCGCATATAAAACGGAACCATCACCCAGCCAAGTACAAGCAAACACCAAGCGTGAAGTTCGTAATGCGCCATTGCAACTCCGTCTGTTGCGCCGGAGCCTGCTAATCCCACCAAATGCTCTGAGCCGATGTTCGATGCAAAAATTGACGCACCGACAATAAACCAGCCAAGACTTCTTCCCGCTAAAAAATATCCATCAGTAGTTTTTTTCTGTTTCCTAATTACCCACCAGGCCAAACCGATTATTATTAAAAAGTATCCAGCTATTACTATCCAATCAACAGTTTGAAGTACGTTCATTTGTTCTCTCCTTAATAATTGTTGCAGGAAGTTGTGATTTCAATTAATTACGATCTAATAAAATTTTTATGGTTTTGTTCTCGTATTTGGAATTGGATTTCACAAACTCAACTTCCAATTTGTAGATTAATCCGCTTGATGAAATTACTTTTGCATTCTCGACTGACTGAATTTTATCTCCCGCAAAATATATTTTCATTTCGTTCTTGCTGCCGCTTAGTCCCTGAACATTTACCGAATACACATTGCTCTCAAGTTTATCGTTTAAAATTCTAAATCCTTTCGAAATGTCATTCGGTTTGGGTTCGGTTACATTTGGCAAAACGGAAATTCCGCTTCTGTGATTAATTATAATATGTGAAGATTTTTTAAGTATAAAAGAAAAAGTTTGGTTGTTTGATTGTTTGGTTGTTAGCGATTTGTTGTTGATTGTAACATCTTCAAATTTTGTCCCAAGTGGAAAAGTTGGAATAAATTCTATCTTAATTGGTGTTCCGGAATTTGAAGAGAAATCAAAAATCGTTTTTCCCTCAGTGCGCTTCATAGTGAAATCAACAAAACGATCACCAATTTTAATTCTCTCAACTTTCATTGAATTCCAATCTGCAGGTAAACGCGGAGAAATTTTTAATTTATTATTTGCTGCATCAACATCTAATCCCAGCATCCCCTCTATCGCCGGCTGCAATACCATTGTCTCGCTCCAGCATTGGTGAGGGCAAACACCTCCCGGTTTATATTCAGCACCGTTCAATACTTCTTCAACAAATCCCAGCTGCCAATTTTTATAAACCAGCAAATTATTCATTATGTGGGAAAAACCTTGTACATAATTTTCATTTTTATATTCAGCAAGTGCTGCCCATCCGGTAAACAAAGGCCAAACACTGCCGGTATGATATCCGCGCGGATTAAATATAGGGCTGTCTTCACGCAAAATTCTTACTCCCCAGTCTGAAGAAAAATAATTTTCTGAATAAGCATCCACTACTTTTTTTGCTTTAGAAGATTCAACTGTTTCAAAATATAAAGGTACAGCAGCTAATACAGTTTTTTCGGGGTTGTATTTTCCATCTTTGAGTTTTGAAAAACTTAAAAAGTTTTCTTGCTCGTTCCAAAAATCCTTATCAATTATATTTTTAACAATTCGATATTCGTCTTTGTAAGTTTTGCACTCTGCACTTTTCCCAATTTGCTCTGCCATATAACTCGCTTGTCTGAGCGCCTCCGCCCAGCAAGACGCGAGATAAACTTCAGTGTGCGCTGTATAAAGTCCGCCGCCTTCCACCCAGCCGTGTCCTACATTTGTGTTCTCAATAAGATGATCTTTATCCGTATCGGTTGAATAACAAAAATCTATCGCCCTCTTTATATATTCCCAATTCTTTTTGATGAATTCAATATCACCGGTGTGATGCAAATATTTTCCTGCAAGAATTATATAGAGTGGTGTTGAATCAGAGGCATCATAATGAACAGCGCCGGAGGTTGTGAGCTCGTGAAATATTTTTCCGCTTAAGTCTTGATACTTGTTAAAGAACTCGAGCATTGATTTCACTTTTTCAAAATCTCCGTAATCTAAAAGTGCAAATCCGCTCCAACAGCCATCGCGGCCGAAATACCAGCCATAGCCGGGCCGTCCGTTAATTTTATGCCCGCCGTCCCATCCCCGTGCTGTGGTTGAGTAGCCTGCAACAAGAGATTTTCCTAAATCGGGCGTGTCTACAAAAAATCTATCTGTTCCTATCAAAGCCCATTTGTATCCTTCGTTAAAATCTTTATCGGGTGTTGTTATCATTAATGAATTGTTTAAAAATTTTTGCACGTAGCTTAAAGCATCTTTATAAATTTTTTCGGGTGAACTTTTATCATCTGTGAGAGGCGTTTCCGTCGAAGCATGAATTATGAAATCAATTCTATCCTCCTTGTTCAAATCAATTTCTGCTAATACGCCAACTAAAATTTTATCTGTACCGATGCCTTTGAATGCTGACCCCGCTTTTTCGAAATTCGAATACTGTCCTATAATTGATTGAGAAAATTTTTTGTTTGATCCAGCAAACAGCGAAAATCCATTCTTATCACTTATAGAAAAAGAATTACCGTCTTTATTCATTGAATAAGCAATACTGCCTGTAGTTTTTTCCGAATAGGGCCACATGAAACGGAAATTGCTGTAGAATTTAATTACAAGTTTTGCAGATGATCTTCCTTTGTATTCATAGTGTATCACAGCTTTAGGTTCGTTTATAGATGCTACAATAATTTCACGAAGTGTTATGTCCTTTATTTTGTATGTTCTAATAAATGATTCGGGGCGAACTTCGACTGACGGCTGAAAGTTTTTAAGCCACGTGACTGAATCTTTCTCGTTTATAATTATTCCCACTTCATAGTCGCGCAGCGCCATAAACGGGTGGGACCAAATTTCATCAATTCCGGATTTTTCTTTTCCCATCACTAAAATCTTTTGCCCGGCAACATTCCAAAAATTATCCGATCCTTTTTCTTTTGTAATCTTTATTGATTTTGAATCCACTTCCCACTTTTTAGATAAGCCAATGTTTATTGGACTTATATTGCTGTTGAATCCATAAACCTTGCCGGGAGAATAATTCCAATAAAATTGTTTCTCCGGTGGGTATTTTAAATTTCCTGCAAGATAGTTCAGGCAATTTCTTGTAAACAATTCAAGGTGGGCGCGGTTATTATTTTCCAAACTATAATACGTATAAGCTCCGACAGATAAAGCTTTTCCTTTATCAACATCATGTTCAACTATAAGCTTTGCATCTTCTTTCAAAGTAATGTATGCCCAATCAACTGCAACAACTTTTCCCAGTTGCGGAATAGAATTTTCGAAAAATCCTATTTGTCTGGTTCTTAAATCTTTTGTTGGGTTGAATATATAAGCGCCGCCGTTTAGTCCGTCAAAGATTGGATGAGTGCGATAGGAATGCAAACCGAGTCTTCTTCCGTAACCATCATCAGCTGCATCAACATATTTTACTGTTGGTTGTTCTGATTCGAATCCCAGAAGATTTAAATACTTTATTGCATCAAGAGTTAAAAAAAGTTTACCGCCAGATCTAACATAATTTTTAAGTCCGGCAATAAACTTCGGATTTGTTTCTTCCTCCGTTTGTTCTGTGGAGTCGGGACGGTGAATCCAGATAATTGAGAATTGAAAATTGCTAATTGCTAATTGAGAATTAATAATATCTGATAAATTTATTTGTTCAGTAGAAAAATCCTTTTGATTTTTTAAAAAATCGTATGCTGCTTTTACTTCTGTATTTTTTTCAATTGCATTGTTGATATTTAAAAATCCAATTTTAATTTGTGCGGTAATAATAATTGCATTGAAGAAAAAAATGAAAAGAAGTTTTGTACGCATGTTACGGCTCCAGATTTATCAAGAAATGACTTAACGTAAATTGGTAAACTTGGAAGGAATTTGCAAAAATTAAATACGGGTTGTTTCATTTGCAAAAAAGAAACAACCCGCAATGAAAACTATTTTGCACCTGCTGGTAGATTCGTGTGTAAATACCTTGTTAAAAGATTGTACAAATGTAATGTTGTTCCGGGTCCCTCATAAATGCCGTGAGTTCTATTGGGATAAGCCATCATAGTAAACGGTTTATTATTTTTTACCAATTCGTTTATAACAAGTTCGGTTCCTTGATAATGAACATTATCGTCTCCTGTTCCGTGGACAATTAATAAATTTCCTTTTAAATTTTTTGCAACATTCACCGGCGAACCGTCTTCATACACTTCTGGGTTTTCATTTATCAACCCCATATATCTTTCTTGGTAGATAGTATCATAAAGTTTTTCATGTCCCACTGGAGCAACGGCCATTCCGGTTTTATAAATATCAGGATAACGGAACATTGCATTAAGAGTAGCGGAACCTCCGCCGCTCCAACCCCACACACCGATTCGATCTGCATCCATAAATGAATATTTTTGTAATAATGCTTTAACCGCATCGGCTTGATCAGCAGAATTTAGAATTCCTATTTTTTTATAAATGGCTTTTCTCCATTCACGTCCGCGTGGTGCGGGAGTTCCTCTGTTATCAACACTCATGATTATATAACCTTCTTGAGCAAACATTAAATGCCATAAATATCCGCTGCCGCCCCAACGGTCAACAACTGTTTGTCCTGCCGGTTCGGTGTAAACGCTGAAAAGTACAGGATATTTTTTTGTCGGATCAAAATTATACGGCTTCATCATCCATCCGTCTAGCATAACTCCGTTCCCGATATCAATCTTAAAAAATTCGGTTGGTAATCTTTCTAGTAAAGTGATTTTTTCTTTCAATTGTTTGTTCTCAACTAATTTTCTTATCACTTTGTGATCAGGCAGACTTATTAGATTTGAAATTGACGGAGTATCAAAATTTGAATATGAATGAATTGCATAATTAACTCCATCCGAGATTTGATAACTGTTACTGCCATTGAATTCTTTTGGTGTAATGCGTTCCAATTTTCCTTTACCATTCATCGAAACACGATACAGGTAACGTTGTGCCGCATTATCAGGAGATGCCATAAAATAAATCCATCCGTTTTCCTCGTTAATACTTTGAACATCAATAACATCATAATTCCCGGGAGTAAGTAATTTAATTTTCTTTCCATCGCCTGAAATTAAATAAATATGCCGCCAGCCGTCGCGTTCGCTCACCCAGGTAAATTCTTTTCCGTTTTTCAACCAATTCAAATCATCATTGATATCAATCCACGCTGCATCAGTTTCAGTTAGAATTGTTTTCACTTCTCCGGTTTTAGAATTACCCAGCATCACATCATTCTGATTCTGCTTTCTATTTAAATGCTGAAGAACAATTTCATTTGAACTTTCGGCCCAATCCATTCTTGCTATATAATTATTTCGAGGATCGCCGGGAACCTTCATCCAGACTGTCTCACCGCCATCAGCATTTACAACACCAACTTTACAAGCAGAGTTTGTTGTACCTACTTTAGGATATTGAACAGGTTTGATAAAGGAATACAGAGAGTCCGTATCGTTGATTAATAGAAAATCTTTAACTCCTGATGCATCGAGCTGCCAATAAGCGATTGATTTACTATCGGGACTCCAGCGAAAGCCATCTCGAAGATCTAATTCTTCTTCGTACACCCAGTCAAATGTTCCATTGATGATCGTTGTTGAGCCATCGAAAGTTAACTGGGTAATTCTTCCGTCGGATAAACTTTCAGCATAAACATTGTGTTCCTTTACGTAACCAACTTTATTCTCGTCCGGGGAAAATTTTGCAAACATTAGAGTTGATGGTTTTGCATCGCCGCCAAGTTTATGAAGTTTGTTTGTTTTAAGATCGAGTACCCAATAATCGCCTTTTGTATTCTGCCGCCAAACTCGTGCCGTGTTTGTATAGATCATTAAAAAATTTCTGTTTGGAGACCAGATATAATTACTAATCCCCAGCGGTTTAGTTTTTCCTTCGGGAATCAATAACTTGGCAGAAACCATAATTTCTTTTTTGCCGGATTCAGTTTCATACTTAACAATATCTCTTCCACCTGATACATCTTTAGATACTTCTAATGTTGTATAAAATTTCCCGTTGTCAATCCAGCGGGTTTGTCCCGCAAATTCACCCATAAAATCTCTGCTGTTAAAAATTCTATCAACCGACAAAAGAGATTTGTCTTCGGTTTGTGCAGATAACGACTGCACATATAATACAGTAAGAACGGAAAAGAAAAATAATTTCAGTTGTTTCATGGTTTCCTCATTTAATGTTTGTTATAAGACGCTTCACGTTTGACGTTTCTCTTTTCAAGTAAGATTGTACCCCCGGCAGGAGTCGAACCTGCGCGCATGGCTCCGGAGGCCACTGCTCTATCCACTGAGCTACGGGGGCGTTTTATTTCTAAACTACGATCTATAATTTTGAGTATGTTATAAAATAAAAAGAATTTCTTCCTTTATCTTCATATAAAAAATATATTTTTTCCGGGAACAGAATAATTTTTGTATAATAAAATTGGTAGAAAAATCTCCATTTGACTTTTCCTTTTATTTGCTAATTTATTGGTAGTAATATTTGAAAGGTATAACAGTGGCAGCTTCAACGAAAAAAATTGTTAATGATGTTGTTAATGCTCTCAAAAAAAGTCCTTCTCCTCAAAAGAAGGGACAGTCATTTTGGGATTACTTAAAATCTCAACTTTACTCCGAAAGTACATGGGACCAAAAAGACGTTAAAGTTATTGAAAAAGAGATTGATAACTGTCTTAATAAATTGGATAAAAAAGATCTAACCGAAATGTGGAAAAGTACAGATCAAGGAATGGAAAAATTTGAAGCAGAGAAAAAAGTTGAAGTGAAAGAAATGAAAGCTGATTTAAGTGATGAGTTATTGGGTCAAGTGATGGACCGTATGGATGATAATTATTCTTCGCGAGATACATATTATGCTCAGCCGGATCCCGTTTCATATTCTGCCGTTCCAAAGGGCGAGAGTGATTTGGATGATGATTCCGAACCCGAGAATATTAACGAAGAAGATGTTGAATTGGACGATGATCTTTTTGAAGATGACGAGTTCGATGAAGATGAAGACATTCACATATAAGCTTGCAATATTTTTAGTACTCTGTAATTTGCTCGCCGCCCAAAACAAAACGGATTCATTAAAAAACCATGAGCCGCTGCCAATATTTTACAATTATTTTTATAACCAAACGCCATATTCACTTAACTTTGAAGGCCTGAGCAATTTACATCTTAATACCCGCATCCTGAATGATTCGTCTTCAATCTGGATTTTGACACGTATGCAGTTGGCGGGAAATGTAAATCAACCAGATGAAATGCAAAATAATTTACAGTTAAATATTTTAACTCCGCTACAAGAAAAATATGCTGACTTACAGAGCATGAAAACACTAAAATCCATTCTTGGCGCTGTACAATTAAGCGCCGTTGGATATTTAGCTTATCTCCACTTAAAGAAATACGGCTTCTTAAAAAGAAAATAGATTTCTGTTATTCTTAATCCTAAACGACCGTAACCTTAGCATATATAAATCCGTCTATATATAAAGAAATAATTGGAATTAAGATTATGAAACGACTTCTTCTAATTTTATTTGTTTTACTAAACTGCACGCCTTTGTTTTCTCAACATGAATTCCCTGACACGAAAGACTCTGCTAAAATTGAATGTTCTTTCTCAAGTTTAGATTTGGGTTCTCACAATTCGGGAATTAGTTTTGGCAACTCACCCGTTTGGAATGGTCTGCGATTTAATTTATCCGACTGCGGGATTAAAGAAATCAACGGTATCAATATTACTCTTTGGAAACCGGAAAGAAGCCCAGGTTCTTTGGTAAGAGGAATTGCATTGGGACTTGCGCCATTTGCTGAAACAATCCAAGGAATTTCTTTCGGTCTCGCAGCAGTAGTTGCAGAACAAGAATTATCCGGAATAAATATAGGTGGATTAGCTGTTGTGTCCGGTGGAGACACCCGTGGTATTAACATTGGAGGATTAGCAACTGTTGCAAGAGGAAATCTTTTGGGAATAAATATCGGCGGACTTGCTGTTGTCTCCGAAAGTAATTTATTCGGAATAAATCTTGGTGGCCTAGCTGTAGTTTCTAAAGGAGAAATGCATGGATTGAATTTCGGTGGATTGGCTGTTGTTTCTGAAAATGATATGTATGGTTTAAACTTTGGCGGTTTAGCTGTTGTATCCAAAGGCGAGTTAAGAGGAATTAATTTTGGAGGCCTCGCAGTTGTTGCAGAAGGTGAAATGACAGGTTTAAATTCTGCTCTTATTGCTTTAGTAAGTCAGGAAGGAATAACAGGATTAAATCTTGTAGGATATAAAGTCGAGACTTCAAAAATAAACGGTCTGAATGTTTCGCTGGGATGGACAGATGTTGATGAGTTAAAAGGAATTTCTATTTCTTGTTATAATAAAATTAAAGGATTACAAACCGGATTAGTAATTGGTTTATTTAATGTTGCCGACGGACTGAACGGAGTGCAAATCGGTTTATTAAACATTGCAAAGAATAACAACGGGTTGGCTAAAGTGTTACCGTTTATTAATCTGCATTTTGATTGAGAATAAAAAACCCCGAAATCATTTCTCATGATTCGGGGCTAATCTGAAATAAACTTACTTTCTTTTATTTAACTCTTGTATAATCAATCTGCATGTTTTTAGTTTCTTGTCCGTTTTCAACCGTATACATCAGCATTTGCTGGTGATCATTATCAATATTATTAATTACTGTTTTCATTTTCTGATCTTTCCCAACGGTTGGGTCATACATTGAACCCCAATAAGTAACTGCTTTTGTTTTTTCATCCATCTTTCCTTTCATAACCATAACGCCTGTACCAAAATTATCAACCCATAGACTGATGTATTCTTTTGTTCCGTTATCGTATGCATCAAGACCCATACCCTCAAACGGCATACCCATCATATTTCCTTTGAAGGAGGAATGCAAATATCTTCCACCGAGAGCCATTTCATAAGTTGCTGTTCCTTCCGATTTTGATTCTTGGCCGCCCATATATTGTGTAACTGTTGCTTTCCAGTTACCTGCCATCTTTGCAAATTGCTGATGAACAGGTCCGGGAGTCATATATTCCTGCCACTTTTTCATCATCTCTGCTTGATCGCCTTGTTGCGCAAAGCTAACAGAAGATGAAAAGAGAATTACCGCTAATAACATTGTACCGAAAAATGTTTTGAACTTCATTTTGCTGCCCTTTCTTATTATGTATGGATTGTTAATATGAATATAAGAGTTACTAATAAAGTTGGAAAGACATTAAAAAATATTTTTTAAACCAGTCAAAGATGTCCAGATGAAAAATAATTAATACGGATTTAGAGTTTTTTTGCTTATAACTAGGAATAATAGCGTTGATATTAACCCCGAAACAAAAGCTCCACACCAAAGAATTATATACCCCAAATGATCAAGAGTCAAAGCTCCGATCCATGGACCAAGCATTAATGAAAAACTAAATGTCATTTGAAAATAGCCCATATATTCTCCGCGTCTATTCTCGGGAGAAAGAATTGCCGTGTAAGAAGCGCTTGATGGGAAGAAAATCATTTCACCAAATGTCCAAATGACTATAGTTAATGTGATGAACAAAATATTTTTCGAAAATATCATTGCACCGTAGCCAATGGCACACAACAGTGCACCAAGCGCTAAAGATTTACGATCATCCCAATTTGACATTGCATTGTTCAGAGGTACTTCAACAATAATTATTAACACAGTATTTACAGCCATCAAAATCCCAAAAGTTGATGCCGGAATCTTTAAGTTTTGTATTATATATAAAGGTAGAGCACCAAGAAATTGAAAAAAAACTAATTCTACAGGGATTAGTGCAAGCATGAATATTAAAAATGTTTTGTTTTTAAATATTGAACCCGATTTTTTTACTGAATTCAATTTTTGGAAACCCTCTTTTAAGTTAAGGACATGTCTTTTTGTTTCAACGTTAGAAACTATTAAAAATATTCCCGCTAACACTGACATTGTACCATTTACATAAAAAAGTAATGAAAAATTTACTCCTGCAAGGAATCCCCCTATAACTGGTCCGATGCTCATTCCAAGATTAATCGCTAGACGATTTAATGCGAAAGCTGTCTTACGCTGACCGGGTTCTGTTTCATCTGAGATCAAAGAAAGATTTGCCGGGCGGAATGCTTCGCTAATCACCGCCCATAATAATGTAACACCGAGGATGACGATAAAATTTGTTATGAATGAATACAATACTAATAAAAGGCCCGTAGCAATAAGAGATATCTTCATTACTTTCAACGAACCGAATTTGTCTGATAACCTGCCCACAAATGGAGCTGTAACTAATGCACCTGCACCATAAAAAGAAAGAACCAATCCGGCCAAAGCAATACTAACTCCAATCTTCCTTGTCATATAAATGACAAGAAATGGTAGTACCATAGTTCCGCTCCGGTTGATTAAAGTAGCCAGCGCAAGAATCCATACACTATGCGGAATATTTTTTAGTCCTCTCCATGGATTCATTTTGTATTAACAATTTTTAATAAATAGATATTAAAATAACACTTGAACTCTTCAAATAAAATTTTAACTTGGCGCACCAAAATATCGGAGTAAATAATGTTTCTAACCAAAATAAATTCAAAATATTTTTTTCAAATGTTAATTCTTGCAATCGTACTTCTTATCGGAACGGTGAGCAATGCTCAATTTTCGAAAGATCAAAAACCAAAAAACCTGAAAGTTCTTCCCGGTAATATTGAGGGAGAAGAATTAAAAAAGATAATGCAGGGTTTCACAGCTGCTTTAGGTGTTAAATGTAACTTCTGCCATGATGATTCTAAAACCGCTGATTTTGGGCCAATGGATTATTCCTCGGACGTAAAGAAAGAAAAACAAGTTGCGAGGACTATGATCACTATGGTAAATAATATAAATTTTAACTTTCTAAAAAAATCCAGAGAGATTGAATCCGACATTAGCGAAGTTGCCTGCGTTACATGTCACAGAGGGGCTTCGCATATTGATCAACTTGAGGATATTTTATTTAGAACATACAAACGCGGCGGACTTGAAGCTGCTATGAATCGTTACAATGGATTAAGAAAAAGGTATTTCGGAAGTTATACCTATGATTTCCGCGATCATACCCTTCTCTCTTTCTCATCAAAAGTTTCTGAACAGGGTAATGTTGATGATGCTTTAACAATAGTATTAAAAAATTGCGAGCTCTTTCCGGAATCTTCTCCCTCGTTCACATTTTTAGGTGATTTGTATCTAAAACGCGGCGATAACGAAAAAGCAATTAGTAATTTTGAAAAAGCTGTTCAGTTGGATCCGAATAATCGTTTTGCAAACGGACAGCTAAAGAAATTAAAAGATCCAGAAAAGAAATAAATAAAGAAGCCGGCATCTTTGCCGGCTTTTTTTATTATCAAGTCTATCACTTATCAACAGGAAGTATCTTATCGGGAAACATTTTATCTATAAAGAAAAATGCATCAATATGATCGCCCCAACGTGCTATTTCTTTCTTATAACCAAATGGATAAGCAATATTTTCTTTCGTTAACCAATTATTTTTTCTTAGAGATCTTAAATCCGTAAACAAATACTCTTTTTCGGTTTCATGAGCAATTGCTTCATAACTTCCGGCCTCAGGTTCGTTTATTTTATCAGTGTATTCATAATCTTTCTTTTTAGGATGGTCTCCAGGAAAAATCATTCCCTTTTCACCTTGAAAGGTTGTGAATGCAATCGTATACATTTTTTTACCTATATAATAATCTAAATAGTCTCCAGCTTGAAAGGAAATTGCACTTTTATTAAAAAAAGATAGATCACTATTGAGTTTTGATTGTAAAAATGTATTTCTCTTAAAATGTGTTGTTGTTGCCCAAACAATAATTTTTTTGCCGGGATAAAATTTTTCAATCAACCAGATCATCCTATCTGCCATAAATTTATTGCGCACAATTTGAAAAGTCTCGTCACCCTGACGAATTAGGTGATTCAATTCAATATCAATATAGAAGGAGCGTAAAAAGTATGCATGTCTAATTTTTTCTTCGGCAGAAAATACTTTGGAAGATTTTCCCCCTGCTGAAAGTGAGTCTATTAACACATAAATAAAGGATTTTACGACTTGCTCTTCTTTATTTGAAATTATTTTTGCGGGTAGATTTCCACCAGTACTTTTTGCGCATGTATCTATTTTATTATAAATAGAATCTGTTGGTTTAAGCCATGGTGCTTTTACAAATATTGAATCAAAAATTCCCAAATAATTTTTTGCAGCTTTCGGCGGTCTTCCCAAATCAAATCCTGCCATCATAAGCGGTCTATCTGTTTTCCAACTATTTCTTGCATAATCAAAAACGGGATTAACATATTCGCTTGCTTCCCATCTGCCGCTCATCAAATGTTTTCTTGCATCCTTAAGCGGTGTTTCTGATTTAAGCACGCTGTTCATATAATAACAATCAATAAACCCGGCTTCCCACGCAAGAACTTCGAAGCCCATTTCTTTATGTAAAAATTTTACCAATCGCGATTTTGCTTGCAAAGCTGCACCGTCATCGTGTGATATTTCGCCTAACACTACAATTTGTACTTCATCAATTTTTTTCTTCAAAGGAAGAAGATCGGTATAATCCTCATCGTTCGGATCAATACTTTTTATTATAGAAGATGATCTTAAAAGCGATTCCGAAGTCTGTGGGAAACAGATGCTAATAAGAGAGAAGAAAGTAATTGGAAGAAACATTATTCTTTTCATATAGCCCCATTTTTATTGCAGTTATTATTACGAACGGCTTCTCAACCGCCCGAAAATAAATTCAACTAAACTCATTGTCAAGATGCAGATAAAATTGTGCTAAATGTTGATCTATTAACAATCTAAATTCTTCCCTATTTGAGGATTTAACTACTTACAAATAATAACCAAAATAGCTAACTTTCATTAGTTAATTTTATTGAAGAGGCATTGTATGAGGTTACAGAAATATTTATCCGCTCTACTAATATTCATCATTTCAGCATGTTCATCGTTGACGCTTAAACCGGCTGATTATTCATGGCCGATCGAAAATGTTTTGAAAGTTGACAACAAAGGATTTGTTGAAGAGCAGAGATACTCCTTCACATTAAAAGTTAAAGCTCTTTTTTATGAGGAGTTTAAGGATTCAACAAATTTTTCAGGAAAGGAAATTAGACTTATCCGAGACAAAGTTGGTTTTTACTACATCACTGGAAAAGATTTTAAAAATGTGTACGTATTTGAGTCGGAAGAAAACGGAATGGATCTTGAAAACAAAATCCTAATTACAGAAACAGGATTAACTTCCCCTGTGTTCAATCAAAAATCTCCAAATATAGAATTGCTTGATAATTCAAATAAATATTTATTAAATAACGAAGGCGTTGTGAGGTAAAAAATGAAGACAAACAAATTTTTCTTTTTGATTTTCTTGCTTGCTGCCTTTGTTCTAAATCAAAACATATTTGCTCAATCGGATCGTGAGAAGGTAACTAACTTCGATTCGCGATTTAAGCAATACGAGAATGCCATCAAGAATGCCGCTTCTTTAGATGAATGTAACATTATAGGTGAAAACATTGAAAAGCTGAGGGTAGAATTTGCTGATTCTAAAACTCTTCTCGAAAAATCTTTGCAAATAAATTACGATGAAGAATTTTTGAAAATAGGACGCGCACTGGAAGTCCGCAAAGGTGATTTCACCCAGATCGTACAACTCACAACCGAAGTTGGGACGCTGAAAGATAAAGTTTCAGAACTAAGCCAGCAGAATGAAGGTTTGATTTTGCAGATTAAACAATTAAATATTAGAACAGCTAAAGATGCAGCAACAATTGCATCACTCACAAGATTAGTCTCACAATTGAGATCGAATATTGAACAACGTGATGAGCTTGTACGCGGTATTGTTGATAGTTTGCTTCAAGAATTTGTTAAAACACCCGGAACACTTAACGAAGCCGAAAAACAGGCAATTTATAAAAAAGTTGATAATGGAAATCTATTCTATAATATAGAACGCACAATCAGCGATAACGTCCAATTCATGAAAGTAACACAGATGAAGGCTGAAGATCTTTCAAAGATGAAAGAACAATACAAAGACTTCAACAAAGTCTGGCGGCAAGTAGGACCAAAACTTGCGGAAGTTTATTTGAACCGCCGTGATAAAGCAGCACAAGTTGCAAATATTGATGCAATGTTTACTGACTGGAATATCCGTATCAATGATGAAATGTGGGGACAGGTTAATAAACTTTTTAGAGATTATAAGCTTGCGTTATTGCCTTTTAGAGGCGGTGACCAATTTGTTAACAGCGTAACTTCTTTTGTTGATGATGAAATAAAAAATTACGGCATTAAAAGTAAGACGGAATCAGAAAATACTTTTTTCGCTTTTACCGATAGCGTTTATTTCAAGACAGTTCAGCCTGTTTGGGTTCCTGTTCTAATCGAAAATAATTTAATGACTGAGGCAAATAAAGATTCTGTTGAAAAACGAATTGCAACATGGAAAGAAAAAGTTGCCCCGCCATCAAAGATGAATTGGGTTTACATTGTTAGCGTGGTTGTAATAATCGCACTGTTTATAGCTTACTTTATGAAGGGCAAAAAAAAGCAGATCGCTGTTGAAAAGAAAGAGGATCAAGCATAGACTTGTCCTTCCATTAACAACAAAGAATATTAAAAAGCCGGTGAAAACCGGCTTTTATTTTTGTAATAACAATACCAAAAAACTTTTTCCGCTTTGCAGTTTTATTTTATAATTCCCTATTTCATTTAATTCATACTGCCTTACTTTTTCTCTAAACACTTCCGGTTCAATCAATTTCATAATACTATTTAACAATTTCAAGGATTGGTACGGTGTTTCTGAAACGGGTGTTGATGTATTTCCCGGTAATTGTAAAACAACAGATAAAATTCCTTCTGGTTTTAACCATCTTGAAATTTTTGAAAGTACTAGTTCTACTTTAACATATTCAAAAACCAACGCAGCATGTATTAGATCAAATGAGGAGTTAGGAAATTCAGCATCATTCAAATCTGCACAAACAAGTTCTAGTTGCGGTAATTTTTTCTCAAATCGCTTTTTGCAAACCGAAAGATATTCTTGATTAACATCTACACCTACAATTTGTTCAATATTTTTATTAATCAAATGTTCAAATCCGTTTCCAGCTGCACAGCCGAGTACAGCAATGGATTTAGGTTGAAATTCATTCAATTCATCTGCAAAAATTTTGTTTAGCATCTGAAGTTGTAATACATTAGGTGCGGACATGTGTTCTTCATAGTCTTCGGTGGGTATTTGCAGCCAAGGATTTTGAATTTTGCTTTTCACGTTTCACCTTTGACGTTTCACTTCAAATAAAATCCCTCCGTAAACCAGGCACACCAATGTTTATAAGAAAACACAGCCGTTAAACCCATGCCGGTGTTTTTCACGGGTAAAACTTTTTCAGAAAATGTATCCGAGTATCTGAAAAGTGTTCCGTAAATTTTTTTATCATTTAAGCCCTTTGCAACTTTAAGAATTGTTTGTAAACCAAATATAATGGGGTATCTTCCGCACCATAAAGGGACAGTTTTCTTGCTTTCCGGATCGGGCCAAAGATCGGTTGCTGTGTTTTTAATTGTTTCGTCCGTTATTTCGGCCGATAAATCTTTCAAAATTATTTTTAGATCATTTTCGGTAGCAATTTTATGTGCAAAAGCATCCGTTCCATATGGCGAGTTATTAAAATCCTCGCCATAATGATTTGCATCGTTAGAAATGAGAAAGAAAATATCTTTCCCGGGTTTAAGATTTTTTTCCTTTATATAATTCAGAATTATTTCTGAAAGTCGCTTTGTTATAGATTCCATCTTTTCATAAGACATTTGTGTTATCATAATTGGTGTAATTTTAATATCTCGATTATAATATTGAAGAAATGGAATAAGCGCTTCAATTGAATGTTCGATCTCATGAGCCTTGTTGCTTACAATAAAATCTTCTTTAGGAAGTTCTGATTTAATTATTTCTCTCAACGGGGAAATCTCCACGTCCTTGTATGGTCCGCACCATTTATCAAATTCATCAAGAATAATATCATCGGATAGCGGGCCCATTTCCTTGCGCACTGTTCCATGCGTTACCCCAAAGATTACAACTTCTTTTGTCCGGATATTTTTGTAAAGCGGATAATAAACTTTCCCTGCGTAAAGATAATCATCATGAACTGAGACCGCTGCAAAAAGATTTTTAGATTGATTGACAAACTTGTTGCGATCGTCTTTTGATAAATAATTCATAAATTTATTCATCTCTTCTGCGTTCCAGCAAAATCCAACATTATCACGAATTGGGCGAACAGTTTGAGAATATAAAGAGTAGAACGAAGTGTGCAGAATTACAACCAATAATAAAAAGTTAATCTTCGGTTTCATTTTTAAATATCCTTTTATTACTAATTCAATCTAAATACTATATTATATATCAGCAAATAGATTTCTTAGGAGTAATTATGGAATTTAACTTATCGAGAATCTCTCTCGGTTTTTGGCGAGCACTTGAATGGAATTATTCAGTCCAACAACTCAACACTTTTATTACCCAATTACTTGAATTAGAAATTACTACTTTCGATCATGCGGATATTTATGGCGGTTATGAATGCGAAGCTTTGTTTGGAAATGTATTGAAAGAGAATCAATCGTTGCGGAATAAAATGCAAATTGTTACAAAGTGCGGAATAAAATTAATCTCACATAAATTTCCCGAACATCAGTTACATTGTTACGATACATCAAAAGAACATATAATTAACTCCGTTGAGAATTCACTTCGTAATTTATCGACAGAATATATTGATCTGCTTCTTATCCACCGCCCTGATCCATTAATGAATGCAGATGAAACTGCCGAAGCATTTTATGGTCTGAAAAAATCCGGAAAGGTTTTACATTTTGGAACGTCAAACTTTTTATCTAATCAATTTTCACTCTTACAATCACGCTTAGATTTTCCACTTGTTACAAATCAAATTGAAGTGTCAGTTTTAAATACAGAACATTTTGATAACGGAAATATTGATTTTCTACAAGAGAAAAAAGTTGCGCCCATGGTTTGGTCTCCATTTGCAGGGGGAAGAATCTTTTGGGAAAACAGTGGACAAGCAAACCGTGTTAGAAATATTTTGAATGAATTTGCCGACAAATATAAAGTCGGGATTGAAACTATTGCAACTGCATGGCTGTTGGTGCATCCGGTGAATTTTATTGTAGTGCTTGGAAGCGGAAAGATCGACCGAATAAAATCAGCACTTAGAAGTTTAGAAATAATTTTAACACGAGAAGAGTGGTTCAAACTCTGGGTAGCATCAAAAGGATTTGATATACCGTAGTGTTCAAATTTCTAATGATCAATTCTTTATTTAGGCGGTTGTTGAAGTATTACATCAACCGAATAATTAATCGGTTCCAGTTTTTGAAAACCGCGCATACCTGGCTGCATTCTACCGCTTCCTTTTCTTTGCGCACTTGGAATTTCACCGTCTCCTGTTGGCATACTGCTTCGTTCTTTCATTGTGTTACGAATATTTTCTGAATCAATCTTCTCGGTTTCAAAACGGATTGTTACTTTTCCTCCCGGTGTTGTAGCTATTTGATAAGTATAATTCCCGCCGGTTTTTAAAGGAACTTGTAATTCATACACAAAATTGTTTTCAGTATAACCAAGCTTTGCTTTTATCCCTTCTTTGTTTTCTAAATACATCATACTCAATGGAAATTTATCATTATTAATTATTTCCAATTCTTTTTGTAGAATTAACAATTGAGTGAATTGTTTTTCCATATTATCCCTATTATCCAACTGAAAATTTTCTCTATTCATACTTTGAAATTGCTCGTCTTTCAAATCTTTATTAGTTAAAGGGAATTTAACTCCAAATGTTTTATCGCTCTTCCCGTCCGGTGTAAACCAAGTTATAAATCCATTCCGAAGCATTTGCATTATCTTCATCCGGTCATCCGTAATTAAACTTACATATAGAAATTTATCGTCGTTTTTAAAACCTACGGCAAATTTTTTATCAGGTATGCTTACCAAAGAGTTTTGCCAATCTGAAATATCGCCGTCAATTTTTATTTCGTTACTACTCCAGATGCTTGTTGTTTCCTTTACACTGCTGCAGCTAGCTACAACTACAATAAATAAAAATGTTGCAATGATGCAGCCGGTTTTTCTTATATATCCCTTTGAGTACATTTTAGTCTCCGCTTACTTTTATAAGTGAATCATCTTCGGAATGAATTATAACAAATACTGGACAAAAACTTAAGGGCAGAAGTTTAAATCCTCGGCGTTTGCCGGCAAGAATAATTGAGATTGAACTCTTAACTAAACAGATTTATTCTACAATTTTTTCCGCAGATAGACATACAATGCGCTCATGTTGTAGGAAATTGAATTCATCGTAGTGTATAAACCCGTTGATGAATCGTATCGCTTCTCGGTCATCTGCAGAGACGAAATTTTACTTGCAACCGAACTTGAGACATCATACATATACTCACGATAATTTTGACATGTTGCGCATCCAATATCCGTTTTATATACAAAAGGAATATCGTGTATAATAAGAGTAAAATCCGTATATGAATCGTTAGCTCTATGAGTTACTTTCTCATGTGCTGTTATGTTGCTTATTGTTTTCCCGTCTTGTGAAATAGAACCATTAATAGTTCCATTGGCAGTTAATGTATCCGCTCCAGTATATCCTTCATATGGTGGAAATTTATATATATAACTGACTGAAAATGAAAGACCCGACCATGTAATCGTTTGGTTGTTTCTTTCATAATGTAAATTTACCGATGGATTCTGATAAATATAGTTGACAGTGCTGTTGGGATAATATTTATCATAAACGATTACACCGGTTAAATCAATTTCTGCTAATTGAGTCGCCAGAATTTCATAAGTAAAACTTGACAACATATTTACCGTTGAAGCTGCCGAGATAACAACATTATTCGTGGTATTATCATACAACTTTACCGAAACAGTAAAAGTACCGCCCGTTGTATAGGTATGCTTAGCAGTATTATTGCCGGTAACAGTAACGTCCTGAGTTCCATCTCCAAAATTCCAAACATATTTAGTTGCGTTAGCCGGAGCTGTCCCCTGCAGATTAGCAGTAAATGTATATTCTTTATTTATATCACCATTCAACGGATTGGGGTCTATTGTCATACCAAGTGAATTGATATTAATCCATTTAAAATCCACATAGTTTTCTGCCTTATTGTTTTTTGCTCCGCAGATATAAAAACCTAATTTTATAATTCCTTTACCTAATCTTAGTTTTGCCATTCCTTGAGTACTGAAATCTGCTTTCTTTAATAGAATCCCATTCTGATCATACACATAAAAGGCCTGTAAATGATCTGTTCCTGTAAGCCATTGTGCGCTATTGGTAGATTTGCACAAAATTTTCAACGAGTCCGAACTTAGTTGATAATTATCTGTAAGTTCAGTTCCACCAACGTTATTAACATAAAGCTTATATGATGGAAATTTATCATTACCAATTGTGCCGGCTTGGACTTCGTTCCACCGTGTTTTAAATTTGTCCCAATCTATCATTGTAGTTTTTCCAAAATAGTAAACAGTATCAAAAACTGTGGCGTTGGTATCTGCTTTAAGTGAAGCCGGGAAAGGATTAAATTTATTTCCGCTGAATTTAACTGTTCTGCTTATAGTAGTTCCGTTTGTTTGGAAACCGGATGGATAATTCGGATCGGAGACATATAAATCTCCAGTCTGATAATTCATTTGATAAGCAACAACAGCATGTCCTTTATGTGTTGTTGATCTTAAACAAACATATTGTGGTTCTTTAGTTAACAGCATTGAAAGTGCAAATGCTTTCCACGTAAGAACTGGATCTCCTTCTTGAAATAATCTTTCTGTCGCACGAGCATCCCAATTTAAATCCGTTTGAATTGCGGATGCGAAGCGGTATCCTTTCGGATTGTCCTGCCAAAGTCTTCCGGGCTGTGTTTTATCATTATATAAATCATACTTATGAAATAACGCGCCATCTGTACTTTTTCTTTCGAGATAATACCACATTGCACTTAAGGACATGCCTGCACAAATTCCATCGGGGGAAGTGTACGATCCGTAATTAATAAATTCCCAATCGTCAACTCCCGGTTTAAATTCGGTATTAATAATTGTCTGGCCATTTAAAACCGATTCGTCAATAACTCCTATTACAAGATCGCCTACTATATCGGCAGTTGTTCTTTTTCCCAAAGATTGATTTGTGTTTGAAGGAAAATATTTCGTGGCAATTGTAATATGATCGCTTGCTAATTCTTCTATGGGAATTCCTTCTAACTTTCCTGTCTGTTCATTATAAAAAAATCCCATTGCAAACTTTCCTGATGGTAGTGTTATCGGTACTTTTATTCTCATTGTCTTATCGGCATAACCTCCCGAATAGGTAATCTTTATCATTGAAGTCAGCGGATTGAAGTATTGACCTAATTGGTGACTGGAAATCGGTGCAGATGAAATTTTTATTGTCTGTGCTTGCGTAAATGAATTCGGCTGGATAGTTACAGTTAATCCGTTGAGAGGATCGCCAGGCTTTGTGACGGTAACCGTACCGCCATTTAAATTAATTGTTTGCGTAGTAAGATCAACGACCTCGCCAATTTTTATATTACCGCTGTTTCCGTTAGGATTTGAAGTGACGGGGTTGCTATCATCTTTTTTACAACCGGACATCAAAAGAACGATTAGAAGGAATGCAACTAAATGTTTCATATAGCCCTCTAAATATTTTAATTAAGCCATGGTAAACTTAACTCTGATTAAACCTCGTTAAATGTATGTTAAAAGTCAACTGGTCGGAAAGTCTGATTTGATAATGAAAATTTTGTAGTTTAATTAATAAAACAAAACTCCAACCATTGTTGGAGTTTTTTGTGCACCCTGCGGGACTCGAACCCGCGACCTGATGATTAAGAGTCATATGCTCTACCAACTGAGCTAAGGGTGCGGGGCAAAAATAAATAAAAATCGTCTGTTGGCAAAACTTTGGAAGTTTTATGTTGAGGACTACTTGATTAGTTCTAAAAATGTCTTTAATACATGGGACCAGCAATTATGACTGCTGATCCCAAAATAATTTTAATAATGTTCTAAAATTTACTTTTTCGATTTCGAGAATAATAATTTATAAATACAATACGCCACTAAGCTGCCAATGCTTAAGAAAGCGAGAGTCATAAAAATTATTCCGCTAATTTGAAATCCCATTTCTCACCTTTTTCTTTTTCCATGCAATATGAATTAATAAAATAAACGTCCCGAAAACAGCAATCATAAAAATTCTTGAACCCCAGATATAGAGTACGTTTTCTTCAGCAACTCCTTTCAACAACAAAATTGGAATAGCATCGTTTATCAGCCACCAAGTCATAACAATAAATAACATTAACGGGGTAACATACTTCATTATATAAAAGAAAAACCTTGGAATTTTTATGTCTCCTCCTTCATTCATTTCATCCCAAGCTTTTTCAGCTCCAAAAATCCACATAAAGATTACTGTTTCCGCAAAAGCAAAAACAACTAATCCGAAGGTTCCGGCCCAGTAATCCATCTCATCTAGATAACCGAATTTCAAATAAAACACTACTAATTGAACGGCTAAAATAACTGCAAATCCCAAAGATAGAACTGCTTTTTTTCTGCTCATACCAAATTCATCTTCTAAAAAAGCAATTACCTGTTGACCCATTGCAACCGATGAAGTAATTCCGGCAAAGAATAAAAGCAAGAACCAGAGAAATCCAAAAAATTCACCAAAAGGAATTTGCTCAAAGACTAAAGGCATTGCAGCAAAACCTAAATCAAAAGAACCGCCCTTTGCCATGGCTGTTGTTGTTGCAATTCCAAAGAAAGCTACTGAAATAGGAATTGCTATTGAACCGCCGAGTACTACTTCTGCAAATTCATTTGTCGCTGAGGTTGATAAACCGGAAAGTGCAATATCATCTTTTGGTTTTAAATAACTTGCATACGCGTGTATTGTTCCCATACCGACAGAAAGAGTAAAGAAAATTTGTCCTGCAGCCGCCAGCCAAATCTTAGGATCTCCCAGTTTTGAAAAATCCGGATTCCATATAAACCCGAATCCGTTGCTCACCGAATTTTCCGGAACACTTGGATCCGGAGTTCCAAGGGTAATAACCCGTATTACAATAATTATTGCAAAAATAAACAGTGCGGGCATTGCAATTTTTGCAAGTTTCTCAATCCCTTTCGAAATACCTTTATATAAAATCCAGAAATTAATTGCGAATGTAATTATCATAAATATGTATGCAATCGTAATTCCGTTAAAATATGATGTTGCCTCCCGCCCTTGATAACCATAGAGAAAGGTTTTCATTGCTTCAAAATTTTCCAGTCCGAAATAACTTTTTGTGATTGATAAAAAGCTATATCCCAACGTCCATGATTCAATATATGTATAGTATATAAGGATTATTGTTGAAACAAATAATCCGATCGCTCCAAAATATTTTGCGGTTTTATTTTTCCACAATACATCAAACATTCCGGGTGCACTCCCGTGCCCATATTTACCGCCATGTCTGCCGATGCCCCATTCCATCCACATAAGAGGAATTCCTACTATCAGAAAAAAAATAAAATATGGAATCATAAAAGCACCGCCGCCATTTGATGCAGCCTGTACAGGAAAACGAAGAAAATTTCCAAGGCCAATTGCATTACCTGCGACAGCCAGAATAAGGCCATAACGGCTGCCCCATTCTTCACGTTTTGTAATTTGTTCTGCCATTCAAACTCCGGTTAGTATCTTGTAGGTAATTAATTTTGTGCAAATATTAAATATTCTATTTGCAATCGCAATTGAAAAATATAAATCACTTCATATTAATTTCGGTAAGCTTAAATAAAAAATAAAAGGGCTTTTGTTATTGTAACAAAAACCCTTAGATATAATTGTTATAAAAAAATTATTCGTGTTTAAGTTTTTTCTTCAGCAAGACGTTTAGCCATTACGCTGTGTTTCTTTCCGTAAAGAAAATATATTAGTAATCCTATGACTAACCAACTAGCAAGTCGTGCCCAGTTCTGCCACTCCAAAGTTAACATCATACCCAAATTGAAAATAATTCCCATTGGTGCAACAAACCAAATAACTGGTGCTTTAAATGGTCGGTGACGTGATGGTTCCTTCTTTCTCATAATCCATACTGCGAGACAAACCAAAACAAAGGCAAGCAGTGTTCCGATATTAACCATCTTAGAGATTCCTTCGATTGGAGTAAATGCTGAAACAAGTGAAACAACTATGCCTATCAATATATTTGCTTTCCATGGTGTACGAAATTTTGGGTGAATTTCTCCGAATGTTTTCTTTGGAAGTAATCCGTCTTTTGAAATTGCATAAAACACACGAGACTGACCGAGAAGCATAACAATACAAACAGATGTGAGTCCGGCAATTGCAGCAATTGAGATTATAAAAACTGCATAGTTCAGTCCTTGCGAACCAAACGCAGCGGCAATTGGAGCGGTAATATCAATATCTTTATAGTTAACCATTCCTGTAAGTACTAGTGCTACAAGAATGTAAAGTATTGTACAAACTATTAGAGAAGTAATTATTCCAAACGGAACATCTTTTTGCGGATTTTTTGCTTCACCGGCATGTGTAGACACCGTATCAAAACCAATGTAGGCAAAGAAAATATATGCCGCTCCTGCAACTATTCCCAAAAGGCCAAATGCACCATGAGTCCCGCCAAATGAATCCGTGTAAAATCCACGTGCAGGAATAAAAGGGTCCCAATTAGCAGTGTTTATATAGTTGGCTCCTAAAACAATAATAAACAACACAACTGAAACTTTGATTGCAACCATTACATTGTTTGTACTAGATGCTTGTTTAATTCCTCGAACTAGAATTAATGTAAGAGCCCAAATGATTAACAATGCCGGGAGATTAACTGCAAAATCAACACCTAAAATTGAAGGAAAGCTAAGATTTGAAAAGCGTGTTGATAGATCTGTCAGTGTTCCTTTGCTTGTTGCATCGGCAATTAATTCCTTTGCTGTAAAAACATCATTCATTAGCCAGATTGGAAATTTTATGTCAAACAGGTGAAGAAATTTTGCAAAATATCCGGACCACCCAACAGCAACAGCAGAAGCAGCCATGCCATATTCCAGAATTAAATCCCAGCCGATAATCCAAGCGAACAGTTCGCCAACTGTTGCATACGAATATGCGTACGCAGACCCTTCAACGGGCAGGAACGAAGCAAATTCCGCATAACACAATGCGGCAAATGTGCATCCGATACCTGCAACTATAAAAGAAAGAGCTAATGCAGGACCGGCATATTCTTTTGCCCCAACTCCTGTCATAACAAATATTCCGGCACCTATAATTGCCCCAACACCAAGAGAAGTTAAACCCCATTTTCCGAGAACACGTTTCAGCTTGCTCTCTTTCATTTCTAATTCAAAATGTTCAACGGGTTTCCGCTGCCATAATTGACTGCTCATAATGAGATACTCCTATTAATTTGTTATCTGTAATCTATTTCTCATTTAATAAATTAATTGTGGGGCAAGATCGAATGGGTAACTAAACAGCCGGAATTATTCTGTATCAAGAATTTCAATAAACTTTCCTTTTTACAATATCGGAATTATTTCCCGATGAACTTATTTATATCCGGAATAATTATCAACATATAAATAACAGTTGCTAAAAGAATTTTTGCTTTAGGTAAGACAATAATTTATTCGTCTTCATCCCTGGTTGATGCGGGTTCGGTTTCGTCTGCTATAAAGAGCATAG
>Ga0172369_10000181_pt1 | contig 89764 bp, 84 predicted proteins | sample LakKiv25m_FD_114539 | JGI IMG/M metagenome (GOLD analysis project Ga0172369, IMG submission 114539) | Freshwater microbial communities from Kabuno Bay, South-Kivu, Congo - kab_022012_11.25m | ecosystem: Environmental > Aquatic > Freshwater > Lake | place: Democratic Republic of the Congo... | reverse complement strand
CAATTTTTTCCGCGTGCCGCTTTGCGGCACTACGAAGCCAGTTTTTTAATCCCGCGCTTTTTCCGCCGAAGGCGGAATGGCCAAAGGCGACTTATTAAAATTAAGGAGTAAAACACTATGAAGACAAAATATTTTCTCTACGCTCGAAAATCAACCGAAGACGAAGAAAGACAAGTGATGTCTATTGAAGCGCAACTTGCGGAGTTGGCGGACTTTGCTAAAAGAGAAAATCTTGATATTGCCGAGCAGTTTATTGAAAGCAAAAGCGCAAAGAAGCCCGGGCGAGAAGTATTTAATGAGATGATGAGTAAAGTTCAAGAAAGTAAAGCTCCGGTGGGACTTCTCGCTTGGCACCCGGATCGTCTCGCCCGAAATAGTGTTGACGGTGGTTTGATAATCTACTCCATAGATACCGGCAAAATCGCTTCTTTACGCTTTCCTACTTTTTGGTTTGAGCCAACTCCGCAAGGACTTTTTATGCTTCAAGTCGCCTTTGGCCAATCAAAATATTACTCGGACAATTTGTCCGAAAATGTAAAGCGCGGGATTCGCCAAAAACTCAGGCGGGGCGAATGGCCCGGCCTTGCGCCGTTCGGCTATGTGAATAACCCGAAAACCCGCACAATAGAACCCGACCAAATGAAAGCAAGAGTTATCAAGAAAGCGTTTGAGGAATACGCGCAAGGCCGCCACACTTTGGAAAGTTTGGGCCAACGCCTGAGTTTTTGGGGCGTGGTGAGCGGAACCGGAAAACCGCTTTGCAAAGCAACACTTCAAAGAATGCTCACAAACAAAGTTTATCTTGGTTTGATTGTTCACAACGGCGAAACTTACGAGGGCGGTTTTCCGGCAATTGTTTCCAGAGCGACTTTTGAGAAAGTGCGGGAAGTTTTGAAAAACAGAGCCAAGCCGCGCCATTCCAAAAAGCGACATTATTTTCCGTTCACCGGACTTTTAACTTGCGGCGAGTGTGGCGCGGCGATAACCGCGCAATGGGCGCACGGCAACGGCGGAACTTACCGCTATTACCGTTGCACTAAGCGGCTTGGCTCGTGTTCGCAAAGATATTTGAGAGAGGATTTACTTGTTGAGCAGTTGAAAAACAAAATCTCAAAAGTCGCTCTTTGCGAAGACTGGAAAGAAAAAATGCTGGCACAAGTGGAAATGTGGGAAAAAGAAAACATCCAGTCTTCGCAATCTTTCGCCCAAAATCTGGAGAAGGAAATCAAAGAGACCGAGCAGAAACTTGATAAGTTGGTCAACGCCTTTTTGGACGGAAGCATTGAAAAAGAAACCTACCTTACCAAAAAGGACGAGCTTATCAAAACAAAAACAGACCTTAATAAAAGAAGGGCTGATTTTGGGCGAAAGGGAAACAATTGGATTGAACCATTGAGAGAGTGGATTTTATCCGCTCACCACGCCGAAAAACTGGCTTCGTCAAACGATTTTGATGAAATCAAACCGTTTGCGGAAAAAATTGGAACGAACCGCCGCCTGCTGGACAGAAAACTGATTTTTGATTTTCAAAAGCCCTTTGATTTTGTGCCGAAATATACGGAAAAATGCGAGCGAAGCCCCGACGCAGGCGGGGCGAGCGAGCAAACAAACTGCCCGCAAAATTCGCAATGTTTAGATTGGTCGGGGCGCCGGGAATTGAACCCGGATTACACGCACCCGAAGCGTGCGTAATACCGTTATACCACGCCCCGAACAATTAACTCTTAATTTTAATTCAACTACCAAGTGGACTTAGCGGGAGTCGAACCCGCGTCTCGGCAATGCGAATGCCGCGTACTACCACTATACTATAAGCCCTAAAACTTTACTCGGCTGGTTTAAAATCGCCGCTTTCCTCTTCCTCAACTGCGGGCGAAGAATCATCCTTAGCCTCTTCGGCGGCACCGTCTGCTTGATCCGGAGCCGCTAAAGCTTCTGGTGGCAATTCCGGCCCGACTATCGGTTGATCTTCCGCGCCAGCCCTGACTAATTCCACGCTATTAATAACAACGTCTGCAAGAGGATGATCATTTTCATTGACTTCAACATTTTCAATTTTTTCCACTATATCCAAACCGCCCGTAACATAACCGAAATTGGTATGCTTGCCGTCTAGCCAGGGCGTGGCCTCGGCCGTAACGATAAAAAATTGCGAGCCGTTGGTGTCCGGTCCGGAATTGGCCATGGCCAAACTGCCTTTAACTAGCTTATGCTCATTAAATTCATCCTGAAACTTGTAGCCCGGGCCGCCCATGCCGTCATTCGACCAATCGTCATCCTTTGAATTAGGGTCGCCGCCCTGAATCATAAAATCTTTCATCACTCGATGAAATTTAATGCCATTATAAAAATTCGCTTTAGCCAAATTTAGAAAATTATTCACCGTAATCGGCGATTCGGCAACGTAGAATTTCACGACAATATCGCCAAAATTAGTTTTAATTATGGCGCTATCAAACTCTGCCGCTAAATTCTCCGGCTGCTTTTGGCTGCTTGCCGGTGTTTGGGCCAGTTCATTGGCGGCTTGTTCAGAACCCGCCGCCGAACCGGTTGGCTTGACGTTGGGCTTTAAGCCGTTTTTTATATCTATCATTCTACTTATTATATCCGCTTCATTAAAATTGTCCATAGCCTCGGGCGCGCTAGTCTCATCATAGCTTAATTGGCTGTTGGAGCAAGCGGTTAAAGTTAAAATTATAACTATTGAAAAAAACGTTTTTTTCATACTCTATTTTACGTAAAACTCTTTTTTTATTTCTTCATCATCCTCCATTTTTTTCTCTTCAATTTTTTCTTTAGCTTTAGCTCTTAATTCTTCAAGGTCCATCTTGGCCAATTCCGAGCTCCGCTGCTCTAGATATTCCTCATTATTCAATTTCTGATCTTCAATCACCTCTGACAATAAGACGTCTAAAATCGCTCCGATTTTCGGACCTGGCTCAATCTTTAACAACTTCATCAAATTGTCGCCATTAATCTTAAGCATTTTTACCGAGACCGCGTCATGCTGAACTTTTTTCATCATATATTGCAAATGGCGAAGCTTATAGGGCATGGCTTTAGGCACGCCCGAGCCTAACCGATCGGCTACGCGCAAATCAATCAGATCGGCTAAATTTTCCCGGCCGACTTTCTGAATCAGGCGCCTAACCGAACTTTCGGTCACCTCGCCGACATTATAATAAAACATGTGATTTTTAATAAGCAGCGTCACTTTATCAATATCGGCGTTAGAAAATTTAAGCCTGGACATAATCTTATCCGCCACTTTGGCACCCACTAAATCATGATTATAAAAAGTGGCATCGCCCTTAATTATCCGCTTGGTCTGCGGTTTGGCGATATCATGAAGCAAAGAGGCTAGGCGAACTTGCCATTTTTTGCTTGGCGTATGCTTTAACGATAAAACGCTATGATTAAAAACCGTATGAGTATGATGCTTATTTTGATCAACGCCCACGCCGCGCTCCAGCTCGGGGATAATATATTGCAGCAATTTAAATTCATGAAGCATCATGATGCCTTGATACGGGCTGTCTGATTCCAGAATTTTTATCAATTCATCGCGCAGGCGTTCGCCGGAAACAAATTTAATGCCACCGGCCATTTTCACCATGCCTCTCTCGGTTTTCGGCTCTATAGAAAAATCCAGCTGGCAGGCCAAGCGGACCGCCCGCATCATTCTTAAGGCGTCCTCTTTAAACCTATCCTCGGGTTCGCCAACGGCGCGGATGATTCTTTTCTTAAGATCCTTCTCTCCGCCGAATAAATCAGTCGCTTCAGGCGTCTGCCCAGAGCGCAATTTAAGCGCCATGGCATTAACCGTGAAATCGCGCCGGCTTAAATCTTTCTCTAAGCTATCTTCAAATTTAATTTCATCCGGATGGCGCCGATCCGAGTAGCCTTGTTCCGAACGGTAAGTCGTCACTTCCACCACATCCTCGGTTTCGCCATTAGCCAATTTTACGGGCACCAATACTGTGCCAAAAATATTTTCATATTTACCATCAGGAAAAATTTCTAAAATCTTCTCCGGCCTGGCGTTAGTCGTTATGTCCCAATCTTTCGGCGTCTTATCCATTAGTAAATCACGCACGCAACCGCCCACGATATAGGCTTCAAAACTCGCCTGCTCCAATTTCTCTACAATATTTTTTACATATTCAGGAATTTGCATAATAATAGACAAAAAGCTAAGGCTGTCTTTGCCTTAATGATAGGTAAAATATATAATAAATTCAGTGAAAAGTCAAAGAAATATTTTTCTCAATCTTATATCCTTCGCAATATTTTAACATACCTAAATACGACTGCAAACTTTGATTAAACGACTCTCCGGATATCAGCCCGCTCTGCCAAGCTTTATATTTTTTCTTGAGCTTTTTTAACATTCTTTTCTTGGTCTTAGTCCGTAAAATCCGGTAATCTGGAAAGTTAACCAGTCCGAGAAAGTCTACGCCCGAAGCAATCGTTTTAATAAAAACCTTATCGGGATGAAGCTCTAACTTTAAGTTATCGCGCAAGAATTCCTTTATTCTGCCAATTAAATTTTTTAGCCGCTCCCTATCTTCAGAAAAAAATATAAAATCATCGGCATAACGGACATAATATTTGATTCTCAATTTATGCTTTACATGCTGATCAAACTTATTCATATAAACATTAACGAAGAGCTGTGAAGTTAAATTTCCCAGAGGCAGACCGATGTTTTTGCCTTTTACCGAAGTGAAACTTTGAATAATATTTTCTAGGAGCCGGATAATTTTCTCGTCTGGAATATATTCTCTTAAGGCGCTTATCAATGCGTCGTGATCAATATTGGCGAAAAATTTTCTGATGTCGCATTTTAGCGCCCAGCAGGCTCTGGCATTGTTTTTGCTTGTCTGCCGGGCAAATTGGCGCAACCGGTTAGCAGCCTTATGTGTCCCCTTTCCTAACCGACAGGAATACGAGTCGGCGATAAATATCTTATCAAAAAACGGATAGAGAATTCTGTAAATGGCATGATGAATCAGACGGTCGCGAACGCTGGCTTTATGAATCTGCCTGGGCTTAGGGTCGTTAATTTTAAACGCTTGATAGCCGCCGTGTTGATATGTTAAACTTTTTAGGTCTTGATGAAGCTCTAAAACATTATCTACGAGGCGCGAAGAGAATCTCTGGACGTCCCGTCTCTTTCTTTTGCCTCTGATAAATTCCTGCCAGGCTTTAAATAAATTTTCCAAACTAACAATATCTTTGAAACTATGGCTCAAATGCCTCTTGCCAATAATTCTTTTAGGCCATACCCCCCCCCGATGGAATTTCGGCCTCGTTAATCTGCCGGTTTTGCAAAAAACCGCCGCTATCTTTAAATTGTGGCATAATTTCTTGCCTCATATACCAAAATTTACGCGCTATTCTCTGGGAGAGAAAATTACCGGTCTATTCATTGAACTAGCCGAACTTATATTTATAGCCGGCTTCGCCGCTAAAGAAAATAAGGCGGCGATTATTAAGAAGGCTTCCCTAAAATTAGATCTGCTAAAATTTTTTCTGCAAACCGCCTGGGAGCTTAGAGCGATTGATAATAAAAAATTCGCCGAACTAGCTGAACCCTTGGTTGAAATCGGCCGGATGCTGGGCGGCTGGCAGAGGCAGATTATAAAAGAAACTCCCCCTCTAAGAGGAGGAGAATAAAGACTCTCGCAGACAGGAACACGGCAGTTCTCGTTCCACTTGTTGTCAGGATGGTTCTGGTTGACATTGACGTTGCGCTGATCGCCATTGACGTTAAGAATCGCGTACCAGAACCGGCCTATTGTATTCGGCTAACCATCTATACCACTGCCCCTTGAATACTCTCGGGGCTGTATTTTATTTGAGGTCGTTAGCCCGCCAGTCAGCCGAAACGAGTTTCTTTATTTTTAGAAATCGCTAAATCTTAATGGAGATTTAACGATCTGGAGTTCAACCGCCCAAAACCTTGGCCTTGAGCTGTCCCGTTTACTATCCAAAATTTATTTTATCTGAAATTATTTTAAAAAACAATATTATATAGAATATTTAGACTTAATATAAATAAAAAAGAACCAAGGACTCAAAGGCTGGCAAAGGCCTAAGAGTCCAAGGTTCCAAGAGCTACTCGCGGACAGGAACACGGCAGCGCTCGTACCACTTGAGGTCAGGATGGTTCCGGTAGACATCGACGCTGCGCTGACCGCCACCGACGTCAAGAATCGCGTACCAGAACCGGCCCACTGCGTCCAGCCAAATATCAACGATAGGATTATCGCGTTGCTCTCCAGGGAACTTTGCCCCAAGAGCAAAAAATTCGGCCGGATTAAGAATCTTCGGGTAGAGGCCAAGAATCTCCTTCGAGGTCCTAACCTGACCCAGCGGAACGAGACGCGTCCGGCAATCCACCGGTTGAATGACTATTGGAATCTCGGCCGGTTTATCAGCTAATCCCCACTTCATCGGGCAATCCAAGGCGTCAATGGCTTCTTGAGCCGATCGAGCGTTTCCGGTTACATGGAGGATTTTCCCGCCGTCAGGCGCGGTAGTGACTTTGGGCACGACAACGACGTCGTCATCGCTGATGACCGCCCGAAGAGCGCGCGAGACAACTTCAGCCGGTCGCTGGCCTTCGCGAGCAAGTTCCATGACTTTTGAAAACTGAGCGAACACCGCCGCAATTTCTGTTTCAGTGTATACGTTATTACTCATAACCTGATTTGGAATGTACGTTGACTGTTTACACCCTGATTACTCATCAAGGTTTCTAGTCTCGGGATTGAGGTTAGAAGATAGCAGGTCTAAATTATCTAATATCTTCTAACTTCAAATGTTTAAATATTAACCTTATTATATACCATAAAATCTAATTTATGTCCAGCGTTTTAATAAAAAATAGCTAATTATAGCTATTTTTTATAATAAACAATTTAAAAAACTAAATCTAAAACCTCTTTAACCACTTTAAAATGATAAAAGCGATCAGGCCGCCTAAAATGGCCGTAGCCAACTGCGGCCAGCTCATCATCTGCGCCACCTTAACCGCCAGTTCCTGTTTTAAAAGCAATTTGGTTATCCAGCCGACGCTTAAATACAAAAAGGCGAATTTCAGAATGGCTCCGACTAAAACACCAGCCCAATAACCTCGGCCGGAATCTTTAACCTGATTATAAAACCAGTCAACGCTTAAAACTAAAATCGCGTTAGAAATCATGATAAAAGGCACGACCGGAGCCAAAACGGCCGGCAAAAGCCCACCGGATAGAGCCATCAGACTCGGCACCAGGGCTACCACCAAAGCGCTTCTAACGCCAACTAGAAATAAAACTAAAATCAAAATTGCGTTAACGATTGGTCCGGTAAGCCATTGCAGATGAATAAAAAACGGCAAGGCCGTGGCCAGACCGGCTAAGCCGACAAACTGAGTCATAGCTTGAACATTAACCTTGGCTAATGTTTCTTCTTTAATTATTTCCATATAATTTTATTTATTAATTTTGGGCGCAGTTTATTAAATTTGCGAACGAGGACTGCTCGAGCCACCAGCAGCTCATAGTATTCACAACTAAACAAAGCGTAAGAAAAGATAGATCGTTTTAATGTAGCTTAACAAAAGCGAGTTCCGCAGGAGCAAATTCAATAAACTGTGCCCAAAATTACACCATAGTAATCGCGCCCTGCTTACAGGCGCTAACGCAGGCGCCGCAATCAATGCATCGGCCGGGATTAACTTGAACTAGATCCCGCCTATAAATCGCCTGCACCGGGCAGGCCTCAACACAGCCGCCGCAGCTGTCTCCGCCGCAGTCGCAGCTTACGCACTTGCCGCCCTTCCAACAGCATTTTTCATAATCAATTTTAATCATAATAATATCCTACTTAGTCATAATATTAACCTTGGCTATTATGCCATATAGGCCGTCCAATTTCTTAGTTAAATCCTTAATTTCCTCGGCCGTGCCTTTAACCGCTAAAGCTAAAATACCGGTACAGCTCTTTAAGCAGGCCGGCTGGACGTTAACTCCCAGCCGGGACATAATCAGGTGGCCGTGATCGGTTAAGAGCTGGTTCATCTCTTTAGCGTTAGTTTGGCGATCTTCCACTAAAATTGAGATCACCGCTAAATGAACTTTTGAATTTTTCATAAAATTATAATTTCCTAAATAAAGTTCGCGTTAACCGGTCTTTTTGTACTTCGTATGCAAAACCTGATGTTCTAATTTGCCTTTAGCTTTAAGCCAAGCTAGAACCTTAATCGCCTCTTTATTTTCATGGGCCCGCCTTAATTTACTCTTAGAATCAATTTTATATAAAGCCTCTAACCTTTTTTGCCTAATGGCTGCCGTAGTCGGAATCGGCTGGCCGCCGCCGCCGATACAGCCGTCCGGACACGCCATGACCTCAATATAGTCATAATCTTTTAAATTATCCAGCACCGGCTTAACATTACCGATACCGTTAACTACCGCCACTCTGAATTTTTTATCTCCCATATCCAACTCGGCCTCTTTAACCCCGTCTAGGCCCCTTACCGCCTTAAATTCAATGGTGGAATTGCAAAATTTTATCTTGGCTTTACCGGCCGCGTCTAGATCGCGGCAGACCGTATCTTGCGCCGTCTCTATTAGATACTGGGCCGTTCTTAGAGCCGATTCCATAACGCCACCGCTGGCGCCATAAATAGCCGCGGCCCCGCTTGACGCGCCCAGCGGATTGTCAGCCGCCAGAGGCCTAAGGCTGGCAAAATCAATTTTATTCTTCTTAATCAAATAAACTAATTCCCGAGTAGTTAGACAATAATCAACCGGGTAATTACCGCCTATCCTTAATTCTTTGCGGCTGGCTTCAAATTTTTTGGCCGTACAGGGCATAATGGAAACTACCATAATATTCTTCGGCTTAAGTTTCAGCTTCTCGGCCCAATAAGTCTTAATAATGCCGGCGCTATGAATCTGCGGACTGCGCGCTGTTGTTAAATTGGCAATTAAGTCCGGTCGGAAAGACTCTACGTACTTTATCCAAGCCGGACAGCATGAAGTAAACATCGGACCGCCTGCCTGCGCGGGCAGACCTGAACCGCTTTTAATTCTGGCTAATAACTCTTCGGCTTCAACCATAGTGGTGATATCAGCGCCGAAATTCACGTCAAAAACATATTGAAAACCTAATTCTTTCAGAGCCGCCACTAATTGGCCGGTCATAACTTGGCCGTAAGGCAAGCCGAACTCTTCACCAATACTAACTCTGATTGATGGCGCGAACTGAGCCACCAAGATTTTAGCTTTATTTTTCAAGGCTTTTTCAATAAGCGGCCAATGAACTTGTTCTTGCGCCGCCGTCACCGGACAATGCAAAGCGCACTGGCCGCAGTAAATGCAGTCGGATTTATTCTTCTGCTTATTGATAATAGCGAAGCCGTCTCGCTCGGTTACCGGCACGACCTCCTGCTTAATTCCCTTGCCTCTTAACTCTAAATAATTTATTTTCTGTAAATTAGCGCAAGCTGTTACGCAATTGCGGCAATCGATGCATTGCGTGCCGTCAATCTCCACGGCATTGGCGAATTTATAGATTTTTCGTTTGGCTTTTCTATCCTTAAAGGCAGTCACTTCAATTTTATATTTATCGGCCATCTCTAAGAGCGGACAGTTAAAACGCCTGATGCAAGTCGGACAGCGCTCAATATGCTCGGCGAAAATCAACTCAATGTTTAAATTGCGCGATCGCTTAACCCTTTTCGTATCCGTCCTAACGACCATGCCGTCGCAGACTAAGGTTGAGCAAGAAGTAACCAAATTTTTACAGCCGGCAACTTCTACCACGCAGATTCGGCAGTTAGCTTTAGCCGGAAAATCATCATGCTGGCACAAGCCGGGTATAATTACGCCATTATCTTTCGCCACCTGCATAATAGTCTGGCCCGGCGCGCAGACTATCTCCTTGCCGTTTAATTTTATTTTAATTTTTTTGTTCATAATGACTTTTTTGAGGGAACTGCCGGGGCGAAGGAATTGGTTTTGAGCGCATACGAAATTGTAGCATTTTTTCTTAAGAAAAAATGCCCAAATTTCGTCCTAAGCGAAAAACTGATTCCTTCGTCCCGGCGAACAGCTTAATTAATCAAATTGTAAATAAAATTATTTTTTCTCCAGCTCCGGTAAAACATTTTTCATAAAACTTCTAATCGGTAAAACTACTGAACTGCCTAAAGCGCAAAAAGAGGTATCAAGCAGGTTATCTAAAAGATTATTGAATAAAGGCCAATTAGTTTTTTCCGCCAGAAATGTTTCCTTAAGGCGCAAAATACCTTCGCGGCAAGGCGTGCATTGGCCGCAAGATTCGTCAACATAAAATTCCAGCCAGCCTTTTATGACTTTTTTATAATCATGTTTGGCTAAACTATAGACCGTAATTGAACCGGCGCCCGAGGCCGGTTTTTTTAATTGCCGGCTATTTAAAGCTTCGCCGGACATATCGCCTCCGACTAAAACAAAAAAAGGAAACCCGGGATAATTTTTAGTTTCCTTAAGCACTTTTTCAATCGTCAAATCAGCCGCTAATTCAAAAACGCCTTCGCGGGGGCAATCACCGGCTATATCGTAAAAGCGTTTATTTTGGTATTGATCGGAATTAACCAGGCTAACGTTATAAAAAGTCTCAACATTATTAACTAAAGTAGGCTGGCCCCAGAGGCCGCAAGTCACGGGAAAGGGCGGTTTTAACCTCGGTTCAATCCGCTTGCCTTCAATGGCGTTTAAAATCGCGCTCTCCTCGCCGCCGATATAACCGGATTGGATGGGCTTAACGAATATTTCAATCCTGGAATTATCCGTTAAAGCGGCTAATTTTTTACCGAATTTTTTATGATAAGCGTAATTTAAAAACAAATAGCCCTTAACCGCTCCAAGAAAATCAATGGCTATTTTCATGCCATCAATCACCTTGTCCGCCTGATGCTCTAAAATATAACTATCTTTGCATAGGCCCGGCTCGCCTTCGGCCGAGTTGCAAACAACATATTTTTTAAGATTAGCGGCATTTTTTACTAAGAGCCACTTTCGCCAAGTCGGAAAGGCCGCTCCGCCCCTGCCGAGGAGACCGGTCTGCTTTAATTTGTCTATGATGTCCACAATAAAATTTTTAATTTTTAAATAATTTTTAATTTTTAAATAATTTTTTAAATCTTAATTTTTGAACATTAAAAATTTAGATTTATTTATAAAATTACAAAATTAAAAATTGAAAATTATTAAATACTGTTAACTAAACCAGTCGATTTTTACCAATATAAACGCACAGATCAGCTAATCTGCAAGAGTAGCCCCACTCATTGTCATACCAGGAAACAATTTTTAACATATCTCCGTCCACGACCTTAGTCAGAGATAAATCAACTATGGCGCTATGGTCATTGCCGACAAAATCAGCCGAAACTAACGGCTCTTCAGTCACCGCTAAATAGCCCTTATAATCTCCGGCCGAAGCTTTCTTTAAAACTTTATTGACATTTTCTGCTGTTACCGGTTTTTCCGTAAGATAAACCGTATCGCATAAGGATACAACCGGAGTCGGCACCCTAAAAGATAAACCATCAAACTTACCAGCCAACTCCGGTATAGTCTTGGCGGAGGCCTTGGCCGCGCCAGTGGTAGTCGGCACGATATTCAATCCGGCCGCGCGCGCGCGGCGCAGGTCCTTATGCGGCCCGTCCACTAAATTCTGATCGGCCGTATAAGAATGGATTGTGGACATAATGGCTTTTTTAATACCAAAATTTTCTCTAATAATCTTTGTCGTCGGCGCTAAACAATTAGTCGTGCAAGAAGCCATGGAAATAATCTTATCATCTTTATTTAAATCCTGTTCATTAACCGACAAAACGATAGTTTTGATAATTTCATCTTTAGCCGGCGCCGATAAAATAACTTTTTTCGCTCCGGCTTCTAGATGCTGTCCGGCGCTAGCCGCGTCTAAAAATCTGCCGGTGCATTCTAAAACAATATCCACTTTCATCTCGCGCCAGGGCAGCTTAGCCGGCTCTTTTTCGGCCAGCACTTTATATTTTTTCCCAGCCACTACTAAACTATCGGCTTCGGCAACGACTTTTTTATCATAAAGCTTATAGCAACTGTCATACTGCAACAGATGCGCTAAGGTTTTAGTGTTGGTCAGGTCATTGATAGCGACCAAATTAACGCCTTTCTTATTAAGCAAAGCTTTAAAGACGGCGCGGCCAATCCGACCAAAGCCGTTTATAGCGATATTCATATTTTTTGAATTAATAATTACGTAATTTATTATAGCACAAAATACTGAAAACAAAAAAACAGCCTTCTTAGCTGTTCTTTTTGTCTTACACTTAATTATTTCAACGACTTTATCTTACCTACATCTATTTCCACCACGCCGCCCGGCTCACCCTGGCCGGCCTCAAAATAAACGCTAACCGTCTGCTTTAAAATATGCCTGGCCACCACTCGCCCTTTTCGGCCCTCAAATTTTATTTCGCTATCTAAGGCAGGCAATTTCTCGGCTAATTTTTTATAACCGTCTTCTTCAAAAGACAAACAGCACATCAAGCGACCGCAGATACCGGAGATGCGGTCCGAACCGCGATGGGCGCACTGCTGCAGTTCGGCCATCTCCGAAGTTATGGAATTAAGTTCGCCTAAAAACCGTCCGCAGCATAAGGAGCGGCCGCAGTGTCCGAAATCGCCGCAGAACCTAGCTTCATCGCGGATGCCGATCTGCTGTAATCTAATATTTCGACCGAAATGTTTAGTTAAATCTTTTACCAGATCCCTGAAATCAACCCGAGAGTCGGCTATGAAAGGAAAGGTTATTCTTAAATTATCAAAAGAATAATGCACGGCCACCAATTTCATGGGCAGCTGATATTTATCAATAAGTTTTTTACAATAAGAAAAATCCCGCTTCAGCTCTTTAGCGCTGGGCAGTTTTTCCAAATCTTCCGCGGTGGCGATTCTAATAACCTTCTTAGCGCCAACGGCTTCATCCTTAGCTACTTGATGATTTCCGTCGCCTGCCGCTGGAGCATTGATGAAGCAAACTACCCTGCCTAGTTCCAAACCAAGCTCGGTCTGAACCACGACTTGATCGCCAACCTCAAAATCCAATCCGGCCGGATCAAAATTATATTTCTTGTCCCAAGAGGCAAATTGTACCTGGGCTATCTTCATACAAAAATTTACAGACTATACCTAATAAACCGCTCTACCTTATTTCCGCCTAAAATGTCTTCAATATGCTTGGTGTCATCCTTAATGTACTCTTGCTTATTCAAGCAAACCTCTTCATAAAATTTATTCAGCTTGCCAACCATGATCTTATCAATCATGTTTTCCGGCTTGCCTTCCTTAATGAGCTGCGCCTTATAGATTTCTTTTTCCTTAGCCAGCTCTTCGGCTAGAACATCTTCCGGCTTGATGTATTTCGGATTAGCGGCCGCGATCTGCATGGCAATATCGTAAGCGATATCGCTCTGGCCTTCTTTATCTAAAGCCACCAAAACGCCAATTTTACCGCCTAAATGAGAATAAGCCGCTACCGTACCAGCTGAAACCAGCTTGGCATATCTTTTAATATCCAATTTTTCACCGATCACGCCGCTTAAAGCATCTAAGCTGTCTTTGACCGTGGCTTCGGTCATCGGCAAAGCCATTAATTCACTAAGGTCATTAGGCTGTTTAGCCATGACGAGTTTCATTACCTGCTCGGTAAATTCTTGGAATTTTTCGTTTCTGACCACGAAATCGGTTTCCGCGTTTATTTCCATTATATAACCGGTCTTGGTATCGCCGCTTAAGGCCACTCTAACAACGCCCTCGCTTGCTTCACGATCGCTCCGCTTAGCCGCTTTAGCAATGCCTTTCTTTCTTAAGATCTCCACGGCCTTATCAATATCGCCGCCGGCTTCTTCCAGCGCCTTTTTACAATCAACCATGCCGGCGCCGGTTTTGTCTCTCAATATTTTTAATTTTTCCATATTATTAAATGTTCGCACAAATTGGTTGAACTAAATTTATTTTAATTTTCATGCGAGGACTGTTTGAGCCCTGGTAATCCAGGGCGAGTTCCGCAGTAGAAAATTAGAATAAATTTAGTTCAACCATCATGTTATCGAATTAATGCGATACCTAAATGTATTATTTATTTTCCTTGTTGGCTGGCCTCAGCCTTGCCCTCTAAGATCGCTTCCTTGACTAATTCCATAACCAGCTTAATACCCTTAGTCGCGTCATCGTTCGTCGGGATGATATATTTTACTCCGGCCGGATTAACGTTAGTGTCACAGACCGCCACCACCGGAATCTTTTTCTTAACGGCTTCGGTAAAAGCGGTTTTTTCTTTTTTAATATCCCAGATGAAAATAATATCGGGAGTCTTGGTTAAACTGACTAAGCCGCCGACGCTGGTTTCTAATTTAGTAATCTCGCGATCGAAATTCAGCCGTTCTTTCTTCGTATATTTATCAAGCTTGCCGGCGCTTCTCTTTTCCACTAAATCCTTGAATTTTTTTACCAAGCTTCTAATAACGGCGAAATTGGTTAAGAATCCTCCCAGCCAGCGTTCGCTGACATACGGCATCTCTACTTCTGTCGCGACTTTCTTCAGCGTATTTTTTACCTGCATCTTAGTGCCGACCAATAAGATTGACTTGCCTTCGCTAGCCTGTTTTTTTAAATACTCTAAAGCCTCAGCTAATAGGACCTGGGTCTTTCTTAGATCAACGATATGAATGCCTTTTCTTGAACCAAAAATAAAAGGCTCCATTTTCGGGTGCCATTTTGAAGTGCGATGCCCAAAGTGCATTCCAGCTTTAAGCATCTCTTCGATTGAAGGTGTTTTCATAGTTTGTTTTTCCTTTTCATCGGCCCTGGGCCGACTTAGCCTCTACTTCAAATCGCCCCGTTAAATCGGGACAAGGAAAATTATGAAGTATGAGAAATTATTTAATTAAAATAGCCGCTAGAGCTATTAAAATAGATTATAACATTATTTCTAATCTGTCAAATCTTACGGCCGTTCCTGACCCCTTGCCAAAAATTACTTCTTATGTTAATCTGGAATCTATTGCATATTAACAACTTGAAAATTTTATTGAAGGTTTTCGGCTCGCCGCATCGTACAATGGTAGTACAGCTGACTCTGGATCAGTTTATCAAGGTTTGAGTCCTTGTGCGGCAGCCAGTAAAAAGCTGTTCTTTTTTTAGGTTCGGTCGCACGATTAGCTCAGAGGTAGAGCGTCGCTGCCTTTAACTAGGCAAAAGCGAGTGTCACCGGTTCGAGTCCGGTATCGCGCACCAAACCGATTTGGTCGCCTGGGTAGCTCAGTCGGTAGAGCAGCGGCTTCGTAAGCCGTTTGTCACAAGTTCAAATCTTGTCCCAGGTTCCAAATTTTCGGCAGCAGGTAATCATCCTGGTCTCGGCCAATAGGCCGGGCGAGCGTCATAACGACGGTGAGCCTATCTCCACGTGTCGGGCTCTGGTGATGCCTGCTGCCGATCTTAGCTTGACTGGATAGTTCGAGGGTTTAAATCTCGAAGGTGTATTCCGCGCACTCCCGACTTGCGCGCGCTAAGACGCTCCGGCCTTCTAGCGTCCGCCTCAGGTGCTTTGAGGGCCGCCTGCTATTCAGCCACCGGTAAGGGTGATTCGTGAGGCATCCAACCGTCCTCGCCGCCGAAACACATGAAAGGATGGGGTTTGCCCGTTTCACCCTTACCAATAATCTTGGGTAGTTCGGGATTATCCCGAAGACAACAAATAAAACACGCTACACATCCAAGCCAATGGTACGTTGTCTCACGCGGCCGGTTTGCCGCGTGCTACCCAAATTCCGGGCAAGAGCATTCGCAAACGAATCATCTTTGTTGAGCGGCAACAACCCGCTAACGAGTCTCCGAGGAGACTTTCTCGCGCGCGGCGCGAAGAAGATGTGCTCGCTGGTCTGCTCTTGTCCGACCAATTTCGACTGCCGCCAGAACTATGGCGCCTGGACCTCCAGCAGGGGGATTAACGGCGTCCAGAGTCCCATGGTTTGGCGGCAGCCGTCTAAATTTCGCGAGTGTTGAACGCAAGGCATCTCGATCCCATCATCGTGCGCTGATGGCAAACTGACGAGAAGCACTGTGCCGACGCTCGCCCCTTCAATAAAATTTTCAAGTAACATCAGAGGTTAAAAAAAATAATTTTATGAAGAAAGACATTCATCCAAAGTATTATCCCGAAGCCAAAGTGACTTGCGCTTGCGGCAATTCTTTCGTTACCGGCTCTACTATGCCGGAGCTTAAAGTAGAAATCTGCTCCGCCTGCCACCCCTTCTATACCGGCAAGCAGAAGTTGATTGACAGCGCCCGCCGCGTGGAGAAATTTCAGGCTAAAATTGACGCCAAGAGCAAGGCTAAGGCCGTCCATAAAAGTAAAAAGGCTAAGCGCGTGGCCAAAACTAAAGCCAAAGCGGCCAGAAAAACCGAGAAAAAATAACTGCTTAAAACGGTTATTCTTTTCGTTGTGCTATAATATAGTTATGGCTCAAGGATAGGAATAACCGTTTTTATATATCAAATTCGGACAAAGTTTATTAAGTTTGCGAACGAGGACTGTTTGAGCCACCGCCAGTTCGCAGTATTCACGCCTAAACAAAGCGTAAGAAGAGATAAACCATTTTTAATACGGCTAAACGGAAGCGAGTTCCGCAGGAGCAAAGTTAATAAACTTTGTCCGAATTCTAACCAGTGAAAAAATTACTAATATCAACCATCTAGGCAAACTATGTATTCAGATATAAAACAAAAATTTAAAGATTTGGAAGCTGAATTAAGCAGCGCGGCCGTAATCGCCGACCCCAAAAAGCTTAAGGATATCTCCAAACAATACAACGGCCTCAAGGAAGTAATCGGCTTGATTTTAGAATTGGAAAAAAAGCAAATCCATTTAAAAGAAAACGAAGAAATAGCTAAACAGGAAGCCGATCCCGAACTGGTTAATATCGCCAAAGCGGAAATTCTAGAATTAAAACCGCAAATCGAAGAATTAACCGGCCGAATTGAAGACGAGCTCCATCCGGCCGACCCTAATGACAAAAAAGATGTCATTATTGAAATTCGAGCCGGCGCGGGCGGAGACGAATCGGCGCTCTTTGCCGCCGAGCTCTTCCGCATGTATTCAAGATTTGCCGAAAGGCAAGGCGCTAAGCTTGAAATATTATCCGCCAATCGCATCGGCATCGGCGGCTACAAAGAAATAATCTTTTCCATCACCGGCCAAAACATCTACGGCCAATTAAAATATGAAGCCGGCACGCATCGGGTGCAAAGGGTGCCGGAAACGGAAAAAGCCGGCCGCGTCCATACCTCGACGGTTACGGTAGCGGTCATGCCCGAAGCCGAAGAAATCGATTTAAAAATTGATCCTAAAGATATTCGCATCGACACTTTTTGCTCATCCGGTCCGGGCGGCCAGAGCGTTAATACTACCTATTCGGCCATTCGGATTACCCACCTGCCAACCGGCTTAGTCGTTTCCTGCCAAAATGAAAAGTCGCAGCACCAAAATCGCGAACAAGCTTTGCAAATCTTGCGTTCGCGGCTCTTAGCCCGAGCCGAAGAAGAAAAACGCGCTAAAGAATCGGCCGAAAGAAAACAGCAAATCGGTTCAGGCGATAGGAGCGATAAAATCCGCACCTATAATTTCCCCCAGGATCGCTTTACCGACCATCGCATCAAGCAAAACTGGCATGGCCTCTCTAAAATCATGGATGGCGATATTGAAGACATCATTAAGTCGCTTAAACAAGCGGCGAAATAACATGACTATATTAGAGTCCCTGAAGCAGGCCGCGCCTAAATTGCAGGCCGGCCGAATTGATAATCCGCTCCTTGAAGCGGAAATTTTATTATCCGCCATTCTAAAAAAACCTTACGAATTTATCTTAACTCACGCGGAGAGAAAAATAACCAAAGCGCAGGCTATTAAATATCAAAGGCTTTTAAAAAGGCGCTTTAAGGGCGAGCCAATCGCTTATTTAACCGGCCATAAAGAATTCTACGGACTGAATTTCATGGTCAATAAAAATGTCCTTATTCCCCGCCCGGAAACTGAATTGATGATTGAAGAAGCGCTTAAGCTCGTAGCCGGCGGCTCGCCGCGCGCAACCATTATAGACATCGGCACCGGTTCGGGCTGTGTTATTATCACTCTAGCCAAGATGTTAAATCATAATTTTACTGCCATAGATATATCGCCGCAAGTTTTAACCGTGGCTAAAAAAAATGCTAAGGCTCATGGAGTCAATAAAAAAATAAAATTTATTCAGGGCGATTTACTGCGACCAATGATAAAAAAAATTAAATCGCCCTTCATTATTTTAGCTAATCTGCCTTATGGCTGGCCGGCCTGGAAAAATAATTGCTCTCTTAATACCGTCGGTCTAAAATTTGAGCCAAAAATCGCCATCTTTACCGATAAACAAGGGCTGGGACTTTATGAAAAATTATTTAAACAAATAAAGGCTTTTATTCCTCAATCGGCTATCGGCCACGTCTTATGCGAATTTGATCCGCGCCAGACCGTAAAAATAAAACGGCTCATCAAGCGCGAGTTACCGGACTCTAGCTATCAAATAAAAAAAGACCTGTCTGGTCTTAATCGTTTGGCGATCATCACTCTGCCGGCTCATTAAACTAGTTGCTAAAAAATCAGCCGTTTTATGGCCTGACCGTATTAATTCCGGCTCGGCCGGCTTTAGAATCTGACTCTAAGAAAAAGCTTATTTTAAATTGATCACTGGCGTCGGAGTAATAAAAGTAGCAAAAATTAACCTGACCAGCGTCAGGCAGGCCGTTTACTTGCACCGGTACTACTTTTGGCCAAAGCGGGTCGAGGGGCACGCTTGATAATTCTCCGGCGGCCTTAAGTTCAGCGCCGACACCGGAATCAGGCTTTAAACACTCGCCGCTGGAGTAAGGATAACCGATAGGAGAATCATGGAAATATGAAATTAGAGCGGCTTTAATTGTCCCAATATCTTCTAGCCTGACCGCGTCTCTGGCCTTCATTCTAGCGCCATTAAACATCACGGCCGAAAGAACAGCTATAAAACCAATAATTAATATGGCTAACAGCAAATTAAGTAGACTATGGTTTTTATTTTTCATATAATTTGACCCCGTACAAGGGTTTGGGCTATTATTTTTTCTCGCTCTAGGAACTCGCTTCGCTCAGACAGTCCTCACTTCGAAAAAACAATAGCCCAAACCCTTGCTTATTATCATATAAAGAAAAACAGCCCCGAAGACTCAAGGCTGTTTTCTTATACATCATTTCGTCAATAAATTTATTTCTTGGCTTCTTCCGCTTTAGCGCCTTTGTCTTCGGCTTTAGCCTCTGGCTTAGCTTCCGCGCCTTGACCTTCGGCAGCGGCTGCGCCTTCAGCCGGAGCGGCTTCTTCCGGTTTAACCTCTTCTACCTCAACCTTGGTTTCAACTACGCCGACCACGGCTTCATTAGTCGTGCTGACTAATCCTATGCCCTTAGGCAAAGCCAAATCATGCAGCCTAATAAATTGATCAAAGCTTTCTAATTTAGAAATATCAACGTCAATATGGCTGACTAAATCCCCAGGCAAGCAGCTGACTTCAACCATGTCCATATTCTTAACCAAGGTGCCGCCTAAATCCTTAACCGCTTTAGCTTCACCGACAAAATTCAAAGGAATCTCCGTATGAATTTTCTTGGTCATGTCTACCTGATAAAAATCAACATGAATGACATCGTTAGTCAGACCATCTCGCTGCACATCCTTAACGATGACTTTCGTTTCCTGGCCGCCGCCGATAGATAAATCTATCAAATTAAACTCGCCGGCAATCCGAAAAGCCTTGGTAAAGTCATGCTTTTTTACTTTAATGTTTTGGTTGGAAGCGCCGGAACCATAAACAACGGCCGGGATAAAACCGCTCTCCCTAAGCGCTCGGAGCTGGCCGTTAGCCTGATCGCGGAGTTCAGCTTGCAATTGTACTTTGTTCATAATTATTTAATCAAACAAAAATTTAATGGCCGTAGAGCTTTGCCCGCTATTAAATTTTTGTTTGATACTTTATATTTTTTGAAAGTATTGAAAACTTTTTCTGAAAAAGTTTTCAAAGGATTAGTAATTTATTTTTGATCTGATAGCTATGCTTTCTATAACGCCAACTAACATCAAGCTAGAAAGCAGGCCGCTGCCGCCATAGCTTACAAAAGGCAAGGAAATACCCACAACCGGCAGGACGCCCAGGTTCATACCAATATTAATAAACATTTCAATAAAAATCAAGCTTAAAGAGCCTAAAATGAAATAAATGCCGAAATCGTTGTTAACCCTTTTTAAATGATAGAGGCAACGATAAAAGAATATACCAAAAAATAATAAAATAAGCAAGACCCCGGAAAAACCCAGTTCCTCGGCTACGACGGCGAAAATAAAATCGGTTTGCGCTTCAGGCAAAAATTTAAGCTGCGATTGCGAGCCGAAACCTAGGCCGCGGCCGATTAATCCGCCGGCGCCAACGGCAATAATCGCCTGCGAGACGTTATAGCCCTGGTCTAAAGGATTAAACGAAGGATTTAAAAAAGTGACGATGCGTTCTTTCTGATAATCTTGCAAGACTAAGTACCAGGCGCCGGAAAAAGCTACGGCCAAAATCAGGCCGATGATTAAAAAATATTTTTTATTAAAGCCGATTAAGGCGATCATGGATAGCCAGGAGAGGAAAAGGATGGAAGCCGAACCGAAATCCGGCTGGGCTAAAACCAAAATTATAAATAATAAAGCGCCGCTGCCGGAAACCAACAGGCGTTTTAATTCTTCGGTTTTCGGCGAAACTGAAGAAAAATATTTCGCTAAAAATAAAATCAAAACAAATTTAATGAATTCCACCGGCTGGAGATTAAAGCCGGCCAGACTGTACCAGCCCTTGGTGCCGCGAATAGTCTGCCCGAATAATAAGACGCCGATTAATAAAATCAGTCCCAAAACATAAAAATACTTACTATAGCTTCGTAAATTATGGTAATCAACACCGGCCAAGAAAAAAAGTAAAATTATGCCAAAGATAATAAAAACAACCTGCTTTTTAAAATTTAACAAATCCAGCTGGGAGCTACCTAGAGCGACGCTGTAAATTTCGGCTAAACCAAAACAGACCAAGAGTATAACGGCGGTAAAAAGAATCCAATCAAAATTTTTTAGATAGATTATTATTCTGTTAAACATAGCTAATTATTCAATTGGGCCAAATTTGTCATTTAATCGCTCGCCACGAAAAATTTAAGGATTCCCGCCCTCCGGCGGACAAGTAGCCTAAAATTTCTAACAAAATTTCTATGTGAAATAGCCGAAAGAAATGTTTGTAAGGAAATTTTAGCCTAAATCTGATCTTAAATTTTTCTATACTCGCACTTAAATAACAAATTTAGCCCAATTATAAATAATTATTTCTCTTGCCCGACTCCGCCTTCGTACTTAATATAAATATCTTCTTTCATGATATTAATTTCCGGAATTATCTCCACTCTGTCAGCCTGGCCGATACTGCCCGGCCAACTAAGCTCAATAGACCGCTCCTGGCCGGATAGAAAATCGCTTAAAATATAATGGTTGATATTCACTAAGCTTCCGCTCCGGTAAAGCAAAATAATAAAACCGGTTTCCCAGTAATTATAAGCCGTCTGATTGATGACTTTAAAACTCAACTGATTTAAATTCAACTTTTCGGACAGAGGGCTTAAGCTGGCCGGAATAAACTTTATATTAGAGCTTTCGATGTCTAAATGCCGATGATAGTAGTCTGGCCAATCCGGAATCTGATGCGCGCTAATACGCTGCCAAACTACATTTTCTAGCATTAGCGCGGCCGAGGCCGGCGGACTGAAAAAATCCTGGGCTAAAGCAAAGAGGTATTTTGATTCTGATGGTAAGATAAAATTATGGGCCTTTTTCGTCGCTTGCCCCTCAGTTATAAAATAATAATCAAATTCTACCCACCAATCAGCATTATCATTTTTTAACTGGCTATAGAGGTCATATTTTTTATCGGTTGATCCAAGAATGCCTACCGGACCGGCAGTCAGCTCTTTAGCGCCAACCGCGACGACATAGTCATGGCCGATAACGCTAGTATTAACTAGTTGCTTAGCTAAAATTTGATCTTCAGCCATGCCGCGAGCGATATAATAGGCAAAACCGTAAATCGTATAAGTCCAGGAGATCGCGCCGACTAAAATCAAAAAACCGTATAAAATGTTTCTTAATATTTTTTTATGCTCAACATACCATAAGCCAGCCTCTAACTGTTTGGTGGTAATGCCTTCCGGCCCGACGTAATTTTTTACCGCGGCCTCAAGCTTCTTCTCGTCTTTTTTTTCTCCGCCTGTTGGCGGATTATTTGCTTGATTATCCATGATTATATTTTAACATAAAATGAACTTTTAGGCCAAACCAAGCGGCGGATATTCATCAATTTTTCCCCTTGCCGATTTCAGTTTTTTTTGCTAAAATTAAGGTATGGAAATAAGCCTAAAATAATGGCTTGATTTTTATGTTTAAATGGCTAACATTAAATAAAATATACCGGGGTTAAAAATTTAATTCCGGACATAAAATTTTACAATACTATGGCAGATAAAAAACTAGCTAAAAAAACCGCTGACACTTCTTATGGAGCCGAGTCCATAACCGTCCTGGAGGGCCTGGAACCGGTGCGTAAACGGCCGGGTATGTATATCGGTTCTACCTCGGCGACTGGTTTACATCATTTAATTTGGGAAGTAGTAGATAACGGCATTGATGAAGCCATGGCCGGGCATGCCAATCTAATTAGAGTTACCTTGCTGGATAACGGTATAGTTGAAGTTTTTGACAATGGCCGCGGCATTCCGGTCGGTATCCACAAAGTTACTAAAGTCTCGGCGCTAGAAACCGTTTTGACTAAACTCCACGCCGGCGGAAAATTCGGCGACGGCGGCGGCTACAAAGTTTCCGGCGGCTTGCATGGCGTCGGCGTTTCCGTCGTTAACGCTTTGAGCGAATACTTAAAAGCCGAAGTGCACCGCGAAGGAAAAATTTGGATGCAGGAATACGAGCGCGGCAAACCGTTAAAAAAAGTTAAACCCATCGGCAATTCAAAAACCACCGGCACGACTATCACCTTTAAACCTGATTCGCAGATTATGGAAGAAACTGAATTTAATTGGGGCACAATTCTAGACCGCTTAAGACAGCAGGCTTACTTAACTAAGGGCATTACTATCGAAGTGGTTGACCGCCGCAAAAATCATCGCCAAAAAAATTATAAATTTTATTTTGAAGGCGGTATTAAAGCCTACGTTAAATCCTTAAACCGCAATAACCAAGTAAAAAATGAAACTATTTTTTACGTTGATAAAGAGGTCGGCGACACCAGAGTGGAAGTCGCCCTGCAGTATAACGACGGTTTTAATGAAACGGTTTTAGCTTTTGCTAATAACATCATCAACCCCGAAGGCGGCACTCATGTAGCTGGCTTCAGGTCCGCCCTAACCAGAACTTTAAACAGCTACGCCCGAGCGCAGAACTTAATTAAAGAAAAAGATGAAAATCTAACGGGTGAAGATGTCCGCGAAGGCCTGACGTCCATTATCAGCGTTAAACTCACCAATCCGCAATTTGAAGGCCAGACCAAGGGAAAATTAGGCAATGCCGAAATTAAAACCTACGTTGAGCAGATTTTCGGCGACAGCCTAGCGGCTTTTTTACAGGAAAATCCGCGCCAAGCCGAAAGCATAATCGCTAAATGCTTCCTCTCGGCCCAGGCGCGCATTGCGGCTCGCACCGCGCGCGCTTCCATCTTAAGAAAGGGCGCTCTGGACGGCATGACTTTGCCGGGAAAACTGGCCGATTGCTCAAGCCGGAAACCGGAAGAAAGCGAGCTCTATATCGTTGAGGGCGATTCGGCCGGCGGCTCGGCTAAACAGGGCCGCAACCGAAAATTCCAAGCCATTCTCCCCTTGCGCGGTAAAATCTTAAATGTTGAACGCGCCCGGCTGGATAAAATGCTGGCTAATAATGAAATTAAAAATTTGGTTATCGCCTTAGGCGCTAATATTGATGATCAATTTGATTTAAGCAAACTGCGCTACCACCGCATTATTATCATGACCGATGCTGACGTTGACGGCGCCCACATTAGAACACTACTCTTAACTTTATTCTATCGGCATTTTAACGCCTTGGTCGGCAATGGTAATCTCTATATCGCCCAGCCGCCGCTTTACCAAATTAAAAAAGGCACCAACATAAAATACGCCTATTCAGATGAAGAAAAAGATAAAATTGTTAAAGAATTCGGCGGCAATAAAGCCGAAGTAGTAGAAACGGAAACGGACGCCGAAGATTCAACCGATTCACAGTCGGCAGACGAGGAAAATGAAACTACTAAGACTAAATCTTCGGCGCGCATTAACATCCAGCGCTACAAGGGTTTAGGCGAAATGAATCCGCAGCAGCTTTGGGATACTACCATGAATCCGGAAACCCGCGTTATGAAGCAGGTTAACGTTGATGACGCGGCTTTAGCCAACGAAATTTTCGAAATGCTCATGGGCTCGGACGTCGGACCGCGCAAGCACTTCATCCAGACGCACGCCAAAAAGGTGGAAAATTTAGATATTTAATTTCTCTACATAATAAAAAGACGGCCCTTATCGCAGAGGCCGTCTTTTGTTAAAATGATAATTTGGCGGAAAGTGTGTTTGCTTAGAGCGAATATGAAATCGTATTATTTTTTATTAAAATTTCACTCACCCAGTTTATTATAAATAAACTTTAATAAAAAATACCCAGATTTCATCTTGAGCAATAAGCAAACATACCTTCCGCCAAATTTTTTATCCCCTATTCTTTATTTTTCCTTTCACTTCTTCCATAAATTCTTTTTTTTCTACTTCCCGCGTCGCCTTCTCTCCCCTGTCCCTTACCGCTAATTTCCCGGATTGCGCTTCCCGATCGCCAATCACCAGCATATACGGAACTTTTTCGGCCACGGCCTTTCTGATTTTATTGCCCACGGTTTCGTCGGTATCATCGATTTCCACTCTAATGTTATTATCTTTAAATTCAGCCGCTAACTTACGGCAAAATTCCACGTGCGCCGCGCCCACGGAAACGATTTTCACCTGAACCGACGAAAGCCAAACCGGAAAAGCGCCGGCGTAATGCTCAATTAAAACGCCGATAAATCGCTCAAACGACCCGAATAACGCTCGATGCAACATATACGGCCTTTCTTTTTCACCCTTAGCATTAATAAATGACATATCAAATCTCTCCGGCAGATTAAAATCAAATTGCAGGGTTGAGCATTGCCATTCCCGGCCAATCGCATCTTTAACTTTGAAATCCAATTTCGGCCCGTAAAAAACAGCGCCGCCAATATCTTTAGTAATATTTAATTTCTTTTCTTTGGCAATTTTTTCTAAAACTTTTTCAGTAAAATCCCAGCCCTTATTATCCCCGGCGTATTTCTTTGATTCTTTATCCCTAACCGATAAATAAACATTGACGCTTTCCGAACCGAAACCGAAGGATTGATAAATAAACAAAATAAAATCCACAACTCTCTTTAACTCCTCTTCCACCTGGTCGGCTCGACAAATAATATGCGCGTCATCTTGGGTAAAGCCCCGGACTCTAGTTAAACCGGATAGTTCGCCTTTTTTCTCATAGCGATAGACCGTGCCGCATTCGGCCCAACGCGAAGGTAGCTCCCGATATGAATGAGGCTCGTTCTTAAAAATTTGGACATGAAAAGGACAGTTCATCGGTTTTAATAAAAATTGTTCTGACTCCTTGGTTTTACTCTTAGTTTGATTTTCTTTCAAAGTCTGGCCGACTTCCAACGGCGGATACATGCTCTCATTATAAAATCCCCAATGACCGGATGTTTCCCATAATTTTCTATTGCCGATATGAGGCGTCCTGACTAATTGATAATCATTTTTTAAATGCTCCTGATACCAAAAGTCTTCAATTATCCTCCATAAAATAGCTCCTTTAGGATGCCAGAGCGGTAATCCGAGCCCCACCGTTTCATCAATATGAAATAGATTCAATTCCTTACCGAGCTTTCGATGATCCCGCTTCTCCGCCTCGGCCATCATCTTTAAATAATTTTCCAGCTCCGGCCGACTGGCAAAGGCCAAACCGTAAATTCTGGTAAGCATTTTATTTTTTTCACTGCCGCGCCAATAAGCGCCGGCCAATTTTTCTAGTTTCCAGCTGCCGCTCTGAATTTGCCCGGTTGATTTAAGATGCGGGCCGCGGCACAGATCTTCGAACTCACCCAGTTTATAATGACTGACATTTTTTTCGCCTTGCTTTTTTAAATCTTCAACTAGTTCCAGCTTATAAACTTGTCCGCTCTTTTTCTCGCGCGCTAAAGCCTTAGCCACGGTCATTTCCGATTTGGCAAACGGCAAATTGGCTTTAATAATGGCTTTCATTTCCTCTTCGATTTTCATCAGATCGCTATCGCTCAATTTCCCTTTACCGAAATCAAAGTCATAATAAAAACCATTGTCCACGGCCGGCCCGATAGCCGGTTTCGCTTTCGGCCAGATTTTTACCACGGCCGCGGCCATAACATGCGCTAAAGAATGGCGCAATAGTTCTAACTTATCATTTTTTTCTTGAGACATATTTTTTATTTAATCTATTAACTTAAAACCCCGCCTTAATGCACTAAAAATAATGCACTAGGGCGGGGCTCTTTGGTCTCGCGGTTCCACCTAGTTTTCTCCGCTTTAGGCAGAGACACTCAATTTCAATAGGCTTAGTTCTAATAGAATAGAATGCCGGCTCCTGCCGGCCCTATGGCTGGTAACCATAGCAATCGCCTTAACAACAATATTATATTTTAACTAAAGAAAAATGTCAATGAATACTGGTTTGAGTTTATTTATTTTACTGCGAGCATAGAAAAATTTAGGATCAGATTTGGCCTAAAATTTCTTTACAAACATTTTCTTTCGGCCGTTTCCGATGAAAATTTTGTTAGGAATTTTAGGTCAAATCCCTAAATTTTTCGTAGCGAGAATTAAAATAAATAAACCCCAACTTTTTTACTTCTTTATCACAATCTCAATCCGATCAGCCAGCTTCGGCATCTTTTTTATAAATGAAGGGAAAAACCTTACTTCATAACCGGCCACTTCCGGCAAGCCCTTTAAATAAGCATCGACCTGCTCTAAACTTAAACCGGCCAAATTATTCTTTTTAATTACTCCGGCGCTGTTCTTTAATGCCACCTTAGCGGTAAAACTAACGTTAATCGCAGCCGTTGATTGCCCTAAATTAAAATTATCCAGAGTATAAGCTATGTCAGACTGGCTTAATTCCAAAATTTCCCTGTCGTCGGCTAACGTAGCGGCTAATTTATCTTTGGCTAGCCGGTAAACATCTTCACTCTTAAAAGCCGCTACGGTTACCATGGTTTTCATTTTGATAGAAAAATTGGCTTTCTCCTCGCCGACCTTGCCTTGGACTTCCTGATTGATTGAATTATTATCAACCTGTAAAATCGACTGGTCATATTCGGCGTAAGCCAAATCAATTTCCTTTTTAGCGTTAGCCAATAGACTGCTTCTTAATTCGCTGACCGCCTTGTCAATATCACTTTGCTTAATAGTGTACTTTATCTTTTCGCTATATTGCATCGGCGCCGAACTCTGGGCGTAAATTTTATCTTGGATGCCTGCCCAAAGCCCGGGGATGGTAAATCGGCTCGGGCCGATCGCCATATCGGGGCTTGGCTCATCAGCGTAAACTTCAACTTCAACTTTTCCTCCAGCCGGAACATTAACGGTGCTTTTCAAGCGAAACAGCTTGTTATCCGGCCCTAAGAGCCGAGTCGTCGCCACTAACGGCTGATTCTTCATGTAATTATTTATAATCGTTACCTTGCCGCTGACTTCTTCTCCTAAAACTTCTTTACCGCTTGAAGCAAAAGTTTGCGCCTGCTCTATCGGCACCTGCCTGACTACGCCTTGGATCTCGCCGGAATTCACGGCTAAGCCGCTCTTCCCGTCAACTACTTCCAGACTCAAACTGTCACTGATTTTTTCTTGGGTCGGTATAATAACCAAGGTAACTTTTGAAAAACTAAAATAGAGCACGGCAAAAACCAAAATAATAGTTAAAGCGATGAAGCTAAAAGCAAATTTACGATAAACATTCTTAGCCTGGACCGTTGGCCTCGGCGACTCTTCTGGTTCAACCGCAGGCTCTTGGCTAAGTTTCGGCGCGGCCTTAGGCATGGCCGGGGTAATATTTAAATCATTTTTTAATTTAAAAGGCGATTTGCTGGTCTTGCTAGTTTTTTTGCTGGTCTTTCGCGGCGCGCGCTTCTTAGTTTTCTTCGGTTCGACCGGCTGATCCAGGTTAGTTAAAAAATTTGTTTCTGGCATATAAATTGCTTAATGATATTATTTTATTATTATACCAACTTTTCCTCGGCACGTCTAATTTTAAAATCATTTTAATATATTATTAACCTCTTCGATTAAAGTCTTGGTATAATTCGCCTTAAAATCAGTCTCCACTAAATTAGCGGAGCCGTTAGAATCTAACTTAAAAAAAACTTTTTTATCTCCGCCGTTCTTAGTCAAAGCCTCCTTTATCTTCGTTAGAATTTCCGGACTAACATTACTATTTAGCTTGATGAATAATTTATCGCCATTAACCGTTAAAAATTTGGAGGCCTGATGGGCTGGCGCCGATGCAGCGGTTGGCGCTGATTTAGCCGCGCCGGACGCGCTTTTAACGGTTCGGGGGTAAAATTTATTAAAGCCGTTAACGCCACCGTTAGCCCTAAAATTAGAGCCTAGGGCCTCGGCTTTAGGAGTTGAAACGAATTTACTAACAATTTCGGCTGTGCTTAGAGAGGTTAGCTCCATAACTTTGTTGCCAAGCAATTTTATCTCCTGGTCTTTATCGGATAATTTTCCCTGGCAAAGTATAATCTTGCCTTCCTGCCAAATTAAAGTATTTTCTTTTAACAGGCTGGGGAAAACCAAAACTTCTATGCTGCCGGTTAAATCTTCCAGTTTAACAAACAGCATCGGCTCGGCCGAGCGAGTTATAATTTTTTTTATTTTAGTTATGACGCCGCCGAGATTAACCTGAGAGTCGGTTAAGTGATCGGCCAATTCAGCCACTCTCAGAACCGATGAGTTAAGAATTTTTTGGTAGTCAGCAAAAGGATGATCACTGATATAGAGGCCTAATAAATCCTTCTCCCAGGCTAACTTCTCCCGCTGCGTAACCGCCGGAGCCGGGGCTAACTTAAGCTGATGCTTAAAGTTAAGGCTCGGGGTATCCATAAATAAATTAGCCTGACCGTTATTTTTAGCTTTGGCGATCTCATGGTTAAACTGCAAAATATTTTCCATATTGCCTAAGAGCTGGCCCCGTTCGCCAAAATTATCCAGGCCGCCGCTCTTAATTAAACTCTCCAGCGATTTTTTATTTAAATCCTTATCGCAGATTCTTTCTAGGAGATCAGTGATATCTTTATAGGGGCCATGGGCTTTTCGTTCCTTGATTATTTCTTCGGCGATATGATCACCGATATTCTTTATAGCTTTCAAACCGAAACGAATGGTCCGCGGCATTTCTTCCTGGCCAACCGCCATATTTTTTTCCGTGCCGCTGGTCACTACGGTAAAAGATTCGTATGATTGATTGATATCCGGCGGCATAACTTCTATGCCCATATGGCGGCACTCGTCAATTTCAATGGCGATACGATCGGTATTCTGCTGATCAGCGGTTAAAAGCGCGGCCATAAATTCCGTCGGCCAATGAGCTTTTAAATAAGCGGTTTGGTAGCCGATCAGAGCGTAGCAGGCGGCATGACTCCGATTAAAGCCGTAGCCGGCGAAAGGCTCAATAAAAGAAAAAGTCTTTTCCGCCTGCTGGCTGGCGATGCCGTTCCGAACGCAGCCGTCGATAAATTTTTCTTTTTGCTCGGCCAAGAGCTTAGCGATCTTCTTGCCCATGGCTTTTCTTAAAACATCGGCCTCGGCCATGCTAAAACCGGCCAAATCGCGGACGATCTGCATAACCTGCTCCTGGTAAATCGCCACGCCATGAGTTTTATTTAAAATAGGCTCAAGCTTGGGATGAAGATACTTGGGTTTTTTCCGGCCATGCTTGCCGTTGATATAATCGGGAATCCATTCCATGGGACCGGGCCGATAGAGAGCGACCATGGCGATAATATCTTCAAATTCAGTAGGCTTTAACTCGCGCAAATATCTTTTCATGCCGCTGGATTCAAATTGAAAGACGCCGGTAGTTTCTCCGCTTTGAAATAATTTATAAGCCGCTTCATCGTCTTGGGAAATTTTGTCAATGTCAATCGCCAGGCCGCGGGTGTTTTTAATGATTTTTATGGCCGACTCGATAATGGTTAAATTCTTTAAACCGAGAAAGTCCATTTTTAAAAGCCCTAAATCTTCAACCGGATGCATGGAAAACTGGGAGACTATGGTCCGATCGGACGAAGAAGCGTACTGCAAGGGCACATATTCTGTTAGAGCGTGCTTAGTGATTATTACCGCGCAGGCGTGGGTTGAAGCGTGGCGCGCTACGCCCTCTAACTTTTTTGCGTAATCAATCACCTGCCGAGCGGCCTGATCATTGCGGTAAATTTCTTTTAATTCGCCAACCTCTTCTAGGGCTTGGCTGATCTTAGAGAACATGGGAATCATCTTGGCCAATTTATCGCACAGCTCATAAGGATAATCTAAGACTCGGCCGACATCGCGGATAGCCGCCCGCGCCGCCATGGTGCCGAAAGTGATAATCTGCGCCACATGGTCTTTACCGTATTTATCTTCAACGTAGCGAATAACTTCATCCCGCCGGACATCGGCAAAGTCCATATCAATATCAGGCATGGAAATTCTGTCCGGATTCAAAAAGCGTTCAAACAGTAAATCATATTTAAGCGGATCGATGTTGGTGATGTTTAATAAATACGATACCAGCGATCCGGCCGCGGAACCGCGACCCGGCCCGACTACGATTTTACTGGATTTGGCCCAATTGACGAAATCAGCCACGATTAAAAAGTATGATGCCCAACCCATTTTATTGATTACGCTCAATTCATAGTTCATCCTGTCCTTAATCTTATCTTCAACCTGATCATAATTTTTGCCAAAACGAAAGACTAAACCTTGATGGCATAAATCGGTTAAATAATCTTCAATATTTTTGGCGCCGGACTCGGACGAACTGGCCGAAGCCGGAACGTGAAAAAACGGCAGCTGAATTTTTCCCAATTCTATCTCCAAATTGCATTGTTCGGCGATTTTTTCCGTATTGGCAATCGCTTCCGGCGTGTCCTTAAAAGATTCGATCATTTCTTTAACCGGCCGGAAAGAATAATCGCCGCCGACCATAGTCATGCGGTCGCGGTCAGCTTTCTTCTTTTTCGTTTGTAAGCAGAGCAAAACATCCTGCGATTCGTCATCGTCTTTATTTAAATAATGAACATCATTAGTCGCCACCAGAGGCAAATTCAACTCTTTAGCCATGGTAATTAGCGCTTGATTAACCTTGGCCTGATCGGGCAGATTAGGATGATCCTGCAGTTCCAAATAAAAATTGCCCGGCCCGAACAGCTGGCTGTATTCTAAAACTCTTTTTTTGGCTTTATCCGCCTTCCCGGCCATAATCAACCGCGGAATTTCTCCGGCTAAGCAAGCCGTCATACCGATCAGGCCGTCTTTATATTTATTTAAAATCTCCCAATCAATCCTTGGTTTATAATAAAATCCCTCTAGGTGAGCGATAGAAACCAACTGGATTAAATTCTTATAACCGATTTTGTCTTTAGCCAAAAGCACTAAGTGGTAGCTTCTTTCATCGTCTTTCAAGCTTTTATCCAATCGCGAGCCCGGAGCTAAATAAGTTTCCACGCCGATAATCGGCTTAAGCCCGGCCTTCTTGCATTTTTGATAAAATTCAATCGCGCCATACATGACACCATGGTCGGTCAGGGCCAGGCTAGTACAGCCCTGATCTTTGGCTTTCTTAACCAGTTCGTCAATCTTAGTTAAACCATCTAAGAGAGAATAATGGCTATGGACATGGAGATGGGTAAATTTCATTTGATAATTTATTTACTAAATTTATGGCGGTTGGTTGGCATTAGTAATTTTTGAAGCGAGGAATGACCGTTCGGCCGACATTTTCTCCGTTCACATCCGTAGCGAAAAAATTACTAATGCCAGCCAAGCCGCCTAATTAAACATCTTTAAAACTATAAAAGGCAGAAATATTCCGCCTCCTTTGACTATTCTAATATAACACTTTGCTAAAAAAATGCCAACAAAAAAATCACTCTGATTTAGAGAGAAATTTTTTGTCTAATAATGAAATTGTTATCGCTTTATCTTAGCCACTATTTCACCAAGCTCTTCATCGCTATAAAAATAAATAATCACTTCCCCGCCCTGCCCCTTACGCTTAATTTCCGCCTTGGTGCCAAAAAATTGGCGGAAAGCGAATTCCTTGTCTTTGTCCGCGTAATTGATTTTAATCCTGGCCATCTTGGTTCCGCCCATGACCCGGGTCTCTTTAATAGCGCCTTCGACCGTTAAGCTATTATTTACAATTTTTCTGTACAAAGCGAATTGTTTGGCCTCGTCCGGCAAGCCGACGATAACCTTGGCATGGCCTTCGCTGATTTTGCCCTCAATCAGCGCCTGCTGGATTTCTTCAGGCAAGTTCAAATAGCGCATGGTATTAGTGACTACCGGCCGCGACCGACCGACCCTGGCCGCCAATTCATCCTGGCTTAAATTGAATTCGTCAATCAGCTTGCGGTAAGCGATGGCTGTCTCTATGGAATTTAAATCTTCTCTCTGCAAATTTTCCACCAGCGCCACCTCTAGTTTAGCCTGCTCGCTAGCCTCCCTAACTATGGCCGGCACGGTTTGAAGCCCTAAAATTTTAGCCGCCCTTAAACGCCTTTCGCCGGCGATTAATTCATAGCCCCCGTCTTTCTCCGTGACAATCAAAGGCTGAATGATACCATGCTGTTTAATCGACTCAATTAATTCATTAAGCTGATGCTCATTAAAATGCTTACGCGGCTGCAGCGGATTAAGCCCAATCTGCTCCGGCTTTAATTTAAGCACCCGACCATGGTCGTCAAGACTGGTAACATTAACTACGGCTTCACCGGCCGAAGTCACGGCCACTTTTTTAACTTTTTGCGGAATTAAAGAAGATAATCCCCGCCCCAGACTATTATTAGGCATATTATTGTTCAATTAATTTTAAATAAAATTATTGCCATCTTCTTTCTAAATCAATAACTTCCCTGGCTAATTTTTCATAAGCTCGGCCGCCCCTGGACTTAGGATCATAATACAAAATAGAACGGCCGTAACTCGGCGCTTCGGCTAATTTTACACTGCGTGGAATGACGCTCCTAAAAACCTTATTGGGAAAATATTGGTAGAGCTCATTCATAACCGAAGAGGACAAACGGTTCCTGCGATCAAACATGGTAATTACCGCTCCCATCACCCCTAGCTCCGGCTTTAAATTATTTTGTACCAGGCCAATAGTATCTAAGAGCTGACCTAAACCCTCTAAAGCGAAATATTCGCTTTGGATCGGAATTAAAACCTGATCAGCCGCCACTAAGCTATTAACGGTTAAGAGTCCGAGCGAAGGCGGACCGTCAATGATGATGTAATCATATTCATCCTTAATCTGATTTAGGATTTCGGCCAGCTTGAATTCCCGATTTTCTAAATTAACCAGCTCAATGCCGGCGCCGGCTAGAGAAACCGTGGCCGGAGCGACTTTATAGCCGTCTTGCAAAGTATACTTTATCACTTCAAAAATCGGCTTATGGCCGATCAAAGCTTCATAAATGCCGTGCTCCAGGCTCTTATGATCAATACCCAGGCCGGAGGTAGCGTTAGCCTGCGGGTCAATATCCACGAGCAGCACTTGCTTGCCTAAATAAGCTAAATAAGCGCCCAAATTCAAAGCCGTGGTAGTTTTGCCTACGCCGCCCTTCTGATTAACTATGGAAATAATTTTACCCATAATTTTATTTATATATTATAACTCATTTTTGCCCTCTTTGACAAACCGATAAAAAAACTTTATGATAAAATCAAACCTAAAATGCCGCTGTGGTGAAACTGGTAGACGCGCACGACTCAAAATCGTGTGGCAGCGATGCCATGTCGGTTCGACTCCGACCAGCGGCACATAAACTAAAACAGGCGTTAATCAGCGCCTGTTTTTTTAAATAAAAACCCGGGATACCGAAGCACCCGGGGCGTGAAAGGAACAATAGCTCAGCCAGCCTAGTCGTTGAACAAAAGGAACGACCAGAATTCACTGCGCCTGTCAATCGTGTAAGTCAGCCTAAGTTCGCGTATTTGGCCGTGACGACTGGCGAAGACAAAGCAGGGATTACCATGCCGATCGCGACAGGCGAAGGCCGGATCCTTCGGCTTAGCCGAAATGATATTCTTGTTGTAGAAATTAATCGGCATGCGCACTTCCGGCACGGCTCGCATAAGGCCAAATAGCCAGTTAGGCGGAGCGGGCTCTTTCTTCATGGAATGGATCAAGCGAAAAATCAAGCCATGATCCTCCCTGGCAAAAACTCGATTGAAGCAAACCAGAAGCAGGTCTCTGGCTCCAGCCATGGACTGAAGCGGCACGTTCCGATCAGTGACATCCGGATCACGGCCGTTAAAACCGCCTGATTTAATGCCTTCCTCTAGGTTATTAATCGGCTCAATGCCGAAAAAAACATGAGTTAAAACTGACGATTGTTTCACAATTGGTTCTGTTAAAGTTGGCATGGTTTTGATTTGGTTTGATTTTGTGAACTGCCCTAAACCGCTTAATTTTAAGAGGCTTAGCGCGGTCCACAACTAGCCAAATCGCAATTTTAAAGAACTAAGGATATTTTTCTACCTTAACATGTCTAATCATTGTCTGTCAAACGCCTAATAAATTAGATTGGGGAATTATTCAATCACCTTGCTTTTTTATTTAATTTAAGGTAATTTAGTGGTATAAAGACAAGGAGGGCCGGCCCTATACAGGCTTGGCCTTTTTGAACATTTAACAACCCCAAACCGGGGACAAAACCGCAACAACCAACCGAAGGAAAAAACCATGCACCTCATGTTAGAAAAAATCCTTACCGAAGATCTGCCGCTGGTGGCAGGCCAAAGAGGCAGAAATTTGCAAATGCCCGGCGACGGCCGCTATCAGCCCGAACCGCTCAAACCGTTTCTGGGCTACGACATGTGGACCGCCCTCCTTATCATCGTGGAGTGGTTCTGGCTAGTGACCCAGGCGGAAGTCGGCGCCATGCCAAAAAGGCACGCTCGCCTGTTAACGCACAAGCTGCTCTTAAACCTGCTTCTGCGTATCAGCACCACCAGACAAGATAAACGTGAATATGGCAAGGACGGCAAGGAAGGCACCAAACACGACATCCTGGCCATGCTGGAACTCGTGAGACGGTACTTGCCTAAAGAATTGCACAAATACCTGCATCTGGGCGCCACCTCGTATGACATCGTCAACACGGCCTACGCCCTGATTCTAAGCCAGACCTTTAAACAGGTCTTCTGGCCAAAGCTTCTGGAAGTAGACAGGCTTTGGCGGATGAAAATCGGCCAATACGCTGAAGTGGTTCAAGCCGGCCGCACTCACCTGCAAACCGCTCTGCCCGTAACTGTTGGCCTGTGGCTGGCTAATCTGCACCACCAATACGTTGACTGCGCTTACTGCGCTAGCTCGCGGGCCGGCCAGGTTCCAGGAAAGTTTACCGGAGCGGTCGGTACTTCAGCCGCGCTCAAAGCCATGCTGGGCGATAAAACCAAGCAGGCGCAAGCGGCGCTAATGGATCATCTGGATTTGCCATCGGCCGAATATACTACCCAGATCACTCCGCCCCAGCCTAACGCTCGCTTCTATTTCGAGCTCATGCTCCTATCCGGAGTGCTGGGCAATCTGGGCGAGGACATCAGAATCCTCCAAGCTTCGCAGTTTGGAGAAATCATCAGCGCCAGTTCATCGTCTTCAACCATGGCGCATAAACGAGGCAACCCGATTCTTGGCGAAAACAATTGCGGCATGCACGTTAATGTCATGGCTGAATTCATAAAGGTCATGATGACGCTCATAAGCGACCTACAAAGAGACCTGCGCTGGTCCTCGGTCATGCGCAGCTACAGCGCCGTCATGGTTTACGGCTATCAGCAACTCCTCACCACCGGCCGAATCCTGAAATCGCTGGCCATTGACCCAGCCCGGATTAAGGCTAACTTCAATCGGGAAGCTAAACTGGTCGTGGCTGAACTTTTACACCTGACATTGCAGCGACAAGGCTATACCGGTACGCACGCTCTAATCAATAGAGTAATCGTGCCAAAAGCCGCCGCTGCGGGCATCAGTCTGCCCCTAGCCATGACTTACCACCTAGGATCAAACCCAGATGCAAAGCTGGAGCGCGCCTGGAGGAAGACGCCCAAATATGTTCTGAAAATACTCAGGCATCCCGAAACCTACATCGGCAACGCTATTCAACTGGCTAAAGCCGAAGCTGAAAACGCACTCTCCGACTGAAACAATAACCGCAAGAAAACAAGAAAGAACATCATGAAACTAAAACCAAACGACATAATGCTCAAATGCGACTTCTTACCGCTTTCGAGGCTAGGCAGAGGCAAAGTTCGAGAGATGTTTGAAGTCGGTGACGACCAACTGCTCATGGTCGCTACCGACCGCATTTCGGCTTGTGACGTAATCATGCCCAACGGCATTCCGCGCAAAGGGGAAATTCTCACCATTATGACAGGTCTTTGGCTTGGTGGCCTGCCGCCGATCACTTTCAATCACTACATCACTTGTGATCCGGAAGAATTTCCGCCAGCTTGCCAGCCTTACGCTCATATCCTAAACGGCCGCAGCATGCTGGTCTGGAGAGCCAAACCTCTAAAGGCGGAGTGCGTGGTCCGGGGGTACTTGGTCGGCTCGGGCTGGAAAGATTACCAAAAGACCGGCCGAGTTTGCGGAATTAAGCTACCGGCCGGACTCGTGGAATCGCAAGAACTGCCAGAGCCGATTTTCACGCCCGCCACCAAGGCGGAAACCGGCCACGACGAAAACATCTCCTTTGATCAGATGGCGAAGATCATCGGCGACAGAAAACTGGCGGAAGCCGCCAGGGAAGCCAGCCTGGCTTACTATAAAGCAGGCAGAGAACGAGCCAAAAGGGCCGGCATCATCATTGCCGATACCAAATTTGAGTTCGGCCTGTTTAACGGAAAGCTCATGCTGATTGACGAAGTTCTAACTCCGGATTCGTCGCGCTTCTGGCCGGCTGACGGCTATACTCAAGGCAAAAGCCAACCCAGCTTTGACAAACAGTTCGTCCGAGACTACCTCGAACAACTGGGCTGGAATAAACAGCCGCCCGCACCGGAGTTGCCTCAGGAAATTGTGGAAAAGACTGCCCAGAAGTACAAAGAGGCGCTCACGCGCTTGCGCGAAGCGCTTATCAACCAATAGGCAAAGGAGGAAAACCTAAGAAACAAAGGACACCCGCTTCCCGCGAAGCGCGTGTCCTTCTTTTTATGGAAAACAGTCCACTATAATAAATTTTATTTACTTAACTCCTCAATCTTCTTCTCTACCTCTTGATTATTTCCATCTAGCTCAAAAACTTGCTGATAATATTTTAAGGCTTGGTTGATGTCGCCCTTGGCTTCATAAGCCGCGGCTAAACTGTACATACTATTAACCTGTCTTGGGTCAAGGCTTAAAACTAATTTAAATCTATCTACAGCCTTATCGATTTCACCATGATTATAATAATACCGGCCTAATTCATAATAAACTTCCGGGTTATAAGTCTCTAGCGCTAACTCATTTAATAAAATTAAGGCTTGATTATCCTGCTTATCCTTTAAATAAGTTTTTGCCAAATCAAATTTGGCTTCATGGTAATCAGCCTTAAGTTCTAAGCTTCTATTAAAATATTTTTCAGCGCTGGTTAAATCATTAATTTTTAAATATGCCCTGGCCACTTCAGCGGCTAAAATCGGATTAGTCGGTTCAAACTCTAAGGCGCCGCTAAAATATTTAACTGCCCAGGGCTCGCTCCCTATAGTTAATGGCTCAATATCGCGATAAATCATGCTTAAAGTCTCCCAAGGTAAAATCGAATTCGGCGCTAAAGCTAGGGCCGCTTGGGCCAGAGAAATCGCTTCGGTGATATCGGCCTGGATTTTAATATTGTCTACTTGCTCCTGCGGTTTCAGAGCTTCTTTTTGAGCTTCGTTCAAATAGAGCTTGGCTAGATTAAGACGATAATTATAGCGATAAGGATTTAATTTAATTGCTGTCGTCAGGCCGGCCTGATGATTTATTGCCCGCGCGGCGCTTAGATCAGCTACAAAAAATCTAACTGTAAAAGTCATAAAAACAATTAAACCGCAGCTTAAAATCAATATAACTGAAACCGTTAATCTATAGAGAACAACCGCCGGGCGCAAATCAATATTTTTTTCTCTGAATAAAACTTGATTATGGCTTTGCCAGAAAGCCATGACTAGGCCGAGGCTAAGCCAAAAAACAAAATTTAAAACCGTATTAGTTAAAAAGAAAACCTGGGAGCAGAATAATAAAACAAAGACCGTAGCTAGAAGCGTGATTAAATTATAATTTTCATCCGCCGCCTCCCCCGTCTCCGCTAGTTTATTAACTAAAGATTTTTTAATTAAAATAACATTAAGATAGATTACCAGACAGATTATTAGAAAATACGCCAGCCAAGTAAGTAAACCGGCCGTAGCCAATAGTTCAAAAAGTCCTGAACGGCTTTTATCAAACCTGATCTGCCAAAAAGCGTTGGAATTTAACTCGGCCGGACGATAGAGAGAAAAATCTTGGGAAAACGTACCCGGTCCGCTGCCTAAGGTCGGATTTTTTTGGAAAACCGCCTTAGTAATATTCCAGGATTGACCATAATCCAATAAGACTTCCTTAGGTAATTCTCGGCCTAGAACCGATCTAGCTAAATTCAAACTCGGTAAAATCAGCATTAAGACGGCGGCGAGAATCAAGACAGACGGAATTAATAAATGATAATTTAAAATTCTTTTAAAACTAAGTCCGGCCTTAAGCCAGCGGAAAATAATCATTAAACCGGCGCCGGCCAATAATAAAACCCAGCTTAAAGAAAAATTAATCCAGCTTAAGATAATTAAACAGACGATTAGGCCAAGGCTGAAAATAATCCGCTCATTTTTTCTTAAATCCCCAGCCAATAAAAAGTTAGCCGCCGCTAGAGAGGCAATGGATAAAACAACCGCCAGAGCGTAGAACGAACTGCCGGCCGGATTAAACGGGCCGGAAGAAAAAATATCCGTTAAACCGCCGCCGGACCAAACCAGCAGGCTAGCTAAAGTCAGACCGGCGGTTACAATTAAAGCATAAAGCAGTAATTTCAATAAACCGATGATTTTTTTAGCGCTGTCCGCTACCTCACTATTTATGATTAAGAAATAAAAACCAACTAAGCTAGCTAAACCGAACCAGCTCTCAGAGTATCCGCCAAAGCGGCCGAAAAAAGAGGAAAACCTATCTAAGCTGAAAATAGCGGCGGCGAGGCTTAGCAGAAAAAAAATTAAAACCGGCAAATTCAGAGGATTAACTTTAATTTTAATCTGCCGTTCCGCTGCTATCTTAGCCAGCTTTAGTAATATAGCCAGGGCGACAAAAAACCAGAGCAAGAATTGCTTATTAAACTCAAAGTACTCGCTAGTCCAGGGTAAAAAAAACCAAGGCAGAAAAAAAATAACGCCTTTTATAATTACGCCGATAGCCTGCTCTAGTTTAGCGGCGATAATTTTCGCCATAAGGCAAATGATAAATTAAAATTTTTAAACTTTTTCCGCCGCCGCTTTTTCGTCATCCCTGCTCTCAAAAATATCTTTTATAAAAACGGCTGCGGCCGTAGTAACCGGTATAGAAAGAACCGCGCCGATAACGCCGGCCAGCTTAAAGCCGGCTAATAAGACTAAAATACTGACAATCGGATTTAAGCCCACCGCCTTTTCCATAATTTTCGGATAAAGCATGTTAACTTCAATAAAATGGATGATGTAAAATAAAATTAGGGCGAAAACCGCCAATAACGGCGCTTGAGTAAAAGCGATAAAGGTGCCGGGGATAGCGCCTAGAGCCGCCCCCATGTAAGGAATAAAAGAAAACAGGCCGACCATAATCGCTAAAATCAGAGCATAGTTTATGCCTAAAATTGCTAGGCCCAAGTAAGTCATAATAACCATGGCTAGGCCTAAAACCAACTGGCCATTCAGCCAATGCCCCATCTTCGTCTGCATCCGGGTAATTAGATGCATTAAATAGGGCTGATGCCGCGCCGGAGCGATTAACCAGACTAGCTTTTTAATCGCGCCCTCCTCCACTACCAGGTAAAAAGTTAAAACCAAAACTAAAACCAGAGAAAAAATTCCGCCGAAAATATTGGTTAAAGTAAAAAAGAGATTAGAAGCCGCGGTAGTTAAATAATTGGAAGCCACATCCAGAGAGCCTCTGAATTTATCCAAAAAGCCGTATTTTAAAGAGTAGTCTTTAAGCAAACTTACCTTCGCGTAAGCTGATTCAAAATAGCGGGGAAAATTATTAGACATGTCATTAACTTCCCTAATTACTACCGGAATGGTTAGATACAAAATCAAGCCCAAAACGGCTAGGACCACCGCGTATAAAACTAAAACGCTTACCGAACGGGGAATCTTTCTTTTTTTAAGCCAATCCACCCAGGGTTCTAGGGCGCTCGAAAAAACCAGGGCCACGAAAAAAAGAATTAAGAGATCGCTGACTAAATATAAAAAATAAAGCAAAATAAAAATCGCGATAGTCTTAAGGATTGTGGCGCTGGTAATATTGATATTGACCGGTTGTTTATTGATTTCCATGAAGTTATTTTACCATAAAACCAGCCTTAAACCAAATAAAAAAGCCCTGGCGGAAATTCGTTTGCCTTACGAATTCCGCCAGGGCACTGTCAGAGCACTGCCCTATGGCAGTAAGCGCGCCGCGATGGCGCGGATATATTTCACGCTTTCGGGTATCTGCCATTGAAGTAGTGCGGCCTCAGCCCGATCTCCTGTGGCCAAATCACGCTGCATCAGAGCAAGAAGAGCCATAGCCTTGACCTCGTTCAATTTGGCGTCGGTTGTCTGACCGATTTCGTCAACGATGACGCCCAGAGACTCGACGGCGCTAACCTCCTTGGCCTTAAGAGCCTTGAGCGCGCGCACTAACTGCGCTAAGGGCTGATTGGCCTTGCCCAGCTTTTCGGCCGCGGCCAAGGCCGTTTCCGCCCAGGTATCCCAGTCAGGATGATCCCGGCCAAGCCAGAGACAGGCCAGAATCATATGTACCGGCCCGTTCCACTGGCCCCAGAGAACCTCATTAGCAGAACCGCGCGTGGCCTCAACCAGCAGTTTGAATCTGGTTTCCAAAACCGCGAAGTGGGCTCCAATAGGATTGGGATGCCCATCGCACAACACCTCCTTCAGGTGATAAACTGTCGCCACAAAGCGAGCGATCGCTTTGCCCGACTCATCACCGAACCTCTTGGCCGCTTCGGCCGACTGCTCTTGCGCTCCGGCCGCTTTAGCGTAGTGGCCGTAGGCATCATAGAAGATGCCGGTATGGTAATGCAGAAGCGACAAGAGCCGCTCCTTCCTGTTGCTTTGAGGTAGACGCAAAATAGCCGCTTCCAGGTCTTGCGCAAACTCACAGAGACTCGCCTCCTTGCCTGGAGTATCGGGCATAAGCCGAAGGCCGCGGAATACGGCTAACGTGAGCAAAACTGCGATCTCCGGCATAGCTTTGACATCAAACTCGGTCAGAGCATTTTGAGTCAAAGTAAGATAAGCCTCCGGATCACGCTCCTGGCCGATCAGGTAGGCGTCTAACTGCCGTAGCAGCTCGTCAGTAGCCCAGCCGCGCAGTTCTTTGCCGCTGGGTTGGGTTTTGTCAGACTTGGCGGTATAAACCACCAACATTGCGAACTGCTGTACAACTTCTGCATCTGTCTTCATGTTCATTCACCTTTCAGTTGGTTGTTTTTCTTGGTTTTTTGGCTTAAATTGAACGCCAAATTCATGAAAATAACTAATTATTCGCATAAAACTGGCGTTCAATTAAACACTATTTAAAGAGCAATTGTGATTCACTAAAATAGCATAAATATAGATAAATGTCAAACTTATACAAAAAGAAGCTTTTATGAGCTTCTCTTTGTATATTTAATTCTTTATTCTTGATTCTATATTCTACTCCCTACATCCCCATCATTGACGGATCCATACCGCCCATGCCGGGCATGCCGCCATGATTGTGCTCTTCTTTCTTTTCCGGCTTGTCGGCGATAACGGTCTCGGTAGTTAAGAACATAATGGCCGCGCTGGCCGCGTTTTCTAGAGCCGAACGCACGACTTTAGTCGGGTCAACAATGCCGGCCGAAAACATATCTTCAAACTTATCGGCCATAGCGTTATAGCCTAAATTCTTATTGCCGGCTTTGTATTCTTTCATGATGTTATAGAGAACTAAGGAACCGTCCTTGCCCGCGTTAGCCGCGATCTGCTTAATCGGTTCTAAAATCGCCGTATCGACGATAATCGCCCCGGCCGGGTCAGCTTTTTTATCGGTCAGCTCGGCGAAAGTATTGCCGGCCTGGGCTAGAGCCAGCCCGCCGCCGACCACTACGCCTTCGGCCACGGCCGCGCGAGTGGCATTCAAAGCGTCCTCAATCCGATCTTTTTTCTCTTTCATTTCGGTTTCCGTGGCCGCGCCTACCTTAATTACGGCTACGCCGCCGGATAATTTGGCTAATCGCTCCTGCAATTTTTCCTTATCATAATCAGAATCGGTCATTTCCATTTCTTTCTTAATCTGCGCCACGCGGTTCTTAATCGCGCTTTGCTCGCCCTTGCCTTCAATAATGGTCGTATCTTCTTTGGAAGCTACGACTTTTCTGGCCTGGCCTAGGTCGGCGATTTCCGCGTTTTCCAGCTTCAGACCGACTTCTTCGGTAATGAACTTGCCGCCGGTTAAAATCGCGATGTCTTGAAGCATAACTTTGCGGCTATCGCCGTAGCCCGGGGCCTTAATACCTAAAACATTAAAAATGCCGCGCAGTTTATTGACGACAAAAGTCGCTAAGGCCTCGCCTTCAATATCGTCGGCGATGATAACTAAATCCTTCTTGCCGGTTTTAGCTATTTTTTCCAAGAGCGGCAAAATTTCCTGAAGCGAAGCGATTTTTTTATCAGTAATTAAAATATAGGGCTCATTAAATTCAGCCTTCATGGTTTCCGTATTAGTCACCATGTAGCCGGAAACATAACCCTTATCAAACTGCATGCCTTCCACCACTTCCTTAACTACGCCGAAAGTCTGCCCTTCTTCAACCGTAATGACGCCTTCTTTGCCGACCGCGCCCATGGCTTCGGCGATAATTTTGCCGATTTCTTCATCGTTGGCCGAAATAGAAGCTACCTGGGCGATCTCTTCCTTAGACTTAATGGTCTTACTCATCTTTTTTAAATTGGCGACAATCTCGGCCACTTTGTTTTCCATATCCTTTCTTAACTCAATCGGACTAATGCCGGAAGCAACCATCTTCAGGCCTTCGCTGATCATGGCTTGGGCTAAAATCGTAGCCGTAGTCGTGCCGTCGCCGGCAACGTCGTTGGTTTTTGAGGCTACCTCTTTAACCAGCTCGGCGCCGATATTTTCAAACTTATCTTCCAAAGAAATTTCTTTGGCGACGGTAACGCCGTCCTTAGTAATAGTCGGTCCGCCATAGCCTTTTTCGATTACCACGTTCCTGCCCTTAGGTCCAAGCGTGACTTTAACCGCGTTGGCTAATTGGTCAACGCCGCGCCTTAGAGCGCTTCTGGCTTTTTCGCCATAAATAATTTGCTTCGCCATATTATTAGTACTGTCATTGCCTTTCTGTCATTCCGGCCTACGAGCCGGAATCCAGAATCTTTTAAACTTCTGGATTGCGGGTCAAGCCCGCAATGACAAAGGGAATTATCTTTGACAATGACAAAAAGTTAATTAATTATTCTAATATCCCTAAAATATCACTCTCACTGATAATCAGATATTCCACGCCGTCAACTTTTATTTCGTCCGGCGAATATTTTTTAAACATAACCTTATCCCCGACTTTAACGGTCATTTTAGACAACTGGCCATTATCCAAGAGCTTGCCGCTTCCCACGGCCACGACTTCGCCCTTTTCCGGTTTTTCTTTATCAATGGTCTGGGGTAAAACAATGCCTGATTTAGTCATCTCGTTTTCGGTTATCGGCTTAACGATAACATGATCATAGAGAGGTTTTAATTTCATAAATGCAGATTTGTCATTGCGAGCGACTGAAAGGAGCGAAGCAATCTCACGTATGTGGTAGCTAACCGGAGATTACCGCGCCGCTAACGCTCCTCGCGATGACAGATAATTTATTAATTTCATTTTAGCACTCTCAATGCTTCAGTGCTAACTGTTATAATATTTTAGCCACTTGGGCGGCAGTTGTCAAGAGCTGAACTTTTAGCTAATTTTAGATATCATTATTATTAATCTCGCTGGCTTAAATCTCCGGAAAATAAAAAACACGGACTCACCTAAGCCCGTGGTACGCGTTATTCATAGCCCGCCGGCCAGATTGTCAGCCGACAATCTTGTAAGTGTTCTGCTCCAGCTCTCCTCCTTTGTTAATCCTCTTCACATGGAAGAGGCAATGAATTTTTTCTGGAAGGAAAAATTGGTCGCCGACAAAAAAATTCCGAATCTCGGCAGTTAACCCAAGTTGCTCCTCTATGCCATAATTATAGGTTATGGCTAAACCGCAAGGAGCGTGGAGATAGAGAAAAAGCGTTTTTGTGTCTTTAATCGTCATGCCCAACCGCAAATTCTCCAGCAGGCCAACGGCAAAAGCTTCGCGAAACCCGGGGAATGACCTAGCGAACACCAACGGCCCGCCAAAAACGCGCAGGCAATGCGGCCGATGGGTTATGGCGGTATGATGGTTAAAGGCATCAATGTCTCCGTCCAAACAGATAACGGCCACACCGCCGTTTCTGGTTAAACCCTTGAACTCCTCCAGCTTGAATCTCTGAAGTTTGTCTTCCCTTTTCAGGCGGCTGACGACTTCGTTTTCCGTCTGACTGATAATTCCATTCATGATTTTTTTGTAGTTGTTGTTGTAATTCCCGAATAAGCAATATGGTCTGGTTATACTGCCTATTTCAGAATCACAAATCCTTTTAAAAGAACAAACACTTAAAGCTTTCTGACGTCATATACTATTTCCATGAATATGTCAATACTTACAAATCATTGCCAGAATATGAAAGGTTAAAGCTCTTATTAATTAACGGGAAATCAGGCACTAAGTTGCCTTTGCCCGCGTAGCCTAAAGCCGGCCAATTTAAAAATGACGGATCGCTCGGTTCAACGCGGACAATATTCCCAGCCGAATCGGTAGCGATAAAATAAACAATCTCGCCCCTCCAACCCTCCACCGTACCCAAAGCGTAATTATTCTTTTTTAGAGCGATGCGCTTGGTTGATAAAATAGCGCCCTCGGGCAATTTCGTTACGGCTTGTTTAATTAAAGAAATGGAGGAATGAACTTCTTTAATGCGCACCTTAAATCTTGCGTAAACATCACCTTGGGTTTCACTGGCTGGCTCAAACTTTAGCTGATTATAGGCTGCGTAAGGAAAATCGATTCTGGCATCGGCGGCTATGCCTACCGCCCGGCCGGCCGTACCCATAACGCCGTGGTCATGAGCAATCTGATAATCCAGCCGGCCAGTACCTTTTAAACGATTTAGAACCGAGCTACTATTCTCTACAACATCTATAACGTCGGTAAAATCTTTTTCTATTTTTAAAAGATCCGAGACCAAACTGGTCTGCAACTCTGGGGTAATCTCTTTTTTGACTCCTCCAACGGCGTTAATCCCGCGTAAAAAGCGGCTACCGGATAGGCGCTCACTCCATTGCATAATTATTTCTCTTAACCGCGCGCCGTTCGAACCGCCGAAACTAAAACCCGTATCCAGCATAATAAATCCGATATCATTAAGGTGATTGGCCAGCCTCTCCAATTCTGAAAAAATCACTCTTAAATACCGAGCGCGCACCGGAACTTCGACCTCGGCTAAAGTTTCAATCGCCTGACAGTACGCCAAGGAGTGGCTAAATGAACTGTCGCCAGAAACGCTTTCCGACAGTCTCAATTTTTCTGAAACAGGCAAAATTTCAAAAAGTTTTTCAATGCCCTTATGCTTGTAGCCAAGTTTTGGTTCCAATAAAACTATTTCTTCTCCGGCTACGCTAAAACGGAAATGTCCGGGTTCAATAATACCGGCATGCACCGGCCCAACCGGAATTTCGTAAATCCCCTCGCCTTCAACTTTATGAAATTGATACTCGCCATGAGCGTCGGCCGGTCTGGTTCGCCAATCAAAATCCTTTCTTAAAGGATAAGCGTCAGCCGGCCAATTTTCGTGGAGAAGAATCTGGCGCGGACTCGGATGGCCCACCGGATTTAACCCAAAAAAACTTTTGATTTTTCTTTCATAATCGGCAGCCTCATGAATAACATTAGTTATGGTGGGAAACTCTTCCTGATTTATTAAAGTTAAGCAAGGCGACAAAAAAATATTTTCCTTTGGCACGCCGAAAACATAAAAAATTCTAAAACCTCTGCCCTCGCCTCTTTCGTCAACAGCCGAAATTATTTTAAAAGGTAATTTATGCTTATAATACAACTCTTTACACACCTCGACCAACTCATCGGCCGAAATATCATATACGATAATATTGCCATCTTTCCTGGTTGCAAATTTACTGTCTATGTATTTCTGTATAATTTTATCTTGTTCCATATTATTTAATAATTTAAGGTGGCATTATGCAAAAGTATTCGCGCCGCTTCCGGCATATAAAAACTAAAAGTAATTAAAAACGCAACCAAAATTATTATCGGGGCTACCATTAAGGTACCGGCTTCGCCTTTCGGAATCTCCTCCCGGGCTTCGCCGAATTCCATCATCACAACATGTTTTAAAATTCCGGCGAAGACCAAGACGAACGCCAGCAAAGCGATAATTACCGGCAGCGGGTGAGCGCTGACTCCGGCCGAAAGAATTGAAAACTCCGTAATGAAGATGCCGAAAGGCGGAACGCCGGCTAAAGTTAAAAAACTTATGAAAAATAAAATACCGGTTAAGGGTAAAACTTTAATCATGCCTTTAACGTTTTCCATCTTAGTGGAGCTGTATTTTAATAAAATATTGCCGGCCGATAAAAATAAAGCTGACTTCGCCAAAGAATGATAAATCAAATGCATTAGACCGGCGAACGCTCCCGCGCCGCCGAAACCGAACCCTAACGCCGCCACCCCCATATGTTCAATGCTTGAATAGGCTAGCATTCTTTTGTAATTTTTTTGGATGAAAATAAAAAAGCCTTCCACCACGATTGAAAGCAGACCGAAAAAGATAAACAGGTTTCTGGAAAACGCCTGGCCGATGGCCAAATCAGTCACGCCTTTAAATCTTAAAACCGCTAAAAAGGCCACGTTTAGCAATACGCCGGAGAGCAGGCTGCTGATCGGCGCCGGCGCTTTACTGTGCGCTTCCGGCAGCCAGGTGTGCATAGGCACAAAACCGACTTTTGTACCGAAACCGACAATTATAAATATAAAAGCGATTTTAGTTATAAAAGGATCAAAGGCGGCAGCGCCGGCCGATAGCGCCTGCCAGCTAACTAAACCTTGGAATCCGCCGGACGCGAACGGATAGAGGAAAAGCAAGATACCAAAAAAGCCCAGTAGCAGGCCGATTGAATTAATAATCAAATATTTCCAGGCCGCCTCTATGGCCGATGGTTTGTTGTAAAAACTTATAAGAAAAGCCGTGGAAAGAGTTGTGGCCTCAATCGCGATCCACATCAGCATCGGATTGGTCGTCATAATAGCGAAAAACATCGCCAGAATGAATAGATGCAACAGAATAAAATACTGGCGCGCCCGGCTAAAACCGATAATTTTTTTCTCCATCTCAATTTTTAAATAACCAACCGAATAGGCCGAAGCCATAGCGCTAACTAAGACTAAAATCATGATTATAACGGCGCCGAGGTAATCGACGGAAAGAGAGCCATAGAAATTATAAGCGCCATTTTTTATGACCGTTAAAACCACTTTTAAAACCGCCAAAAATTCAAAAACCGAGACGCCGATAGCGATTGAGCCTAAGCTAACCATGTTTTTCCTCGCCAACAAAGATAACAGGCTGGCGGCTAAAGGCAGGACGATAATAAAAAATAAAAGCATAAAATTATTCTTCTTTTAAAAATTTCATCTCGCTCGTGTCCAGCGAGCCGAAATGCCGGTAAATCATGGAAGCGAAAACTATGGCGATGCCGATCCAAACCGATATATCAAATAAAATACCGAGCTGCGGCCCGGCGCTGGCTTCTAAACCGGTTATATAGGTGAATGAGACGATAGCGTTCTCCAACGATAAAATGCCGATCATCTGCGATAACACGCCCCGCCGGTCAACGACCAAAAAAATAGAAATAAACACCACTGCCAGAGCCAAAGGCAAGGCGCCGCCGCTTTGTGGAGCTAAAACAGTCAGGGACTGCCAAAAACTGGAGTAGGAAAAAGCGGTTAATAAAGCCAGAACGATTAAAGTTGTCGGGCCGTTCAGGAAAGTGCTGGCGGAAAATTGCGTCCGGTGCTTTTTAACCAGCCAAAAAAAGAAATACGGCGCGACTACGGCCTTAACTAATAAAACCAAGATGGCTATGCCCATAAGCGACCAGGAATGGATTTTAAAGGATGAATAAAACAAGGCGATAGCGATAACTAAAGACTGAATTGAATAAAGAAAAATCGCCGTGAAATTCTTCTTGGACAAAAACATAAAAATAACCGAGGCGTATATAATCGTCTCAAAAAAGAATAAAGATTGGGGCGTCAGGGTGTGCATAAAATTAAATAATCAAACTTATGGCGATAATGCTTAAAATAAACGAAGTAAACAATAAATCCGGCAACCTTAAGTATCTATATTTGGCCATAACGGATTCCAGCGTGGCGATAAATAAACATAATATCAGCGCTTTCATGAAAAATAATAATAAAGCGACTCCGATGCCGATCAGACTGACTGCCGGCGCCGCGCCCCAGGGGAAAAATAAATTTACCCCTAAAACTAAAAAAACTAAAAACTTATTAGCCGCGGCCCATTCTATAAGCGCCAGCCTCTTACCGGAATATTCTAAAATCATGGCTTCATGAATCATGGTGAGCTCAAGATGGGTAGCCGGATTATCAAACGGAAAGCGTCCGGTTTCGGCCAGCATGGCGATAATAAAAGCCGCAAAAGCCAATATCACCGGCGCTAACGAAAAAAAGGATAAGGCTGAAATCTGGCTGGCAATCACAAACAGGTTGGTAGAATGGGCTAAAAACGCCAAGGCCAACAGGGAAAACATCAAGCCGCCTTCGGTTAAAGCCGCCACGGTCATTTCACGACTGGAACCAAACCCGCCAAAAGCGCTACCGACATCCAGCCCGGCTAAAGCTAAAAAGAAAGTTCCCAAAGCGATTAAATAAATTACCGTTAAAAGATCGCCGGTAAAACCAGCGATAAAAGTCGTGGCTAAAAGCGGAACGCTGGCTCCGAGCGCCAAAGTAACCGAAAAAATCAAATAGGGCGCGAATTTAAAAATCCAGGAAGCGTCCTCGCTGATGACTTCGTCTTTATTAAAAAGTTTGCGCAAGTCTCTATACGGCTGAAAAATACCGGCGCCGGTTCGGTTTTGAAATTTCGCTTTTATTTTTCTGACCAGGCCGATAAACAGCGGCGCCATCGCCGGCACCAGCGCTAGTTGAATTATTAGAATAATTATGGACATAAGAAATTAAATAGCTACGGTTAATAACAAAACAAAAAGCACGACTAAAATATATAAAATATAAACATTAATATTCCCGCCCTGGGTTTTTTTAACTTTCTCGGATATTTTAACGATTAAAAGATGCGCCGGTTCATAAAAATAAGTATGATAAATATCCTGGACGCCTAACTCCACTGAGCTGGCTTTCGGAAAATAGCGCGTGGTGCCGTCCCGATATTCAACGCCGACCTGCTTAGTCGGTTTCAGCACGCCGCGAAAAATTGCGACGATCGCGCGGGCAAAACCGGTTGCCGTAATCTCCATCCTTGAATTTAGCGCGGTGCCGCAATCCCAGGTCGCGCCGATTTTAATTTTCCTCTTTCCGGAAACGAACGCCACGGCGAGATAAACCGCTATAAAAACTAAAACCAAACCGATAAAAATTAGCGGCAGAGAAACTGAAGCAAAATTATTATTTAATCCTACCGTTAGCGCGTTAGCATAAAACGCCGGCGCGGCCGAACCGAAAGCGCTTAAATTATTTACCACTCCGGCTACAACCTTAGTGACGACCCCGGCCGATAATCCGACGATCAGAGTTAAAGCCGCTAAAATCGCCATACCGAGGCGAAGCGCCGGTGCGGCTTCTTTCGCTTGTTCAGCTTCCTGGCTTCTCGGCCTGGCTAAGAAGGTCGCGCCAAAGGCCTTAACAAAACACATGGCCGCCAAGCCTCCGGTGAAAGCCAGCGCTCCGGCGGCCAGAACAAACACCCAGCGCACGGAAACGGTCGACGACATTATACCGCTGAAAAGAGATTGGAAAGTAAGCCATTCGCTAAAAAAACCGTTAAAAGGCGGCAAAGCTGAAATTGCCATAGAACCGATTAAAAAGAAAAACGCGGTTTGCGGCATTAGCTTGATCAGACCACCGTATTCTTCCATATTTCTGGTATGAGTCTCCGCTATGACCGAACCGGCGCCAAGGAATAACAAGGCTTTAAAGATGGCATGATTTAAGGTATGAAATAGCGCCGCCGTCAAACCTAAAATCGCCAGCGGCTTCATTCCGAGCGACCAAAAAACCAATGCACTACCCAGGCCCAAGAGAATTATGCCGATATTTTCAATACTGTGGTAAGCCAATAATCTTTTAATATCATGCTCGGTTAAGGCGTGTAAAACTCCGAGGAGCGATGAAATTGCTCCGATAATTAAAATAATCGCTCCCCACCAAAGCGGCGCCCCGGGCATGATATCAATTAATAGCCGGATTAACATATAGATGCCGGTTTTTATCATCACGCCGGACATCAGGGCGGAAACATGGGAAGGCGCGGCCGGATGCGCGACCGGCAGCCAAATATGAAAAGGAATGATGCCGGCTTTGGTGCCGAAGCCGATTAGAGCCATGATAAAAATAATATTTTTTATTAGCGGCGAGACCGCGCCAATCTGCTCCTTTATCAGGCTGAAATCCAGGCTTCCGGTATAATGGTATAAAAGTAAAAATGGCAAAGTGATAAAAGCTGTACCTAAATGAGTCATGATAAAATAAAGCGAACCGGCGTTTAGATTGTCCGCTTTTTTATTTTCAAAAATCACCAAAAAATAAGAAGCTAAGGACATTATCTCCCAAACCAAGAGAAAAAATAAGGCCTGATCCGCGCTAACGACCATGACCATGCCGGCCAGAAATAAATTATAAAAAAACCCGAGCGCGCCCAGGCTATATTTTTTATAATAATGTTTGACATAGCCCAGGGCGTAGACGGAAGCCACTAAAGCGATCAAAGAAATTATAAAAATAAAATAAGCGGATAATTTATCAACCTTAAACGAGATTGAAAGCAGGGGTAAAGAAGAGGCTAGCTTTAAAGAAAAAGTTGAGCCGAAAATTAGTACTCCTGAAGAAGCCAGCAAACCAAAAACCGACCCTAAAATCGCGGAGCAATTCCCCCACCAATTCGCCAAAACGTCGTTTTTTCTGAAAATTAAAGAGCCCAAAGCTCCGGCTCCCCAGAGGCTTAGCGCGATAAAAAAACAATTTTGCGTTGTCAGGATGGTGAACATGAAATTTATTTCTTAACGTTTTTATCCAGCGTCTCAAGTATCTTAAGCAAATAACCAAGGATGGTTTTTGGCGATGGCGGATCACCGGGAATTTCAAAATCCACGGGAATAACCTTTTTAACTCCATCGCAAACCGCGTATGAACCTTTAAAAATACCGCCGTCAATCGCGTCATCGCCGACCGCCACCACAATTTTCGGATCAGGCGTGGCTTCATAAGTTTTTATAAGCGCCTCTTTCATGTTTCTGGTTACCGGGCCGGTAACCATTAACATATCGGCATGCCGAGGCGACGCCACAAAATGAATGCCGAAGCGTTCAATATCATAGTAGCAGTTACTAAGCGCGGTGAGTTCCTGCTCACAGACATTAGTAGAGCCGGCGTCAACTTCCCTTATAGCTAATGAGCCGCGAAATAATTTTTTTATTTTGGCTTCAATTTTCTTGCCCACGGCCAAAACTTCCTCGTCAAAAATAAACTCCCGGCGATCAATTACCGTCTTAGGCGTGAATAATATTTTATGAAACAATTTAAGCATATTTTACCGCTAAACTAAATAAAAACCTATCATAAAAGGCAGGTTTTGACAAGCAAATAGCTCTATTCCAAATTTTTTAATTTCCGCCATCTTTTCACCGCCTTGGTTCGAGCCAGCGACCGCTCAATGGCGGCGTTAACTTCCGTGAAGTCAAGCTTGTCGCCCACCCTGGCTTGCTGTTTCAATTCTTCGGCTCTGATTCTGCCTTCTTCGGCGCGAGCCAAATCAATCTCCTCGGCGCGCTCGGCCGCGTCGGCTAGGATTACCACCTTGTCTTTCAAAACTTCCAAAAAGCCGCCGGAGATGGAAATGATTTCTTCTTCACCGCTTTTCTTTTTAATATGAATCACGCCCGGCGTTAGACTGGAAACCAGCGGGATATGATTTGGCAGAACCGTAATCTCTCCGGCTCGAGTCGGCAGGGTAATCTGCAAAATTTCCTCTTTTAAAACCACGCGTTCCGGAGTAACGATCTCAAATTTTATTGTTTTATTATCAGACATAAATTAAATTTGTCATTGCGAGGAGCCCCGCATTTTGCGGGGCGACGAAGCAATCTCCGGTTAGCTACCACATACGTGAGATTGCTTCGCTTCTTTCAGAAGCTCGCAATGACACTTGTTATTTTCCCACGTCTTCGATCCCGCCCTTCATATAAAAGTCGCCTTCGGATTTAGCATCATACTGGCCGGATAAAATGGCTTTAAAAGCGCGAATCGTATCGGCCAGTTTAACATACTTGCCCGGATGGCCGGTAAAGGTTTCAGCTACGGCGAACGGCTGGGACAAGAATCTCTGAATCTTTCTGGCGCGCGCCACCGTAATTTTATCTTCGGCCGATAACTCTTCCATGCCGAGAATAGCGATAATGTCCTGCAAATCTTTATATCTTTGTAAAACTTTCTGCACGGCGCGGGCCGTGGCGTAATGCTCCTGGCCCACGATTTTCGGATCTAAAATTACCGAGGAAGAATCTAGAGGATCAACGGCCGGATAAATGCCTAGCTCGGACAGGCCGCGCGACAGCACCACGGTAGAATCAAGATGGCCGAAGGTCGTGGCCGGCGCCGGATCGGTTAAGTCGTCGGCCGGTACGTAGACGGCCTGAATGGAAGTAATTGAACCTTTATCGGTTGAGGTAATGCGTTCTTGCAGTTCGCCCATCTCCGTGGCTAGAGTCGGTTGATAGCCCACGGCCGAAGGCATGCGGCCTAACAGAGCCGAAACTTCCGAACCGGCCTGGGTAAATCTAAAGATGTTATCTATGAATAAAAGCACGTCTTTATTCTTTTCATCGCGGAAATATTCGGCGATAGCTAAACCGGAAAGGGCCACGCGAGCGCGCGCTCCCGGCGGTTCGTTCATCTGGCCGAAAACCATGGCCAGCTTATCAATAACTTTAGCTCCCTTCATTTCATTATAGAGGTCATTGCCTTCGCGTGTTCTCTCGCCCACGCCGGCGAAAACCGACACGCCGCCGTGCGCCTTAGCGATATTATTGATCAACTCCTGGATAACCACGGTCTTACCGACTCCGGCGCCGCCGAACAATCCGACTTTTCCGCCTTTTAGAATCGGGCAGATCAAATCTATAACCTTGATGCCGGTTTCCAGTATTTCAGTTTTTGTTGATTGCGAAACGAATTCCGGAGCCGGACGATGAATCGGGTAGCGCTTAGCTAATTTGGCTTTTTCGCCGCCGTCTACCGGCTCGCCTAAGACATTAAAAATCCGACCCAAGGTTTCGTCGCCAACCGGTACGGTAATATTATTTCCCGTATTAATTACTTCATCGCCGCGCTTCAGCCCATCGGTCGTGCCCATGGCGATCGCTCTGACCACGTTCCCGCCCAGGTGCTGCTGGGTTTCCAGTACCAATTTCTCTTGGCCCGCCGAAGCCTTAGCGGAGGCGGCTGCCGGCTTCATTATTTCCAGAGCCGTATAAATCTCCGGTAAATCACTGGCAAAATGCACGTCCACGACCGCGCCGATGATTTGTTTTACCAGGCCTTGTTTAGTTGTTTTTTCGTTCATATTATTGACTAATTATTTATTATGTAATATATTATTATGTTAAGTGAGTTAACCGTACATTTTAACAACCAACCGGTAGCGACCGTAAACGCACAGGAACTAACATGAAAACAACGCCAAAATCGCAACTGTTCGCAATCTCTCGCAACGACATCATGCCGCTACTTGAACGGCAACTGGTCTCAGTCTGGCCAGCCAAAACTTCTACTGGCAAAGACTCCGCTGTGCTCGTAGACAAGCATATGCGAAAGACATTCTTCCCAAACGGAGTCATGATCATCGAGATCACTCCCGACATGATCAATGGCGACAAGACGATCAAATACGCTAACGGCAGCTTCGACATCCAGCTCAAACGGCGATTCGAAGATCGTCAGCGTCACCGAGCGAAGCAGAGTTTCGCCATCGTCGGCGGAGACCACAAAGGCGCCGTGGCTCACTTAAGACGCACTCAGCGCCAGTCGGTCGGAAAAGCCGCGACCAGTAACCCTAATGAATTCACCGCCAGGTTTGCCGTCAGAAACGGCCCTTCGGGCATCATGCCCAGAGAGCGCCGAGGCGACAGGCCAAATCCGTGATCTCTTTTAAAACCTTAAACCAAAACCAGAAAAAGCCATGAGAATAGGAACCAGATCACGAGAACGGACATTGGCGAAGCTGGCATTACCCAGCATTAAGCCAAATCAACAAAAAGACATCCGACAGCGTCAGGCCAAACTTGGCGTTCGGAGCTTTGATGACGACCCCCTCGACTCTCTCGGCAGAAGCCAGAGAGCTAAGCCACGCGTCGAAACCGGACCCGGCAATCATCGGCGCACGGCCGATGTCATCTGACAACACTACCCCTTCCCTCGCCCACCCGACCTTCTAGTCTCGGTGGGCTTCTTTATTTAAAGAACTTTCCCATTCTTTCCTGTCATGCTGGAGCGCAGTGAAACGGAGCGATAGCATCTCATTTTTTATCCCGCGCTAATCAGATTCTATCGCTACGCTCCAGAATGACAATAAATTTCTATTCTGCCAGCGCGTTCGCTCCGGCCGAAATTTCCGCTATCTCCGAAGTAATACCCGCCTGCCTGGCTTTATTAAACGACAAGGTCAACTCACCGACCATATCTCCGGCCGCTTCGGTCGCCTGATGCATGGCGGCCATGCGCGCCGAATGCTCGGAAGCGTTGGACTCGAGTAGCGCCTGAAACAGCTGAACTTCAATTAAGCGCGGCAACATCTGATCTAGAACTTCCGCTGGACTTGGTTCGAAAGTGTATTCAAAATTCAATTTCCCAGCTTGCAAATGTTTCTTCTCTTTATCTTCAATAAATTCTTTATTTAAACCAATTCTCGGATCTTGACCCACAATACCTAAGTATTGATCGGTCTTATCTATTTCAATGGGTAAGAGTTGCTTAACTCTGGGGATCTGCTTCGAAGAACTAACGAAATCCGTATAGGCGACCATAACTTTATCATACTTTCCTTTTAAATAATCATCAATCATTAACCTGGCCGCCGGCACAATCTCCTTAACTTCGCTCGTTAGATCAAGTTTGGGAAAATCGGCCACTACGGTTTGCCCGCGGCTAACTACGGCCGCGCCCTTCTTACCGATTAAAATAAATTCAGTGGCGATTGCTGAAGCGCCGGCCGACTGATGTTTTTGAATTGACTCATAGACTTTACTGATAATCGCCGTATTAAAACCGCCGCATAAGCCGCGATTGGAAGTAATGAGCACCACGCCGACTTTCTTAATATCTTTTTTTGGCGCTAAGAGCGCGTGCCAGGGTTCGTTATTACCTTGCATGGATTCGGCCAAATTTAAAACCGTGGCCCAGCTTAGGTTGGCGTAGGTGCGCGTGCGCAAGGCCGCTTCAATGGCTTTGCGCATTTTCGCGGCCGACACCATTTCCATGGCCTTGGTAATTTTCTTAGTACTACCAATGGATTTTATTCGGTTTTTTATGTCTCGACTTGAAGGCATAACTTACGATTGTCATTGCGAGGAGCTTCGGCGACGAAGCAATCTCACATATGTCTATACTTAATGTTCGTGAGATTGCTTCGCTCCCTGCGGTCGCTCGCAATGACACGATGTACTATTTTATTAAATATTCCAATCCTCCCTTATAATCATTAATTAAGCTCTTCATTTCCGCTTCTAGCTTGTCATTCAGCTCTTTCTTTTCGGCAATTTCTTTTAAGATCTTCGCGCCTGAAGTAGCCGCGTATTTATATAGACCGGCTTCGAAATCGGAAACTTTTTCTACCGGCACATCATCCACTAAACCGTTAATCAGGGCAAAAAAGACCAAGACCTGATTAGCGACCGGTACCGGACTGTACTGCCCTTGCTTAAATATTTCTTGTAATCTCTTGCCGCGTTCCAGTTTGGCCTTAGTATCTTTATCCAGATCCGAGCCGAACTGGGCGAAAGCGGCTAATTCTCTAAATTGCGCGGCTTCCAGTTTCATCTTGCCGGCTACTTTCTTCATGGCCTTGATCTGCGCCGCGCTACCCACGCGCGAGACGGAAAGACCGGCGTCCACGGCCGGACGATTGCCTTGATAAAACAATTCAGGCATTAAATAAATCTGGCCGTCGGTAATGGAAATAACGTTGGTCGGAATATAGGCCGACATATCGCCGGACTGGGTTTCAATAATCGGCAAAGCAGTAATGGAACCGCCGCCAAATTCTTTACTTAATTTACAAGCGCGTTCCAGGAGGCGGGAATGGAGATAAAAGACATCGCCCGGGTATGCTTCGCGTCCTGGTGGGCGCTTTAAAAGAAGCGATATTTCACGATAAGCTACGGCATGTTTTGATAAATCATCGTAAACTATAAGGACATCTTCGCCTTTATCTAAAAAGTATTCGGCCATAGCGCAGCCGGCGTACGGCGCGATGTATAATAATGAAGCTGGGTCCGAAGCGCCGGCTAAAACCACTGTCGTGTATTCCATGGCGCCGGCCTGCTCTAGTTTAGCCACGATACCGGCCACCTTGGATTCTTTCTGGCCGATAGCCACATAAATGCACTTCATGTTCTGACCCTTCTGATTGATAATAGCATCGATAGCGATGGCGCTCTTGCCGATCTGACGGTCGCCGATAATGAGTTCTCGTTGACCGCGGCCGATCGGAATAATCGCGTCGATAGCTTTAATGCCGGTTTGCACCGGCTGTTTTACCATCTCACGGGTGATTACGCCCGGGGCGATTTTTTCTACCGGATAAAATTTATCCGCCTGAATTTCGCCTTTGCCGTCTAAGGGCGCGCCTAGAGGATCGAGTACGCGGCCGATCACGCCGTTACCGACCGGAACCTCCAAGATTCTATTCAAACATTTAACTTCGTCGCCTTCTTTAATCGCCAGATAGTCGCCTAGAATAATCGCGCCCACCCGCTCTTCTTCTAAGTTTAGAGCCACGCCGTAAATCGCGCCCTTAGCCGTTTTAAATTCCAACATTTCCGACATCATGGCCTCGGAGATGCCTTCAATTCTGGCGATGCCGTCGCCGATCTCAATAACCCGGCCGACGGTTTCCCGCTTAGCCGAAGCTTTAAAGTCGGCAATCTGTTCTTTAAGTTGTTCAACAATAAAATCTTTGGTAGTGCTCATATGAATAACTTTAATTTTCAATTAAATATTAAAATTGTTTGTCCTATCTAAAATTATAAATTATTTTATCATTTTATTTTTTAATTCATTAATCTGCGTCTTTAAGCTCCCGTCCAGTATCTTATCCTCGTACTTTATAATTACCCCGCCTAAAATACCCGCGCTGATCTCTTCGCTCAACAAAACTTCTTTAGCGCGGGAAATTTTAGCGATATAATCTTTTAATAATTTAACCTCTGTTTTATTTAAGCCGTTAACGCTGGCGACCTGGGCTTCGACGATACCATGCTTAATATGCCAAATTTTAGTAAACTCTAAAATTATTTTATCCGCCCTAGCCAATAAATTCTTTTTGGCCAGCAAGGCGACAAATTCCCCAATAACCTGCTTAGCCTGACTCGGCGTTTTTCCTTCGACCGACTCATACAAGCTTAAAGCTAATTGTTTAACGGTTATTTTCATGTTATTTAATCATTTTTTTAATAATTTCCCGATCTTTCTTCTCATCAATTTTCTCGCCCAAAACTTTTTCCACCGCGGCAATAACTAAGTCGGCCACTTCTTTCTTAATCTCTTTAAGCGTGGCCGCTTTCTCGGTCTGCATTTTCTGCTTCTCTTGATTAATAATCTGTCCGATCTCTTCTTTAGCGTGCGTTACGGCTTCTTTTTTCTTGGCTTCAGCTTGCGCCGCGGCTTTTTCCAGTATAACATTAGCCTCTTTCTTGGCTTCGGCCATGGTTCTATCAAAACCCGCTTTAGTTTGGCTTAATTTCTCTTCTATCTGCTTAGCTTCCTCTAAACTCTTAGCAATCTTCCCGGATCTCTCGCCCATAATCTTCACTAACGGTTTAAAAGCAAACCAATACAAAACCGCCAAAACAATTGCGAAATTAATTATCTGGGCGATAAATATATGCCAGTCAATATGAAAAGTTTCGATTAGATTTTCCATATAATGTTTATACAACTTACGCAGTTGCTTAGTGATTGGTTGGATTTAGTAATTTTTGAAGTGAGGACTATCTGAGCCGCCAGCAGGCGGCGAGTTCCGCAGCGAGAAAATTACTAAATCCAACCAATCGCCTTCGTAAGTACTTTATATAATTAATAAGTTTACCCCTGCTCCAGCGATCGGGCTGGAACAGTTCGTAAAATCACTAATTAGTTGATGCTGAAAGCGATAACCAGGGCGTAAATGGCGATGGCTTCGGCGAAAGCGGCCGCGATCAACATGGTGATCATAATTTTGCCGGAAGCTTCCGGATTGCGGCCGATAGCCTCCATGGCTTTAGCGCCGATCAAGCCGATGCCTAAGCCAGGGCCGATTGAGCCAAGGCCGATAGCCAAGGCCTTAGCTAACATGACTGTGTCCATAGATTTTTAAATTATTATTTAATTTATTATTAAATTCAACTAAACTTTAATGTTCTTCCGCCGTGCTCATCATGGTTAAATAAGTCAATATTAACATGGCGAAAATCAACGCCTGAATCGCTCCCACCATAACTTCTAAAAACATAAAGGGAATCGGCAGACCGAAAGCCAAAATCGCCGCCATGGAAGCGACTAGAACTTCGCCGGCGAAAATATTACCGAACAACCTGAACGACAGGCTGGCAATTTTAGCGAATTCGCTGATGATTTCCAATAATCCCACGAAGACTTTAATCGGATTGACGATTAGAATCGTCGGCTCTTTAATTATTTTCTTCGGTATTTCAATTAAAGCTTGCAAATTAATGAATTTATTTAAATAATGCCAAAAACCAATGGCAATAACACCAAAAATATGACTGGCCACTACGCCGATAGTCGCTAAAGCGAAAGTCGTATTTAGGTCGGCCGTGCCGCCGCGGAAATAAGGAATAAATAACTTTTCACCATGTTCGGAAATAACTTGGCCGATTGAGCCGATACCCGGAAGAAGCCCCAGCCAGTTATTAATCAAAATAAAGACAAAAAAACTGAAAACGAACGGAAAAAATTTCAAAGTTTTTGCCCGCGAGCCGGTGACCGAATCAAAAATATCAAAAAGCATTTCCAAGCCGGCTTCCAAAAAATTTTGCACCCCCGTTGGTATTAACTTGATTTTACGCCTGAAATACAAACCAAAAATCACAACCATTAAAACTACCAACCAAGTATTAAGCACGGAATTGGTTATGGGAAAACCGCCGATCTGATAAACCTGTTCGGCGAATAAAGTATGTTCCTGCTTTATTTCAGTGTGAGTCGTTAAAGCCTCAACTTCAGTATTCTCTTGGATTGCTGATACCATATAAAACTATTTACGTTTTTCTAATTTTTTAAATTCTTTAGCCGCGTTCATGATAAGCCCGAATAAAGAAACTACAAAAGCCAGGCCAACGCTAGCTAAAAACAGCCAAGGCTCCGTATCATACCGCTTGTCCAGCCACTTGCCTAAGTATAAAGCGACGATAACCGGAACCGCTATCCAAACTGATAACTTTAAAAACATGACTATGGCCGGCTGCCACCAGGCCGCCGGTTTGCTTTTCTCCTGGCCGTTATTTTCCGAATTGCCTAAAACCGCCATATGTTTAAAAAAATAATCAAGGGCCGGTTCGTCCTTGAATATTTAATATTTATCCACAATATTTATTCCAGAGCTGCCCACTTATTTTATACAGTAAAATTTAATAACCGTCAACCCCTAAAAAATTATATCTTAAACAATTTTCTGGCGTTAGCCGTACTGACTTCGGCAATGCGATCAAAGCTTAAATTTTTTATCTCGGCGATTCGTCCAGCCACCCGTTTAACGAATAACGGCTCATTTCTTTTGCCGCGGAACGGTTCCGGCGTCATATAAGGGCAATCGGTTTCAATCATGAATTTATCATTCGGCAAACGGCGAATCAGATCGTCCCATTTAGCGGAAAAAGTAATCAAGCCGGTGAATGATACCATTAGGCCCAAAGAAAAATACTGCCAAGCCAATTCCTCATCGCCGGAAAAACAATGCATCACTCCCCAAACCTGGTCTTTAGCAATCTGCTCTTTATGTTTTTTTCTGAAATCTTTTAAAACCGCCAGCATATCATCATGCGCCTGGCGGCAATGAATAATGACTGGCAATTTTAAGTTAGCGGCTAGCTGCAGTTGTTGGCTAAAAATTTCTTTTTGCTGCTGCTTAATCGCCGCTACGTCGGCCGTAATGTCTAGTTGATAATAATCCAAGCCGATTTCGCCGATGGCCACCACTTTTTTAAATTTTGCCAATTTTTCATAAATATCATAATTAAATTTCTCCTGGTGCGTCTGCAAATCATAATCATCGCCGGAAACTCTCTGGGCATGAGTATGCATCGGATGCAGGCCGACAGCGGCGTAAACGCCTTTTTCGTATTTATTGGCATATTCTAATGCCCGTTTGGAAGTTTTAAGTTCCGAGCCGACTAAAATCATCCAGGTGTCGCCGGCTAAAGAACGGCGGATCACCTCATCGGCGTCCGCTTTAAAAGCGCTAAAATTTATATGCGCATGGGTATCTATGAGCATAAATATCGAAGGACAAATTATTTTCTTATAACCTTAATATTTTTTGGGTCTCTTAAGTCAACTAATCGCGACGGTTGGCCGGCGATGATTCTCGCGTCCACAATCAGATCCGGCAACTCGCTGAAATGTTTTTCCAGTTCGCGCGCGTTTAAAAGCGGCGGCTGGCCGGTTTTGTTTAAACTAGTTGACACTATGGGAAAACCGGCCTTGCTAATTATTTTAATTAAAAATTCATTTTTTGGCAATCTAACGGCTAGACTAGTCAGGTCGCCGGTCAGCTCCTTAGGCAAATTTCCCCGGCTGTCCAGAATTACGGTCACTGCGCCGGGCCAAACGGTCTTCAGGTATTCCAGCTGTTCCTTGCCAACCAAACAATATTTTTTTAGCATCTCGAAATCGCTTATAAGCGCTAACATGGGCTTATTATCTTTTTGCTCTTTAATTTTTTTAATTTTTTCAATCGCCGCCGCGTTGCCAGCGTCGCAACCCAAACCATAAATCGTATCCGTCGGATAAGCGATTACCTGCCCACGTTTTAAATAATCGACGATCAAATCGATTTGCTCTAAGATCGCCTTAGTAAAATCTATTCTGACAATTCTCATAAATTATTTATCCTATCTCTTCTTGTTCACATGCACGACTTTAGTCGGCGGGAAGCCGTTGAAATAGGTTGAAGAAGCGATACTATAGGCGCCGATGTTCTCGGCGTAAAGAAGATCATGGATTTCCAAATCTTCAGGCAGTTCATCGGTTAGAGAAATCGTGTCAAAAGCGTCGCAGGTCGGGCCGAAAGTAGAGCAGACTTTAGTTTCGCCATCCTTAAAAGCGTGAAGAGAATAATGCTGATGATCAAAGACTTGGCCGGAAAAAGTATGATAAACGCCGTCATTTAAATAATAGCAGGTTTTACCGTCGCGAATGGCTTTGCCGACAATCTTAGTTACTAACGTACAGGCCGTGGCTACCATAAACCGGCCGGGTTCGGCGATAATCTGCACATTATCATTTTTAAACAGCCGCTTGAATTCCGCGTTCAGCTTTTTAGCTAAAGAGGTAAAAGATTGCACCTCTTTACTATATTCGGCCGGAAAGCCGCCGCCGATATCTAGGACTTTTTTCCGCTTGCCCTGCTTATCAATAAAACCGATCGGATAATTTCTTAAATCCGCTTCTTTAAATATATTGGAGGCTAGGGTTAGAGATTGGACGTAGTTGTCAAAATTACAGCACTGGCTGCCGACATGAAAACTAATACCCTCAACGCCTAAGCCGTAACTAATGGCTTCAGCGATTAAATCAACCGCTTCGCCCGGATGCGCGCCGAACTTGCTTGACAATTCAACGACCGAACCGGTGTTGGGCACGCGGATGCGTAAAACTAAACCGGCATCCGGCGCGTGTTCTTTAATTTTTCTTAGCTCTGCGGAATTATCAAACGTCACCAACGGCTTATAAGGGTTCAACTCTTTCAGGGTCTCTACCGGCTTGATGGTATTAGCGTAAATTATTTTATCCCAAATAAAATCCTGGCGCTCCTTATCAGGCAAATTTTTTATATTCTCATGAACCGTCATGAACTCCGGAAAAGAAGCTACATCAAAACTGGCGCCCAAATCATACATGGTTTTAACGATCTCCGGATGGGAATTGGCTTTAATGGCGAAATAAATCTGCACCTCGGGCAATCTTTTTTTAAACTCGCGATAATTTTCCCTGATTTTATCGTGATCAATTATAAAGACCGGCGTGCCGTGTTCGGCGGCCAGTTTAAGCAATAGCTTTTTTTGCGCTGAGTTCATTTTAGTTTTATTAAATTAAATAATTAAAATTCTGCTTGGTTTATTTTACGGTATAAACAAGAAATTTTCAAACTGCCAAGGATCGGGATTGGGCTTACTAGCCGGGTTTTCTTTAAAATAAACTACCCGGTCCTTAAGCGGCGTCCAATCAGAAGCGCGAGAAATAAAATCTCCTAAATACGGTTTAGCGATATCTAGAATATAATCATGGGGCAGATCATCGGGCAGATTCAAGCCTTGCCGCGGATTATCTATCATCCAGAAAACAGCCGCGATGATTCCCGCCGCCACTTGCAAAGTAGTGGCGTTCTGTCCCGGCGCCAATCGCCTGGCTTCTTCAATCGTTAAGGCGCTGCCGGTCCACCAGGAATTGAAGGCATGGCCCATCAGCAAGGTTCCTAAAATATCGGCGCCAGAGGTAATCTCGTCGCTCATAATGCGCAATTTCGGCGGCAGAACATAATTACGCCCCCTTAACTCGCAAAGCGAAGATAGGGTCTCATGGCAAGGCATATAAGCATAATGCACGGTCGGGCGATAGACCACCTTTTTATCCCGAGCAGAGTCGAGAGGGTCCCCTTCTTGAACGGTCAAGCGATCAGATAGACCAAAAGCTTCGCCATGCCTAATTACCATGCCGACGATTTCTTCATCCGGAATCCATGATCTAACCCAGGTATTGATACCCATCTGGGCTAAAAAGATTTGATTTTTAGGCCCTACCGGCGGTAAATGCGCTAAGGCCGGCAAAGTTTTTTCATGAGTGCCCCAGCCCATCTCGGCCGGCGCCGTACCCTCTTCTCTTAAGCCTTCGATACTCCAAGTGCCGACGAACTCGTTAACTTCTTTCGGCCGGTTAGTAATCTGGGTATCGCGCTCGCTACAATGAATAACCTTAACGCCAAGTTTCATGGCTAAGCGCGCGAAATCTTTATCTTTAAGATATTGTTCCAGCTCGCTTTTATTTTTGCCAGCGATTTTTTTCTCGGCCATTAATTTCTTGGCTATATCCACTAAACCCTGTTTAACAAAATGAGAGATCAAGCCCGGATTAGCGCCATGATCAACCACGGCGGTCGGCGAATCTTTCGGCCAATCCTGGCACATTTTTCTTAAATTCATCTGCCTGGAATATAGAGATTTTTCATACGGCGTTTCGGTAAAAACACCGCCCAAAGAATCCCAAACTTCCACCGAGGTATTAATATATAAAACATTATGCTCATGGCACCAGCCGATAATATCATTAGCGCCGATATTCCAGGCCAAATCAATTAATAAATCGCCTTCATCAAGGTGCTTGGACAAAACCTGGTCTAAATTTTCCTTAGTAATCTGCTTTTTAACATACTTTATACCCCGGTCGGTATATTCTTTTAAGGCCGCGGCCTTGTCTTCAATGTCCATGATAGTAATGTTGCCAGCCGGCACATCGATTTTTTCCAAAATGATCGGCAGGGTGCACTGCGAAACAGAGCCATAACCGATGATCAGGATTTTTTTGTTAAATTGTTTTTTCATACTCTTCAATTAGATGAGTTAGGGGGCAGTTAAAACTGCAAATGAGATGACTGCGCGCATCTCCGCGATCATCCCACTCTTAAATTATAATACTCTTGACAAAATATGCAAGGTTTGATAAGATTTCCTACTCTCTGCTCTTTGAATTTACCTGATTCATCCGGATTAATTACCGGACCCGAATCGGCGCGAACGACAACAGCCAACAAAGAACCAAAACAAAAAACCAAAGAAGAATGAAACAACTGCACCTAATCGCTTCGCCGCCAACAGGCGGCGAGAGCCAAACGCTTAGTTCTGAAGACCAAGAGCTCGCCCTAGCTTTGGGTGAAACTATAAAGCGCCAACTTGAAGTGGAATCTCAACGCCGGATAGAAAGGCTATTCTACGCCGAACTGCCTCAAGCCGTACAAACGTCTGAACGATTTTGCAAAGGCCTGGGATACACGCCGCGGCTGATGCTGCCGGTTCCCGGGCTGGGCGATGAGCGTATGCTCAGAGAAATCTTTACCGCAGAATTTCGGCAGAGCGTCAGAGGAGGCATGACCGAGTTATCTGCCTCTCTGAAAGTCCATTCTATTGGACAAAGCTGCGCTTGGGCCGCCCGAAGCCGTTTAGCTCTAATCAACATATTCGACTCCTTGGCGGATGGCGAAATCGCTATTGGCTTCGCGCCTCTCGTCGTCATCCTCCTAACCGCCTGGGCTTTCGCCGCCACTGACGAAACCAGGGGCGTCTGGGTAAGAATCAAACCCCTCGAGGGATTGATCTTCGTCCAGCAGGGAAACGGCGATTGCCTGCCTTATGTGGCCGGCATAATTGAAGCCGAAGCACCGCCAGGCGCAGCCAATCCCTAAACGCGAGGCAGCGGCAGTCAACCAAGACTTGCCGCCCCCTCGTTTTTTATTTAAAAATTTTTACTTTTTTTTAATTTCAGCCTTGGTTATTGTTTAAATTCCATTAACTTCTTTAATTCACTAAACCGCCCCCTTCATCAGATTAAACGCCGCCGGCAGAAGCGGTAAAATAACTTTGGTAAACTTAATTAAAAACGGGGCGACCTGCGAATCTACTAGCCAGCCGCCTAAAAAAGTCCCCGAAAGATATAATAAAATCAAACCCAGAACCAAGCCGCCTTCTAAAAAACCGAGAATCGCTCCGCTTAAACGATTGATGGTTTTTAAAAAAGGAATGATTGAGAGAAGATCAAAAGTCCGATTTAAAATAGCGAAGATCAGGCCGATCAGCCGATTGATTAAAGCAAATAAGATAATAAAGGTAATGACTTGGCCGGCTAGCTCATGGCCGAAAAATAAATATTTGAACCATTCAAAAACGGTCGGATAAAAAACATAGGCCAACCACAGGCCTAAAAACAAACCGACTAAGGAACCGATCGTCCGAATCAAACCGAAAAACAAGCCGTAAAAAACAAAACCGGCTAAAATGATTAATAAAATCATGTCAAAAAATGCCATATGTTTTTGATTGCTTATAGCCTAGGAAACAGCGGCTCGCCTTTTTTAATTTGCTTAGCGCTGAACTGAGCCACAATCTTTTCCCCTACCGTCGGCAGGAACGGTTTTAATAAATCAGCCGTATTTAAAATATCTTGCGCGATTGGCTGCAATATTTCTTTAAGCTGTTTTTTATCTGTCACCTGCCAGGGTTTTTCCTCGCTCAGAACTTCATCGGCCCGCCTTAATTTCCGCCACAGTAACTTAAGCGCTTCATCAAATTTAAAGGCCTGCATCTCTTTATCATACTCATTAATTAATTCCTTGCCGCCGATTTTCAACTTCAGCTCCAAGCTATTTTTTTCAATCAAATTAGCCACCCGCGCCACTAAATTACCTAAACCGTTAGCTAGGTCGGCATTATATTTTTCATCGAACTTCTCCCAGCTAATATCCCCGTCATGTCCGAAAGCGGCCGCGCTCATGATTAAATAGCGCGCCGCGTCGACGCCGTATTTTTTAACTAAGTCCGCGGGCGCAATAACGTTGCCCAGTGATTTGCTCATCTTCTGACCATTGATTTTAAAATAGCCATGGATGAAAATCGTCTCCGGCAAAGGCAGATTTAAAGACAAAAGCATGGCCGGCCAAATCGTGGCATGGACTCTTAAAATGTCCTTGCTCATTAACTGCACGCTAGCCGGCCACATCTCCGGCCGCTCCCCAGCCTCGCCAGTCCAACCCAATCCGGTCAGATAATTTAAAAAAGCATCCGCCCAGACATAAGTCACATGCGCTTTATCCCAAGGAATCGGCACGCCCCATTTAATATTTTTTCGCGAGAAAGAAACATCGGCTAAGCCCTCTTTCTCGTAAAAACTAACCACTTCATTTTTACGCTCGGCCGGCAATATCTTCAATTTATCTTTTTTTATCAGCGCCAATAATTCATCCTGATATTTGGATAATTTAAAATTGTAGCATTCCTCACTCATTTTTTCCGGCGGTAGTTTATGGTCCGGGCATAAGCCATCGATTAAATCCCGTTCGCTTTTATACTGCTCGCAGCCGCGGCAATATAGCCCCTCGTATTTACCTAAATAAATATCGCCTTTATCATGCATAAACCGCAAAGCTTTTTGCACGGCTTTAATATGCTTTGCATCGGTAGTGCGGATGAAATTATCGTTGGTAATATTAAATTCCTGCCAGGCCCGTTTAAATTTATCCGCAATTTCGTCAGTATACTGCCGCGGCGCGATTTTCATCTCCTTGGCTTTCTCTTCAATCTTAGCGCCATGTTCATCCGTGCCGGTTAGAAAGAAAACTTTCCGGCCCAAGGCTCTCTGCCAGCGCGCTAAAACATCCGCCGCCACGGTCGTATAAGTATGGCCGATATGGGGCACGTCGTTAACATAATAGACCGGAGTTGTAATATAGAATTTTTTTGACATATTTATTTCCCAATTATCACGACAAACTCACCCTTCTGATCATTCTTGTCCGCCTGAATTTTTTCTCTAATACTTTTAAGGTCGCCGCGATAAACCGTTTCGTGCATCTTACTAAGCTCGCGGCAAACTACTACTGAAGTCAAATGGGCCTTGGCTTCGCTCATGGCCGAAATAGTTTGCAATTCTTCTAATAATTTTAAAATACGGTGCTTTGACTCATAAACCACGGCCGGCCATTCGCTGGCCAGGATTTTTTTGATAAAAGTCTGCCGCCCTTTCTTATGGGGTGGAAAGCCCAAGAAGACAAATTTATCGGTCGGAATGCCGGAGATGGAAAGGGCTGCGGTTACAGCCGACGGCCCAGGCACTGATTCAATCTTTATTTCACTGCCGAATTTTTCTAAAACCGCTTGCACTAATTTTCCGCCCGGATCGGAAATACCGGGCGTGCCGGCGTCAGCTACCAGCGCTAAATTCTTGCCCCCGGCCAATAGGTCAATAATTTCATTAACTTTGGTTTCACCAGAATGCTGATGATAGGAAATGGTTCGGGTTTTAACATTAAAATGGTCTAAGAGAACTCTAGTCACCCGCGTATCTTCGCATAAAATAAAATCAACTTCGCCGAGAATGCGAAGCGCTCTTATGCTGATATCTTCTAAATTGCCAATCGGCGTAGCTACTATATATAGAGTCGGCATAAATAATTATTATAGGAATAGATTCAATTCTTGTTGTGAAAGAGTTTAAGAGCGTGAATGTAGTAATATTATGAGTTGAACGGGTATTTCAGCTTTGAGCGCATATGAAATTGTAGCGATTTTTGAAAAAAATCGCCCAAATTTCATCTTAAGCGAAAAGCTGAAATACCCGTTCAACGATATTAAATAACTATATTACATAATTTCTTCTTTTCTCTCCTTAACATACTTCGTCCACTCCTCGGCAATATCCACTAGAACCTTAAAGGGCGCTTCAATTATGAAGTCCAAAAAGAAAACGAAAAAATTAAGCCGGGAAAACTTTTCATTAAGCCACTTGCCTACCTCGATAATCGGCACATAGAAAAAATCCATGATAAAAGACAAAACATTATCTTTGCGCTCAACTATGTACATCTCGCGCGCCACTTTTCTGATGCGCAAGCTGAAAAAACTTACCAAGGTTAAGAAGAAGAGGAAGATAATGATGCTAACGAACGTGAAATGCATTTTATCCAAGCCATAAATCACTAAACCGAAAGTTATTAAAAAAGTCACGCCGTAAATTACGGTAAAGGCTCCGCCGATGCCCTTTTTACGCTTAGCCGGCGGCCTTAAAGTAATTTTTTCTTTTCTGGCCTTCTCTTCAAACATAATCTCTTCAACACCGTTAACGATCTTTAAGGAGTTAGCCTCGGACGGAGTCCTAGTAAATAAAACGATTAAAAATAAAAGCAGCGGCGGAAAGGTAACGTTGATGGTTAAGGAAGTGTAATTTAAAACCTCGCCCAGCCAAAAGGTCACCGGAATTTCTAAAATAAAGGCTAAAATCATTTTAGTCAAAAAGATATAAATGATGCTCCTGACGGCCGCCCGGCGCAGCTTTGATTTTGATTCATGATATCTTTTCTGGGCGAATTTTTTTACTAAGTGCGGAAAAGCCTTCGGGTCATCCTTTAGGCCTTCATAAACTCCAACCGGATTATCTTCGATAACATCGCTTAAAATCGTATAATAAACCGAATAGTGATTAATAATTTTATTCATCTGCGCGGCTAGAGGATGCTCCATCTGGCCTCGAATCGCTTCCCTGACCGATTCGATTTGATTAGCTAAAGATTTTATTTCCGACTCCGTCGCCTTAAGCCAATTAGCCTTATAATATTTAAGCAATAAAAATTCCAGCATGTCATTATCGAATTTCATGAAAATCCGATGAATGCTTAAATAGATCTGAATTTCCCGATCCGCCTGATAAGTTGAATCGTCCGGCAGAGCCACATATTTCGACAAGAACTCATACATATTGCTGACGATAGTCTGCAAAACCGGATTAACGCACAGCTTTTCTTCAATCTCGGCCGAGGCCATGGCCAAAATCCATTTATTGACTTCATGACTCTCTTTGTCATCGGCAATCTTAGGCAGGCCCTCTTGTCTTAATTTTAAATATTTATCTATAATGACGGTCAATTCGGCAATCTTGGTTTCCGGCAATTTATTATTCGGCAAATAACCGGCCCGAATCAATTCAACCAAGAGATTCTTAGCTATATCCTCCGGCTTAATCATCTTCAGCTGGCCTTCAATAATAATCTGCCGCTTCAAATTTCTTAAAATGGAACTGCGGCGCAATAAATACTCTTCTTTATAATCAACCGAATTGCGGATTTTTTCATAGTAAAAAGCCAGCCGAGAGATCACCTCGGAGACTTTTATTTTCGGCGTGTCATCCTCGACTTCCGGTTTGTTCTGCTCGCGATAAATTACCTGAAACAATCTTTTGGCGTTTTCCGTTGGCGTAAAAATGACTTCTTCTTTCCGGGAAAGAGTGGGGTTTATCGGCATATAATTAAGCTAATTTAATAACTTTATATTAACATTTATCATAAAAAAAATCAACCTTGACTTCTCTTGGTTGACATGGTTTATTAATAATATCTCTATCCCATGGTGGGATAGGTAATAAACGAGAGGATTCCCATGAAAGTGTCATTCAAATTTCTGGTCTTTCAAAACGGCGTATTGGCAGAAGAATTAGGAAGTGAACAGGAATTTACCGACGCTCAAGGGTTGGCGCAAGCGCTCGCCAAATTCGCGGCCCAGGAAAGCGGCGTCAGGCTTGATCCCCAAGTGCGTCCGATCTACACCAGCTCCGGCCCTGCCGTTGAACTGCCGTCAGCCAGAGATGGCTATGGCTCAACCACCAACGTGGTAATTCAAGAAATGAGCTTCTCTTAAGCCGCTCCGCGGCCAAGAGCCTCGTCCCGAAAAGTCTTCTTAGACTCCGGACGAGGCTTCTTTTTTTATATCCTCTACTTATAATTTAAAATATTTTTCCACTTCTTTCTTGAGCCACCACAGCTTATAGGCTAAATAAAAGAAAGTGTAAGCAACGATTAAAACAAAACAACCAATTACCAATCTAAGGACAAAATCGGTCCAAACGATTAAAATGCCTAAAAGCACCAAAATAATTCCAGCCACTAGTAAATTCATGATAAGGTGGTTGACCTTTTTTTTAGCGCTCTTTAATAAATCTTGCATAGGTTTTATAGATAATTAATAATATAAATAATTATAACATCCTTAAGCATTTTTTAAAATACGGGAAATTTCTAGCCTTGAATAAAGGCTGCGAGCATAGCCAGGCCGGACAAGGCCATGATAATAAAAACCAGCCAAAGAAAAGTCCGCGATAGCCAGCCGCTCCTGTGCTTACCCATGATTTTTCGGTCGCTGACGATTTTATTGATTAGAAACAATAAAGGCACGGCCACTAAGCCGTTAATCACGGCTGTAAAAATTAGAGCTCTAATCGGATCGATGCCGATATAATTAATCATCAGGCCGACAATCGTGGCTACGGTAATCACGCCGTAAAAACCATGAGCTTTTTTAAATTTCAAATTAAGCCCTTCCCGCCAATTAAAAGCTTCGGCCACGGCGTAAGAAGCCGAAGCCGATAAAATCGGTACTGAGAGAAGGCCTAAACCGACTATGCCGAAAGCAAAAATCGCTTTAGCCCATAAGCCGGCATGAGGGAAAGTATCAACCAGCGGCTCTAAGGCTCTAGCCGCGTCAGCCGCGGTTTTAATATCAACTAAGCCGTTATTATGCAAAACCGTTCCGGCCACGACGATGATGCACCAGGCTGCGATTTGGGAAAACAGCATGCCAAAAAAATTATCCAATCTTAAATTGCGCATGAACTTTTCGCTGGGTTTCGGCTTGCCGTAATTAAACAGATGATGGCTCTTTTCCTCCTCAATCTCTTCCGAGGCCTGCCAAAAAAACATACAAGGAGAAACCGTTGTGCCTAAAACCGCCACGATGATAAATAAAAAACCGAAGCTGAATTCCAGATGCGGCAGAAAGGTCGCCTTAAGGAGTTCCCACCAGGGATGCTTAATTAAAAAAACCGTTAAAGGATAAGCGACTAAGGATAAAGCGCACCATTTTAAAACTCTGGCGTAAACTTTGTATGATAAAAAACTTCCAGAATTAAAATCAGCGCCGTAAAAAATAAAGCTAAAAGACTGAAATTCAGAGGTATGACCAGCCGGGTAGCTTCGGCCATAGCGCCGAGGTTAGCGCCGATGTTTATGGTATTGGCGATCAAAATTAAAATCACGACTACAGATAAAATCTTTTTCCCGTAGTGTTTTTTTATGACTGCCGCTATGCCTTGGCCGGTTACCGCGCCGATGCGCGCGCAAGCCTCCTGAACCGCCGTGATCAATGGCAGCATCAAAACTACCGTCCAAAGCTGGCTATAGCCGAACTTGGCGCCGGCCTGGGTATAGGTAGCGATCCCGGAGGGGTCATCGTCAGCCGCGCCGGTAATCACGCCCGGACCAGCGATCTTAAGCATGGTTTTTATTTTTTTAACCATCATCATATTAATAATTATACTATATCTTGATAACTTGTTCCAAACCGTAATTTAAAAAAGAGAGGCCTAAACCTCTGCTTTTTCTTATATTATCCTACTAATTATTTTATTTTCCTCGTAAAGCCTTAGTTCGGTCGTTTCTGGTTAAATAGATTTTCCTTAAACGCACGCTCTTGGGCGTAACCTCTAAATATTCGTCGGCCTTCATGATGGATAAACCGCGCTCTAAGGTAATTTCATACGGCGGAATTAAGAGAATAGCTTCATCCGAACCGGAAGCGCGCATGTTAGTTAACTGCTTACCCTTAATCGGATTAACTTCCAGGTCGTTGCCTTTAGCCACGTTGCCGATGATCATGCCTTCATAAACTTGCGTGTTGGCTTCAATATAGAGCTGGCCGCGCTCCTGCAGATTCCATAAAGAAAAAGCCAGCGCCTTGCCCGAAGCCATGGAAATCATGGAGCCTAATTCGTTCTTAGGAATATCGCCGGCAAAGGGCCTAAAGCCGGCGCTATGAGTATTGATAATACCCTCGCCGCGCGTATCCACCACAAAGTCATTGCGATAGCCTAAAAAGCCCCTAACCGGAATGTCAAAAATCATTCTAACCGCGCTATGCTCTGGTTTCATTTCTTTTAAGATGCCTTTGCGCTTGGCCAATTTTTCTATAATGGCGCCGGATAATTCCTGCGGCACGTCCACCGTAACTTCTTCAAACGGCTCTAATTTAACGCCGTTCTCTTCGCGCATAATTACCGTAGGCTGGGAAACCTGCAGCTCAAAACCCTCGCGCCGCATATTTTCTAATAAGATGGCAATATGCAACTCGCCACGGCCGTAAACTTTATAATAATCGCCGGCGCTGAAATCAATTTTTAAACCAACATTAACTTCCAGCTCTTTTTCCAACCGCTCCTTAATCTGGCGGCTGGTCACGAATTTACCTTCCTTACCGGCGAAAGGAGAATTATTAACTAAAAAATTCAAAGAGATCGTCGGCGGATCAATAGCAATAGCCGGCAGAGGTTCTTGATCATCAGAGTCGCTAATGGTTTCGCCGATATAAATATCCGGCAGACCGGCGATCATGACGATATCTCCGCTCGCTGCCTCATCAACCTCTTTGCGCTTTAAGCCTTCAAAAGTGAATAATTTGCTGATTTTTCCGGTCCTGGTTTTGCCGTCAGGGGTTTTAATAAAAACATTTAGGCCTGAGCTTACTTTACCCTGATAAATCCTGCCGATAGCTAAGCGGCCGATAAAATTATCATAAGCCAGGTTAAACGGCTGGATTTTTAAGGGCAGTTTCTCCGCCTGCTCGCTTGAAGCCGGTTTGACTTTTTCTAAAATTACGTCTAAGAGCGGCGTTAAGTCCTTACTTTCATCTTCCAGTTTGCGTTTAGCCAGCCCCTGGCGAGCAATAGCGTAGACGACGGCGAAATTAAGCTGCTCATCGTTCGCACCTAGATCTAAAAACAGTTCATAAATTTTTTCTAAAGTCCATTCCACTCTAGCCGCCGGCTTATCAATTTTATTAATCACCACGATCGGATGCAAACCCAGCTCCAAAGATTTTTTTAAAACAAACTTAGTCTGCGGCATAGGCCCTTCCTGCGCGTCCACCACGAGAAGCACCGAATCAATGGACCTTAAAACCCGTTCCACTTCCGAACCGAAATCCGCGTGGCCGGGCGTGTCCACGATATTTATTTTCGTCCCCTTATAATTTACCGAAGTATTTTTTGAATAAATAGTAATACCGCGCTCCAGCTCCAAAGCGTTTGAATCCATGCTGACGCCGGCCTCGGTCATGCCTGTTTGTTGCATTAACCGATCCGTTAGCGTGGTTTTACCATGGTCAACATGGGCGATAATGGCGATATTTCTGATTTCCATTTTTATTAGGTAGCGCTTAGGTTTGATTTTTGAGCGCATATGAAATTGTAGTGATTTTTGAAAAAAATCGCCCAAATTTCATCTTAAGCGAAAAACTCAAACCTAGGCGCTACCTTCAAAATAATATTTAACAAAAAATGCCACATAAGGCGGCAACTTTACAATTCACTCTACAACAGATTGTTCTAAGAGTCAAGTTTTGGGTATAATAAAGCAAAAGTCACTACCTTGACAGCTGACCCATAATATGCTAACCTATAAAGTTAATAAGGAGGGATGAACCTTCTAAAAACAAACCAGAACCACAGAGGAACCATATATCATGCAAAAGGAAACATTTGTGAGCCTACTACTCATGACCCGCCTGTCACTTAAACCAAATGGGCCGAAGGAACTGGTCGCCATACTACAGAGGCGCGGTGAGTGGAATTACGAAAACATGAGGCCGGAATCATATCCTGGCGCTTGCCAACTCACGGTTCACGGTAAAGTCAATCCGGGAGAACCAGTACAGGCCGCGCTTTACCGCGAAGCTCGGGAAGAGCTCGGCGAAAGATTCGTCGGCACACCTCTAGCCTGGGAATGCTCCACCGAAGAAATGGTGGAAATCAACCCAACCGCAACGCCCGGCCCTGGTAGGGACATTTTTCACTACGCTATTGAAATCCCACCGGAAAGAATCGGAGACATCCAGCTCCACGCTTCTAGCGGCGGGTTGCGCTTAGTGCGTGAAGCTGATTTAGCCAAAATCGAAAACCTGAACAGCGGCTACTTCGATAAGGGCGATGGCGTCATCTCCAGACGCGTGACTGCTATGTACCTGAACGAACTTGAAGCCCTGAAGCAAGCCTTTGAGATCTTCGGGAGGCAGCAATCACCCGAGCATGAACTCGGGTTCAGCGCTAGCGAAGAGCATGGCCAAAGAGCCATGCGCCAACTGGCGGCCATGCCCGCCTAAACGCTCCCTCGCTCCTTTCAACGCCGCAACCGTTAGTCTTCTGGACTAGCAGTTGCGGTTCTTTTTTTATAAAAATCTCCTAATTCAAACTTTAAGATAAAAAAGAGGCAACCTCGAAGCTTACCGCTTGGAAGTTGCCAATGGACTGGTTTATCGCCTGCAAAGGCGATCCCTCTCGCCCGAGGAGGGTAGGTGAGGTCTGCGCCGGTTACTTCGTGTTGCGAATGTTGTTTTTCAATTTTTTCATGGTGCCACCTATATGGTTTCGGCTCCACAGTGACGGTTTCGTAACTACCCTCCTCCTCTTCGGGTCGTTACCCATTGCCTAGTTCCATCCCCGTCGGATGGCGGTGAGTACTATGTGTACAACCTTTACCACGTTAGGTTAGCAGCCGCGGCGGTTGTCTTCTCGGTGCTTAGCACCGTAAATATAATAATAGCAAACTTATTAATTTAAGCAAGCCCTAGCCTAATACGACTCCATTTGCTCGCGGCTTAAGTTGAAGATTTCTTGGCCGAAATAATAGGCTCTTAGTTCAGCCAGGTTCAGAATATGCTGTTTCAATCCTTGTCTTATGACATATACTTTAGCGTCGCCTTTCTGCCTGATCAACTCGCCGTCTAAGTGCGAGCGGGTTTCGTAGCCGGCTAGCTCCTGATCAGTTATTTTTAAAATCGCCCGGCCGCGGTACTTAGCTAATTCTAAAAGATTGGGAATATATTTTTTCCTTTGACCATAAATAAGATAAATCCTCTGGTCAGAGCCGCGTAGGAGCGAGCCGTCAGGATAGGTTTTCACGCCTAAAACTTTCGGCTCTAATGCGGTCGGCCGAGATTCTATGGTTTTAATTTCCAGTTCTGGCGCGGCCGGTAAAATAACCGCTCCTCCCGACTCGCTAACTACTTCTTTAGGCGGCTCTATCGCGGGCGGATTACCGCCCCCGCCCGGCGCCTTAGGGTTGGTACTAATAGAACCGAAGATCTCCGAGGCGCTTACGTCCGAAACAATAAAAAATGATAAAACAATAAATAATATTATCTTTTTCATTTGCTCATCGAGCAACCAAATAACATCGCGATTTTTGAAGCGAGGACTGTCCGAGCCTCCGCCATTTTTCTCTCTATGTCCCAAACTCTGATAAACTATATAACAAAATTAAGTAACGAACAGTTAAAATAATCAGTAAAAAATGGCGTAGGCGAGTTCCGCAGCGAAAAAATTGCTGATGCTATTTGGTTGCTCTTATTAGTATTTATAATATGAATATTTACTCGGTTAAAATGCCGTAGCTGGAATTATAATAACCAGCGACTGTACCGACCGGAACTTTCATCCTAACTAATATTTTTACTTGCCGACCAGCGGCCGCGCCGTCGTTATCTATGCCGCTTAAACTTACCCCTAAATCAGGATAAGCGTCATTAGCGGTAATATCGCGCCAGCTCATACCGTCATCCGCCGAATACTGCATATTAGCTCCGGCGTCTAAGCTACCGGCTCCGCTCCATTGATTAAATTTCATCTTTAAAGAAGTCTCGTTCAAATTCCAAACCGTGATATTGAATTCCCATTGCCAGCCGCTAGCATACTGATCATTAGCTTTGGCCGAAGATTTTGTCATAACCAAAGAATCCAAAGTAATGCCGCAGGGTAAAGTGGTAAAAACCGCGTCTCCGGTTATATCATTTTCCGTGCCGGCGGCATTCTCGGCATAAATTGCGTAATGGTAAGTCGTGGCGCAGGCCAGGCCGGTCAAACTTATGGCCTTAGTGGTGTTGGCCGCTACCGCTTCGGCCGCGGTTGAATCGCCATAGGTTATATCTAGGCCGTACCTAACTAAGGCTGTGCCGGCGGCATTGACTTGAAAGACTATCTGCGCATCCGTGGAATTAATATTCTGCGCCGGCTCGGCGTCCGGCGTGATGGTTAGGACGACCGTACCGCCCAAACCGTTATCATCATCCGACGAGGCCGCGGCATTGGTCGGCGTTGGCGTATTTAAAACTAGAAAGTCAAGCGAATTTTCATCAGTATCCTCGCCGGCCGGAACTCGGCTGATACTTTTAGCTTCCGGAATCTCCGGCGCCGGAGCCGCGCCTTCGTAATATGAGGCCTCGCCAAAACCGACTAAATCAACGATGTCCGGATCAGCCGCGCCGCTAATGGCGATGTTATTGTTAACCAAATAGATAATGTTATCTTGCGCTAAGGAAAATGAATCGCTGACTAAAATGTCCGCTAGATCTTTTAGGGCTTGGTCAGTATCTATGTTATCCCTGACAATTAAAAAATAACCTTCGGCCGGTATGGCGCCGCTTAGGGACGCCTTGACTAATGATCCGCCCGTACCAGAAGTTTTTTGAATAGACCAGCCGCTTAAATCGATGGCCTGGGCGGTGGGATTATACAGTTCAACCCAGTCATCTTCCGTGCCGCCGCTGCCCGATAAGCTATCGATGCTCACTTCGTTTATAACCGCATGATCAGCTAAACTAGCCTTAGCCTGACCGCCGGACAGGCTGATAGCCAGGCTGATCAGCAAAAATAAAAAAACGCCCACGACTAAATCGCTAGGCATCCTGCCTGCCCTAACGGCAGACTGGCTCGCTCCATACTTAAGCAAGCCTTCCCCTCCTTTTTTTCGCATAAATTTTCTAATCGCCTCGAGAGCGATTAAGATTAAGAATTAGTTATAAAAAATAAATAACGTTTAGATCTGAAAATATTATACCATACAAAGAAAAAGTGTTAAATTTATTGCCTTGACACCAACAACGGCTAGTGTTAAGTTTTCCTCAAGAATAGAAGCCGCACTATTCTGGATAAATGAAGTGCTGTGGCGGAGTTTTCTCCCGCCGCCGCGCGCGACACGCGCCATTATCCCAACCTAGGCATTTAACATGAACCTTTACAAAAAATTCTCAGCTACTTCTTTCCAAAACGGCTGGCTGATCGTGCTTATGCTGTTGCTGGTCTTGCCCAATTTGAGCCTGGCTCAACAGCCGGTTCTCAAAATCAACTCGTACGGTAGCCAATTGCAACTGGCCGGGCCAACCAACCGATACTACCAGATCCAATATTCCAAGGACTTAGTAAACTGGTCTCCAGCCTGGGGATCGTGGGGGAAGAAGTTCCTGCTCACTAATTCGCCCAGCTACCATGAATTTGGCTGGCTGAATGTCACCAGTCTGTTCTATCGAGCCGAAGCGTTCTTTGTATCAGCAGCCAACCTTTCATACGCCGACACCTGCGCCGAGCATGATAACGTCAATGTTGCCTTAACCGGGCCGGCAAGCGAGATCTCAATCACCGCCACTCACCCGACTAACTACCTGGTGACGGATTACAGCTGTTCGGCTAACTTCAGCGGCTGCGGCACGGAAACTGGCACCAACTATAGCTTCACGCCGTTTCAACAAACCGTCAACTTCAGCGGCGGCTACGTAGTAGTTAGCCGAGAAGCCTCGTTCTGGAGGCCGCAAGGTATGAGGGTGCTGGTTCAAACTACGCCAATCATCGATGATGCGCATATCATCAAAATCGGCACAAAAATCCCGGGCGCCGACGAATGGCCGCAATACTTCGTCCTCTATTCCGACGGCTATTTGCGGTTGATACCCTTTCCGCCGGCTGGCCAATTAAGCGTCTGCTTCGGCAGCTCGATTATTGTCGGACCGGCTGCGATAGCGGAGCGGCCGTTTGCTGATATCAAATCCGTCCAACTCTTGCCGTCGAACAAAACTCTGCTTGTAACCTACCGCTCCGGCGGCACGGCTACGCTGACTTTCGGCGACGTAAGTAGAACCAGCGCTACCGTTAACGTGAAGGTCGGGTACTCAACCGATCAATCCCTCTGCACCTTCCGCAGTATGTATGTTGCTGACGGCAACAGCGACTGCGACCGTGTCCAATGGCGGGATCTTAACGGCGCCACCGCCGTTAGCCCGATCATGTCGCTTCCTACGACAACTGCAACGGAATGGTTTTTTTACCGGCAGACTAGATCCAGCCAAAGACAGTCCGCCCCGGACATCAGAATTACCGTCCATTAGCATCAATGCTCTTTAAGCGACCGGCGCGATGCCTCGAGCACCGCGCCTCTTTTTTTTAAAAATGACAAATCAGCTTTTTATAAAAAACGGGCCGAGACGAATCTCAGCCCTTGATACTCATTGCCGTCCAAATCCTCTAGGGTAGGAGTAGACGAAAAAACTTCGCGCTAGAATCCGCGGGAACGGCAACCTGGATATTACCGCCGATAGTCAAACGCGGAGCCGTAACCTCCTGCCATGACCCCTTCAGACTGGCCGAACTTTCCAGCGTCCCCGCGCTATACTGTGTCGGCCAGGAAATGATGGTCGCGCTATTGATTGAAAGAGTGGGTGCCATCCAGCCCGGCTCAGGCAAAATCGCAGAAAACAAATTGTTGTCATTGCCAACAATCAGCAACCGAGAACGCTGACTATAAAACAGCGTATGAAGATCGCTTAGTTCCAAAGAGTCAAACGGATAAAATGTCCCGCCCAACTTGCCAATTAACAGGCTTTCGCCAGGGTGATCGTGCGCCAGGAAAATAACCGTATACGGCGCTTGATAGATGTAAGCATCCCTGATTCTCATTTCCACGCCATCACTACGGACGCCTAGCGGAGCGTATGAAAGCCCGCCGTCAATGCTGTAATCTTGCTCTCGGAAGATAATACTCTGAGAGTCGGACACCAGGCGAACTACTAAATTCCTGGTTGGATAATAGTTGCCGAAGGCGTGCGAAACCGGGTCTGCCCAGATGCCCCACAGACCGCCTTCCGCGCTGACGTATTGATGCCCATCAACCGGTGAAAAAGTATGCAGGCCGGACTGAGAACCGAAGTTTCCGATCAGAGCGGCAATTTCCCCGCCCAAATCGGCAATGTGGATTGGATCCCAAGAAAACTCCCATAGCGGATCCAACTGTTCCGTTGTCTCGTTATAACGGAACAACCCTAATCCCGAACCAAGGAAAAATCCTTATACTGGTTAGTCCACAAGACCGTGGCGACGCTAGTAAAGCCAATGTCGGCATATGAATAATACATCGGATAGTTCGTTCCTACCCGACGGAAAACTGGCGTCGCCGTTGACTCAGCAATCATCATTACCGAATTGGAGCGTTGACCAGAGTAAATGGCGGCGAGCTCCCAATCGCCCCCTCTCTGTCTTTCGGCAAATATCCATTGGTTGTTGTAAGGACTCTCAATAACGGGCAAGGCCGTAAAGTTCGTCCATCGAACAAACGCAGACGGATTTTCAGTCCAGGACTGGGATTGTCCGCTGTCAGCACCTAGCACCAACAGCGCAAGCGTAACAATACTAAATGTTTTAAAGATCGGTTTCATGATGTCGTCCTTTCTTATTTTGTGTTTTGGTTTTATCGACGAGCACTGCTAAGCAATGCAAAGCTATCCTACCGCTTTAAGATAACTTTGGCAAGTGCGATTTTAATATTTTCAAAAAAGTTTAATTATCAACCAGAAACACGATTAAGCCAAAAAATGTAAATCTGTGGATAACTATTTTAAAATAAACATTTATTAATCATTATCTCTAAAATTAGCGCTTTGATTTGATTGATTAATGTGCTATAATTAAATTAAGATAGAGTGTTGATTGAAGTTTAGCGGGAAACAGAGCATAGGTTGATGGATGAAGTTTTGCATCTTTAAGGGTTCAGAACTTCATCCCCCAACCTTCTCTCTTCCCCCGCCCCCCAACACCAACCAAACCCCTTTTCACCCCCCCAACTTCAATCCCCAACCCCCACTCTATCTCTTTTTTTTGCCAAAATAAATTTATAAAAAAACGCTTTCCCTGAGGGAAAGCATTTTTTGTTTAAAAAATTTTACTTCTCTAATTCTTCCTGCCACTTTTTAATTTCCGAAAAAAACCTCTCTCGATTTTCTTCCTTAATCGCCTGGCCGGGCGGCAGAATTTCTTTCAAAGGATTTATTTTAACGCCGTTTTTTTCCATTTCAAAATGCACGTGCGGGCCGGTTGACAGGCCGGTTGAGCCGACATAACCGATGACCTGGCCCTGCTTAACCTTATCGCCTCGCTTAACCGCGAACCTGGACATATGACCGTAATTGGTTTGATAAGTGCCGTTATGCCGGATTTTAACCATGTTGCCGTAAGCGCCGTTATAGGCGGCCAAAATTACCGTGCCGTCGCCGACCGCCCTGATTGGCGTGCCGTACTGCGCGGCATAATCAACGGCGCGATGCCCGGTGGAAATATTAAAAGCCTCAATATATCTAGCGCCGGTCGTAAAGCCAGAAGAAATATATTTAAAAGCCACCGGCGCCTTTAAAAATAGTTTTTGCACCGAGTTGCCGTTTTCGTCAAAGTAGCCGATATTATCTTCTGTTTCTTCAAAATAATAGACCTGATACTTCTTACCGTCATTAATATATTGCCCGGCCAAAATTTTTCCCGGCATCTCGTATTCCCCGTTCAGATATCTTTCTTCATAAACGAATTTGAATTTGTCGCCGATGCGCGGATCCATGGCAAAGTCAATTGTCCATTGAAAAGCGTTGGCTAATTCAATAATTGCCCGCTCGTCAATATTATTTTTAAGCGCCGCTTCATACATGGAGGTTTCCACCTCCCCCTCCTTAACAACGATTTTTACCTCATAATCTATCGGCCTGACTTCGGCCTTAAAAGTGGCGGCGTTTTCTACTGTACTGGTCGCGGTTTCATCGCTGTCGCAGCTGACTACCAACTCGTCTTCCGAATCTATTTTATAGACCAGCTGCTTTAAACTGGCGGTAGCCTGATTAAAGGTCAATTCTAAAGCATGACCGGCTTTTATTTTGGCTAAATCACATTCATCTAAAGCGGCCTGATAAATTTCATTAGCTAAAGCTGGCGAAACCCCGGCCTCGGCCATGAGCTGGCCGAAAGTTGAGCCTGGAGTAATTTCTACTGATTCAAAACGATCTGTCGGTAGGGCAACTTGAACAGCATTTTGCTCATTAGCCGAATCATTGACTAAGGCCAATCGGCCATACTTAAAAAAAACTAACAAGCCGGCCGCTAAAACTAGTAAAACGGCCAGCCAATAAACAGTCCTCTTAGTCATTATTTTCATTAAGCTATTGTATAATAAAATATGAATTCTCATCTGGCCAAAAAGTAAATTAAGACTAATAATCCGAGCGCCAAGCGATAATAACCGAAAAGCTTGAAATCATGCCGTTTGATATAATATAAAAAGAATTTAATGACCGCCAGGGCGGTAAAAAAGGCTGTCGCGAAGCCAACCGCTAAAATAATCATCTGCCAGCCGCTAATCAAGCCGCCGTGCTTTAAAAGACTATAGCCCGCGGCCGCGGCCATGGTCGGAATGGCCAGCCAGAAAGAAAACTCCACAGCCGCCAGCCTGGAAGCGCCTAAAACCATAGCGCCGATAATCGTGGCCGCGGCCCGGGAAGTCCCTGGGATCATGGCCAGGCATTGAATTAAACCTATGCTTAAGGCGGTTGCCCAGGGAATTTCCGCCAGCGAATTAAAACGCGTTTTAAAAGAAATCTTTTCCAGATAAATTAGAAATAAAGCGCCAACGATCAAAGCGCCGGCCACCACGCCGGGCTTAAATAACTTTTCTTCAATTAAGCCGCCGAACAAACCGCCTAAAACAAGCGCCGGTATAACTCCGATAATCGTTTTTTGCCAATTAGCTAAAACCTCCCGCCGCTTAATTAAATTACCGGTAAGCGGCCAAAGCCGGGGCCAAAAATAAATTACCACCGCTAAAATCGCGCCTAACTGAATAACAATATCAAACATGATCGTAAACGATTGATCAAAACTAAGCCATTGATTGATTAAAATCAAATGGCCGGTCGAGGAAATCGGCAAGAATTCGGTCAAACCTTCGGCTGCGCCTAAAATTATGGCTTTTATAATCTCTAAAAACATAATTCTTCCTGAAAATAAATTACCTAATTATTCTATCACTCTTTAACTTAAACCGCCACCCTAAAATATCAATTTTCTTTACTTACCACAATCATGTTTTTTTCAACTCGGTTAATAATTTCATGATACCCCGTCGGATAGTCGCGGATAGCTTCATAAAGTACGACGGCGTCATAGCGATAGAGTTCGCCGTTCCTGGTGCCGGAATCGTTGGTAATAAATTCCTGGGTTACCGGGTCATAACCGCGGATCAATAGCATGTGCCTAGGCGGCCCGGGCGGAGTGTAATTGGGATTATGCATAATCTGGCCGTTCATGGGCGTAATTATCAGATTACCCTTAGCTAATTCGGCTATAATTTCATCAACGCCGATATTTTTAAACAGAGAAACCTTATCATAGTTAAAATAATCTTTAAAAATCCAATTAATCGTGTCGGCCGAAGAGGTATCGCGGTATTCGCCGTATTTTTCTAAAAGCCAGTCGGAAATACCGGTAATTTCTTTTAAGGCTTCGGCTTTAGTAAGACTTTGTGACCGCGCCCATTTTACCGCCATCAGAGCCGAAACTTCTTCGCAGGCATTTTGCTGCCGCGGATCAGCCCAGTCGCCGAAGGGCGCCTGCGTGGAGAAGGGCACATTTTCAATAAAAGATTTCTGCTTTGACATAATATCGGCCTCCGGCTCGCCGGTTTCTGCGTTTGGGATATTGGCCAGATCGGCGTTACTTATGCCTAAACCGAGCTCACGCATAATTTTAAAAGCGTCGGCTGGCCGGCCAAGATAATATTTTTTCAAATCAACCGGATAAATATAGTAAGCTTCTCCGCTGGCTTCCACATCCAAAAGTATTAGACCGGATAAGCGCTCGGAAAAAATTTCATTATTGACGATAAAATCATGCTTAGCGCCCAGTCCCAATTCGGTCATTAAATTAAAAGCGTCGGCTGGCCGGCCGAGATAATAGGCTTTACCGTTCTCGGGATAAACGTACCAGGCCTCGCCATGGGCATGAACCTGAAGAAGTATATAACCGGCTAGCGGACCGGCGTAGTGGGCGCCTTCGGCTTCTGGTGAGAGCCGGACCGAAACTGACAAAATCAAAATGATCGTCAATATTTTTATGAGCCGCCGCAGGCGAAAGCGACGAGTTTTATTAATTCGCTTAAATTCCGCCATATCTTTATCAAGATTATAATTATTAGACCCTTAATCAAAACAGGTTATGTAAATATAACATAAAACCATTAAAAAGAACATTCTCCCCTGCTAAACTTCGGCGTAAAAACTAAGCCAAATAAAAATACTTATTTTAATAGGTATTAAAATAAGTATTTTTTATGCTCCTGCTAAAATTTATTGAATTCGGCTCAATTGAGTCAAAAACAATTTTGATGCTAATTTGCATTATTAATAAAAGCCCTGGTAATAGGCCCAAAATATCCCTGTGCGGGTATGATGCTATTATCTTTCTGAAACTTAATTAAAGCTTGCCTGGTTAAGCTGCCAAAAAATTCGGTTTCCTGCCCGGGCGAACCTGGTCCAGCCACGATTAATACAGAACCGTTATTATTTAAATATTTTTGCAATTCTTTTACATCCGATCCGGTCATGCCGAATTTCAAATCACGGCTAAAAATATAAGTTTTTTTATTGTCCGTTAACTTTATGATATTTAAACCATCTTGATAAAATGTTCCGCTATCTATAAGTTTAATATCCTCCCATTTATAATTATTAAAAATAAAAGACTCTTCATTGATAATCCAGCGTTTTTGACCATTTTGGATTAGATAAACTTTGGGCGAATCATTATATTTAATTAACTTGCCCTCATAATTAATAGACTGAATTGATTTAGTGTTTTCGGTCGTTATAGCGCCAGTAGACTGTGTCTCTTCCATATCCGTCGTCGTATTAATCGCTCCGGAACCGCTAGTCGGCGGCGAACTTATAATACTGCCATAAACTATTGAATATTGAAATGCCGATACGGCGGTAGCGTTGCCGGCTCGATCACAGGCGATGGCTCTAATTGTTAGCGAGCTGGCGATATTAAGCGGATCAGCATAAAGATTGCCGGTCGAACATGTCGGATCGGTACCGTCTAAAGTATATCTAATTAAATAGGAATTGCTTGAGCTAAGGCTTACGTTTTGCGCCTGAATATAAGTGCCTACCGCCGGACTGGCGCTAATCGCACCCGGCGCCGTTAAATCTACCGTAACCAGCGTGCTGCTGGAATATTGAAAATCCAAATTATCGGCAGTAATCAAATAATCAATCGTGCCATCGCTGTCGCTGGCGTCAACCACATAAGTTACCGTCCAAACATTAGACAGGCTGCTGCTGGAAACCGTGTCATTAATCGCCGAACCGCCGGAATAGAACTCAACGTCAAGAGTCGGCGCGATGTTGCCGCCGGACGTAAATGATAAAGTTACCGTATCCCCGGCTTTAGCCAAAGTGGTAACATCGTTGTCTGAAGAAATGCTGATATCGCTTAAACTATAAACCGGATCGGTTTTATCTAGGGAAATATTGGCGGTTAAATAAAAGTCCGTGCATAAGGGCGAAGCGTCGTCATCACAAGCTTCGCCCTTAAGGCCATACGAGCCGTCGGCTACGGCGCTAACGCCCCAAGCGAAAGAAGTTGTGGTTGTAGCCGAAGCCAAGGTAGTGGTGCTCACGCCGTTATAATAATATATATTGTAAGTGATATTATCGCCGTTCGGATCACTGGCCGCGTTCCAGGAAACCGTCACTTCGTCGCCGTCATAAATCCCTCCGGCCGCCGGCGTGATAAATGAAGTTTGAGTCGGCGCTAAATTAGGCAGAGGTTCAAAATAAAATTCTTCGGTTTGACTAACCGAATCAGAACCGTCATAAGTAGCGGTAATGGTTGCTCTGACGCCATCCGAAGGCGTGCCTCGCCTGGCTAAATGAACATGAGCGTCCGGGCAGCCCTATTGAGCGGTAGTAGTCCAGCCGGCCTGATTGCCTATATACCAGGAGTCTGTGTTATCGCAGATCGCGGAATCATGATATTTTAAATTCCAGCCACGGTTAATGTTCGGCGAGTTGGCATAAATAATAACCCAAAAATCCCCGCTTATATCTAAATTTTTACTGCTAACCGTGCCATCGTCATTAGCGCTTAAGGTAATTAAATAATGCGCGCTATAGCCGCTAACATGGGTGTGGCTATAGGCGTCGCCGCGGGCGATAACTCCGACCAAAGCGACATCGGCGCTATTCCGCCAGTCCGAATTAAAAAAACTGGCTGTTTTATTCTTGCTTACTAAATAGACGCTTAGGTCCGCTGAATTGACAGTGGAATACGGCGTGGCGTTCAACTCTATGAAAAACGTTGAACTGGCTTCCATGACGAAAGAATTATCAAAATGCAATAAATGATAATTAGCCCGACGAGTATTAATATCAGAAGGCACATTATTCCAGGTGATGCTGGACGGAGCAAAAAATATTTCCGGATAAATATTGTCCGGATAAATATTCGAACTGATCCAATTTTCATCGCTATCAACATCAGTCATGGTTTTAACGATTGATTCAGTATAAGTTGAGCCGTCAGCGTAATAGTTCCAATAGCTGCCGCCGTCCTGATTGATGCCCAAAATTTCTACCGTGACCTCGGTAGGATTATCGCTGATATCGGCATTGATTTTATAGGGAGAAAAAGAAGAAACTTCTAGAACAGGATCAATGGCTATATTGGTGATGGTTTGAGTGCCGGCTCGAACCTTGCCCGTAAATATTATGAAAACAGCGACACCGGCGATAAAGCAGAGCGTGGTAAAAATTGCTTTTTTCTTTGCCTTGACCATAAGTTTTATGGTTTTAATTTTACCTTAGAGTCCAGCCGCCATCGACAATAATCGTCTGGCCGGTGATATAGCTTGATTGTTCGGAAGCTAAAAAGACTACGGCGTTAGCGATATCTTCCGGCTGGCCCATCCTGGCTAGCGGAATCATGGCGATAGTTTGTTTTCTGGTAGCTTCAACCGCGGTTCTGGGCTGGTCCGGCTGGCTGGCCCCGGGAGTATCAATCGCGCCCGGAGCGATGGCGTTAACGGTAATTTTTCTGGGCGCCAGCTCTAAAGCTAAAACGCGGATTAAGCTGTTGATGCCGCCTTTAGAAGCGCAGTAATGAGCTAGGCCTTCAAAGCCGACGAAGGAAGCGATTGAAGAGATATTGATTATTCTTCCGCCTTCGGGCATGCTCTTAGCCGCGGCCTGCGAACTAAGAAAGACGCTTTTTAAATTCACATTTAAAACTTTGTCCCAATCCGCTTCCGTCATTTTAGCAAATGGGATAAAGGGAAAGATACCGGCGTTATTAACTAAGATATCCAATTTCTTAAAGCGCTTTAATGTTTCGGCCACTAAATTATCAACTTCATTTTTTTGTGAAACATCGCACTTAACGGTTAAGGCTTCAACCCCGAGAGCTTCCACCTCGGCCGCTACCTTAGCGCAATCCTCCTGATTTATGTCGCTAATAACGACGTTGCAGCCGTCCTTAGCTAAAGCCAAGGCGATACCCCGGCCGATGCCGCGGCCGGCTCCGGTTACAATGGCGATTTTATTTTTTAATATCATAAATTTATTAATTTATTATAATTATTATTTTTATTTATCGGGCTTTTTTCTTAATTCATCTATAACGGCTTTCTGCCAGTACTTCATGGAGAACCAGCCAATCAATGGCTTAGCCACTATACGGAGCCAGCGCTTATGAATAGCGACTTGATAAGTGTAATCAATCATGGTTCCTTCCGGGCGAAGAGAAAGCAGTAATTCTTCATGGCCGGAAGTCCCGAACTTAGGGCTTTCATTATCCGAAATGAATCCCCTTCCGGGAAGAATCCGGGTTTTCATGGTTACCGGAAACTCTCGGCCGAACGATTTAACCGCCGCCTGCATTTCCAGATAATCCCCCGCGCGCTTCATGATCTTTATAGCTTCGGCGACTTTAGGAAAATTTTCAGGAAATTTTTCAAAGTCAGTCACTATATTAAATACCTCCGTTAGCGGGGCTTTAATAAGCCACTGGCCATGAAGAGTAATGTCTTTCATATAAGAAACTATACCAAAAAAGGCTCTGGTAGACAACTCGGACTAAAAAAGATGCCGCTAAAATCTAGTTAAATTTCGAGCCTAAATAAAAAATACCTACTTAAATAGGTATTTTTTATTTAGGCTCGGGGTAGTAGATAAAGTTAGAAATAATATCAAAATTAATCACTAAATAATTTTAAAAAGAATAATTCTATAATATTTTTTGTTTTGTCCTTAATTTGTATAATATTAAAGCCAAAAATGATATTTAGCAAAGAAATTACTAAAGCGAAATAAAGTGAGGTTCGCTTTAATATGGCCGCTTCGCTATTTTTTAAGGTAGCTACATAAAAAATATAAATATTAATTAAGATTAAAAAGCAAAACAAAAAATTTGAAATATACTTGGCTGTTTTGCCACAAAGTGCTTTGACTTTTTTATCTTTTTCGGAGAGTTTTTCCTCTAGGGATTGTTTTTCTTTTTCAATCTTACATTTTTCTTGCTCAACAGAATCTTTCTCTTTTTTAGTTTTATTATGACTCTCAAGCTCTTTATTATATTTCCCTTCTTCTTCGGTTCGTATTTTATTTTTAATTTCTTCTAAAATTTCAATCGGTGTCTTATCGGAAATATTTTTTTCATCCCCAAATGTTTTATCCTGTAAAATATTCAATGAAGCCCTGCTTGATCGTAACATGTAGTATTCATCGTTCGATATTTCTTCCTGTTTTCTCAATTCATCAATTTTAGATAAATATTTTTTTATCAGGAGTTCATCCGGTTTTAGTGCTGCATATGCGTCGGAAATAAGTTTTTTTTCATTTTAAAATTCCGACTTGATTTTCGCCGGAGAATAAAGCCAAAGCAATGTCCCAACAAATATTACATTTTGACAAGCCGGAATTGATGATATTCCGTCTTCTGATTCAAATTGATAGCTAGCCTTCGATAAAGAAGTATTATGAGTAATAAATAAATGAGAAGCCTAAGCTTTACCCCGAAATTCGGACAGTAGGATATGAGATAATTTAGTGGTAGAATGATTCTAAATAATCTAACATCCAAAAATCCGAAAAAATATGGGTAATATCAAGCATGCGAATTCCTT